>Ga0129307_1002546_pt1 | contig 13951 bp, 10 predicted proteins | sample P1105metagenome_FD_94437 | JGI IMG/M metagenome (GOLD analysis project Ga0129307, IMG submission 94437) | Capybara group fecal microbial communities from Wisconsin, USA - P1105 metagenome | ecosystem: Host-associated > Mammals > Digestive system > Large intestine > Fecal | place: USA: Wisconsin... | reverse complement strand
CCGAGGGTTGGCTACCCTCTAAGTGTAAAGGATTTCATGAAATTATGATTGGCGATTTTCATCCGGCCAAAATTGGCGATTTCCGCCCGGCCCAAAATGGCTAATCTCTCCCGGCGCTAACAGTGGCGTACACATCGAAAACAGGTATCGTTGTCAGTACTCCTAAAACCGCTACAAGTATCCGTACAATTCCGCAAATGCCAAGCGCCTTGCATTTGCTCCAACAACTGAAGAAGCAAATCGAGGCAGAACACCCGAACACACTCTTGAAAGAAGCGTTTATCTTTCCAAGAGAAAAGGATTTGTTCGCGCCCCATGATCCCAATGCCATTACCCGCCGCGTCAAACGCTTTATGAAAAACAACGGCTTTCCCGACGTCTCTCCGCACGATTTGCTCCTCTCCTGCGCGACCCTACTCCTTCCTCAAGGCGCAGACATAAAGAGCGTACAGGAGATTTTAGGCCACGCAGACGTAAGCACAACGCTCAACTTCTATGTGAAAGCCGCCCTGCAACAGATGCAGGGCGCAACAGAAAAGTACGCCGTCGCATTTGACCTCTGATTTCCAAAAGACGGGAAAACACGATAGGCGGCGGAGGTTTCCAAATGCACAAGAAAACAGACGGGAGATTTTCGTTCCCGTCTGTTGCTCTTTATTACAGGTCGGTGTGGACGATTATACTGGTACAAGCTCAAAACCCATACCAGTATTTCGCCGCGTTCACATGATATTTGTTTTTATGATAGCAACTCTGGCCTGCATTTACAACGGGAACCTTTCAGTGCTGCTACGATTTCAGGCCGCCGATTTTTTCTGCATTTATACCGGAATTTCTGTATGAGCACAGAAAGGATACAGAGGAAAGCGCGCAAGAGTGTTTCCGGCCATGGAAACGGAAAGAGCCCGGAGCAAAACCACGTCTATGGTTCCGCACCGGGCTGTTGGAGTCCTTATACCTTTGTCAGATATTCCGTACACTTGCGGTTGGCGGCCTCTGACAGCCTTCCCTCGTCCACAGTGACCAAGCGGCCTTCCCGGACCACGATCCTGCCGTTCACCACGGTATAGTCCACCGGACCCCGCAGGCCCACGGTGGCAAGGACAGAACCGGGATCGTCCAGCGCGCCTGTCAACTCCAGCCTCCGGGTGTCCACCAGGAAAAAGTCGGCGCACTTGCCCACCGCCAGCTGACCGATGTCCTCCCGGCCCAGGAGTCGGGCGCTGCCGCGGGTGGCCATTTTCAGAACATCGTATCCACTGGGGGCCGCCTTGCTGGAATGGAGCCGGTGGAGCAAGAAGCACACCCGCAGCTCCTCCAACAGGGAGGAGCCGTCGTTGGAGGCGGAGCCGTCCACCGCCAGGCCCACGGGGACGCCCAGCTTCAGCAGCTCCGGAACCCGGGCCACGCCGGAGCTGAGCTTCATGTTGCTGATGGGGCAGTGGGCCACACCGGTGCCGGTACGGGCCAGCTCCCGCAGCTCCTCGTCATTAAAGTGGATGCCGTGGGCGTACCACACGTCCGGCCCCGTCCACCCCAGGGAGTCCATGTATTCCAGGGGACGCATATGATACCGCTTTAGGGTATAGTTCTCCTCATCCTTCGTCTCCGCCACATGGGTGTGGAGCCGGACGCCGTACTGCCGGGCCAGAATGGCGCTCTGCCGCAGCAGCTCGGCGGACACGGAGAAGGGGGAGCAGGGGGCCAGGGCCACCTGCCGCATGGAGCCGAAGGCGGGGTCGTGGTAAGCATCAATGACCCGGGCGGAGTCAGCCATGATTTCGTCCACCGTCTGGACCACGCTGTCCGGCGGCAGGCCGCCGTCCTTTTTGCTCAGATCCATGCTGCCCCGGGAGGCGTGGAACCGAATGCCCAGCTCCTCCGCCGCCGAGAACTGGGTGCCCAGCAGATCTCCGGCATCCTTGGGAAAGACGTAGTGGTGGTCGAAGCAGGTGGTGCAGCCGTATTTCAGCAGCTCGCCGCAGCCCGTCAGGGTGGACAGGCGAATAACCTCCTGGTCCAGGCCCTTCCAGATTTCATATAGGGTAGTAAGCCAATCAAAGAGCTCCATGTTCTGCACCTGGGCCAGGTTCCGGGAGAACACCTGATAGAGGTGATGATGGGTATTCACCAGGCCGGGGTAACAGACATAGTGGGAGCCATCGAACTCCGTATCGGCCCGTTGGGGCAGTTGAGGTCCGATGGCACGGATCACGCCGTCCTGGGCGTAGAGGTCGGACTGGCGGAGGATCTGGTCACCGTCATCACAGGTGACGATGGTTTGAAGATTTCGGATCAACAGGGAGGACATGAAAGAACGCTCCTTTCGCGGCGGATAAAGTTTCCGCACTCTATATCTCAGTATAGGGAAATCCAATAGAAAAAGCAATGGAAAACGCAATGGAAAACGCCGGAAAAGCGGCTTGCGAAAGAGAGAGGGATATGGTAGGCTGATACGGAAAGACAAAAGAACAGCCTTGAAGAGAGGGACAGAGCAATGCTTGATATTTTTGACATTCTGGGGCCGGTGATGGTGGGGCCCTCCAGTTCTCACACCGCCGGCGCCGTCCGCATTGGAAACATGGCCCGGACACTGCTGGGCGGCGAACCGAGGACAGCCCGTATCCTGCTCCACGGTTCCTTTGCGGAGACAGGACGGGGCCACGGTACGGACCGCGCCCTAATCGCCGGACTGATGGGGCTGAAGCCGGACGACCTGGACATTCCCAACAGCTTTGAGATGGCGGCGGAGCGGGGACTGGAGTTCTCCTTTGAGACGGTGAGCCTACGGGACGCCCACCCCAATACAGCAGTGCTGGAGGTGGAGGACGGGGACGGCCATTCTCTGAAGATGCAGGCGGCCTCCATCGGGGGCGGACGCATCCGGGTGGACCGGCTGAACGACGTGGATGTGCAGTTCACCGGGGCTTACAACACCCTCATTATCCGCAGCTTGGACATCTCCGGCGAGCTGGCGGACGTGACCCGGGAACTGTCCCGGAGAAAAATCAACATCGCCAATATGAGCCTGTGCCGCAGCAAGCGGGGCGGGGCGGTCCTGATGGTCATCGAGACGGATCAGGCCGTACCGCCGGTGGTGCGGACGCTGATCGCGGAGCTGCCTGGCGTGGCCCGGCTGACCTATTACGAGAAGGAGGCGGAGTGAAATGCTGGATTCCATGGAGGAGATTTTCCAGAAGATCGAGCAGACGGGAAAGCCCTTCTGGGAAGTGGTTCTGGATGCGGATATGGAGGAACGGCAGGTGACCCGGGAGGCCTCTTTGGAGAAAATGCGGAGGACCTGGCTTGCCATGCTGGAGGCGGACGACACCTATCGGGCGGACCGCCGCAGCGTCAGCGGCCTGGTGGGAGGAGACGGAAGAAAGATGCGGGACTATGCTGCTGAGGGTGATACCATCTGCGGGGACTTTCTCAGCGAGGTCATCGCCGTGGCGCTTTGTACGGGAGAGTCCAACGCCTGTATGCGGAAGATTGTGGCGGCGCCCACCGCCGGTGCCTGCGGCGTTTTGCCCGCAGTGCTGATCTCCATCTGGCGGCAGGGCCGCACGCCGGAAGAGGAAATTGTGAAGACCATGTATGTGGCGGCGGGCATCGGCGCCGTGGTCAGCTACAGGGCCTGTATCGCCGGCGCCGCCGGCGGCTGTCAGGCGGAGATCGGCACCGCCTCCGCTATGGCGGCGGGTGCGCTGACGGCCCTCCGCGGCGGAACGCCGGAACAAATCGGCCATGCCGTGGCCATGGCGTTGAAGAACCTCTTGGGTCTCATCTGTGATCCGGTGGCTGGCCTGGTGGAGGTGCCCTGTGTCAAGCGAAACGTGGTGGGGGCGGTGAACGCCGTCAGCTGCGCGGATATGGCCCTGGCAGGTATCAAGAGCCGGATTCCGGTGGATCAGGTCATTGAGTGTATGGGGGACGTGGGCCGGCGGCTGCCGGTGGAGTTCCGGGAGACGGCTTTGGGTGGTCTTGCGGTCACGCCTTTTGGCCAGCAAGTCAAGGAGCAGATGGAAAAACGGGATTCATAGAGAAAAAACAAGGCACTGTACAGGAGGAATCCTGCACAGTGCCTTGTATCATTTTATGCATTTCAACCGCCGTCTTTCAGATGGATGATCAGGTTTTCCAGCCCATAGAAAGGATTGGAGGCAGTGGGGGACAGGTTCCCCAACACATCGGCCTGGGTCAGGACGGAGGTTCGTTTGAAGCAGACTGGCAGGATGGGAGTCTGATTGGAGAGATAGGCGCAGACGGACCGCATGGAGGCGGCCCTGTCCTCCGCCGCGCCATAGTTGGCCAGCAGATCATCCAGCACTGGATCGGTGTAGTTTCCGAAATTCAGGCTGCCGCCGGTGCCCACCAGCTGAGTCAGATCCCAGTCGGCGGTCAGGCGGGTCTCGCCATAGTACAGGTCGAAGTTCCCGGCGGCCAGGGCCGCTTGGTACTCCTCCCAGGGCAGGGCATTGACGGAGATCTCCAGATCAAAGGCGGACAGAGCGGAAGCCAGGTATTTGGCAATGGATACCTTGAAGGAATTCTCGCTGTTCACCAGAAGGGTCAGGCTGTGGGTGGTTCCGCTGTTCAGTCCCGCCTCTGTCATGGCGGACTCAAAGGCCGCGTAAGAGTAGGTGGATTCCAGCTCTTGGGGATACAGGACGCAGACAGGGGAGACGGGGAATTGGGCTGCCTCAGCGTGGCCGGAGAGATAGGCGTTGACCACCGCCTCCCGGTCAATGCCCAGACCGATGGCCCGGCGGACAGCCGGGTCAGACAGAAGGGCATGGTTGGTATGAAAGCCCACATACTGCAGAACCGTGGTGTCCGCATCCTGAAAGGCGAAGTTTCCAGCGGCGCTCATGGAGGAGACGCCCGTCAGGTCAGCGGTGATCAGCTGCACAGCGTGAGAGGTGAATTGGTAGCGGACAGCGTCCGTGGTGGTACAATCCACCAGTTCTATGCGGCTGATAGGCTGCACGCTTCCGCCCCACCAGCTGGTGTTTGCCGCCAGGGAAGCGCTTCCACCCTCTGTGACAAGAATATAGGGTCCGGTACCCAGGGGCACGGCGTCAGACTCCGTGCCGGATTTGACGATGGGAATGTCCAGCAGGGCGGGCAGGTCCGTGTTGGCCTTATTCAACGTAATGACCACCATGTCGTTGGATGCCCGGACAGATGAGATGGAGGACAACCGGGTCTGATACCGCTGGGAGGTTCTGGCCCGGTTCAGCGTGGCCGCCACGTCCCCGGCGGTGAGGGGAGAGCCGTCACTGAAGGTGACGCCGCTCCGCAATTGGAGGGTCCAGGTCATGGCTTCCGCGTCATAGCTGGCGGAGGAACAGAGCTTGTTCTGAGGCTCCAGCTGCTGGTCCAGCTCAAAGAGGCCCTCATAGAGCAGCGTGCCCAGGGTCTGCTGGATTCCGTCAGGGCAGGTGATGGGGTCCAGTGCAGCGTCCTGGTTATAGGGCAGAGCGAAGGAAACCGGCAGGGGGACCTCCGGCTCAGAGGACGCGGCGCTGGAGGCGTCTATTTCCAGTCCCAACCCCTCCTCTTCCTCAGGCAGCTCCCGGGCACAGCCGCTGAGCAGGAATACGGGCAGAAGAAGCAGAATCGCGGTTTTCCGGATATTCATAGATCAGCCTTTCCCGGAGTCCGAGCGCAGGGCAATCATGGCGGCCTGGGCGCCTCGGGCATCGCCCATTTTGCGGTAGGACCAGAACAGGTCCGTGCGGCAGGCGGTGCAGATCCCGGCCAGGTCGATGTGAGCGGGCAGAACGCCGGAACGCAGCAACCATTGGCGGTTCAAGCCCTCCAGATCCACATAGTACTTGGCGCCCCTCTGTTCCAGACAAGGCTCGGCATCAGGGCCTAAGGCGGCCCGCATGGCCTCCGGCACATCGGCGTCCGTCTCGAAGCAGCACTGACCAATACAGGGTCCGACGGCGGCCAGAATATTCTCGGGCCGGGCGCCGTACTCCGAGGCCATGGCCTGGACGGTCTTTTCCACAATCCCGGCAGCGCAGCCCCGCCATCCGGCGTGGATGGCACCCACGGAGTGGGACACAGGATCGTTCAGCAGCAGAATGCCGCAGTCAGCGGAGAAGACCAGCAGAGGAAGGTTGGGCTCGTTGGTGATCAGGGCGTCAGCGGTGTAATCCCGTTCCCGCCACAGGCCCTTGCCGGCGTCGGCGGCAGTGCAGACCCGGATGGTGGTCTCATGGACCTGCCGGGAGAGAACCACCCGGTTGACATCCACACCCACGGCGGCGCAGAAGCGGCGGTAATTCTCCTGAAGAGCCTCCGGCGTGTCCGGACAGCCCACCCGCAGATTCAGAGAATCCCAGGGCGGCAGGGAGATGCCGCCCTTTCTGGTGGAGAAGCCGTGGACAAGGCTGCCGCATTCCTCCAGCAGGGGAGAGGCAAGCCAGAGCAGATCATTTTTGGTATGAGAGATAAAAGGCATCAGTGACGCTCCTTTTTAAAATGGATGGATTGTGGCAGTTCCGGTCAATTTCTTTGGGACACAGGAAAGAAATTTTGAGATTGTTTTTCATCTTACACAGTCTTTCCTGAAAACATACCGCCCCTGCCCTCCGGCAGGAGAACAGCGGCGGTAATACTTGACAGAGAAAGGAAATCTGGGGAAACCTCTGGATTCCCAAGTTGATTTGCCAGGGGCAAATCAAAAATTTTCAATTATTTTCGCTGCAACATGTGCGTGGCGCTCGACCCGTGCGCCCTTGGGGCGCACACACCAGTGAGCGATGTCACTGGTGGTAGGGGGTCTAAAGGGGGAGCTTGCTCCCCCCTTTAATCAGGATGGTACTCCTTGCAGGTGCATTTCTTCCACTTCAGGCCGCTGCCGCAGGGGCAGGGATCGTTGCGGCCGATCTTGTTGACCTTGATGGGCTGTTTCTTGGGGGCGGTGCCATCGCCGCCCACGTTTTCCACCATGCCCTTGGCCACGCGCTCCCGCTTAACCTCCTCGTCCTTCTTCAGACGGACGGAGAACAGGCGGCGGACGGTCTCGGACTGAATGGCGGAGATCATCTCCTCAAACATGGTCAGGGACTCCTGCTTATAGGCCACCACAGGGTCAGTGTTGGCGTAGGCCCGCAGGCGGATGCCCTGCTTCAGGTCGTCCATGGCGTCAATGTGGTCCATCCAGTACTCGTCCACCACGCGGAGCATGATGACCCGCTCCAGTTCCCGCATCAGGGACGGAGTAATCTCGGCCTCCTTGGCCTCATAGGTCTTTTCTGCGGCCTCGCAGAACAGCTCGGTGAAGTCCTCCTGGGTTTTCTCCGCCACCTCATCCTCGGTGAAGGAGAACTTGCCCTTGGGGAAATACAGCCCCTCCAGGCCCCGGACCATGGTCTGGAACCCGGCCAGATCCAGGCCCTGCTGCTCGCCGAAGGACAGGGCTACGTCGTTGGCGATGACGGTGCGCATCATGCTCAGGACATTTTCCTTCATGTCCTTGCCGTCCAGAACCTCCCGGCGCTGGTTGTAGATGATCTCCCGCTGCTTGTTCATGACGTCGTCGTATTCCAGTACGGATTTACGGGACTGGAAGTTGCGGGATTCCACGGTGGTCTGGGCGTTCTCGATGGCCTTGGTCAGCATCTTGCTCTCAATGGGGGTGTTCTCGTCCAGATCCACCTTGTCCATCATGTTCTGGATGCGGTCGCCGCCGAACAGGCGCATCAGATCGTCCTCCAGGGAGATATAGAACCGGGTCTCACCGGGGTCGCCCTGACGGCCAGCACGGCCGCGGAGCTGATTGTCGATCCGGCGGGAGTCGTGGCGCTCGGTGCCGATGATGAACAGGCCGCCGGCGGCGCGGACCTTGTCCGCCTCGTCCTTGATCTCCGCCTTATGGACGGCCAGACGGTCCGCGAACAGTTTCCGCGCGTCCAGAATTTCCTGGTTGTCCGTTTCGGCGTAGCCGGTGGCCTCCGCGATCAGTTCGTCGCTGAGGCCGGACTTCCGCAGATCCGCTGTGGCAAGGTACTCGGCGTTGCCGCCCAGCATGATATCGGTACCACGGCCCGCCATGTTGGTGGCTACGGTGACGGCACCGAACTTACCGGCCTGAGCCACGATCTCAGCTTCCTTCTCATGGTTCTTGGCGTTTAGCAGGTTGTGGCGGATGCCCTCCCGGGCCAGGAGCTGGGACAGGGCCTCGTTCTTCTCAATGGACACGGTGCCCACCAGCACGGGCTGACCCTTGGCGTGGCACTCCTTGATCTGCTCGATAACCGCCCGGTACTTGCCGGCTTCGGTCTTGTACACCACATCATGGTGATCCTCACGGGCGATGGGCTTGTTGGTGGGGATCTCAATGATGTCCAGATTGTAAATGGTGGCGAACTCCTCCTGCTCGGTCATGGCGGTACCGGTCATACCGGACAGCTTGTCGTACAGGCGGAAGTAGTTCTGGAAGGTGATGGTGGCCAGGGTCTTGTTCTCGGAGTTGACGCTGACGTGCTCCTTGGCCTCAATAGCCTGATGCAGGCCGTCGGAGTAGCGGCGGCCGAACATGAGACGGCCAGTGAACTCGTCCACGATGATGACCTCGCCGTCCTTCACCACATAGTCGATATCCCGCTTCATGACGCCGTGGGCCTTGATGGCCTGGTTGATGTGGTGGGACAGGGTGGAGTTCTCCGGGTCGGCCAGGTTCTCCAGGTGGAAAAACTGTTCGGCCTTGGCGATGCCGTTGGCGGTGAGCATGGCGGTCTTGGCCTTCTCATCCACGATATAATCGGCGTCCTCGTTGGTGTCCTCCTCTTCCTTGCTGTCCACCTCGGTTACCACTTTTTTCTTCAGACGGGAGACGAACATCTCCGTCATATCGTAAAGCTGGGTGGACTTGTCGCCCTGACCGGAGATAATCAGGGGGGTGCGGGCCTCATCAATCAGAATGGAGTCCACCTCGTCCACAATGGCGAAGGCGTGGCCCCGCTGCACCAACTCAGTGGAATAGATACACATATTGTCCCGCAGGTAGTCGAAGCCCATCTCGTTGTTGGTGCCGTAGGTGATGTCGGCGGCGTAGGCGGCCTGCCGCTCCTTGGTGGTGAGACCGTGGACGATCAGACCCACCTTCAAGCCCAGGAACCGGTGGACCTTGCCCATCCACTCGGAGTCGCGCTTGGCCAGATAGTCGTTGACCGTGACAATGTGGACGCCCCGGCCGGTCAAGGCGTTCAGATAGGCGGGGAGGGTGGCCACCAGGGTTTTGCCCTCACCGGTCTTCATCTCGGCGATGCGGCCCTGATGCAGCACCACGCCGCCTACCAGCTGCACCCGGTAGGGGCGCAGGCCCAGCACACGGTCAGAGGCCTCCCGCACGGTGGCAAAGGCCTCCGGCAGGATGTCATCCAATGTTTCGCCGTTGGCCAGCCGCTCCTTGAACCAGGCGGTCTTGCCACGGAGCTCCTCGTCACTCAGCGCCTTGTACTCATCGCTGAGCGCCTCGATTTTATCCACAATGGGATAGATGGATTTCAGCTCCCGGGAGCTGTAATCCCCAAACAGTTTCTTCATCAGACCCATATGATTGATAACATCCTTTCTAACATCCGCCGGATATCTGCGCTTGCGTTCTGACGGACACCTGATGATTGGCGAAAAATAAAATAGGTAAGCATACCAAAACAAATTTAGCATAGCACAACTCTGTCTGGAATGCAAAGAAAAAACACAGCTTCCTGAAAAAGTTCACAATTTGGAAAACTATACCGGAAAAGAAGATCTCCTCTCTGGTGAGAATCACAAAAATATGTTTGATTGTCTGCCTGAAAAAGCAGACAACAGAGAAAATCTGTCGATTGCGGAATGGTATCGGCTATGCTACAATAAAAACAAAACACAGTGCGGAAAGCCTTGCCCGCTGCTTTCAGGTGTGATAAACTAAACAAAATGAAAGCGATGAAAGAACCGGCCTGTCCGGACCAACTTTTTAGAAAATCCAATCAACAAGGAGGATGTTCCCATGAAGCTCAGCTTCTACGGTGCCGATCAGTGCGTGACCGGCAGCTGCCATTGCATCGAGGTCAACGGAAAAAAGATCCTGATTGACTGCGGACTGCAGCAGGGCAGGGATGAGGTGTCCAACGCCGAGTTTCCCTTCGCGGCCAATACCATCGACTATGTGCTGGTGACCCACGCCCACATCGATCACTCCGGCCGGATTCCCATGCTTATCAAGCAGGGCTTCCATGGGCAGATCCTGACCACCCGGCTCACCGCCGACCTGCTGGAGATCATGTTGCTGGATTCCGCCCATATCCAGGAGTCCGACGCCGAGTGGAAGAACCGCAAGGGTGAGCGCTCCGGCGCACCCCATGTGGAGCCCCTCTACACCATTGAGGACGCCCAGAGAGTGAAGGAGTTTATGACCACCTGTGAATACGGGCAGGTCATCGACCTGTGCGAGGGCGTGGAGGTGGAGTTTGTGGACGCCGGCCACCTGCTGGGTTCCGCTTCCATCGCCATGGACCTGACGGAGAACGGCGTGGAAAAGCGCATTGTTTTCTCCGGCGACCTGGGCAATATCAAGCAGCCCATCATCCGGGACCCGGTTCACTTCTCCGGCGCGGACTATGTGGTCATGGAGTCCACCTACGGAGACCGGAACCACACGGAGGTCTGGAGCTACACCGACGACCTGGCGGAGATCATCGACGAGACCATGGCCAAGGGCGGCAACGTCATCATCCCCTCCTTCGCCGTGGGCCGCACCCAGGAGCTGCTGTACTTCATCCGGGAGATCAAGGACGCCAAGCTGGTGAAGTCCAACCCGGACTTCCCGGTGTACATCGATTCCCCTCTGGCCAAGAAGGCCACCACCATCTTCACCGGCGACCTCCACGGCTATCTGGATGACGACGCCCTGGAGCTGGTGAAGGACGGAACCCATATGTTCAACTTCACCAACCTGCGGATGACGGAGACCAGCGAGGAGTCCAAGGCCCTGAATGAGGATCGAACCCCCAAGGTCATCATCTCCGCCTCCGGCATGTGCGACGCAGGCCGCATCCGCCATCACCTGAAGCATAACCTGTGGAGGCCGGAGTGCTCCGTGGTGTTCGTGGGCTATCAGGGCGAGGGTACTCTGGGCCGCAGCCTGCTGGAGGGCACCAAGTCCGTCAGGCTGTTCGGCGAGGACATCGCCGTTCAGGCCAAGATTGTCAACTTCCAGGGGCTCAGCTCCCACGCGGACCGGGACCATCTGCTGGGTTGGATTGCGGACTTCAATGCCCCCAAGCCCCAGCACGTCTTCGTAGTCCATGGCGACCGGGAGGTGGCGCCCTTCTTCGCCCAGACCATCCAGGCTATGGGCTTTGAGGCCCACGCGCCCCAGTACACCGAGGTCTACGACCTGGCCGCCAATACTCAGCTGGCACCGGGTTATCTGCCGGAGCGGAAGGCCAAGGCCGCCGGCGGCGCCAGGACCAGTTCCGCCTACGAGCGGCTGGTGGCCGTGGGCGAGATGCTCATGGCATCCATCAAGCGCAGCAAGGGCAGGGACAACAAGTCCCTGGCGCGCTTCGCCGACCAGCTGCGTCAGCTGCTGGAAAAGTGGGAAGCATAAGCATTGTCACGCGGGCGGTCATCGACCGCCCGCGTTTCCGAGAGATCACAAAACGGAGAGAGACGGATGGAGAACTTACAGCAGAATCAAATCTACACCGGCACTGTGGAGGGTTACTCCAGCGAGGGGCTGGGCATCGTCCGCCTGGAAGGAGCCGTGGTATTTGTGCCCCGGGCGGTCCGGGGGGAGACCATCGACCTGCGGATTACCAAGGTGATGAAGACCTGCGCGGCGGGGGAGATCGTGAACATCAGAAAGCCATCTCCTGAGCGGGCCAAGCCCGAGTGCCCGTATTTCGGCAAGTGCGGCGGCTGCGACTTCCAGCACATGACCTACACGGAGGAGCTGTGGGCCAAGCGTCAGCGGATCCAGGACGCCCTGACCCGGCTGGGCGGCACGGACCTCCAGGTGGAGGAGATCCTGGGGGCTAAAAATCCTATGCACTACCGCAATAAAAGTCAATATCCCGTGGGCGCTGACGGCACCATCGGCTTTTACCAGGGGCGAACCCATCAGGTGGTGAAGATTGACCGCTGTCTGATCCAGACGGAGCAGAGCGACGCCACCGCAAAAGCGGTGGGGGAGTGGATGCGCCGCTATAAGATCGCGCCTTACGACGAGCGTACCGGAAAAGGACTGGTGCGCCACGTCTACGTCCGCACCAACCGGAAAGGGGAGACGCTGTGCTGCGTGGTGGCTAACGGAAAGCAGATGCCCCGGGAGCCGGAGCTGGCGGCCTATGTCCGGGCGGCGGCTCCCAAGACCGTGGGCGTGGTTCTGAATGGGAACACCAGGCGGGGCAATGTGATTTTGGGGGACAAGTACCGTACCCTCTGGGGGCGGGACTATCTGATGGACACCCTCTGCGGTCTGGAGTTCAAGCTGTCCGTGCCGTCTTTCTATCAGGTGAACCGGGACCAGGCGGAGGTTCTCTACGGCAAGGCTCTGGAATTTGCCGGCCTGACGGGAGAGGAGACAGTGCTGGATCTGTACTGCGGTACCGGCACCATCACCCTGTGCATGGCGTCAAAGGCCAAGCGGGTCATCGGCGCGGAGATTGTGGCCCCTGCCATTGAGGACGCGAAAGAGAATGCCGCCCGCAACGGCATCAAAAACGCAGAGTTTTTCTGCGGCGACGCGGCGGACATCGCGGCGAAGCTGGAGGAAGAAGGCCTGCGGCCGGACGTCATCACCGTGGACCCGCCCCGGAAGGGGCTGGCCCCTGAGGTCATTGCCTCCGCGGCGGCCATGGGACCGGAGCGGATCGTCTATGTCTCCTGTGATCCCGCCACCCTGGGCCGGGATGTAAAAATCTTCGCGGAGCTGGGCTATCAGACCGTCCGCGCCGCGGCGGTGGATATGTTCCCGGGAACCAAGCATGTGGAGACGGTGTGTCTGCTGAAGATAAAGCATGGAAATATGTATAGTGGGTTCCACCCATAATCCCCCGTTTTCCCCTTGGATGGCATGGTAAAATAGAGCGTCATGTCAAAGAGTCAAAGGGGAGTTCCGATGAAGACGTATTGGACTTTGAACGTGGGAGATACGCAGGTCAGCCTGCGGGACGGCAAGAAACCGGGAACACTGGAGCTGATTCTGCGCAGAGACGGGACAGAAACCGTGCTGCGGATGCTGGCGCAGGGAACGGACTACTCCAGACCGGAGAGCGTCAGCGCGCGGCCCTTTGCGGATGTCCTGTCCAGCAGCGGCTTCGCACTGCATACCGCGTGGCTGGACGGCGCCTTCAGCACAAACGACTACTACGCGCTTCGGCGCGGGGCGGCCACCCGGATCGCGGAGACCTTCGGCTGGCGGGAACCCTACGATTTCACGGCGGATCTCAATGGAGACGGACAGGAGGAGCTGATCAACAACAGCATGACCGGCGGGAGCGGACATCAGTCCGTCCAGGTCTACCAGCGCCGGGGGAACGAGATCTGGCGCGGACGAATGAATCTGCAAAATCTGCCGAACCATGACAACCGGGGCGTCAACTCCACCGCAACGGTTTTTGACCCTGCACAAAACGTATTCCAAATTCGGTACACCCTGAAAGGGCAGGAGGGATATGCCGGCCTGCTGGAAACCCGGGGAACGGAACGGCTGGAGTTTTCTCCATATATCTCCCTGCCAGAAGCATAGGGGGAGGCTCTGCCGTGAAAAATAGTTGTAAAATGCGCAAAAACGGTGTATCATACTTCCATCAACTGAGAAAACATGGTTGATTGTAAAATCAAGTTGGACACTTGAGTAAAAAATCCATAGTGATTTTTCTCCCCGTGGTAGAATGAAGTTACCACACAACTTCTACAGAGGGAGGGCAATCACTATGGACTG
>Ga0129307_1002545_pt1 | contig 13959 bp, 15 predicted proteins | sample P1105metagenome_FD_94437 | JGI IMG/M metagenome (GOLD analysis project Ga0129307, IMG submission 94437) | Capybara group fecal microbial communities from Wisconsin, USA - P1105 metagenome | ecosystem: Host-associated > Mammals > Digestive system > Large intestine > Fecal | place: USA: Wisconsin... | reverse complement strand
GGCAAAATGAGCTTGACATCAATTAATGTGATGCGCAAATTCCATATATTATCAAAGAATTTGCGCACCCCGAACGAAGTTCGGGGCAATAACCGCCTAACGGCGGTTATTGAGTACACATTACTTATAGTTGCACTTATAGAGCTTAACAATAAAAAGAAATAGCCGCCCCCGTCCAAAAGGCGACTATTTCTTAATTGAAATCGTTTGATGGAGGGATGAACCGCTTGTCGCAGTACCCTCTTTATTCATATTATACCACAAATTCGGAAAAAGTCAAGTGCGCGGAGGAAAAGCCGCGCATTTTTTCTGTCTGACCGTTCATTCTGCGTATAAATATGCATTTCGGAATGGATAAGATGAATAAATATACAAAAGGCAGAGAATATTTCTGAAGAAAATGAATATTTATGCAAAAAGGGTTGACAACGGAAAATAGCGGTGTATAATAGTATTATCACGATTTTTCACGCCGAAACGGCGTTTTGAATTTCAGGAGGTATTTATCATGGCTAAAAAAGAAGTTAAAAAGGTAGTTCTTGCTTATTCGGGCGGTCTTGACACATCCATCATCATCCCGTGGCTCAAGGAAAACTACAACAACCCCGAGATAATCGCTGTTTCGGGCGACGTCGGACAGGGCACGGAGCTCGACGGACTTGAGGAGAAGGCTATCAAGACAGGCGCTTCCAAGCTCATCATCGCCGACCTCAAGGAGGAGTTCATTCAGGACTACGTTTACCCCACTGTTCAGGCAGGTGCTATCTACGAGAACAGATATATGCTCGGTACCTCCTTCGCTCGTCCTATCATTGCCAAGAGAATAGCTGAGATCGCTCTCGCCGAGGGCGCAGACGCTATCTGCCATGGCTGCACAGGCAAGGGCAACGATCAGGTTCGCTTCGAGCTCGCTATCAAGGCTTTCGCTCCCGAGATGACCATCATCGCTCCGTGGAGAGAATGGGACATCAAGTCTCGCGATCAGGAGATCGACTACGCTGAGGCTCACAATATCCCGCTCAAGATTAGCCGTGAGACAAACTACTCCAAGGACAAGAACATCTGGCACCTCAGCCACGAGGGTCTCGACCTCGAGGACCCCGCAAATGAGCCCCAGTACGAGAAGAAGGGCTTCCTTGAAATGGGCGTGTCTCCCATTGACGCTCCCGACAAGCCCACATATATCACTATCCACTTCGAGAAGGGTGTACCCACAATGCTCGACGGCAAGAAGCTCAATGGCGTTGAAATGGTCGGTGCACTCAACAAGCTCGGCGGCGAGAACGGTATCGGTCTTGCAGACCTCGTTGAGAACCGTCTCGTTGGTATGAAGTCGAGAGGCGTTTACGAGACTCCCGGCGGTGCTATCCTCTATCACGCTCACGAAGTCCTCGAGACTATCACCCTCGACAAGGAGACAGCTCGTATCAAGCAGTACCTCGGCATCAAGTTCGCCGACATCGTATACAACGGTCAGTGGTTCACACCTCTCCGCGAGGCTCTCAGTGCTTTCGTAAGCAAGACTCAGGAGACTGTTACAGGCGATGTAAAGCTCAAGCTCTACAAGGGCAACATCATCAACGCAGGCGTGACCTCACCCTACACTCTCTATGATGAGGAGGTTGCTACCTTCGACGAGGACGAGGTATACAATCAGGCTGACGCAGCAGGCTTCATCAACCTCTTCGGTCTCCCGATAAAGGTGAAGGCTCAGCTCGACAAGAAGAGAAACAACAAGTAATTAGCTGAAAATAAACGGATATAGAGGATAATTGGAGGATCAAATGAAAAAGATAATCGCAGCACTCGCACTCATCTGCGTTGCCGCTTCTGCTGTAAGCTGCGGCGCAAAGGACGACGATACCGCACTTGATAAGCCCGATCAGCCCACAACGGCTGCAAGGGTCACCGAGGCGGAGACCGAGGCTGAAACAGAGCCCGAGACTGAGGAGCCCACGCTTTCGGCGGAGGAGCTCCAGAAGATCAAGGACAAGGATATGGAATTCCTCAACGGTATTGAGGTCAGCCTGCTCGATTACTATGTCGGCACTCCCGAGGAGTGCGGCATAGACTCCGACGACAGTGACAAGGCCACTATCTTTACGGTCGGTGTCAATTACAATGCTACCACCATCAAACAGCTTGATTCTATTTCCCTTACGATGGACGGGGAGAAGATCATGACCAATGTGGTCTCCTCTGTATGGGGAGCTGCGGATAATGACGGCGAGCTTTGGGGCATCTACCGCTTCAGAACAGAGGGCGAGTATGCCAAGGAGGACGTAAAGGTAAGATTCTGGTATGCTGACGAATACAAAGTCATTCGCGAGGTCGATCTCGATACAGAGAGTGATTTCGAGCCGTTCGTTGAGAATATGTGCTGGTATGAGGACTCTGACTCCGAAGAGGCGGTGGACGGCAAGATAAAGCATCCGTACATCTTTAAGATCAACGACAGATACTGCATCTATGAGTCATATCACGAGACTCCCGCATGGGGCAATGACAGCGACAACGAGCGCGATTACTACGACCAGACATACGCCATAACTCCTCTTGAGGGAGCGTTCGGACCTGTTCTTGCCGACGGAGATGTCGAGCTTGAGTCTGAAAATGTCAGACCGTTCACATATGCCGAGTTCGCAGGTATCAGAAACAGCTATCTGGGACAGTATATTACCTGCTATATTTACTGCGACTGGGACGGAGTGCTTGACTGGGATAGTCTGTCTGACGCGGAGAAGATGGGCGCTCTGAATGCACAGGCTCTGATCTACAAGCTGGTACCTCTGCAGAGCAAAAGCACCAATCTTATCATACACAACTGCGAAGGCGGAGACTTCAAGATAAGCTGCGCTATACCCGAATAATACCGACAGGCAGGGGAGAACCTCCTGCCTGTTATGATTTTTTACTGAGCAGGTGCGATATGGATAAATTTATGAAAATTGCCGTTGAAGAGGCAAGAACAGGTATAAATGCAGGTCACGGCGGACCCTTCGGCTGCGTTATCGTAAGGGACGGCACTGTTATCGGACAGGGACACAACGAGGTCGTGAAGCGTAAGGATCCGACCTGCCACGGCGAGGTAATGGCTATACGCGACGCCTGTAAGAACATAGGCTCGTTCGACCTCAGCGGGTGTGAGCTCTACACCACCGCGGAGCCCTGCCCGATGTGCGCGGGTGCGATAATGTGGGCGAACATAGCGAAGGTGTACTACGGCTGCAATATCGCCGACACCGACAGCATAGGCTTCCGCGACAAGCAGTTCTACGAAGCTCCCGAGGATATCTCGGAAGAGCTCGACCGCGAGGAGTGCCTGAAAGTTTTCAGCGAGTACGCGGCTATTAAAAACAAGAAAAATTATTGAAAGCCATTAGCCGTTAGCCATTAGCCATTAGCTTTTGGAGGAGGAAATATGCAGGCATACAGAGAGCTGACCGTGTGGCAAAGGTCTATAGAGCTTGTAGAGGAAGTGTACAGGATAATTGAAAAGCTTCCTTCTGCCGAACGCTTTGCTCTCGCAGACCAAATCAAGCGCTCTGCTGTTTCAATACCGTCTAACATAGCGGAAGGCAGAGGAAGAAATACAGAACGCGATTTTGTGAGATTTCTGAGCATTGCAAACGGCTCTGCATTTGAGCTTGAAACACAGCTGATAATCTGTCTGCGCCTCGGTTATGTTGATGAAGAGACGTGTAAAAAAGCTTTTCAGCTTTGCGACGAGGTATGCAGAATGTTGAATTCGCTGATAAAAAAGCTAAAGGCTAAGGGCTAATAGCTAACGGCTCAAACGCAATATTGAATGAAAAACGAAAGGTAAGAGAATTATGGCAGATATGATGTGGGCAGGAAGATTTTCCAAGCAGGTGGACGCGGGCGTTAACGCGTTCAATTCTTCCATTGCCTTTGACGGTCGTATGTACCGCCACGATATACAGGGCAGTATCGCCCACGCTACCATGCTCGGCGACTGCGGCATAATCACCAAGGAGGACAGCCTCACCATAATTGAGGGGCTGAAGGACATACTCGCCGACATCGACAGCGGCGCTCTTGAGCTTGACCCCAACGCCGAGGACATCCATATGTTCGTCGAGGCGGAGCTCACGAAGAGGCTCGGCGACGTGGGAAAGAGACTGCATACCTCGCGTTCGAGAAATGACCAAGTAGCGGTAGACCTGCGCCTCTACCTCCGCGACGAGATAGCGGAGATACAGGCTATGGTGCGCGAGCTCGCGGAGACGCTGGTAAAGCTCGCAAAGGAGCACACCGAGACGATAATGCCGGGATATACGCACCTCCAGCGTGCGCAGCCGATAACCCTTGCTCACCACCTTATGGCTTATGTGTGGATGCTTATGCGCGACATCGAGCGCTTGCAGGACGCAGGCAGGCGTATGAACTACTGCCCGCTCGGAAGCGGAGCTCTCGCGGGTACGACCTACAAGACCAACAGACAGCAGACCTCCGACCTGCTCGGCTTTACGGCTCCCATGCCGAACAGCCTTGACGGCGTATCAGACCGCGACTACTGCATCGAGCTCTGCTGTGCGCTGTCGCTGCTGATGACCCACCTCTCGCGCTTCTCCGAGGAGATAATTCTCTGGTGCTCGTGGGAGTTCAAATTCGTCGAGCTCGACGACGCCTTTGCGACAGGCTCGTCAATAATGCCGCAGAAGAAGAACCCCGATGTCACGGAGCTTATCCGCGGCAAGACGGGCAGAGTCAACGGCGACCTCGTGACCCTGCTCACGATGATGAAGGGTCTGCCTCTTGCGTACAACAAGGATATGCAGGAGGACAAGGAGGCTATCTTCGACGCGGTGGACAACGTGAAGCTCTGCGTAAAGACCTTCACTCCCATGCTCGCGACCATGCGCGTGCTCAAGGACAATATGCGAAATGCTGCCGCACGCGGCTTCATCAACGCCACGGACTGCGCGGACTACCTCGTCAAGAAGGGTATGCCGTTCCGTGACGCATACAAGATAACGGGCACTCTCGTTGCTCAGTGCATAGAGAAGGGCGTGACGCTCGAAACTCTGCCGCTTGAAAGCTACAAGGCTATGACCGGCCTCTTCGACGAGGACGTATACGAGGCGATAAGCCTCGACACCTGCGTGCGTGAGAGAAAGTCCGAGGGCGGACCCTCTCCCGAGGAGGTAACCAAGCAGATAGCTCTCGCGGAGCAGAGACTTGCGGAGCTCGGATAAGCTATGAAGAAAAAGGACTTATTATTCACGTTCGGACTTACCCTCCTCATGGGAGTGCTGTGGGTCGCGGGCGAGGTCGTGACGGGGCTGTGGATAGGAATTCCTCAGTGGGGACACATCGCGTGGTTCGCGGGGATAGTCATTGTCACGCTGACGATAAGCGTGGTACACTCGCTCATGGAGGACGAATCCGAGCCCGAGAAAATCGACCCCAAGCGTGCGAAGTACGAGCGGAAAGTGAATAAGCGGAAATAATCGCGCGGGACGTCGAGGACGCCGTCCCCTACAAAGGTGAGTAAAAGCCGATAATTGCAGGGGCTGGCGTCCCCGACAGCCCGTTCGGCTTTCAATTTCAGGAGGTAATGAAAATGTCTGTTAAGGTTTACATAGACGGTCAGGAGGGCACTACGGGTCTTAAAATTTTAGAGAGATTCGAGGGCAGGAACGACATCGAGATAGTGAAGATAAGCGAGGAGCTCAGAAAGGACAGCGCCGAGCGCGCCCGCCTCATAAACAGCGCGGACTACGTTTTCCTCTGCCTGCCCGACGACGCCTCGCGCGAGGCTGTGTCCTTCATCGACAAGGACAACGACCACGTCCGCATAATCGACGCGTCTACGGCTCACAGGACGAATCCCGACTGGGCTTACGGCTTCCCCGAGCTGTCGGCTGAGCACCGCGCGAAGATAGAGAAGTCGAACAGAGTGGCAGTCCCGGGCTGCTACGCGAGCGGCTTCAATTCGATAGTTTACCCGCTCGTAGCGAACGGTATCATCCCCGCCGACTACCCCGTTTTCGCCTATGCGACCTCGGGCTACAGCGGAGCAGGCAAGAAGGCTATCGCCGTATATGAGGGCGACGACAAGCCCTTCGAGTTCAACAGTCCGAGACAGTACGCGCTCTCACAGGCGCACAAGCATCTCCCCGAGATGCAGAAGATATCGGGTCTGACCTACAAGCCGATGTTCAACCCGATGGTATGCGATTATTTCAGCGGCATGGTGGTTAGCGTGCCTATCCAGACGAGAACGCTCTCCAAGGCGTACACTCCCGCGGAGATACACGAGATGTACGCCAAGCACTACGCGGGTGCGAAGCTCGTGGAGGTAATGCCTCTTATGAGCGCAGACGAGCAGAAGAGCTTCTTCCTCGCGTCGAACACCCTCAGCGGACAGAACAAGCTTCAGGTATTCGTATTCGGCAGCGACGAGCAGATACTGCTCTGCGCACGCCTCGACAACCTCGGCAAGGGCGCGAGCGGCGCGGCTGTTCAGTGCCTGAACATTATGATGGGGATAGACGAGACTACGGGTCTCGTATAAAAAGATACAAGGAGGTATCGGTATGGAAATACGCAAAATGACGATAGACGATTACGACGATGTCTACGCGCTGTGGATGTCGAGCAGGAATATGGGCTTCAACGACGTTGACGACTCACGCGAGGGGATAGCTAAGTACCTGCGAAGAAACCCCGATACCTCGTTCGTTGCATTCAGCGGCGGAGAGCTCGCGGGCGTTATCCTCGGCGGACACGACGGCAGACGCGGCTTCATTCACCACGCCTGCGTCAGGGAGACCTGCCGCCGTCAGGGCATAGGCACCAAGCTCGTGCAGACCTGCATGGACGCCCTCAAAGCCGAGGGCATAAGCAAGGTCGCGCTCCTCGTTTTCAAGTACAACGACGCGGGCAACGACTTCTGGGAGGCTATGGGCTTCACAGTGAGGGAGGATCTCAACTACCGCAATCTGGCTCTGCGTGAGCTCGTAAGGATAGACACATAAGGAGGAAAAGTTATGGATCTCAAAAAAATAGGCAATGTGAAATTCGTATACGGCGGCGTCTGTGCCGCAAGAGGCTTCAAGGCTAACGGTGTTCAGTGCGGACTCGCGCACAAGCCGCTCGGAGAAATGGCAGAGGCTAACGCTGCCGCAAATAATGCTATCCCGACCGCCAAGAAGAAAAACGACCTCGCGATGATAGTTGCGGACACCGAATGTACGGCTGCCGCTGTATATACCACGAACAAGGTCAAGGGAGCTCCCATACTCGTGACGAAGGAGCACCTCGCTGACGGCAAGGCAAGAGCCGTTATCGTGAACTCCGTCAATGCCAACACCTGCAATCCCGACGGTTACGAGAAGGCAACGAAAATGGCACAGCTCGCGGCTGAGGCTCTCGGTATCAGCGAGAACGATGTCATCGTGGCTTCCACGGGCGTTATCGGACAGGTGCTCCCGATAGAGCCTATCGCAAACGGCATAAAGCCGCTTGTCGAGGGTCTGAACTACGGCGGAAACAAGAGCGCTCTCGAAGCGATAATGACTACCGATACCCAGCCCAAGGAGGTAGCGGTCGAGTTCGAGCTCGGCGGCAAGACCTGTGTTATGGGCGCAATGCTCAAGGGCAGCGGTATGATACACCCGAATATGGCTACGACGCTCACCTTCATCACCACGGACGCTAACATCTCCGCGGAAATGCTCCAGCGCGCGCTCAGCGACAACGTCAAGGTGACACTCAACCGCGCGAGCGTTGACGGCGACACCTCCACGAACGATATGGTCTGCGTAATGGCTTCGGGCACTGCGGGCAACTCCGAGATAACCACCGAGGACGCGGATTTCGGCGTCTTCTCGAACGCTCTCTACAACGTTATGCTCAACCTCGCGCGTATGATGGCTAAGGACGGCGAGGGAGCCACCAAGCTCATCGAATGCGCCGTTACAGGTGCAAAGGACGAGCAGACCGCCGAGACAGTGGCGAAGTCCGTTATCTGCTCGAGCCTGCTCAAGTCGATGATATTCGGCGAGGACGCCAACGCGGGGCGTATCTACTGCGCGGTGGGCTACTCCGACGCCGACTTCGACATCAGCAAGGTCGATATAGATATGGCTTCCAAGGGCGGAAGCATTGCCCTCGGACGTCAGGGCTGCGTGACCGAGTTCGACGAGGACGTCGCAAAGCAGGTGCTTGCCGAGGACGAGATACAGATAATCGTATCGCTCGGCGAGGGCAGCGGAACGGCTGTATGCTGGGGCTGCGACCTCACCTATGACTATGTCAAGATAAACGGAGATTACCGCTCTTAACAATGCGTAATTCGTAATGCATAATGCGTAATCAATAATGAAAGTGTGAAGAAAATGGAAAAGATATCCAATCAAGATAAATCGCAGATACTCATCGACGCCCTGCCGTACATACAGAAGTACAGCAACAAGATAGTCGTTGTCAAGTACGGCGGAAACGCTATGACCAACAAGGAGCTCAAGGACGCTGTTATGACCGACATCGTGCTGCTCTCGCTCGTTGGTATCAAGGTCGTGCTCGTACACGGCGGCGGCCCCGAGATAAGCGATATGCTGAAAAAGCTCAATATCGAGAGCAAATTCATCAACGGTCTGCGCTACACCGACGAAGCGACAGTAGACGTCGTGAAAATGGTGCTCTCGGGCAAGGTCAACAAGGAGCTCGTACAGCTCCTCGCACAGCACAAGGGCAGCGCTGTCGGACTGTGCGGAATCGACGGTGAAATGCTCGTTGCCGAGAAGAAAACAACCGATGACGGTCAGGACCTCGGCTGGGTGGGCGAGATAACAAAGGTCAACACCAAGCCTATCATCGACGCGCTCAACAACGGCAATATCCCCGTTATCGCGACTGTTGCCACCGACAAGGACGGCAACACCTACAACATCAACGCAGATACGGCGGCGGCTCGCATAGCGGCGGAGCTCGGCGCTGAGAACCTCATACTTATGACCGATATCGCGGGACTTCTCCGCGACAAGGACGACCCGTCCACGCTTATCCCCGCGGTCAACGTCAGCGAGGTGCCCTACCTGAAAATGCAGGGCATTATCTCGGGCGGTATGATACCGAAGATAGACTGCTGCGTCGAGGCTGTCAGACGCGGCGTATCGAAGACCGTCATCATCGACGGCAGAGTACCGCATTCTATTCTGATAGAGATACTCTCAAACGAGGGCATTGGTACACAATTCACATAATGTGACACATAATTATTAAAACTTGTTAACTTGTATACAAAAAATTTACCCGCATTTACTCGATAATTAATGATTTAACATACAAAACGGAGTTATAATATATAATGTAACAGTGTCTGTTTTGGTTGTTCGCTCGCGGGAGCAATTAAAGGAGAGATACTTATGAGCAGTGAAAATACCATAAAAAAATTCAATGAACACGTTATACAGTCCTACGGAAGATACCCCCTCGCTATGAAGCAGGGCTCGGGCAGGCGCTGTGAGGACGAGGACGGAAAGCAGTATATCGACTTCGGAAGCGGTATAGGCACTAACAGCCTCGGCTACTGCGACGAGAAGTGGGCTGACGCGGTATGCGCTCAGGTGAGAACTCTCCAGCACAATTCCAACTACTACTATACACAGGTTCAGGCTGATTTTGCGGAAAGGCTCTGCGCCATAGCGGGCTATGACAAGGTCTTCTTCGGCAACAGCGGCGCCGAAGCTAACGAGTGCGCGATAAAGGTCGCGAGGAAGTACAGCTTCGATAAGTACGGCAAGGGCAGGCACACTATCATCACACTTGTCAATTCCTTCCACGGCAGGACGATAGCCACGCTCTCCGCTACGGGACAGGACGTCTTCCACAACTACTTCTTCCCCTTCGTTGAGGGGTTCGTGAACGTCGAGGCTAACAATATCGACGACCTCAAAGCCAAGCTCGAGGATAAGACCGTGTGCGCGGTAATGCTCGAATATGTGCAGGGCGAGGGCGGCGTGAACAAGCTCGACAAGGACTTCGTTGACGCGATATACGAGCTATGCGCACCGAAGGATATCCTCGTCATCGCGGACGAGATACAGACAGGCGTCGGCAGGACGGGCAAGTTCCTCGCAGGCGACCACTACGGCAAAAAAGCCGATATAACAACTCTTGCCAAGGGCATAGCGGGCGGTATTCCTATGGGAGCCTGCCTCGTGAACGAGAAGCTCGCGGGCGTGCTCACAGCGGGTACTCACGGCTCGACCTTCGGCGGCAACCCCATCGCCTGTGCGGGCGGTCTGGCTGTCCTCGACAGGATAGAGAGCAAGGGCTTCCTCGATGAGGTGTGCGCAAAGGCGGAGCACTTCAGGACAAGGCTTGAAAAATGCAGCGAGGTCGCGGGTGTGAGCGGTCTCGGACTGATGATAGGTATTACTCTTAAATCGAAAAAAGCGGCAGACGTCGCAAAGGCGGCTCTTGACAAGGGTCTGCTCGTGCTGACGGCTAAAGATAAGGTAAGACTCCTCCCGCCGCTTACTATTGAGGTCAGTGAGATAGACGCAGGGCTCGACCTGCTGTTTGAGATACTGGAGGAATGATTCATGGAGCTGATGATCTCTGTAAAAGGGAATAAGTTTACGGTCACCGATAAAAAGCAGGACAGACTGCTTTACACGGTGAAGAAAAAGACGTTCGGAGGAAGATATCTCCTCCTCGACGCCAGCAACTACCAGCTGTATACGATAGTACAGACAAGTGACGACAAAAAACCTACTTTTTCGATCACGCATAACGACATGTCAATATTAAAGCTTGAGTGCAAGTCGCTTTTCCTCGACCCGACCATTACCGTTTCGGGTAAGGATACAGCAGGAACTCCCATAAACTATTCCATCGCAAGCAAGGAGCACAGGGATTTTCAGCTTTTAAGGGACGGCTTGCCCGTAGGCAAGCTCCTCGTTCATATCACTGTAAGCGGTGATCTGCAATATGAGATCACCATAGAGGATAAGGTCTTCGACGACTATATACCGCTGTTTGCGGTGGCAGTGGACCTGACCTTCGGCAATATGAACAGAGGCAAATAACAGACTGAAAGGAAATACTGAATAATGAAACACTTACTTAAAATGCTCGACCTGAGCACTGAAGAGATAACAGAGATACTCGACCTCGCCGACCAGCTCAAGTACGAGCTCAAGCACGGCATACCGCACCCGCACCTCAAGGGCAAGACCCTCGGAATGATATTCCAGAAGGCTTCCACACGTACAAGGGTGTCGTTTGAGACGGGTATGTACCAGCTCGGCGGATATCCGCTGTTCCTCTCGTCGAACGACCTCCAGATAGGACGCGGCGAGCCCGTACAGGATACCGCACGCGTGCTCTCGCGCTACCTCAGCGGCATTATGATACGCACCTTCGAGCAGAAGGAGGTAGAGGACCTCGCGAAGTACGGCAATATCCCGATAATTAACGGTCTGACCGATTTCTGCCACCCCTGTCAGGTGCTCGCGGACCTTATGACTATCCGTGAGTTCAAGGGCAAGCTCGCAGGGCTGAAGATGTGCTTCATCGGCGACGGCAACAATATGGCGAATTCCCTCATCGTAGGCGGACTCAAGACGGGTATGAGCGTGTCTATCGCGTGCCCGAAGGACTATCAGCCCCCGAAGGAGATACTCGACTTTGCGGCGGGCTACGGCGACAAGTTCGAGATGACGGATTCTCCTATGCAGGCGGCTAAGGACGCTGACGTTATCCTCACCGATGTGTGGGCTTCCATGGGTCAGGAGGGCGAAGCCGAGAAGCGCAGGCAGGCGTTCGCAGGCTATCAGGTCAACGACGAGCTGATGGCAGTCGCGAAGGCTGACGCACTGGTGCTCCACTGCCTGCCCGCTCACCGCGAGGAGGAGATAACCGAGAAGGTCTTCGAGGAGCACGCAAAGGAGATATTCGAGGAGGCAGAGAACCGTCTCCACGCACAGAAGGCTGTAATGGTAAAGCTGATGGCGTAAGATACATAAAAACGGACATCGAAGGGGGAACTGCCCGATGGTGTCCGTTTCTCGCATACGGCATAGGAATGTTTGACATAATTTTTGGGGGGGGCTGTTATGAAAAAATTCGCAGCGGTGCTGACCGCTCTTTCTCTTCTCGCTTCATCTGTCGGAGCTCTGCCCGTCAGCGCGGCGGGAGCTTCCGTGCTCGGAGACTGCAACGGCGACGGCAAGGTCGATGCGACGGACGCATCGGCGGTGCTGAAATACTACTCCGAGCTGTCAACAGGCGGGAGCACGTGGACGGCTGACAAGACCGCTGTTGCCGATATGGATAAAAGCGGTAAGGTCGATGCGGCTGATGCTTCGTACATACTCGGCTTCTATTCGCTCATATCCACAGGCGGTACTATGACCTCCGAGACGTATATGGAACGCCGTATGGGAGGCTATGGTGACTTCACCTACTACAGCAATGTAGATGTCCGCGCGGGTATGGACAAGCTGACGCTGAAGGTCGGCGACATCTCTCAGGACAGCTACATTCAGCAGCAGTATCCCGAGGGCGTAAGGGCTTGCGCGTATGAGGTGAGCATATACAAGTGCACCTCCTCCGACGGCGTCTCGAAGAGGGAGCTCATCAGCTCCGAAACGACGCGGGATATCAGCAAGGGCGAGAGGGTATACAGATATTACAGTGGGGACTACCACGAGCCCTGCGACGTGTTCAGCGTGAAGCTCCCGAGCGGTATTGACCCCAAGGCAAAGTGCTCATACTCGGCTGAGGTGCGTGCTCACTACAATATAGGCGGAATAGAGGTGACGGCTTCAAACACGTCATCGGGAACGATAGATATGATACCGCTGATAGTGAACAGCGCCGCGCTGACGCCTCACGATTCGTATAATCTCTACAATATCAAGGTCGACCCGCCCGTGTACAAGGATACATATTACGTGAGCGCGGCTGACAAGAAGATACTGGACGATTTTGCGGCAGAGCATTTCACCGCTGATATGTCCAACTACGACAAAATAGAGTATACGTGGGACTGGCTCAACAAGAACGTCACATATGCGAGCGGCAATCTGTACAACGACATAATTTCCGACAGCTGGGTGTCGGCGTGCTTTGTCAAGCAGAAGGGACAGTGTCTGCAATACAACGGCGCGCTCGCCGAAATGATGGTGTATATGGGCTATGACGTGTATATGCTCGAGATGTGGCTCAACTCCGACGGAACGAACCAGCACTTCCGCGCGGAGGTAGTCATCGACGGACAGGCTTACAGCATAGAGGTCGGCAATTACGGCTCGTATGCGGGCTGGCTGTGGCTGTTTGAACCGATAGATTCGAGCCTGAAGGGAATAAAGCGGTAAAGGAAAAGATATGGGAAACACGATAATTGGCGTTATAGGAGGCGCGGCGGGGCTTGTCGGGCTTGTGATGTTTGTGCGTATGCTCATTTTCAGGCTCGGCGGCGAGCAGGCGGTCGGGCGCGTGGTGTCGTCCCGTCAGGACAGCAAGGGCAGGTATATCCACAAGGTAGCGTATCAGGCGGGCGGCAAGGAGGTCATCGGCGAGGACAGCGAGGCGTATACACGACCACTCGACAGCGGGGCGGAGCTCCCGCTGATATACAGCAAGAGCCAGCCCGAGCGCTGTAAATCGCTGCAGGTGGTCAATCTGAGCCTCATAGGCTTCGGGATATTAGCTCTCATGGGCGGGACATTTGTGCTGCGTTTCCTCGTCCTATAGCAATATGCACAAAAATTCGCCGAAACAGAATTGATTCTTTTACTTGACAAACCCTGCATAGGGTGATATAATAATAAAGCTGACCCGCTAAGAGCGGTGAAGACAGCATCTTGAAAATTGAACAATGCTAAGAAAAAGTAACGACCCTTGAGATTCTTTTGAGGGATCAGAAGAATGAACTCAAGCAAAGAGTAAAAAATGCGCAGTAATAACGCAAGCGTTATT
>Ga0129307_1002544_pt1 | contig 13959 bp, 4 predicted proteins | sample P1105metagenome_FD_94437 | JGI IMG/M metagenome (GOLD analysis project Ga0129307, IMG submission 94437) | Capybara group fecal microbial communities from Wisconsin, USA - P1105 metagenome | ecosystem: Host-associated > Mammals > Digestive system > Large intestine > Fecal | place: USA: Wisconsin... | reverse complement strand
ATCTATTCAAATCTTTCAAATCTTTTTCCTATTTGTTTGATTTGTACAGATTTGTACGATTTCTGCCCGTTAGGGCACTCCTTTTTTAGTCATCATATTGCTATATATCGTGAACATCATTTCCAATCGTACAGGTCGCCTTTTTTTATCACGAATTATAGAATTATAGAATTTTTCCATCTGATGGAATTGATAGGAATTTGAGATGAAATGACAAGTCATTTTCTTACTCTATTGCGTAATGTTCACGTCGCTTGCGACGATAATTCTTCAAAATTCTCTTCATCTGTATATGAATTCTCAAATTCTAAAATTCGTGATAAACAATTTGTTGCAAACTATTTAAGGTTGGGAAACTTCTGTTATGAATTCTCAAATTCTTAAATTCGTGATAAACAATTTGTTGCAAACTATTTAAGGTTGGGAAACTTCAGTTAAGTAACAGTTCCTTGTGTCAGTTCCTAAAAGAAAATGCAGCCATTGCTGGCTGCATTTTCCATATTCTTGACCAAGTTTTCAGATGGCCATTCTCATTTTCAGTTGGATGCTCCGAGGATGGCGTCCACCATGCTCATCACGTCGGTGATGTTGATGGCTCCGTCACCGTTGACATCTGCGGCATCCTCGGAGAAGTTTTGGGGTGTGTCACCAAGGATGTGGCTGACAGTGGCCATCACGTCAGAGATGTTGAGGTCGCCATCATTGTTGACGTCTCCGAAGGTCTTGCCGAGATAGAAGAGTTGCCAGTTGTCCCACATGGTCCAGTCGTTTTCAATCTGCACTTCCTTCTTCAGGCCGATGGTGAGTTTGCCGTCCGCTCCAACCTTTGCTGTCACGGTGTTTCCAGCATAGAGTTTGGCGGTGCCGTCGCTGTTGTCGGTCTGGAATGCTTCGCCAGCGGAGGACATGGCATCGGGTACAGCCAGTTGCTGGTCTTCATTGCAATATGCCCATCCTGCCGGGAGGCTTTCCGTCACAATGGCCTCCGAAGCGAGACGCTTCAGGCTTGAACTTGTGGTTTTCTCACCAGCGGTGGCATAGAGTACGGCGTTGTTGTCAGCACTGGGATTCTCTGTATAGGAGGTATAGTCTTGCACAAAACCACCTGCACGATAGAAGCCCTGCAGCACGACGCGATAGGTGCCCTCGGGCAGTCCGGTGAGCACTTGGTAGTAGTCGAAGTTGGTGTTGAACTTCTCAGCATTCTTGGAAGTGGTGTTCACCGCTGCATTTCCGTTCCATGCATGGTCGTTGCCATTGTCGTAAGCCGGGTTGATGATGATGCTTGTGCACTCCACGGGGTTGGCAGCTGTGGCGGTGGCCATGTTCTGCGGAATGCCAAGGCGGTGGATCATGGTGTAGATGTCCTCGATGAGACCTTCCACCTCGCTGTTGGCGAAGGAATGGTTGGCTATGCCCTGGCTGATGGAGCTGTTGAGGGTGGTGGCTTCCGACACGATGTCGTCAGCTGCCACGGCAGCGGGAATGGCGGCAGCCAGTTCATCATTGACGGCGGCGAGTGTGGCGAAGAGAGCCTTCGACTCGTTCACGGCTTCTTTCAGGTCGTAGAGAGCCGTCAAGGCTTGGAACATAGCCTCTCCGTTGGTGCCGTTCACCACGGCCTTGCCTTGGTTGATGGCTGCCTGGAGGTTGGCAACGACATCGCTGCCGATGGGGCTGTTCAGTGAAGCTTCAGCTTCGGCGATGGCTTGCTCGAGCGCGGGCTTCACCACGTCGGCCTTGAAGCCGCAGTAGGTAATCTTGAAGTTGTCCCAGATGGCCCAGCTGTCACCCAGTTGGTTGGTGCAGCCTTTCACGCCGATGCGCACGGGGTCGCCGTCATTGGCCACGAGGCCGTAGGCAGACTGTGTGTACATGCCGTTGGTGAAAGCCACGGCAGCGTTGTCCATCGTGTTGGGGAAGTAGAGCACGGTGCCGTCTCCAAGTGTCTGGGTCTCGTATCCAGAGCCATAGAAGCTGGCGTCTGTGATTTGCACGGGGTCGCCATAGACGTTGGTGAACGGTGTGGCATTGCTGTTGAGATACACAAACACAGGGCATCCCTCCTTGGTGGTGTAGCTTTCACCATTCAGGTAGGCATTGTAATTGTTTCGTCCATAGCGGTAGAAGCCTTGTACGGAGATTTGATACACACCCTTCGGAGCGTTGTTGATGATTTGGTAGATGTCGAATTTGGAGTTGTTCCAAGCCTCGAAACAGTGGTTGGCAGCGTTGCCGCCAAGAGCGACGTTGCCACCATTGGCAGCATCTCTCGTCCATCCGTTGGTACCATCCTCAAATCCTGGGTTCACCATGAGGTTGGTCATGTCCACTTCATCTGCACCCGGGTGGTGATAAACATCATCAATCAAGGCTTGCACCTTGGCGATTTCAGCCTCAAGTTGCTCGTTGGTGAGGGCGCGAGCGTTGACCAACGAAGGATAGTCGCTGTTGGCCCATGTCTTGCATTTGTTGCGGTAGGAAGCCTGGTAGTCGGTTGCGTTGGCAGCTTCCAGAGCCTGGTCGCGCAGTTCAGCGAGCTGCTTCCAAAGGTCGATGTTCACCTTCAAGTCGTCAGCGGCAGCCTCAACATTGTTTGAAGCGGATGAGACACCGGCCAAGGTCGTCGCGTTCCTCAGTGAATTGACAGCGGCGTTGTAGGCATTCACAACGGATTTTGAGCAAACGGCATCGGTCATGTCGATTTCCTCGAGGTTGTTGAGATAGTATTCCTTGAGGAGTTGCACGGCGTCGCTTCCCTTTCCGTAGTAGGTGAGTGCGAAGTCGTCGAAGATGCTCCAGTCACCCTCGATGGTGGTGTCCTTGTGTGCGCCCACCCTGAGTTTTCCGTCCATGACGGCTATAAGCACCTCGTTGTCATTGCAATGCCCGGCTTTGAAGAAGGCGTCGGCAGCCACCATGTTGTTTGGAATCCAGAAGGTCATTTCTAATTCATTGTCGGTGACAGAGCTCCAATTGCCCGTGGGAAGTTGTGCCAACAGGCTTGCCGAGAATGGGGATTCGATGCTTGTCTCAGAGGTGTTGTCGGTAGTGGCGGCATAGAGCTTTGCATACTTGGATGCCTCGTTGTCAGCCTTGTAATTTTCGTAAGCCACCGATGTGTTTCCTGCGCGGTAGAAGGCATTGGCGCTGAACTTGTAAACGCCTTCAAGCAAGCCCTCGATATCCTGGTAGGTATCGTAGTTCATTTGGTAGCGTTCGGCATTCTCCTTGCCATTGTAAGCGCCCCAACCAGAGCCTTCCCATCCGGAGAGGTTGTTTCCGGCGAAGGTGGGGTTGTTGATGAACATGCTTGTCACATCAGTGGGGTTCGCAACCGTTGAACTCGCATAGTTTTGCTGAGCCAACTCAAGTTCGCGGTTTGCGATGGCTTCCTTGGTGGCTTGGATGGCGGCGTTGATTTCGTCAAGGCTGCTGCCGGTGTTGTTATAGACAGCCACCTGGTCGGCCACGCTGGCACCAATTTCCTCAGCCTGGTTGAGCAGGTCTTTCAACTCCATGGCGGCCTCGTAGATGCTCAACTGCTGCTCGTAGGCCTCTCCTGCTGCCAGTGGCACCAGTTTCCAGTCGATGAACGAGCCGTCGTCAGGCGTACAGTCGGAGGTGAGTACGGTGTTCTCCGGGTCGGTGACGCGGTTGAGACCCACAAACTTCCTGTTGTCGTTCCAGTTGGGGTTGTTTGCGGAGGGCGACAGTCTATAGACTTTGTTGCCCATGTCGGTGATTTCCCACAGGAAGTCGGGCTGGTTGTTGTAGTCCACATACATGACGTTGAGGTCCTGCACGAACCACCACATCTTCCATGCACTCTGAGTTTTCACATAGTCAGTGAGGGTGTAGCTGCCGTCTTCCTTCTGGTCCACTCTCACTTGAAGTCCGATGGGGCCTGCGCTCGCCTGTGTGCCATAAGCGTTGCCCTGGGTGAAGAACAGTCCACTTCCTACATTGTAGAAAAAGTAGGTCTCACCCACAACCAATGACGCGAATTCTGTTGGTGCGGGTTCCGCCCAAACATTCTCGTCAACGGCTTGTGCTGCATTGCTTCCCAATAGAAGCGCTGCGCTCAATACAAGTAGTTTTGAAATTTTCATAAAGGCTAATAGTATTAATAGTTAATAAATCTTTTGCTAACTGATTTCAGATGTTGAAAAAAGTGAACACACACCATTCATTCGAGGGTGGCGACGTGCTTAGATTTTGCAAATATACAAAAAAATAGCATTCGGAAATGTTAAAACCTCAAAAATTTTGGCTCGCAGGATGGATTTTATAAAAATTCACTACACCAAATACCCCAGCCAAAAATCCGGGCGACCTTTTGGCCGCCCGGAAATCGATAAATTCACTGGGATTTGCTTATTTCACAACAAACTTCTTTCCGTCACGGACATATATTCCAGGCTTCAGCTCGCCCTCCATCTTCATGCCCTGGAGGTTGTAGATGGCATGGTCGGTGGTTGTCGTGACAGGAGCTGCGATGATGCCATCGGTCTCAAACAGAGCCTCATTGGCACCAGCGTTGGCAGCGCGGACGGCACGGATGGGCGAACCGGTGCGGCGCTGTGCCTGCGTCGATTTGGTACTGGCCGAAGTGCTGCTGCGCTCCATGTAGAGTGCGCCGGCCTTGTAGGACACATTGGTCACCAAGTCCTTGCGGCACGACCACAGGTAGGTCTGCTCACCGGCCTTGTAGAGCGTGGCGTCCACCTTGTAGCCCGTCATCGGGAAGAAGATGCTCTTGCCGTTGGGGCCGGTGAAGCGCAGACCCTTCACGTTGTTCACCGTGGCAAGCGACATCTTGCACTCTTTGAGCAACTCCGTAATCTGCGCCACTGATGGCATCACCCATCCGCTTCCCCATTCTTTGGTAGCGGCGTCGTATGATGTTCCAGCGATGTCGGTGCCGATGTTCACCACAGACGATGAAGTCCCGTTGCAGTATTGGTAGGTTGTCCAATTGTAGGTGCTCTTCGTCTTCGTCTCACCCCAGGCATAGTAGTTGCCGTAGCCCTCAGGTGCAGTGGCTCCCACGTTGCATGTTGCCCAAAGCGTCTTGCTTGTCAGCCCGAGGTCCACATACTCATGGTTGGTGGGTGTGGGCGGTGCGCTATTCTTGTATTCTACGGCACGTATGGCAGCTCCCGTGCGTCTCTGAGCCACCGTCATCTTCTTGGTACCACCCGACTTGATGTAGAAAGCATTGGCTTTCTGTGCGTTGCTTGCATCCACGTTGGCTGTCCAATAGTATGCCGAAGTGTTCAGCCCCACGTCCTGTCCGTCGGCACTATATCCAGAGAATGGCAGGAAGATACTACGTCCACTGGGGCCGGTGACCGTGTAGCCACTATGCCCATATTCACTTGACTCTTTGAAAGTACACTTGGACAGAAGTTCCTCCCACTGTGCCTTGGTGGGGATGCATGCGTCCAACCAAACGTCTTCTTCGTTGTCATAGATTCCTGTATAGAGATACCACATATAAGCCGTATCGTAGCCGGTAGCTTGTATGTTGCTCCCTATGTTCTTCACCGAGGTTGCAGTACCACTGGCATGCTCGTAGTTGGCCCATGTGTATGTGCTCTTCGAGTCCATCTCGCCCCAAGCAAATAAAAAGCCCGGTTCCGACTGCCAAGAAGCTCCCGCATTTTGATCAGCCCATTTCACGCTGAGGCCCAAGTCAACGAAGTAAGGAGGTCTGGCTGGCGGACCAACAGGAATGTCAGCGGAAAATTCCACACCTCTGACGAGAGCGCCTGTTCTTCTTTGTGCCACGGTCATCTTGGGATCCGTACCCTCCTTAATATATAAGGTGTTAGCTTTTTGTGCGTTGCTGGCATCCACCTCCGAGGTCCAGAAATAAGCCGATTCACCTTGCCCCACTTTCTTGCCATCGGCACTGTATCCACCGAAATGCATAAAGATGCTATTTCCATTGGGTCCGATGACCAGATATCCCAATCCTCCTCGATATGCGGGTTTGAAGGTGCATTTGGAGATGAGTTCTTGAACCTGCTCTTTATTGGGGAGGCAAATGGACACTTCGTGACCGTATTCATCCAGCGCCGACCCTATCTGGTATGCTGCATCGTAGCCCGTGCCTTGTATGTCGCTGCCAATGTTCTTCACGGTGGCAGCCGTACCAGAGGCATGCTTGTAGTTGGCCCATGTGTATTTGCTCTTCGTGGCCGTCTCACCCCAAGCATAGAAGTCGCCTGCACTGGTGTAGTCGCCTATTCCGAGGTCCATGTCACACCACTTGACACTTAGGCCGAGGTCAACCAACTCCAAAGGTCCCCCTCCTGTCGGTGGGAAGTCGCTCGACATCCCAATGCCATTGTCTTCCACAGGCCTGATGCACACTCCCGTCCTCCTATAGCATTGAGAGATGCTCGGCAAGTAACCAGACTTGATGAACAGTGCTTCAGCCTCTTCGAGGTTGTCGCAGTTGACATCACCCGACCAGTAGTATGCAGCAGTGCCTTGTGAGTGTTTGCTCCCGTCGTAAGACGTGCCCGCAAACGGAAGGAAGATGCTGTTGCCATTGGGTCCCGTCACTTCGTAGCCTTTCACACCACTCTGCGTGACCTGCGTGAAAGTGCATTCATTGATGAGTTCATCGATTTGCGCACGTGTTGGCATCATGACATCCTTCATCATTCTCTCATCATCATCCCATGCGCCTCCACAACTTGCCGCCGGGTCATAGTCGGAGTTGGCGCTGATGTGAACGTCGAGGAACTTGACAGTAGCCTTCGTTCCAGCAGCATGCTTGTAGTTGGCCCAAGTGTAGGTGCTCTTGGTGGCAGTCTCTCCCCATGCGTACAAGTTGCCGTATGGCGAAGAAGTGGTGGCTCCCAAGTTCATGTTACACCATTTCACCGAGAGGCCAAGGTCAACGAGTTGGAAATCTCCACCATCGACCTCCTTATATTCCACGGCCCTGATGGCTGCTCCTGTTCGCCTTTGGATGGTGGTGGTCTTCTTGGTATCGCTCTTGATGTAGAACGCATAAGCTTTCTGAATATTGCTGGGATCGTGATCTGCCGTCCAGTAGTAGGCCGAGGTGCCCTTCCCCACATTCTGCCCGTCGGCGCTATAGCCAGAGTAAGGCAGGAAGATGGTCTTTCCACTCGGTCCTTTCACCCTGTAGCCTTTCACCCCGCTCACCGTTGTGGCTGTGAAGGTGCATTTGGAGACAAGCTCATCCCATTGCGCCTTGGTGGGCAGGCAGATTTCCACAAAATCATATGCTTGGGGCAGGTGGGCTCCGTAAAACATGTAAGCAACATCGTGGTTGGTGCCGGAGATGTTGCCTCCGATGCTCCATGCCGTAGCGGCAGAGCCGTTGGCATATTCGTAATTGGCCCAGGTGAAAGTGTTCTTGGAAGAAGTCTCGCCCCACGCGAAATAGTTGCCATATTTGTGAGGTTCCGTGGCTTCAATGTTCTGGTTACACCACTTCACGCTGAGTCCCAAGTCCACAAGCTCAGAGTCATTCAAATCAATCCCTCCGTCGCCGACAAACACGGCACGAATAGGCGCACCAGTGCGCCGCTGTGCCTGTGTCGTCTTCGTACTTGCCGAACTGCTTGTGCGTTGCATATAGAGTGCTCCTGCCTTATAAGCCACATTGGTCACGAGGTCTTTGCGACAGGACCAGAAATAGGCCTGTTCCCCTACCTTGTAGGTTGTTCCATCAGCCTTGTATCCCGACATTGGGAAGAAGATGGTGTTGCCGTTGGGGCCAGTGAAACGAAGGCCCTTCACACCATTTACGGTGGCGAGAGTCATCTTGCATTTGTTGATTAACTCGGTCATCTGTTCAACAGACGGCATGGCCCAACTGTTGCCCCATGTCTCCGTTGCAGCATCGTATGAGGTGCCGGCGATGTCGGTGCCGATGTCCTTTACTGTTGACGACGAACCGCTGCAATACTTGTAGTTGGTCCAGCTGTAGGTACTCTTCGTGGTAGTCTCGCCCCACGCAAAGTAGGCGCCATATTCCTCAGGCTCCATGGCTCCCACATTGCAGGTAGCCCAAAGGGTCTTGCTTGGAAGACCCAAATCGACATATTCCTCAGGCGAGATTGCCGCAACGGCTGCCATGGGCAACACAAGCAGCAACATCCAAAGGCCGATGCGATGTAAAATGGTTGTTTTCATAATGATTGTATTTTAATGATTAATAAAGTGATTGCCTTTCGATGGGTGCATTCGCCATCAAGGTGGGATAGCAGTTGTACATTCGTGGCTTAATTATATGCAAATTTAATGAAATTTTCATAAAATCGGTAGGAAATTACATATTTTAACATTTTTGTGGTGGTTGTTCGGGCAAAACACCTTAACTTTGCATCCCAATAGTGGAGGTTTGCCCATGCTTCGTCGTGAGACCTCCCCTATGCCGCAATGGTGGAATTGGTAGACACGAGGGACTTAAAATCCCTTGGCCAGGAATGGCTGTGCGGGTTCGAGTCCCGCTCGCGGCACTTTTCATTTCCCATGATGAGACATTTTCTCCTCTCGCTTGCCACGCTGGTGCTCCTTTCTGCCTGCGGTGTGGACAGTGGTCATTTCAAACTTTCCGGGCGCTTTCTCAACATGAACCAGGGCGAATTCTACGTCTATAGCCCGGAGGGAGGCGTGGATGGCATCGACACCATTCACGTGGTGGGTGGCCGTTTCACCTACGAGCGTCCTTGCGACCGCTCCGCCACCCTCATGCTCGTCTTCCCCAATTTCTCCCAGCAACCCATCTTCGCCGAACCGGGAAAGTCAGTTGACATCAAGACCGACGCGACGAACATGAAAGAGATGGAGGTGAAAGGCACGAAAGCCAACGAGCTGATGACCAAATTCCGCCTGCAGACGGCACACGTGGCGCCACCCGACGTGGTGAAGAAGGCAGAGGAGTTCATCAACAGCAATCTCTCCTCTCCTGTGAGCCTGTATCTACTCCGCACCTATTTTATACAGACCGACAATCCCGACTATGCCAAGGCGGAGCGCTTGGCGGCCAAGATGCTCAAGGAACAGCCCAAGAATGGAAGCCTCATCATCGTGCGCAAGCAACTGCAACAACTTCGCAATGGCTTGGAGGGTGCCCCGGCCCCCCATTTCTCCGGTCCCGGGCTCCGTGGGGGCGCGGTGAGCGACGCCGACCTTGGCGATGGGCTCGCCGTGGTGAGCACGTGGAGCAGCTGGAGCTATGTGAGCCAGGACATGCAGCGCCAGCTGAGGCGCAAATATCGCAGTTCCGGCGGTCGGCTCCGCCTGGTGAGCATCTGCATCGACGCCGACAAGAAAGCCTGCGAGCGCATCGCCGAGCGTGACACCCTCTCCTGGCCATGCATCTTCGACGGCAAGCTTTTCGACTGCCCCGCCATGCAACAGACGGGCCTCACCGACGTGCCCGACAACATCCTCTACCGCAACCGCAAGGTGGTGGCCCGGGGGCTTAGCACCAGCCAACTCACCAAGAAGCTCGACGAACTGCTTCATGAATGACCCAACCAAGGTTTTCCCGTCCCGCTTATACGTGGAAATGTAACCAACACTTTTTTATTTCTTACAAAACGGCTCGCCTTTCTTGTTCAAGCCAGCATTTTTACATATCTTTGCACAAGAAAGACAATAGTATCAACATAGCACACCCTTCATACTTGCATGAAATAACAAGTGGACGACCCTCCACGCCAAAACATCATTCATGAAAAACGTCAGCATAGGAAAGCGGACATTCCTTGCCATCTTGCTTTGCGCTGGGATGGCAGCAGGTCTGAAAGCCGCCGACAATGGACAACTATACAAGACGGGGAAGCTGCCCAGCAGCCTCGTCAATTGCTCCGTCCAGGACAGCTATGGCTACATCTGGACGGCCACCGACTACGGCCTGAGCATGTTCGACGGCTATCGCTTCACACATTTCCACCACCATCGCAACGACACCACGTCGATAGGTGACGACATCACCTGCCGGCTGCTGGTGGACAGCAAGCAGCGGTTGTGGGTGGGCACCGCCAGTGGAGCATCGAGATACGACTACAGCACCGGCCATTTCATCAACTACCGTTTCAAGTACCCCGGCAACATCAGGCCCCGCGTCTATTCCTTCGTCGAGATGAGCAACGGCGACATCCTTGCCGGCACCTCCGGCTACGGCGTGTTCAAGCTTGACGAGAAAAACCACACCTTCGCCCCACACCAACTGTATTCCAAGCGTCCGGCGGAAACTTATTGCCGGGAAATGCTCGAAGACGAGCGAGGCGACCTATGGTGCCTCGGCCACGACAACATCTTCACCAGATACCGCGTTGCAGGTGGGAAGGTGCAAGTCAAAGACTTCACATCGCCGTTCGGCGCCCCTGTGAAATTCATCCGCTACGACAAGCAGCGGATGCTCATCGCTTGCCAGGACGGCTTCCTCTTCTACGACTATGGCACCGAGAAAATCAGCGACGCACAATTTGAAATGAAGGTTTACAACGGCAAGGCCACCGTCAACTGTGCCATGGTGGACCATGAGGGCAACCTCATCGTGGGGACGATGGGCAACGGCCTCCTGCGCAACTGGAACGGCGACAAGCACCTCGTGCAACTTGGCAACGAGCACGCCGACGGCTTCAGCCTCGTCACCACCTATATCAACGACATCATGGAGGACCGCTCCCACAACATCTGGGTGAGTTGCTACAAGAAAGGTCTGTATCTCATCAACCAAAGGACCCCCTCGTTCAACACTTGGAGCATCTCCCGCCAGAACCACGCCATCGGCTCCGGGGTGTCCTCAATCATCATCGCGAACAACGACGAGCTGCTATGCGCCGTACCCAACGACGGTGTTTACCGTTTCAACCACTGGGGAGGCATCAAAGGCCATCCCCAAACGCCCGCCGGCACCTTTTTTATATATCGCGACAAGCAAGGCTCGACATGGTTATCGACAAAAAGCACCCTCTACGCCTACGAACCCGCTTCCTCCACAGCGGTGAAGAAACTCGACATCCCGGGAGGCTTCATCTACTGCCTTGCCGACGACGGGAAGGGGAAGGTGTTCGTCTCGGACTATTCGAGAGGCATATACATCTATGACAAGGCAACCGGAGAAGCAAAGCCCATCACCACTGCCCACACCTACGCCCGCGGGCGTCTCACCAACGCATGGGTGCGCTCGATGATGTGCGACAGCAAGGGACTGCTCTGGATAGGCACCGCCGACGGCCTCAACTGCATGGACCCGGCAACACTCGACTTCGAGCCGTTAGGGCATCACGACTGGCTTCAACGCCACCAGATAAACGCCCTTTGCGAGGATGCCGACGGCAACATCGTGGTGGGCACGGAGGAAGGGCTTTACCTCCTGAACCGTGCTGAAAAGTCGCTCGCCCCCTTCCCACACTCCGAGGACCTGAACGACAAACTCATCTGCGCCATCGTCTGCGACAAGAAGAAACGGCTGTGGGTGAGCACCACCATGGGCATCTGGCAATACGCCCCCGAGAGCCAGCGCTTCACCAGCTACATCAACGGCGACGGCCTCACCACCCACGAATACATGCAAGGGGCGTCATGGTACAACGGCGACAATTTCATCGCGTTCGGCACAGAAGACGGCCTCACCACATTCAACCCCGACCACGTGACCACCAAAAAACAGCCATTGGGCGACGTGTACCTCACCAACCTCATCGTGGAGGGAGCGAACCTATACCCCCTGACCAACGTGGTGAGCATCCCCTTCAAGGACAACACGTTCACCATGGAGTTCTCGCTGCTCACCTTCAAGGACACCGACCACATACGTTTCCTCTACCGGGTCAACGGGGGGGAATGGACGGCGACAGAGGAGGGGAGCAACGGCATCACTTTCCACAAGCAAGACCCGGGAAAGTATGTCATCGAAGTCATGGCGGAAAACAACGGGATGACATCTGAGAAAGCCATGAAATACACCATCATCGTGGAGCACCCCTGGTACTCCACATGGTGGGCATACCTCGCATACCTCCTCATCGCAACGGCCATCATGTTCTTCATCTACAGGCAAGTGAAGCGCAAACGCCAACAGGAGGCAGAGGAGGAGAAGATGCGCTTCCTCATCAACGCCACCCACGACATACGCTCGCCGCTCACCCTCATCCTCGGGCCGCTGAAAAAACTGAGGCAGAAAGTCGGAGACCCCGAGGGCATACAATACATCGACACCATGGACCGCAACGCCCAACGGCTGCTGCTCCTTGTCAACCAGATCCTCGACGAACGGAAAATCGACAAGAACCAGATGCACCTGCACTGCAGGCAGACCGACCTGGTGGCTTTCATCACCGGAATAAAGACCCTCTTCCAATTCAATGCAGAGCAAAGGGGAATACGCTACACCTTCGAGCACGACATGCCCAAACTCACGGCATGGATTGACCGCACCAACTTCGACAAAGTGGTCTCCAACCTGCTCGCCAACGCCTTCAAGTTTGTCAAGGAGAACGGCGAGATAAAAATCACGCTCGAAGAGACGCCCACGCACGCCGTCATCAAAGTGTCCGACAGCGGCATCGGCTTCAAGGCAGGCGAGGACACCCACAAACTCTTCGAACGCTTCCACCAAGGCTCAGACCACATCGGCGGGACGGGACTGGGCCTCAACATCAGCAAGGCCATCGTGGAGATGCACGGAGGCACCATCAAGGCATACAACCGCACCGACGGACATACGGGAGCCTGCTTGGAGGTGCAAATCCCCTTGGGCAACAGCCACCTCAAGCCGGAAGAGATGGAAAGGGAGCCGGTGGAAGAGCAAGCAGCAAAAACCGGCGAAAATGTGAAAGCCAACACCAACATCAGGGTGATGGTGGTGGACGACGACCACGAAGTGACCGCATACATCAAAAGCGAGCTGGGGCATTGGTATCACATCGAATCGTTCCAAGACGGCAAGGAGGCCCTCGACGCACTGCTCAAGGGCAACTACGACTTGGTGGTGACCGACATCATCATGCCACAGATGGACGGAATAACTTTGCTCAAGCACATCAAGTCGAACACCTTGGTGAGCCACATACCGGTGGTGCTGCTCACCTCGAAGGCAGAGGTGAGCGACCGCCTGGAAGGCCTGCGCGAGGGTGCCGACGCCTTCCTGGCCAAACCTTTCAACATGGAAGAGCTCCACGTGCTCATCGACAAACTCATCGGCAACGTCAGGAGGCTGCGAGGAAAGTTTTCCGGGGCCTTGAGCCAAAAGGAGCTGCGCGACGAGGTGGAGGTCAAGGGCGCAGACGAGCAGTTCATGGAGCGCGTCATGAAGTCGGTCAACGAAAACCTGCCCGACTCCGACTTCAACGTGGAACGCCTCGCCGCCGACACCGGCGTCAGCCGTGCACAGCTCCATCGCAAGATGAAGGAGATCACCGGCGTCTCACCCAGCGACTTCATCCGCAACATACGCTTGGAGGAGGCAGCACGCCTGATACGCGAGAACAAGACCAACCTCTCGCAGGTGGCCTATGCCGTGGGCTTCACCAACCAATCGCACTTCTCCACCATCTTCAAGAGGCAATATGGAATGCCTCCGTCCGAATACGCTTCGAGAAACAATGAAACAAACGACGTCAAACACGACGAAAGCCAAACATGAGCAGAGGGTGCCCCACAAAGGCACCCCTTTTTGTATCAAATAACTTGCAAGGTATATAATTCCAGGTGGATTTGACGAAAAGAAAAGTATTTTAGACGAATGGAAAACACACCTTGTCCATCTTTTTCATACTTTTGCAGCGCATTATCATGCTTAAAACTTTTTACCTTATATTATCAACTAAAGTAACTACTCAGTCATACAAGCATGGTAGTTTAGGAGGGCATAAAGATGCTCTCCTAAACTATCATCCTCTCTATAAATGAAGCGTCGGGGGTCTCTTCAATAATCAACTCAAGCAAAGTCTT
>Ga0129307_1002543_pt1 | contig 13961 bp, 15 predicted proteins | sample P1105metagenome_FD_94437 | JGI IMG/M metagenome (GOLD analysis project Ga0129307, IMG submission 94437) | Capybara group fecal microbial communities from Wisconsin, USA - P1105 metagenome | ecosystem: Host-associated > Mammals > Digestive system > Large intestine > Fecal | place: USA: Wisconsin... | reverse complement strand
GGGCAAAACAAAGCGCAAGAAAAATCATAAAAGCTATTATTATTCTTGCACTTTGACAACTCAAAAATGCCTTTTAAAAGCTGTATAAAGGTATTTTTGAGTTGTTGAGCAGACATTAATTAATATGTGTGCAATGACATAATTAAGTATGGTATGATAACGGAGGTGAACACACTATGCAGGCAGGCGTTTCAACTGCGTGCCTATATCCCGAGCTGCTCGAGGAGAGCATTTACAAGCTTGCTGTAAACGGTGTGCCGAACCTCGAAATATTCATCAACACCCATTCCGAGCTGAAAAAGAGCTACGCCCACAGCGTCGCGAACCTGCTGAAGCGCTTCGATGTGCGGTGCTGTGCGCTTCATCCGTTCACCTGCGAGATAGAGCAGCTGATGTTCTTCTCTGATTACGAGCGCCGCTTCGAGGACGCCCTCGAATACCACAAGCTCTATTTCCGATTTATGAATATAGTCGGAGCCGATATCTTCGTGCTCCACGGAAGCAAGGCGAATCAGCCGACGGAGCTCTTCTGCGAGCGCTATTCCCGCCTTTACCGCGCGGGACAGGAATTCGGCATAAAGGTCGCGCTTGAGAACGTGTCGCGCTGTCGGAGCGGCTCGTCCGCATTCGTGCGCGAGGTCGCGGGTATGCTCGGAAATGAGTTCGCCTTCGTGCTCGACACCAAGCAGGCTATACGCGCAAAGGAGAACCCCTTCGCCTTCCTCGACGCGACAGGAAGCCGCACCGTGCACATACATATCAGCGACAACGGCGAGCTCGGTGACTGCCTCCTCATAGGCAGGGGCAGATTCAGGTTCAGGCAGTTCTTCGACAAGCTTAACGCCCTCAACCCGAATGCAAATGTTATCCTCGAGCTGTACAGAAGCGGCTTCGGAGGCATAAGCGACCTTATCTCAAGCTATAACGTGCTCGCAAATATGACTGAGCAATACGTAAAGGAGGCAGAAAAATGAAGTGTCCCTACTGTGGTTTCCCCGATTCCAAGGTCATCGACTCGCGTCCCAAGGACGAGAAAATAAAGCGCAGGAGAGAATGTATCAACTGCGGTGCAAGGTTCACCACCTTCGAGGATGTGGAAAAGCCGCTCCTGATGGTGGAGAAACGGAGCGGGAGCTATGAGGCGTTCGACCGCCAGAAGCTGATAAGAGGCGTATACAGCGCCATCGGCAAGCGCCCCATCAATATCACCGTGGTAAACGAGATAGCCGACTACGTCGAGAACTACTTCGCGAATGCCCTCAAGAGCGTTGCCCGCTCGAAGGAGATAGGCGAGCTCGTGCTCGACAGACTGCGCGAGATAGACCCCATAGCCTACATAAGATTCGCCTCGGTATACGAGGACTTCACTGACGTAAACAGCTTCATCGAGGTCATCAACGAGGTGGAGCGCAAAAGAACGGAGAATAAAAATGGATAGTTTATTTGACAGATTCAACGACGCTGAGGAGCAGATGAAATTCGGCGAGGATATGCGCAGATACGAGATATATGCCGTAATCGCGTACATCGTGCCGATACTGTTCTTCCTGCCGATAGCTGTTGACAAGGAGTCGGACTTCTGCAGGTTCCACGCAAACCAGTCGCTGTGCTGGCTCATCGTGTCCGCGGTACTAAGCGGTATCGGCGGCGTACTCGGTATGATAGGCGGTCCCCTCGGACTTATCGGCACGATGATACCGCTGTTCGTTATTCTATGCGAGGTATTCCTTGCCGTCGGAGCCTACAAGGGCTACGCGATAAGGATACCCGTGCTCGGCGACATCATCAAGCCGTTCAAGTGATGTAGGGGCGGATATTATCCGCCCGACGATACACCTATAAACTCGCGGCAATAAAACGTAGGGACGCGCATTGCGCGTCCGCAATTACAAAACGTCGGTCGATTCGCGCTATTAGCGGACGACCGATGGTCGTCCCTACAATATGTTACAGGTCAATCATCACGCCACCGCCAGCCGCAGGCTCCCGCCGTCCTCGCTGTAGACCATCGAGGCTATCGCCGTATCGTCGCAGACAAGCAGTTCCGCAAGCATTTTCCTGCTCTCGGGACTGTAGTTTTTTACGTCATACACGTAGAGCTGCGCGTTCCTGCCCGCATATTCGCGGAGCGGCAGTCCCTGCTTATCCTGAAGCCTGGCATACTGCTCGTAGCCGTCGGAGAAATCGGCGGGGATAACGATGTTCTTCTCGGCTATCTCCTCGACCTCCCAGCCGTGAGAGGCGAAGTAGTCGATGCGCCTGCCAGCCGTGGAGGCATCAACATTAGCGCCTGCGGGCACGTCCGAGGGCTTGTTGTCGGGGAAGATGAGTATTATCACCGCGACGGCTATTGCCGCGGAAATGAGGATGTACATTGTTTTCTTTGACATAGTGCGACCTCCGAATCCTGAGCCATTAGCCTTTAGCTTTTAGCCATTGGCTTGCGGTATCGCCTGACGGCGATATTATTTAAACAGTCCGCGCCGGCGGACACCATTAGCTAACGGCTTTTACTAATAATAAGTATTCGCCCGAACCGACAAATTATACCACAGGAGGTCAAAATGCCGCTGATAAGACTTGACAGGTTCATCTCCGAGCGCGGGGAGTTCACCCGCAGCAGGATAAAGGAGCTCGCCGCAAAGGGTCAGATACGCGTGAACGGCACTGTCGTGAAGAAGTCCGACACCAAGATAGACCCCGATAACGACGCCGTGGAGGTGCTCGGGAACAGGATAAGTGCGGAGCGCTTCCGCTATGTACTGCTCAACAAGCCCGCGGGCTATGTGAGCTCGACCGAGGAGCACGACGGACCTACCGTTATGGAGCTGATACCGCCAGAAATGCGCACGAAGAATATGTTTCCCGCTGGCAGGCTCGACAAGGATTCGCTCGGCGCACTGCTGCTCACGGACGACGGAGAACTCGCCCACCGTATGCTTTCTCCGAAGAAGCACATACCCAAAATATACATTGTGAAACTTGCCGAGCCGTTCCAAAGTAAATATGTTGATTTATTTGCAGACGGCATAACATTGACAGACGGTTATCAATGTCTGCCCGCAAAGGTGTGCTCTGTTGAAACTTCGGAAAGACTGGCTTTTGTAGAGCTGAGCGAGGGAAAATATCATCAGGTGAAAAGAATGTTCGCCGCTGTTGAAAACCACGTCGAAGTGCTTATGAGAGTTTCCGTCGGAGGGCTCGTTCTTCCCGAAAAACTGGGATTCGGAGAGAGTATGGAATTATTGCACAAAGATGTTGAAAACTTGTTTAAGTCCCGCGATTTCGAGGCTTTTTGCAGGGATTTTTCGGGCGTTTTTTCGGCAATTCTAATAAACATATAAATGTAACTTTGTCAATTTATACTCTTGAAAAAATAAGCGAACAATGGTATTATATTAATATAGCTGATAATGTGTTTCAGCAAGAAAAATTGAACTGGAGGACTGGATTAAATGGCAGGCTTAACACTCAAGGGCATTTACAAGAAGTATCCGGGCGGCGTTGTAGCGGTTTCGGATGTTAATTTAGAGATAAGGGATAAGGAATTCATCGTTCTGGTTGGACCTTCCGGCTGCGGTAAGTCAACAACTCTCAGAATGATCGCAGGTCTCGAAGAGATCTCCGAGGGTGAGCTCTACATCGGCGACCGCCTCGTAAACGACATCGCTCCCAAGGACAGAGATATCGCGATGGTTTTCCAGAACTACGCTCTCTATCCTCATATGACAGTTTTCGATAATATGGCTTTCGGACTCAAGCTCCGCAAGGTCCCCAAGGACGAGATCGAGAGAAAGGTAAACGAGGCTGCTAAGATCCTCGACCTTACCCACCTCCTCGACAGAAAGCCCAAGGCTATGTCGGGCGGTCAGCGTCAGCGTGTGGCGCTCGGTCGTGCTATCGTTCGTTCACCTAAGGTATTCCTCCTCGACGAGCCTCTCTCGAACCTCGACGCTAAGCTCCGTGCTCAGATGAGAACCGAGATAGCTAAGATCCACAAGAAGCTCGGTACTACATTTATCTACGTAACTCATGACCAGACTGAGGCTATGACAATGGGCGACCGTATCGTTTGTATGAAGGACGGCTTCGTTCAGCAGGTAGATACTCCTCAGAACCTCTACGAGAACCCTGTAAACAAGTTCGTTGCAGGCTTCCTCGGCTCGCCTCAGATGAACTTCATCGACGCCGAGCTCAAGGAGGAGTACGGTCAGTTCATAGTTGAATTCGGCTCCAGCGATTCGAAGAACTCAAGAGGCGTTAAGTATCAGATAATCATTCCTGAGTCGAAGGTAAACGACGAGCTCGGCAACTACGTTGGCAAGGAAGTTATCCTCGGCGTTCGTCCCGAGAGCATCCACGATGAGGAAATGTACCTCTCGAACGCTTCAACAGGTGTTATCGACGCTTACGTCGAGATCACAGAGCTTATGGGTGCTGAGACTTACCTCTACCTCGTATGCGAGGGCAACAACCTCACTGCAAGAGTAAGCCCGAGATCTACAGCAAGACCCGGAGACGAGATCAAGGTAGCTATCGATCCCAACAGGATCCACCTCTTCGACAAGGAGACAGAGAGAGCTATCGTCAACTGATAATATTGAAATATTCACTTTTCATATTTATCCTTTCTTTCTATCCGCCGCTATAAGGCAATAGCGGCGGGGCAAAAGACCGCAGCGGGTGGGTGGAGATACCCCTTTTGCTGCGGTTTTTTGCGTGTTACGGAGGTTTGTTATGTCTGAGATAAGAAACTTTTTGCAGTCGCACGAGGACGAGATGATACAGCTTCTTGCGGAGCTCGTCGCAATACCGAGCGTACAGGGCGACGCTGTGGACGGCTGCCCCTTCGGCACAGAACCCGCCCGAGCTCTTGCGGTAATGCTCGATAAGTGCCGCGGGTACGGTTTTTCCGTGGAAAATGTTGACAACTACGCGGGCTCTGCCGACCTCGGCGACGAGCCTGCGCTGGCGATACTCACCCACCTTGACGTCGTGCCCGCAGGCGAGGGGTGGAGCTCCGACCCGTTCACGCTCACCCGCGGCGGCGACAAGCTCGTCGGGCGCGGAGCTATCGACGACAAGGGTCCCGCTGTGGCGGCAGTTTTCGCACTGAGAGCCGTGAAAGAGCTCGGCATACCGCTGAAAAAGGGCGCCCGACTGATATTCGGCACAAACGAGGAGAACGGCTCTGCCGACCTTGAATACTACCGCAAAAAGCGCGAGCTCCCGCCGATGGTGTTCACTCCCGACGGCGAATACCCCGTCATCAATGCGGAAAAGGGTATGCTGAGGGTGTACTTTTCCGCAGAATACAGCGGAATTCCCGTGTGCGGCGGAACTGTAATAAACGCTGTTCCGTCGGCTTGCAGATACGGCGATACGGACTTCATCGGCAAGTCGGCGCACGCCTCCACTCCCGAGAAGGGCGAGAACGCTATAACGAAATTCCTCGGTCTACAGGGCGGGAATCACCCTCTCCTCGGCGGGCTGGCTGAGCTCTTCCCTCACGGGGAGTTTAACGGCGCGAGCTGCGGGCTCGGCTTCTCTGACCCGATTTCGGGCGATATGACGTGCGTGCTATCAATGCTCAACACCGAGGACGGCAGGCTTCGCGGCGGAATCGACATACGCTTCCCGCTCGACCGCACAAAGGCTGAGATAAGCGGCATCATCTGCGGGAAGCTCCGTGCGGCGGGCTTCGATATCGACTCCTGCGAGGGCGTAGAGCCCCACTGCACCGACGGCAGCTCCGATTTCGTGCAGGCTCTGCTGCACGTCTACGAGCGCGTGACAGGCGAGAAGGGACGCTGTATAGCCATCGGAGGCGGCACCTACGTCCACGAGATAGAGGGCGGCGTGGCTTTCGGAGCGGAATTCCCCGACACAGACTACCATATGCACAGCCCCGATGAGTTCATTACTGTCGCCGACCTGCTGAAAAATGCGGAGCTGATGGCGGAAGCAATTGTCGAGCTCTGCTCATAGAACGGCGATATTGTACAATCCAAAGGAGGCGGACACTATTAAAACAGTAGAGATGTTTTCGGACGGCGCGTGCAGCGGCAACCCCGGTCCCGGCGGATACGGCGTGATATTGCGGTTCGCGGGCAGAGAGAAGGAGCTTTCGGGCGGCGAGGCTATGACCACCAACAACCGTATGGAGCTGCTCGGCGTGATAGAGGGGCTGTCAGCCCTGAAGGAGCCGTGCAGGGTCGTGCTGACGACCGACAGCAGATACGTCGTTGACAGCGTAACGAAGGGCTGGGTCTACGGCTGGAGGAAAAAGGGCTGGATAAAGTCCGATAAGAAGCCCGCACTGAACGTTGACCTGTGGGAGCGCCTGCTTCCGCTGCTGGAGAAGCATGAGGTCGAGTTCAACTGGGTGAAGGGTCACGCGGGACACCCCGAGAACGAGCGCTGCGACCGCCTTGCAGTCGAGCAGCGCGACATACACGCAAAATAGCAACAGCCTTAATCGCGGTTCAGAAAAACTGAACCGCGATTTTTTCCGCGCCACATACCATACTGCAGCTGTTTCGTATTCACATAATAAACCCGCTTAGAATAGGCTTCTAAGCGGGTTTAAACTGATCACGTAAAAATGCTTGCAATATGATAAACGATGAATGAAAGCACAAGTGCATTGCAGATATAGAACAGCGCGACCTTGACCGTCCATTTCAGCGAGTGCGATTCCTTGTATGTAGTGGAAAGAGCCATAATGCAGGGAATATTGAAGGTGGTCGCAAACATAAATGCAAGAGCTTCTGCAGGTGATATAGCTGATGACATCGCAGTACCGAGCAGCGCGGTATCTGTTGATGCTGATTTTGCAAAGAATGTTGCTTCCATAAGTGAATTGTCGCCCATAAATACAGCGTTGAGCGTTCCGAGGACTGCTTCCTTTGCGAAAGCTCCGCTGACGAACGCCATGAAGGTCTGCCAGCCCATACCGAAAAATTTCGTAACAGGTTCAATGAAGGTACCGACGCGGTACAGCAGACTGTTATCAACATTGCCGTCCTTGCTGAATGAAAGAACGTAGAACAGGATCGAAACAAGAGTTACCGTTCCGAGGGCACGCTTGAAAATGTCCCAAGCCTTGAAAAAGGCTTCCTTGATGATGTGCTTCCAGTGTGCCTTGTGATAGGGCGGGAGCTCCATTATCATACCGCTTCTTGTTGCCTGCGGAGCGAGCTTGCGGCTGAATACCTTCGATACAACAAACATCGTAACGACTACATACAAAAGAATACCAACACAAACGAGAAGCGTTTGCCACCATGTGAAGAACATTCCCGAGATGACGGGGATTATCGACCATATCGAGGCGCAGGGTATAGCCCATACTATCGACATTGCAAGCATTCGCTGCCCCCAGTTGTCCATAACCCTTGTACCGCAGGCTCCGCCGATAGTGCAGCCAAAGCCCATAAGCATGGGACAGATAGCCTTGCCCTGCAAGCCCAGCTTTGAGAGCAGTCCGTCGAACTGATAAGCTGCACGGGCGAGGAAGCCGGTTTCCTCCAGAAAACCGAATACGATATTGACTCCGAACACAAAGCTTGCCATAGAAATGGTAAAATACAGCACATTCGGCAGCATAGTGCTGAATATGGAAACGAGCCACGGGTGAACGTTCCAGCCTGTCAGCAGCTCGTCAACAGGGTCGTGCAGGATCGTCGGTATCATCTGTCCGACACCCATAAACGGTATCATTATGAGCATTGCCACAAGGAACGCCAGCAGTACAACGCCTATACATAAGATTTTACCGAGTATCGGTCTTGTCATAATGCGGTCAAAGCGCGACATTTTATAGACTTTCTGCTCTGTCTGCGTGACATCGGAGAGGAGCGCGTCTACCCACTCGAATTTTGCTTTGCTGTCTGCCTTGACGTCTTTCTGTTCCGCAGGTGCGGGAACTATGAGCCTGTGAGGAGTTTTCAGCTCGTCGGTAATGAGGCTTTTCAGCTTGTCATAGTCCTTTGAATCGGTCGCGTTAAAGGGCAGAACAGGTATGCCGAGCTTCTTTGTGAGTGCTTCTGCGTTGACTTCTTTGCCCATATCCTTTGCAACGTCCATCATATTCAGCACGAGAACGGCAGGCTTGTCCAGTCTTGCAAATTCCGCAAGCATAAACATACTTCGCTCAAGCTGTGAGGCGTCTACAAGGACTACTGTCAGGTCACTCTGTCCCGACTTTATGTAATCGGTGGTGATTATCTCCTCATCGGAATTGCCCGACAAGCCGTAGCTTCCGGGCAGGTCGGTGACGCTGTATTTCGTGCCGTTGTAGGTGTATGTGCCTTCGTTCTTTTCAACAGTCTTTCCTGCCCAGTTGCCAACGTGCTGACGAGCACCTGTCAGATTATTGAAGATAGTGGACTTGCCCGAATTAGGCTGTCCCAAAAGTGCGATACTGCCCGTCATTCCGCTGTCACCTCTATCCTTTCCGCGTCCGTTCTGTTGAGGGAGATGAGCGTCTCTCTCAGGTAGATAAGAACAGGCATTTTCTTATCGTTCCGTACAGTCTGAAATGCTGTTCCCTCAGTAATTCCTATCGCGGTGATACGGTTCATAAAATGGTCGTCTCCGCGCACGGCGGAGATCCTCCCCTGCATATCTGCTTTTGATTCAGTCAGCTTCATAATACTACTCCCATTTGTAAGTTTCTGCTAACACACATCCAAATTTATATCGGCTCAAAAGCCGATACAAATTCCTTTTCTGTTCAACGGAGGATTCCGCTTCCTACCTGCGGCAAAACAATAGCTCCGTTGTTTTTCACAGGTTTGATGATACACTTTTCTTTTTCCTTTGTCAAGAGGGAATTTCAAAATATTATTCTCACCTAACAATTTATGTTAGTCTTAAACATAATAACAAAAAGAATTTATATCTTTTTGTTTGTGTATACAAACATACTTGAATTGAATTGACATCAGCTCAAGACGGCACTATAATATCTATGTTAGTGATGTATAACGATTTGCTTTGACTCCCGTAATGGTGCATACAATATTTCCTGCTCGGACAGGTTCAATTCTGTGAAGTCAGAAAGTGTGATATAATGGTCGAATATCAATTATTTCCCGATATAAAGCTCGTTTGCGGAGCAGAAAAGCCGCATAGGCACGGCGGCGTCGGGATAGCCTATTGCCTCGACGGCGTGATGGAATGTAAAGCAGGAAGAAGTTACTATTATCTCACAAGCGGAAATTATATGGTTTACAGCATAAATGAATGCAGTACGCAGACCTCTGAAAACTATAACGGACTGACGCTTATCGTGTCGGGTGCATCCTCCGAAAGCTCTGTAACGGAGCTTGTCTGTGACGCTGATAAGCTCCGCGAAAGGATAAAGCAGAAAGGGACATACATATCCAGGGCGGACGGAGAGCTGCTGCGTACCTTTTCGGATACGCTTTCCTATCACAGCAAGGCCGGTGAAGCGTGGCTGAAGGTCAGAGCTATTGAGATGATAATGCTCGTCTCGAACCTGTTCACAGGTGTGCGCACCGGATACGCCGAGAAGATAACAGCGATAGGGAGCGTTATCTGCGATAATATAAGCTGTCATATTACCATTTCACAGCTTGCAGCGCAGTTCAGCCTGAATCAGACTACTCTCAAGGAGAGTTTTCGGCAGACCTTCGGGTGCTCTGTCTACGCCTACGCAAAATGTCGGAAGATGTTTCGGGCGGCGGAGCTTCTTACACAGACTGATATGAAGATTATCGACATTGCCGAGGAGGCAGGCTACTGTAACGCCAGCAAATTTGCAAAGGCTTTCCGCGACGTTATGGATACGACCCCGAGAAGCTTCCGAATGGAGCACAGCTGCGCTTCAGGCAGCAAAAACGTCTGTATTTCGGCATCAGCCGCTTATTAGCATTGTATATCAACTTTTGCCTTTTGGAGCGGAAAGAGCACTTTATATATGGTATCATATTTGTAACGAGATCAAATCCTTCAACTTTTTACTGAGGTGATAATTATGATAAAAATGAAAGACATACCATGGAAGCATATCGGACTGTTTGCAGGCGGAGTTCTCTTCGGTACGGCAGGTATCAGAGTTCTTTCGAGCAAGGACGCAAAGAAGTGCTACACACACGCGACAGCGGCTGTGCTGCGCGCTAAATCCGATGTTATGGCGACCGCAACGAAGGTCCGTGAGAACTGCGACGATATCCTCGCCGACGCAAAGGAAATAAACGAGCAGAGGGCGCTCGCCGAGGAGGCTGCTGTTATCGTAGATGAGTGTGAGGAAATAGCCGACACAAGCGAAGAATAAAACGAAAGAGACCGCTAAGTTGGCTGCTGTTGCCAATAAAGCGGGTTACCGAGCCTGAAACTGTGGGCTCGGTAATTTTATGCCGCGAATCGCCAGAGGGGGCTCCCCTCCGGTCTGTTTTTGTAGGAGGACATAATATGAAATGTAAGATACTGCATGAGACAAAAGGGCGTATGCGGGTGCGCTTCTGCATAAAGCGTATGACATTGAAACAGGCTGATATCGCCGAATATGCGCTTTCTGCCATTGTGGGAGTAACGAGGGTTCAGGTCTTTGACCGCACCTGTGATGTTATCATTGCCTACACCTGTCCGAGGGCTGAAATAATAGAAAAGCTGTCGAAATTCTCATTCAATGACGAGAGAAATATTGCTCTCGTACCCGAAAAAACGGGGCGCGAGCTGAACCGGTACTATGAGAACAAGCTTGCGGGAGTTGTGCTGAAGCGCTTTGTGAACAAGCTCATAATACCCAAGCCGATACGTCAGGTGATTGCCGTTTTTAAGGCGATGAAGTACATATGGCGCGGTATAAGGTGCCTGCTTGACGGCAAGCTCGAAGTAGCCGTCCTTGATGCGACCGCGATAGGTGTATCGCTTCTCCGCGGGGACTTCGGTACGGCGGGCTCGGTGATGTTCCTGCTGAATGTCGGCGACATTCTTGACGAGTGGACGCACAGGAAGTCCATTGACGACCTCGCGCGGACGATGTCCCTCGGCGTTGAACAGGTGTGGACAAAAACTGCCGACGGACAGGAAGTCCTCATTCCTGTGAACGAGGTGCAGAAGGGCGATACCGTTATCGTCAGAACAGGCTCGATGATACCGCTCGACGGCAAGGTCGTCGCGGGCGACGCAATGGTAAATCAGGCGTCGATGACGGGCGAATCCGTGCCTGTCCACAAGAGCGGGGGAGCGTATGTTTACGCGGGCACGGTAGTCGAGGACGGCGAGTGTACGGTCGTTGTCGAGAATACCGCAGGCGGCGGACGCTACGACCGAATCGTGAAGATGATAGAGGAGTCCGAGAAGCTGAAATCCGCTGCCGAGGACAAGGCTTCACACCTTGCGGACAAGCTCGTTCCGTGGAGCTTGGGCGGAACGCTGCTGACCTATATTCTGACGGGCAATGTCACAAAGGCGCTGTCTATCCTTATGGTGGACTTCTCCTGCGCTCTCAAGCTTGCAATGCCTATTTCGGTACTGTCAGCTATGCGCGATTGCAGCCGCGCGGGGATCACCGTCAAGGGCGGGCGCTTCCTCGAAGCTGTTGCGGAAGCCGATACCATAGTTTTCGACAAGACAGGAACTCTCACTCATTCTTCTCCGAGAGTTGCACAGGTCATAGCCTTCGGCGGACGCGACGAGGACGAAATGCTGCGTTTGGCAGCCTGCCTTGAGGAGCACTACCCGCACTCTATCGCAAATGCAGTTGTAGCCGCAGCGGCTGAAAAAGGACTTGAGCATGAGGAGTTCCACTCAAAGGTTGAGTACGTTGTGGCGCATGGCATTTCGAGCATGGTGGAGAATGAGCGCGTACTTATCGGAAGTCATCATTTCATCATTGAGGACGAAGGCTGCACTCCGCCCGACGAGCGTATCTTCCGACATCTGCCGAAGGAGTATTCACACCTCTATCTCGCTATCGGCGGCGAGGTCGCGGCTGTTATCTGCATAGAAGACCCTCTCCGCGAGGAAGCTGCCGACGTGGTGAAAAAGCTGCACGAATACGGCATATCGCGCGTAGTTATGATGACAGGCGACAACGAGCGCACAGCAAAAGCCGTCGCTGAAAAAGTCGGTGTTGACGAGTATCACGCCGAGGTGCTCCCCGAGGACAAGGCTGCGTTTATCAGAGCCGAACACGAAGCGGGGCGCAAGGTCATAATGATAGGCGACGGCGTGAACGATTCTCCCGCGCTGAGTGAGGCTGATGCAGGCATAGCAATAAGCACTGGAGCTGCCATTGCCCGTGAAATAGCTGACATTACTATTTCAGCAGACGACCTGTATGCGCTTGTCGAGCTGAAACGTCTGAGCAATGGACTGATGAAGCGTATCGGCTGGAATTACCGAACAATTATCGGCTTCAACGGCGGACTTATCGGACTTGGCGTGCTCGGCGTACTTCCGCCTGCAACTTCAGCGCTCCTCCATAACGCTTCCACACTTGCCATCGGACTTCGCAGCATGACGGAATTGGGCAAAGATACGGATAAGGATTAGTTTTTGACAGCAGGCATATTGCCGAAACGGCGGTATGCCTGCTGTTTCATACGGAAAGGAGCCCCGTTATAAAAAGTATCCGTAACGGAGCATTCGGAACAAAATGGAGTAGAAAGACAAAGCTGTTTATGATATAATTTCTTTAGTTCCGCTGAGGAACTTATTTATTGCATAACAGTTAGTAACAACTAACCTGATGAAGGTAACTATGAAAGGCAAAGATCTCATCAATATCGGTATTTTTTCCGCGATTTATTTTGTGATACTGTTCGCGGTGGCAATGCTCGGCATGATACCCGTATTTCTGCCGCTGCTTTCGGTGATCGTACCGATTCTCGGCGGAATCCCGTTTATGCTGTTTCTCACCCGCGTGAAGAAGTTCGGTATGATATGGATAATGAGCATTATTATGGGAATTATGATGCTGCTGACGGGTATGAGCTGGCCGCCGCTTGTAGTTTCCGTATTCAGCGGACTGCTGGCGGAGCTCGTCTACAAGAGCGGCAATTATCGCAGCGCGGCAAAGGCGGTCATTACAAACGGCGTGTTCAGCCTGTGGGTCGCAGCGAACTATCTCCCGCTGTTTTTTGCGGCAGACAAGTATTGGGCGAGCCGTCAGAATTACGGACAGGACTACATTGATTCAGTCACAAGGCTGATGCCGACGTGGATGTGTCCCGTGACCTTTATCGCGGCATTCGTATGCGGAGTCATCGACGGACTTCTCGGCAAGGCTCTGATGAAAAAGCATTTTGAAAAGGCTGGTATCGCATAATGGGCAAGAACAAGAACGGCTCATTCGGCTGGCTGCTCAGCCAGTCGGGAGAGCGAAAAAACAAATTCACGGCAAGCGTTATTCTTGCGGCACTTAGCACGCTCTGCGGCATCGTGCCGTATTATTTTGTCGCAAGGATATATTATACAGAAAGTTGTTTCACAGTGAAGTTTCACAAATGATATAAAAATAACGATGTTACAAATAGTATAATTGGAGGCGGAATAACAGGTGGTATTTTTTATCTATTCTACATTTGGTAAATTGTATAAAAACGCCGTTCACAATTAGTGCCAACTGCCGAATTTCACGGAATATAGCGGAATTCTATTGACAAACCCGCCCTTTGCGAGTATAATAAAGACAACAAATACAAAACAAGTCGTTTTTACAGCGGCTCGGCAGCTAAATGCCGAAATCCATTACAGAAAGGAAAATGAATATGAAAAAGACTACTAAAAAATCCCCGATGATGAAGATCGTTTCGGCTGCCGCTATGCTCGCTGTTTCAGCGTCTATGCTCGCAACCTCGACCTACGCGTGGTTCTCGATGAACACTGATGTTACTGTTACTGCAATGCAGCTGTCGGCAAAGTCTGATGACGCGTATCTTTTAGTTAACACAACTGGTACTGCTGCGTCTGGAGCAGACACTGAG
>Ga0129307_1002541_pt1 | contig 13975 bp, 8 predicted proteins | sample P1105metagenome_FD_94437 | JGI IMG/M metagenome (GOLD analysis project Ga0129307, IMG submission 94437) | Capybara group fecal microbial communities from Wisconsin, USA - P1105 metagenome | ecosystem: Host-associated > Mammals > Digestive system > Large intestine > Fecal | place: USA: Wisconsin... | reverse complement strand
ACCTCCCCCCTCCGCGGCATCTATGTCAAGAACCACAAGAAAGTGCTGGTATGGTGAGAGTGTGGATGCTTTTCCTCATGGCGCTCGTCTTCGGTGAGCCCCAAGCCATGCGCACAGAGTCGTTGTTGTCGCCCAACGGGGAAATAAAAGTGGATGTCACCATCGCCGACAGCCTGTTGTTCACGGTCAGCAAGGGGCAAGAATGCATCATCAGTTCGTGTGTCATTGGCTTGCAACTGCCCCGGCAACTGATGGGCGTGAAGCCACGCCTGAAAGGTGTGAAAAGAGACATCATCGATGAAACGTTGCACAATGCAGTTCCCATCAAGAACGCCGACACACCCAACAAAGCATCACGCCTTACCTTGTCTTTTCAAGGCAATTACGATGTGGAATTCCGAGCCTACGACCATGCCGTGGCCTACAGGTTCGTCCTCAAGGGAAAAGGAACGGCCGATGTGATGGACGAGAAAATGGTGATGGACTTCCCCACCCCGTTCACCGCCCATCTCTCCAAGACCAAGACAGGTTTTTGGACCTCATACGAATACCCCTACTCCCATCTCTCCACGAAAGACTATGGCAGCGATGACGAGATGACCTATCTCCCCGTGTTGCTGGATACACCACAAGGCACAAAAATCCTTCTCAGCGAAAGCGACGTGAGAGACTATCCCGCGATGTTTCTGAAAGGCACCGCCCGTCATGGTTTGGAAGCCGTTTTTCCGCGTTCGCCGAAGAAATGGGAGCCTTATGGCGACAGGGGGTTCTTGGTCACTGAAGAGCACCCCTATCTCGCCTCCACCTCCGCCAACCGCCCCTTGCCCTGGCGTTTCCTTGTCGTGGGCGACGATGCCGACATCGTTTCCAATGAGATGGAACGCATCTTGGGAGGAACGTGCGAGTTGGAAGACACCAACTGGATCAAGCCGGGGAAAGTAAGTTGGGACTGGTGGAATCACTGGACGGTGTGGAATGTGGATTTCGTCACGGGCATCAACAACGCCACCTACCGCTATTTCATCGATTTCGCATCAGCCTATGGCATAGATTACATCCTGCTCGACGAAGGTTGGTGCAAAGACGTGAGCGACCCCTACACCACCCGCGACGACATCGACGTGAGACAACTCGTGGAATACGGACGCGAGAAAGGCGTGGGCGTGCTGCTTTGGCTCACATGGCTTACGGTGGAGCAGCACATGGACCTCATCGCACATTATGCCGACATGGGTGTGAAAGGGCTGAAAATCGACTTCATGGACCACAGCGACCAATGGATGGTGAACTACTATGAGCGCGTGGCCAAGGAATGCGCACGCCACAAGATGATTGTCGATTTCCACGGCTCATTCAAGCCGGCCGGTCTTGGAATCAGATACCCCAACGTACTTTCCTACGAAGGTGTGCTCGGCATGGAACAGGGAAGAGGTTGCCATCCCGACAACACGATATGGCTGCCTTTCATCCACAATGCCGTGGGGCCGATGGACTTTACACCCGGTTCGATGGCCTCGGCACAGCCCGAGGACAACAACGGAACCAGTTCGCTGCCGATGGGCAGCGGCACCCGCGCCTACCAGATGGCCCTCTATGTGGTGTTCGAAAGCGCCCTTCAGATGCTTGCCGACAGTCCCACGCGCTACATCAACGAAGAGGAATGCACACGTTTCATCTCCATGACACCCACCACGTGGGACGAGTCGAGGGTGCTCTCCGCCAAGGCAGGCAGCCATTACGTCGTTGCACGGAGAAAGGGCAGGCAATGGTTCGTGGGCGCCATCACGGGCAGCAATCCCCAGGACCTAACCATCAGCCTCGATTTCCTGGAACAGGGAGGAGAGCTCCAATTCTTCCAAGACGGAGCCAACGCCCACCGCATCGCCGTGGATTACAAGAAAGGTCGCCGCAGCGTGACCCCCTCCGACTCTTTACGCCTCCACCTGGCACGTAATGGCGGCTGGTGCGGCGTCATCCAACCACAATGAAAATCATCAACCATCTTATATCATTATGAAGAAGAAATTATCCGCAATGGTAATGGCAGGATTTATCACATTGGCGTGCAACGCCCAAAACAAGCCGATGAAGGCCTACATGGTTTCCGATGCGCACCTCGACACGCAGTGGAACTGGGACGTGCAAGCCACCATCCGCGACCATATCCGAAACACCCTTGAGCAAAACCTCTTTCTCATCAAACAATATCCCCACTACATCTTCAATTTTGAAGGAGGGGTGAAATATGCCTGGATATAATCCGCAAAACGAAATGTTCCGAAAATAAAAAACGAAGCGTATAAAAATCGGGGCTTTCAGAAAAAACGAAACGTATCTCAGGAATCCCCATACATTATTTCTATATCATCCGCTACATACGATATAGTCACCACCCCATCAGCAAGAACATCTTCGGTGATATCATCACCACCCATCGTCACGGTCACAGTTGTTCCGTCTGGCACCTCAACCACCAAGGAAGACCCTTCCAGCAATGAAGATTCCACGCCGTCAATAATGCAAGAAATCAACTTTGCTCCCGTGGAATCCACCCAATTTTCCCCATTCCACCACAAGGGAACGCCGAGATTCAAGTCAAAATAACACTGCCCTTCGGTAGGAATGGAGTTCTTTGTTGTCGAAAACCCGGAAACAGAAGAACCCGATGAGGGCATTCCACTCCTGCCTGCAGGCGTATTCGTGCCACTCGACGATGAAGTGTATGACACGGGGGATGCACTGGAAGAGGCAGTTCCTCCCAACATCCTCAGCCGTTTGCTCCTCGGCCTTGCGGCCACCATGCGCTCTTTTACGTGATATGTTTTTGTCATTCGTTGTAGATATCAGCGGTGTATTCATCGGGCGACAGCTCCACAAGGATGCGCTCCGACGTGTCGGTGATGCAGTCCAAGGTCTCGCCGGTGCAGACGAAAAGCCTCCCGCCCTGGTTGGCTTCCGTGTAGGGGTGAAGGCCGTCATGATCGCCGTCGGACTCACCCGAAAGCATCGTGTGCCGAGCAGCGAATTGCGAGTAAAGGGTTCCGAGCCACAGTCGCTCGATGCGGTCGGTATGTCCGGCGCGGGTGAGGTTGTAGGCGAGCGTGCCGTCGGAGGCCAGGCGGTATGCGCCGCGTGCGCACGGTGCGGCCTTCGTCAGCGTTCCGCATATCGTGGAGAGTTCCAGGTCCTCGCGGGCGTCCGCGTCGGCGTAGGCGGAAAACTCGATGTCATCGACCTCCGCCTTGTCATACTTGAATCCCTCCACCAACTCCAGGACAGGGTGCTTGTAGAGCATCCATTTCAGCAGGTCGCCCGCCTGGAGGGCACCGAGGACATTCGTGTTGGCGGTGTTCTCCCCGTCGTGGATGTTGGGGCAGCTGACGAGAGCCACCTGGATCCACCCACCTGACGGCGGATAGGGGATGTATTGCCCGTCGGGAGCGTCGAGCAACTGCTGGCTGAGGTCCACATCATCCCATCGCCCAATGGTGTGGCGGTTCCCCTTCCATCCGCAGACACCTGTCTTGCGGTTGCGCCTGTCGTTGGTGTTGTCATACCAGCTCAGCCTCGTGGTCGGGGCTTGTGGGTCGCCCGCCACCCATGCGCCGCATGTGTTGGCGACAAACGCCTTGTCGTAGGGATTGGATAATTCGGAGATGTCGCCGTCGCCCTCGATGCTCGTGTTGTCATAGTGGTAGAGCACGGAGCCTCCCTCCTTCGCGCTCCATAGCAACACGTGCGCCTTGTGAACGAAGTAGGAACCGCCTCCTTCGAGTTCGCTCTTGTACCGTTCGGGGTCGTTGTCGTCGCCATCCTCACCGAACGGGTTGTAGCGCACGTCCGCAAGCATGTCGAGCCTGAGGCGCAGCATCCAACGACACGACGGACGGGCGGACGGGCCGCCGGAACCGGAATTGCCACTGCCGCCAAAGCCGGAGGGAAGCGAGCTTGGAACAGAAGGAAGCGGGGGCAGATAGACCCGCCTCGTGGCGAACATCGTCATGCCCGCATAGTCCCAATCCTTGCCGAGCGGTTGGCCGTTGGCGTGGTTGGTACCCCTGCCCTTCCTGAACATCCACGCATAGCCGGCGGAATCCTCGCCGCCGCCCTGGGCCACGATGCGGAAATAGGAGGTTGTGACGTCGGCGAGCGGGTCGTTGCTCGACGCCCTTTCCCGGAAGAGGGGCGCGTCGCGCCCCACGGCGGTGGTCGTTCCCCGGAAAGCGGCCTCAAACCCTTTCCCCATGCCCTTGTGGATGGTGAAGCACGGCCACGCCTGCCCGCTGCCGTAACCGGGTGCATAGCTCCACTTGTTGCTCAAGTCCTCGAAATACGTCCAATACACGGCGCCGCTCGTTGCGTGGTCGTAATTCACAGCCTCCTCGTCCACTTCGTCCGTGAACTCCACGTCCTCGTCCGACATGAGCGCACCATCCCCGTAGGGTGAGAACGTCACCTTGATGTCGTTATACACACGGTCCACGCCAAGCGTCTGGCTGTCGCCGCTCCAGGTGTTCTCCACAGCCAACGCGCCGTGAAGGCCGTTGAGGTCGTAAACCCATATCCTGCCGCACTTCTGGATGATGCGCAACGCAAGAGGCTGCAGCATGCCCTCCACCACCTCGTACAAGGTGTTCGGCACGCCGTCCTCGTCGTAGAAGTTCTGAGCATTGATGGTGAGTGCCGACAGCGTCAGGGCGACGCCGCCGACGGAGGAACTGATGAGCGACTGGTCCAAAGGGAGGTCTCCAAGACCGGCCTTGGAGAGGGCGTCGGACAACAAGGTGGCGAGCGTGGGGACGCAACCGTCCATGTCGAAGTCCATGCGCTCCATCGCACCGAAGTCCGAGAAGGTCAGCTCCACGTCGTACTTGTCCAAACGCTCGTAAGGCTCCTCATACTGTTCCGTGTCGAGTGTACCCCGCCAGTACAGGAAGCTGTCCTTGTACACGTCAACGCCGATGGCACCGGGCTTCTCGGAGTACAAACCCGCGTAGGTCCGGTCGCCGGGGCTCTCTATCCTGAGCGTGCACGACGAACCGCATATCACCTCTTCCTTGCTCCGCTCCTCCCATTCTATCACAACAGGCTCCTCGGCGGGGAACGTCAACTCGCCAGGCTCCTCACCGTAGTCGATTTCATCCACACGCTCCCAAATGTCAACCCTCCAAACGATATCGTGAAAACCCACGAACTCCCCGCTGTGTATCACTTGCCTTGGCATTACATTCTTGATTGATGACGTTCTTCTTTCTTCAACACTCCACGAAGTTTCCTGCCCGCAATTTCAAACTTTACCTTCCCGTCGGAGCTGGTGGAAGGAGACAGGTAAGAGGACAATCGGTCCAAGGGAGCCACCACCTCCGGGTTGCTCCGGGCACCGGGATATTCGCCAAACAATCCCAGGGTGGGACCGAAGGCCAAGCCGCCATCGGCAAACGCGCTCACGTTGCCAAACGACTTCACTATGCCCGCCGCAGCAGCAGAGAAACCCGCACCCAGGGCGAAACCAGTGAAAGGTATCGACGCGTAAGCAGCGAAGAACTTCGCCGAGGCAAGCTCCATGAATGCTGCCGTCTCCTCCTTCGCAGCAGCCGCAGCAGCCACTCCGGCTTCAGCCGTAGAGGCCTCCGCACCGGCAGCCAGCAGCGTGGCACTTACATCAACAGTTTGAGCAGCTGCATGGGCCTCCGAAGCCTCCGTCAGCATCTTGATGATGCCCACCAAGGCAGTCACACCCTCCCATATCGACAGGAAGCCGTCAATCACCGAACTCAGCTTGCTCCACGCATCGCCGTTGCCCTTCAAGGCATCCGTCATCGACTTCAACCCATTGCCGATGCCCTTCACGCCGCCCCATCCGTCCTTCAGCGCACCGAATGCGTCGATGCTCGACTTCCGCCAACGCTTGTAGGTGTCTATCAGCTGCTCCATCTCAGCACGCTGCGAAGACGTCACAGGGCTATCCATGTCGCCCAAACGACGCTCAAGATCCTTGATCCGACTGCTCAAATCGTCAAAACCAATACCACGAATCTTCAACACGCGCTCCTTCGAGGTCAACTTCTCTATCTCCTCCACCTCGCGAGACTTCGCGGCCAAGTCTATCGACAACTCGAAAACACCCTTCTTCTTTGTGAGGGCGTCTATGATGTCCTGCGTCTTTCGCACGTTGTCCGCATCCTCGGACTGTTGCCGGTTGGAGTAGAATTGGATGGCTCGGTCTATTTCGGCCATATTGCCCTCACGGCCCTCTATCTCGACCTTGAAGGTGATGTTCTTGGACCTTTCGTCCAATTGCTTTTGTAGATTGTTACGCTCGGCTGTCAATTTCACCTCTGCCTCGATGTCGAGCTTCTCACGGCGCAGCCGGTCGTCGATGGACTGTATGCGGCGTTCCATATCGCCAATGCTGCCATCCTCTATGTCCGACAGCCTGCGCTGCCATTCCTCCATCTCGGCGGTCACGCGGGCGTATTCCTTGCTTCTCGGCTCCGTCTTTTCGAGCTGTTTCTGCAGCACATCGATGTTGGAACGCATTTCCTCCACCGTTTTTGCGCCCTCGTTCACCCCCTCCACGTCTTTCATCTGCTCCACCATCTTGCGATAGCTCTCCACCGCCTTCTCAGCGACCTGCTTTTTGCGAACGAGTTCCTGATAGCTCTCACGGTCGGTGAAATTGGCCGACTCCAGCTGTTGCTCGTAATAGCGAACGTTCTCGGCAAGTTGCTTGTAGGTGACGGCGGCGAGTGTGAGTTTCGGCGCATCGTCGGTCTTGTTCGTGTCGGTTTTGTCCGTCTTCCCCGGCTTGTTGGCCTTTGGCGTCTTCGTGTCGCCGAACGTGGGCGCGGTGTCGCTGCCCATGACCTTGTAGCTGGCGGTGGTGTCCTTGATGGTGTCGTTCAGCTGCCGCTCCAGGGCGTTGCGCTCGTTGGTCAGCCTCGTGGTCTCCTTGGCGGCAGCATCCCAGTCGCTGCTGTTCTTCACCTCCTTCTCGGCAACGACGACTGGTCGCCCGTATGCGTCAAAGATCGTCTCCTTCTGCGTCTTGTTTTCGGTCGAGTACTGGCGGCGGTTGCCGTTCTCGTCGAAGTTGATGTTGTGTATCTGGGCGTCCTTCTCCGCTATCTGGTTGGCCAGCCTTCTCGCCTTGGCCTCGGCTATCATCTGGCGGGTGTATGCCTCGCTGTTGGCCGTCAACGCCTTGTACCATGCCGACACGCTGCTGAAATAGCCCATCGTCTGGCCGTAGGTGTTGTTGAGCGTGTTGACAATCTTCCTCTCCTCTTCCTTCGTTCCCTTGAAGTTCTTGCAGACGGCGATGTGCTGGTGCAATTGGGCGGTGTTCCGCTCCACCTCGGCACGTTCGGCCTCTGCCGCCGCCTTGGCTTTCTGTTCAGCCTCGGACAACTCGTCGAGTTTCTCTGCGGCGTCGTCGGAATTTGACATAAGGGAATAGACGATGTAGGCAAGACCGGCTATGGCAGCCCCCACCCCCGTGGCCACCATCAAGCCACGAATCGCTATCTGGAGCGTGTTCGTGCCTATGGCCGCTGATATGACAACGGCACGGTATTCGTGGAGGATGGCGTTGTAGATTTTCTGGGAAAAAGAAACCATCCCCGTGACCAGCGCACTGTTTCGCAGGATGCCATAAAAAACTATTGCAGACTTACGAACATTCTCAAAAGACAAGGCTATTATGCCGATGTTGCTCGCAAACGAAAGAAGCGGCATGGTCAAATTCGAAAATGATGCAAGCCCATCCGTAAGCCAGGTGAAAGAGTTCTTCACAAGTTGTAGCTTCGCCTCCACCGTAGAGGACATCTCACCGAAGGCAGACTTCACCGTACCCGCGCTCGACGACATCGTGGACACGTTCTTGCTGAATTGCGATGCAAGGTTACCCGTCAGCGGGCCAAGCGCACGAAGGCTCTCCGCACTACCGAATAATTTCCCGTATATCTCCTCCTCAAGCATCCCGTGCGCCGATGCGTAAGTCTTCACCGCACCGTCAAGCTTCGTCAGGAATTGCTGGAGGCCGCCCGCCGCCTTGATCGATGCCGCATTGAACTCTATTCCCATCGCCTCCGCCATCGACGCCGCTTCGCTCGACGGCTTCACCAACGCCGTGAACACAGCCGCCAGCTGGGTCGACACCTCTGCCGTGTTGCCGCTCACGCCCGTCAGCGTCGCAAACGTCGCCATCAGCTCGTCGATGCTCACGCCAAGCGTCGATGCGTTCGACGAAACACGGGGAAGGGCCGCTGCCAGCTGCTCGAAAGAGGTGACGCCGTTCTTCGCCGTCAGCTGTATCTTGTCCTGGATGGCCTCGGCGGACTCCCATCCAAGACCGTAGTTCTTGATGATGGTGGAGGTCACGCCGACCACCTGACCCAGGTCCGCAAGGCCGCCCACGCTCGACTTCGCCGACGCCTCCAGAAAGTTCAGCCAGTTCTTCTCTGGCACGCCGTTCGATATCACCTGGTAAAGGCCGTTCGCCAGTTCCTCCCGGGCCAGCGGTATCGTCTTCGCCAAGCCCGAAACGCTGTCCTTCAACTTCCCGAATTCCTCGGAGCCCTTCCCCGCCATCGTGTTCGCAGCACGCATCGCCCTGTCGTAGGCGTTCGCCTCCGATGACAGGCCGCCAATCTCCGACGACAGGGTCGATATCGAAGACTGCAGAGACTGAAGGGCCATCACGTTCCGACCCCACATGTCCATAGCCTTCTTCACGCCCGACACCTTGTCGGCCACGACGACCAACTCGTCCGACAGCTCCTTCAAGTCCGAGGTGGCTGTAACCACCCGCTCCTTGCCCGAAACATTCAGGCGTATCGTGAATTTTACCTCGTTTGACATTTTCTACTCAAAAAACTTGCACGTTCCCAAAAAAAACATTATATTTGCAATGTAAAAATTCTACGCAGGGGGCGGCCACGCCGCCGCAACACTTGAAATCAAGGCATCATGAAAAGAATTAGAACAAGATACCTGTACCTCGCCGAAGTGATGCTAATCATCGCCACTTTCATCTTCGCACATTATGAATGCAGAGGATGGGGGCAGGCTACACTTTTAAGTGCCTTCATCATCTCAATTGTCACTGGCTACAGGAAGGAACAGAAAAGGATCAAGGACGGATATTATAAAGGCTACACGCCCTGGCTCCCCTGGCGCACATGAGCCTGCTGCAGCCACCGTAAGCGGCGGTTCCGCCGCCGCCAAGTCATTTCACTTGCATCAAGTATCCATATTCACTCACGTCGAAGCAAGGGCAAGCCTTCGCCGCAAACTCCCGATGACCGTGCAGCGTCGCACCGGGATGCAGCTGGTGAAGACGCGCTATCAGGTTCCCCAGCGAACGCTTCTGTGCTTCCGTACGCGTGTCCTTCGGCGTCTTCCCGTCACGCGACAGGCCGCCCACGTAGCACACACCTATCGAGCAGGCGTTGTGACCCGTGCAGTGAGCACCGGCCTGTTCCACAGGGCGCCCGCCGTGGATGCTCCCGTCCCTGTATATCACGAAATGGTACCCGATGTCCTTGAAACCACGCTTTAGGTGCCATCTGCGTATCTCCCCCACCGTGTAGTCACGACCCTCGGGAGTCGCGCTGCAGTGGATGATGATCTCTGTTATCTTTCTCATAATTCTCGTTCTTATCTCGTTTTTATGATGTTTCAATACCGTTCTAATAGCATCCTCTCACGTCCTCTCACGTCCTCTCACGTCCTCTCACGTCCTCTCACGTCCTCTCACGTCCTCTCACATCCTCTCCCTCTCCCCGCCACCGTGGGCGAGGCGTCAGCCTCGCCGCAAATCTCAAATCACAAGCACGCCTTCCCCAGGGCCTTCCCCGCAACCAGCTCCGCGTCAGACACAGTCACCTTCCCGTCGCTGTTCACGTCGCAGCGCTCCGAGAACTTCCCCTCCATCGCGGCATCCACCACCGCCGACGCGTCCGACACGTCCACCACCCCGTCATCGTTCACGTCACCCAGCTTGTAACCAGGCGCAATGCCGATGATCGCCACCTTGTTCGAGTTATAAGCCCGCGCAGACGTGGCATCAAGGGCCGACAGTCTGAAATATCCATTACATTGGCCCGACCAGCCCCAATTAATGTGGTACATGTCACGCTGCGCGTCGTAACCGTCGCATACAAAGCAGTGACCAGCGCCATTCACCGTGTACCCAGCCATCATTACAGGACGGCCCGCCGAAAGTTCCTCATAAATCTGACGCTCAAACACTTCATATCCATTAGAGGCATAAATACGCTTCGGAGAACCCATCCGCAGAAAGGTCTTCAAGACCCTCACGCAATCACCCATGTAAGCCAATGTCCCCTCTGGAGTGTAGTCGCTCTTCAAGGCAAAACCGATGTGCTGGCACAACTCCGCCACAGCCACTTTCTCGGCTTCCGTACACGGCTTCGAGCAGGGCATGATGCCGTAGTCGAACACCGTGACAGCAGGCAGAGACGGCACATTGTAGCCTTTCGTCTTGCTCCTATAGCCTGATGTCGCCATGCAGCCCCGATTATATCCACGCTCGTGCCAATAGTGCATGATCATCGACATCGACACCGCGTTGCAGCCCACCAACGACTTCTTTCCGTTGAATGTCAAGTTCGAGTTATAAGGGCTGCCTTGACCCCACAACGCCTTGATAAGAGGCTCCACAGTCACCCTCTCCAACGACGCCACCGTCGGCGAGGCATCAGCCTCGCCTCTGACCGCAGGCTTCACCTTCCACATCCCCTTCTCCATACACTGGTAGTACTTCACCTCCCTCTCTGCTTCCTCCAGCCACACTTTCATCGAGGGAGGGATGCTCGCCAAGTCTTCCGAGCAGCACTCGCCTATTATCGCGGGGAGTTCATTGTCATTTGTTGTGAGCAAGGCTTTTTTGCCGTCGCAAAAAGCGAGCAAATCGCCCCCTGCCATCTGCTTGATGTAGCGTATGGAAGAACCTTTCGGCAAATCCTTCGCGAGCCTTGACTTGGCTTTAGTTCGTGAGATTATCATTTTTATTCGCTTTGACAGTAATTCGCTACGAAATTGCGATATACCACATCTGCTATTTGGTAGTAGCCAGTAGTGTCAGGATGCACACCGTTGGTATGCTCGTATATAGTGGTGCTGTTTCTTGTATTTACTTTCTTCATTGCCCCCTGCATGTTGTACTCGGAATCAAACTGAGAGGCCACATCCACATATTCGCAGAACTCGGAAAATTCGTCAAGATTGCACAATTCCTCCAGCGACTTGTTATAAGTCCAAGCAGCGACATAAAGACCAAACCTGTCGGGATATGGCCCACTTGCATTATAGTTGCTTGCCAATCCACTTTGTGATGCTGGCATTTGTATTCCAAGCACTTTTGCCTTTGCATCAGGATATTCGTTGTGCAACTTACGCAGGAACGTTTTTGCTTCCCCAAGGCTATCAACCGTGTATTCAGACCAAGCAGACTTTTGATTCCACGAAAGAAGCACATACACCACATCTATTTGTCCCTCGCCGTTTTCTTCCACATAAGGGATGAACGTCATTTTGTTATTGGCATCGTCCCACAATGGGTTTGGGCTGTCAGTTTCATAAGAAGAGAATGCGATTGTCGCATCACCATTTCCGCTTGCCTTTGCCAACGTGCCTGATGCAGATGGTGCGCCACTTCCCGACAAGAGCAGCGAACCAACTCCCTCTGTGATATTAATTTCCTTGACGGTGAATGTGACGGAGTTGTTGGTGTATGTCGCATTAAGAGCCACAGAAGTAACTCCCGACACGAATACCCTGTACATCAGAGTGCCAGCAGATATGTACCTGTCCCAGTTCCATCCACCTGCGCCAAAATAATGTACAGTCGTGTCGTTGTAGGTGCTGGTCTTTGAGCCGCAGAAGGCGATGTTTGAAAGCCCTTTGCCTGCAATGGAATCAACCGAATTGGTATTCGTCAGCCTACGGAGTGCTTCACAAGGCCACTTGCCGCCATCGGTGAGCGAATCACCGAAAATAAAAACATTGACTTGGCTTGATGGTGATATGGGAGCGGCCACGGTGACAAGCTGCGTGGATGCCGTCCCCACCTTCATGCCTTTTCTGTTATAGACATTGATGGTGAGAGTATTAGTGCCAACGTCTGCCGATGTGGGCTTGTACTCGAAAAATCTCCTGAATGCCTGACCCTTAGCACATCTTGCCACCACGTCATAAGCGTATGGGTCAACTGCCTTTACGATGCTGCGGTAGAACACTTGCAAGGTATCTCCTACCACGGCTACTATCTTGGAGGGCAACTGCACTTCAACCGCATCAACTGATGCTTCCACCGCATTAATTATGCCAGGCTTGGCGTTGTCAATCTCTTCAAGTATCCTATTCGTGCATTCACATTTCTTCTCATACAAGCATATAGGCTGAACTACTGTATAACTGTTAGTGTTGGCGATTGACCAATTTTCGGTTGTATTGCCATTAAACATTACTTTGAGAGAACCTGTATAAGTCTCGTATGCCGATTGCCCTTGCATGCCAAGGATTCGCACCTCTGATGTTCCAATGAAATACACTACAATCACATAGCCTACGGGCACTTCCACTTCCTCGTCCAAATCAATCCTTATGGAAGCAAACGATGTCCCCAATGTCACTGTGCCCGATTTTAGCACTGTGCCATTTTGCATGTTGGTCTTGCCTGAGTTGGGTATGAGCACGACATAATAAGGTACGGAATAACTGCCTGTACCTTTTGCTGGCCCTGCTATTACAGATGTCAACTTGTATGGCTGAGAATATGTCTTGTTGTATTGAGCAACCCTGTTCGCGCCATAATGAGAACCATATTGGCTGTAATGTTCAATCTCTCCATCAAGTTTCACCTCATTGCTAACATCAACTGCAAAATCATCAAAATCTCCTTGCAAACTTTGCAAGTCTTCTTCATTCGCTTTGACATCCAAAGCGGGCGAGGTCTCAAGCAAATTCTCTACCACGTTGTTGATGCCTGGCACCACCACAAGTTTGAGAATCGGCCTTACTGAGCTATAAGAATTGTTTGACGCTTCCGTCCATGTAGTCTCCAATACACCTGAAGATGTAAATATAACTTTAATAGGCGAACCAAACGGCTCTATGTTCTGCGCATTGTTTCCAAGAATTTTGATTGCTGAGGAGCAAATAAAATACACCATCACCATCTCACTATCCAACGTTACCATTTCTTCCAAGTCTATATCAAACTGTTGGAACGATGTAGTAAGATTGATAGTTCCATACTTCAGAAGGGTGTTGTTCGCTGGTGTGGTGTATGATGTTCCCTTCATAATGTAGTAAGTGGCCGTTGGTGTCCCACTTTCAGCCTTAATCGGGCCTATAACCACATGGTTGAATGTGTCGCTTCTCACAGGTGTTCTTTGTGCGACACCGCTTCTCGCATAGCCATAGCCGTATGGACTGTAATAGTCTATCTCGCCATTTAACTGATACACTATCTCATCACTGCCTTCTGCAAAGTTCGTGAACTCCTTGTGCATTTCAGTCACCGCCTTCTGGCTCATGACCATTTCCTCGCTGTCGCCTGTGCCGTGTGCGATGATGACATCACCTGCCTCCACTGGCTGGCGGTCGACACCGTCCCTGCCGTCCCTGCCGTTGCGCGTGTGCAACACGTGCTCCACACCGTCCGAGTCCGTGAAGGTGTGAGTGTTCACACCACCGCCTTCGCTCGACAACGCCTCACTGTACGACACAATCCCGTTGCCACGACTGCCGTTCCTACACCTGATCTCAGTCTCCATGCCGTCGCTCTCACGCACCAACCACACGTTCTCGCCGCCGTCGGCCGCCGACGACTCCGTCTGCTCAATACGCGATATCCCGTTGCCACGGCTCCCGTTCCTCACACGAAGCGTCGCCACACTCCCGTTCTCCAACGTCGCCGTCCATTCGTTCACATCACCGTCGTTTT
>Ga0129307_1002540_pt1 | contig 13979 bp, 9 predicted proteins | sample P1105metagenome_FD_94437 | JGI IMG/M metagenome (GOLD analysis project Ga0129307, IMG submission 94437) | Capybara group fecal microbial communities from Wisconsin, USA - P1105 metagenome | ecosystem: Host-associated > Mammals > Digestive system > Large intestine > Fecal | place: USA: Wisconsin... | reverse complement strand
GTACCAGATGCAAGGCTTTCGGATATAGATTTATCATTTGTTGATCAATATATCAGAAAGATTGGATATACAAAGGGAAATGCGGAGTTCTACTTGCGTCATAACAATGATTTTATTATCACTATGGATGGTGAAGATAAGATTTCTGGCGCAGCGATTCTTTTGTTTGGTACAAATCCACAACGGTTTTTCCCTAGAGCGAGGGTCCGTTTTGTACGGTATGAAGGAAAGACAGCAGAAGTCGGCGACAGGATGAATGTAATTAAAGATGTAAAGTTTTCTGGTAAGATACTTGAACAGGTACAGGAGACAATATCTTTTATAAAAACACAAATTAGAGAGTATACCAAGTTGGGAAAGGGGGCTGTTTTCACTACTGTACCAGAATTGCCAGAGTTTTGTTGGACTGAGTTGTTAGTGAATGCAATTGCCCATCGAGATTATAGCGTTAAAGGCACAGATATTCAGGTAAAGATGTTTGATGATCATTTTGTGGTGGAAAGCCCAGGGATTTTACCCGGTATGGTTACAATCGCTAATATAAGGGAATTCCATTTTAGCCGTAATCCTCAAATTGTCGAATTCCTTAACGAGTATGATTTTGTTAAGGAATTTGGTGAGGGGGTTGACAGAATTTATCGGGATATGGAAGCGGCTGGCCTTCCAGAGCCAATTTATAAACAGCATGAGTTCATGCTTTATGCTGAATTGCGTAATAAAAATTGGGGAAAAGATTTGCAAGTTCATGATACTACCCCTCATAACATGGATGTCGCTCAAGATGTCGCTCAAGATGTCGTTCAAGATGTCGCTCAAAGAAGTGAACAAGGGAAATATTCTGGAGCAATTTTAAGTATGATTCAAGAAAACTCCAAGATTACGAGGGCAGAAATGGCAGGACGTCTTGGTATAAGTATGAAAACAATAGAACGAGAGATAAAGAAAATGCCACAGATTTGTTATATAGGACAAGGATATAGCGGACATTGGGAGGTAAAAGAATAGTATTAGTGCTGCTGCACGAAAGTGGTGCAGCAGTTTTCTTTTGCCCAAAATTTGGCGCAGTCGGAAAGAAATATCTTGTTTTTGCAGGATTACGCTGGTGGATGATAGAATTGTACAAGGAAAGACATTTATATCTTTATCTCAAGGCTGAGCCTTTCGACAGATTATAAATGCTAATCTAAATGTGAGCCACTGAGGGTGCGGATTATGTTGAATTAAGTGTATACCGGATTGGTATGATGGGTGATGTTGCAATAATCGGTGGCAATAAGTATAGAAGGTATAGACTTCAATAGAGTGAAAAGCTAGGTGCACACGGATGAATGTTTTAAATGAATTGGATTCTATGTGCGGTATTTCTGATAAGGAGTAAACACACCGTTTTAAAGAGTATATCAACAATATAGCAAGATATATGAGGGGATTGGATGATGGATGTTGAAACTGTAGTTGGATTGGTTGGCAATTTAGGGAGTATTATGTCAGCAGGTGCTAGCGTTTATGACATTGTGGTACAGAAAAAGACTAATGAAAGATTAGCATTACTCGAAAAAGAGTTGCATCATCACATTAATGATACCACGATAAATCGTGAATTATCTGATGATGAATATAATTTATTGGTAGGTATAGTTAGAAAAACTATATTTAATGGTACAAAAGGAAGAATTAAACGATTTGCCAAAATTACACATGATGTTATGTATTCTGGTTATTTGGATATTACGCGTGGTGAAAAGTATGTATACACTATAAATAGTTTATCTGAACAAGAGGTTGCTTTTCTTATAACAATTTATAATCACATAGTAAATGAAGGTGGTAGTGGGGATGATAGATTTTCGATTGTTGTGCCTTCATATAGGGGAAAATATCAAGATTTTATTGAAAAGGCTTTTTATACCATTGGCATATCCCATTCTGAATGGTTAGTTGTATTGAAGAAACTGGATAATTTGGGAATAATACAGTTTGCGTCAACCTTTGTAGCTGGGGGATTAGGTTATTCGTTATCAGAATTTGGAAAAGAGTTTGTTTGCTATTTGTTGGGACAATGTGAAGGTACAAAATGAAATTTTTGTAAAGATCAGCCATATAAACGCATCACAACATTCATTATCATATGGATGCTGGCGTATTGAAGATAATAAAGAAGATGAATTATTTGCCAGCTAAAGTTGGGGTTAAAAAAAGAATTGCAGGACGAGCCTTGGCTAGTTTGTATAAATAATAGACAATTGAGTTAATCGGGGCGAAGGTAAAAGCAGTTTTGTAGTTTTAAAATAATAATATGTAAAAACGGTGATACGAGGGATGATTATGAGTTCACACAATAATGTTACAGATAGCAGATGTATGGTTGCTTTTATTTTTGATAGTGGGAAGTTTAATACCTACTCATATGGAGATGCTGCAATGAAGGCAATCCTACGGGGTAAAGAACTTCAGAGAAACCAATATAGGATTATAGTTTCTGTAGGTGATGTAATCAAGCAAGGTGTATTTTCTGATATCAGTCCATATGTGATTTTTGATGAGCTGTGTTCAATTAATTGGCAACCAATAGTACAGTCGGAAAAAGATGTAGTAATGCGTGCTGGCATAAAAGATTGGCCTTATGCTATCTTGATGGAAGATATTGAAAAAGCAATAATTAAAAAAATTGATATCCGTTTGCATGACGAATGTGAAGCATATATTGGTGTAACAAGTGTTGATGACAAGTCTGTGGATCAAAGAAAGCAATTTTGGAAATCACTAATTAGATTATTTAGCCTTGAGGGAAGAATATGCACTTTATTCGGTGAGGCGGAAGATTGCTTTGTTTATAAATGTCTTGTAGAGGAAGCTGGATATGAGATACATTACGATGGCTTTCAGCGTGATCTGCATACTGGCAATGGAGTAGAGTTGTTTTCCACTAGGCAATCGTCTTTTATTTATAAAATTAAGCATTTGGAAACTGTTGAGGGACATAATGATTCAGATCGTGGTATAATTCCGATGAATTTTGCACTTGTAAAAGAGGTAGAAATTGCAGGGATTGAAATCTGGAAAGCAATTGAAGATATTAATAGGGTATATTTGATAAAGAATTGCAGGGAAATCATAGTGGACTATGTCTTTACATCATTTTATCAAGCGGCTCAAGGGATCGAACGACTTTTGAAAATTATGGTAGAACTGGTAGTTTATAGTAATAAAAATGATAATAAAGATAAAACTGATAAATTACTATATAGTCATAATCATGTTGCTTTAGCGGATTATCTAGCTAAAAAAGGTATAGTAACATTCGATACAACATGTAGAAAGCTTCTTCAGCTATTAGAGACATTTTATAATAAGGCTAGATATAATAGATATCTCGATGGCCATGATGATAAAATGGAACTCGATCTTTTGAACTGCTTTGGTAATAATTTAAGGGAAGAAAACTATAATGAAGAATTCAAAAAAATGTATGGAAAAATATTGGGTAAGGTTTCCAGAATAAGTTATAAAACTATTCATGAGTTATCATCTAAATTGGGAATATTTGTACATGAGTTAAATTTTTCTTCTGTTGCTACTATTGTATTTTGGGATTATTACCAAGAAAATTTATATAAGAGCTTATTACAGCTAGAAAAGGCAAAAAAAGAACTACTATGGTATCTAATTTTTAATGGTGAACGGATTCGAAAAGCAATATGTGAAATAGAATTTTCACCGTTATCATTTGATGGTCCGGATATTAAGGCGTATATTTTGGCAATGATAAGAGACGATTTGGCTGAAACTGAGATTTTGGCACACATTGAGGAAGAATACAGCGAATTGTTCTTAGGAGATAAAGAAAAGGCAAAACAGCGTCAGGAGTATTTGAATTATTTGTTTAGTGCTTATGGTGTGGAAAATAGTCAATAACGAGGTGCCCCTTGTGATATAAATGTCACTCAAGATGTCGTCAAAGAATGAACTTTCAGAAAATAATTTAGAACAAGGAATCCAAAGATTCAGACCATGTTCAGAATGGTAGGCTCTGGTGATAATACTGGTTTAGGATTTCCAGCCATTTTGAAAACTTGGAAGGATAATGGGGGGTAAAACACAATTGGTAGAAAATACTGTACGTAATTAGGTTTCCTTATTGTATTCAATTGAAAATCAAGAGTCAAAAATCGACGATAAAAGTACAAAGATTGAAATGAATATAGCTAAAATCAGGGTGGATCATGTATCATGGTGCAACGAGAACAAAAGCTGTTGTGTAGTACGGTGGCTTGGGGGATTCTGGCCTCGTGAAATATTATGTATGAAGGATGATGTTGAAATTATTGATGGTAAAAAGCGAGTTAGATGTTAGAATGATTTGCTCGTGTATTGATAAGTAGGTTACTGTGTGCTATACTTTTAAGAGAACAAGAGTTTCTAAAAATGATGCCATTGTTATACGAGAGGTCAGATAATGAACGAAAAATGCCAAGGGGTTACACAAAAGAATTGTGTTGAAAAATTATTAGAAACGGAAGTTAACGGGTTGAAAGTTAATCTCTTTAAATATGATGTAGAAAGAGAAGATAGTATTAATCAAATAAAAAAGTATTTGATTAATAAAGTTAAACTTTCTAAGGTTAATAATGTAGCGGAATATGATTTGACATATTATGGAACAAAAAATTTGGATCCAGAGTTTGTGGCTAGGTTTAATAAGAGGGCTGCCATAGTAAACATTCCTAAAAAATCATCATTACCTCAGTTCGATGTGCGTAGAGAAAGAGTGACAGAGTGGATAGCACAATATTTATTAGAACGTGAGTATGATTGTAAGTTTTATGACGAAGCAGATAAAAGAATAAATCTTAAGGCTGTTGAGGTAGATAAACATACTGATGGAATTGATGTTCCAGGAATTTGGATCGATAATGATATGATTCGGTTTGTAGTATGTGAAGTGAAAGCATCTGAAGCCAGTAAAATACCATGTGATTCTGTGCAATCGTTACAAGATGATATTCAAAAAGCAATTGATGATGTGGATAATAGGGTTTCAAGGGAAATATTAGAGTACATGCATGGTATAAGAGATATCAAGATGCAAGATGAGTTGTTAGATAAAATAGTGACATTTCTGTTTAATTTGATTGCTGGAGAAAAGAAAGATTTGGCAGATAATATAATGTTTTTCCCATTTTTGCTAAGAAATAGTGAAGTAATAGTTTCGGATATGAATATAGATGATTATAAGAAATTTTCTTTGCAGCGAGTAAAAAGAGAAAATGTTGAAAGTATAATCTTGGCATTTGAAAAACATTTCACTGAATTCAGTAATGAGATTTATAAAGAGGCAATAGGTGAATAGGTATGGATTATATTAAGAGCATAATTAATTCAATAGAAAAAGTATTTGATATAAGCGAAGAAAATATTTCTTCGCTTGCTATTATGCTCTCAGATATCGAGGCAGGACATTTATATAACAGATTCTCTACTGAAGAACAAAGTAAAAAATACACAAATAGTGATTTGCTTTCTAAAGTGAATTTATTGAATGCTCTATTAGAAATAATTTTAGAAAATCCTAATATGGATTCAATTATAATTGATAAAAGAAAAGAATTGCTTATAGGTTTGTGTGGAACAATAGCTTCGTTATATGAGCAAGTTCTAGAGCAGACTAATATAGACGAATATTGGAAGAATATGCCATATCTAGTTATGTATAGTATGTTAGCATATATGGCAGATCGCCAGACAATATCGGATTTGGTTATTCAGGGCTATAATAAAAAGTTAAATCAGACAGAACACCTATATGATGAATCTATGACAATACGGAAATTAGAATATGATTCCTATTCTTTAATTGTTTCCTTAATGAGTAATATAAGAAATTATGAAGGGCTGCTGCAATTAAATTCTTTAATTGATAGAGCAAATGAAAATTTGATAAGTGCTCAAAAAGAAGAACTCAAAAAAGAAGAATTGGATATATCTATTGGATTGAAAATTGCTTCCTATGGAAATATTATTTACTTAACAACGATTCTGAAGGAATATCTTTTTTGTGGTAAGATAGATCATTCAGAGAATCAGGATATATACAGTGTTATTGATATGTATTCGTATAATGCATTTCATTTATTATCCAATGAGAGTATCAATCTAAAAATTATCGGACATTTATTAAAATATGCATTTGAGAAAGTGGCAGAAAATTCAATATGGAGTATAGCCGAAAAATCGCCTTTGATAAGAGAATTTATCGAAAAAAACTTATCAACTGGTGAACGGTATATTTATTCACTATTGCCATCTCAACGAGAAGTTATCTCAGATATATTGACACCTAAGAAAAGCATCGTTGTAGGGATGCCAACAAGTGCTGGAAAGTCATTTCTCGCTGAAATGCAGATATTGTTTAGTATTCATAACTATAAAACTGGGGATTTTAATCCTACAGTTTGCTACATTGTACCAACCAATGCTCTGATTGACCAAGTCAAACTGGATTTAAAGAATGATTTTAAGGATTTTAATTTCAATATAGAAACTGTCCTGCCATACTACGATGTCGATGATATTGAAAATGAGATTTTATTACGTGAACATATTGATATTCTAATAAGTACGCCTGAAAAGTTGGACGCACTAGTAAGACAAAATCATCCATCAATAAAGGATACACGTTTGGTTATTTTAGATGAAGCTCATAACTTAGGAGATGCTTCGAGAGGCTCTAAATTTGAGTTGGTTTTATCATCTATAAAGCAGAATATGAAAGAAGCTAATTTCTTGCTATTAAGTCCTTTTATTGGCAATGCGAGGGAAATTAGTGCGTGGTTGGCTGATTCGCCGAAAAATTCAGTTACGGTTTCGGTAGAATGGTCTCCTACAAAGCAATATATTGGCTGTAATTTATTAAATAATAATAAAACACAGTCAGTACTTCAGTTTTATAAGTCGTCAAGAAATCGATTAGTAAAGGATAACATTGAAATTGCACTGCGGCTAAGCCCGCAAGATATCAGGACAGAAATCAATCATACTACGATTGATAATGCTGTTCGGCTTTGTGTCGTTTTGAATGACTTTGTTGAACAAGAAGGGAATATTCTAGTATTGTGCGGTGGAAGAGGTACAACGGTGAAATTAGCTTTAGCTATAAAGAATTTTTTTGCTGCCAAGAATCTGCTGCCGAATATGGACGAAGATATAGATATTCAGCGGGCAATAGAAATCGTAAGATTGGAAAATGGAGAAGAAGATTTCTTAATTGAGTGTTTGAAATATGGAATTTGTTATCATAATTCGGGGTTGTCAAGTCTCGTTAAGGAGACTATGGAGGAACTAGTTAGAAATAATAAAATTAAAATAATTTTTGCAACTACTACGCTTGCTCAAGGAATGAATTTCCCAATAAATACGGTTATTTTTGATACTGTAAAGTTGCGCAATAAAGGTCATTTATCAAATGCCGAATTTTGGAATATTGCAGGAAGAGCAGGAAGAGCATATAAGGATAAAGAGGGCTATATAATTATTTCATATTCCAATTCTAATAACGCCACAAAGGCTGGGGTGATAAGGTATATTAAATCGGACTTAGAAGAGGTTATATCGTCTTTGAATACTTTTTTTGCTGATAATAAAATGATAAGCCTCGATTATAATGTGTTAAAAGAGCCCTCAAATGCACCGTTGTTAAATCTCTTGCAATATATAAACCATATTTTAAATATAAGCTATTATTATGATATTAATCCAAGGGATATTGCAAAAATTCGAAGTATATTGACGGATTCATATTTATATCATAGCTTAATCAAACAAGAAGGATTTATCAATGCCCAGGTTAGGTTGCAAACTTTTGTATCACAATATATTCGGCATACAAATGAAGCTATAAAAGAAGATATGGCAAAGGCAGATGAATTGGGGATTAGTGATATAAGTTATACAAAGGTTAAATCATTGATTGTAGCTTTTATCAATCGTTTGAAAGGAAATGGCGATAATGAGTATAAAGCTTCGGAAATTATTCTTCAGACAAAGAATGTTGAGCGTTTGACAGAAATAATAAATATTATTGCGAGAATTCCGGAAATAAAAATCGAGATGTTAGGAAAAGGGAATTTGGATCCAGAAAGTATTGCTAGGCTGCTTATGGGATGGGTTAATGGAGAAAAAGTAAGGGATATTGCAAAAAATATTAAGAGACCTGGTCAATCCGACGAGGAAGTGATTTCTTTGTGTAACCGATATCTTAACAGCCAAATGAAGTCGTATATGCCATGGGGAATAAATATATACCAGACAGTAAGCTATGATTTTCAGACTGAAAAAGCTAAAATGCTTCCATCGTATATTTATTATGGTGTGTCCACCAAGGAAGCAGTAATTGTGTCGAAGTTGGGGGTTCCACGATTTGCTGTAAAAAATGTTCTTGAGATATTGAAAGAGAAGTATCCGGAAGTATCAATAAGTGTAGAGCAGATCAGGCAACTAAAAGAGCTTGTATCAGCAATAGATGAAAAAGATTATAGAGTTGAGAATGTATCTGGCAAAGTAATAAAGGAGATTATTGATAAAAAGATAAAGTAGATTATACTGGTAGGAGTTGCCACATTTGCTGTTTATACGGTGGGCTGTTTTGTCGCTCATTGCTAACAACATTTAATTTAAAGTGCCTATTTTCGATTAAACATGCAGGAAATAGGCACTTTTTGTATAATATGAGTAAATATAGAAATCGTATACGAGTACGAAGCGTAACATTTATAATCAAATTATGATTGACGTTTATATTTATATATTAGAACTTACAAGAAAAGCGCGCTTATGACGTATTTCGAGTATATTAAGCGAAAGGCTAATTAATAAATGAAACTATCTAAAGAAGACAGATATATACGTCGGAGGTTGCGGCAGGCGAGAAAACAGGCCAGAGAATTCTATTATTGCCGTAAGTATCCAATTAATCCTAAGAAAATAGTATTTACAACTATCGAGGGAACTACGGGCTTCTCCTGTAATCCTAAATATATTGCGCTTGAACTTTTGAGGCGTAGGCAAGATTTAGACTTGGTGTGGCTGGTGGATGATATGAGCAAGGAGTTTCCAGCCGGCATCCGCAAAGCCAAAAATACAGTAAAAAATCGTGCCTATGAGCTTTCTACTGCCGCAGTTTGGGTGGACAACAGCCGTAAACAGTTGGAATGTCGGAAAAGGCCGGGGCAGTTCTATTTACAGACTTGGCATGCCAGTATTGCTATAAAACCTATAGGGCTTCAACGGGGAGCATCTTTTTCGAAGATAGCCAGAATGGTTACGGAACATGATTCACGCATGATAGATTTATTGGTTACAAATTCCAAGTGGGTTGAGGAACACGCTACTTCTGGAATGCTTTATAGCGGTAAAATGCTTCGCACTGGTTCGGCCAGAGTAGATGTGCTCATTAATAATAGGGAAGAATTAAGGAAAAGCTTTAGACATAAATATGGCTTGGATTATGATACAAAGATTGTAATGTATGCCCCAACCTTTAGAAGCGGTAGCTAGGACACTAATAGAAATCCTGAATTACAGAATAAGATGCCGGACTTTGGCGCAATTATAGCAGTACTTGAAGAAACGTTTGGTGGTATTTGGAAAGTCGTTCTTCGATTACATCCCCAACTTACAGCACGCAAAGTAAAAGCTGGCATGACTAATAAAAATATTATAGATTCTAGCAACGAAGATGATATGTGCGAGGTTTTAGGGGCGGCAGATGTACTGGTAACTGACTATTCTGCCATGACTTTTGATGCGGCGTATATTAACATTCCAGTATTTTTGTATGTCTATGACTTGAGGGACTACATAAAGGATCGGGGAGAACTTATGTGGGATCTGGAAACGCTCTCTTTTCCAATCGCAGAGAATATGTTTGAACTAGTTGAGCGTGTGGAGTCATTCGATAATGAAAAATACTATGAAGATGTGGCAACTTTCTTTAAAGAATCAGAAATAAAAGAAGATGGTGATGCTTCAAAGAGTATAGTTGATGTCATTGAACAAAAAATAAGTATATAAAAGCAGAAATTTAAAATACTCTTGGCACCAAGTCGGTGATCTGTATAAGACAAAAATTACTTGTGTATTAAGAATGAAATGTCGGTATAAATGTCGGTTTATATTGATAAAATGTCGCAGCAAGCATATAATCGTTTTAGTAGATATGTAAAGCAGTGAAAGGATGTTTTATATGCGACAATATGTTGAATCTGAAAAAGTGGAATTAAAAGCAAAATATACAGATACCATATGCAAAGAAATAGTTTCTTTTTTAAATGCTGATGGTGGCCAGATTGTGCTTGGAATTAAGGATGATGGAGAGATTATTGGTGTAACTAAGATAGATGAAACATTAAAGAAATTATCTGATGTAATCACTATGCAAATTGAACCAAATCCTCAGGATGAAATTCGTACAGATTTGAAATTCGATGATGGTAAAACTCTCATAGTATTACATATTGCCAAAGGAACAAGAAATATTTATTGTCAAAAAAAATATGGATTTTCCTCACGTGGTTGCGTGATACGAATTGGAACCACATGTAAAGAAATGACTCCTGGGCAGATCAAAGTCCGCTATGAAAAGAACTTTTATGATGAAGAATATATGATCAAAAAGAGAGCGTCCAGATCAGATCTTTCTTTTAGAGAGCTTAAGATATATTATGCCGAAAAAGGATTTCATGTAGATGACTCATCCCTTGAGGCCAACTTTAACCTTAGAAATAAGGATGGCGATTATAATCTGTTGGCTGAGCTTTTGGCAGATAAGAATGGTATTCCTTTCAATTTCGTCAAGTTTCAAGGTACCGATAAATCCGCAATTTCAGAACGGTACGATTATGGATATGGTTGCATATTATCGGTTTATGAGAAAATAAAGGCAAGATTGTCTGTGGAAAATGTATGTATTTCTGATACTACAGTTAGGCCAAGGAAGGATATGTATTTATTTGATTATGATGCTGTAAATGAAGCTGTATTAAATGCACTGGTACATAATGATTGGACCGTTACGGAACCGCAAATTTCTATTTTTAGTGATAGGATGGAAATATTGTCTCATGGTGGCCTTCCTAATGGTATGATGGTTAAAGATTTTTATGAGGGAATTAGTCATCCGAGAAATTCTACTTTAATGAGAGTATTCTTGAATATGGGTTTGACTGAACACACCGGACACGGTGTTCCAACGATTATTTCTAAATATGGTAAGGAAGCATTTGAACTTACAGATAACTATATCAAATGTAAAATACCTTTTGATAAGAAAGTTTTGGAATTGAGTAATAGAAATGTCGGTATAAATGTCGGTATAAATGTCGGTATAAATAAAACAGAAAAAGCAATATTAGGCTTGTTGTTAGCGGAACCAGAAGATACGGCAGATGATTTGTCAGTTAAAGTAGGAGTTACAAAGAGAACTATAGAACGTTCATTGGCAAGATTACAGGAAAAAGGAAAAATCGAACGTATAGGATCGAAAAAAAGCGGAAGTTGGGTTGTAATAAAATAAATATATTTTATTTTTCTGCAAGGGCGAAGTTGATCTATGTTTAGCTGATTATTCTGCCATTTGAAAGTATTATATTGCTGGTGATGAGAAATATGATTGCTACATTTAAAAAAATAATAAAACGTTTTTTGGTGAAAAGAATGTTAATTGTTATGAAAGGAAAAAGAGAATGATTTCTATTACTAATAATTTGTTAGATAGACGTATAATGGAATACATGAACAATGACTTCTTTTCTGGATATGCAATTTTGTTGCATGGTAAATGGGGATGTGGTAAGACTTTCTTTTGCAAGCAATTGATAGAAAGAGAAAATATTAGTAGTCGTGATATATGGTATATTAGTATGTTCGGAATTAAGGAGAAAAGCGAATTAGATGAAAAAATTTTCGAGGCAGCACACCCTATTCTTTCCAGTGAAAGTGGAAAGGGGATGGCAAGTATAGGCTACTCCTTGATTAGAACCGCATGTAAATATAAATGCGGGTTTGATACAAATGAAATTGCGGATAGTCTAAGCAATTTTCTCAAGAAAAACGGTTCAAAGTTACAATGTCGACTTTTGATAATTGATGATTTAGAACGCGTTCAAATGCCGATTGGAGAGATTTTTGGATATTTTTCTTCATGGTTATCTGACGGTATAAGAATACTTCTGGTATGTAATGAAGACGAAATTCCTAAGGATAGATTTGAGGAATATTATCGTTATAAAGAAAAAATTATTGGAGAAAGTTATGAGGTCCTTCCGGAATATGGTAAAGTAGTAGAAAAATTATGGGTTAATTTAAATTTGCCGGAAAATCCAGCGTTTACGCAATTTGCATTGGAAGCTTGTAAATGTGTTGGGAAGAATAATTTAAGATCAGTAAACCAAGTTTTGAATCAATGGAACATTATATATGAGAGGTTAGAAGAATCATATAAAGAATGTGAAGATGTAATTTTTGATTTTTTCAGAGCATATTTAATTATAAAAATACAGTATCAAGCTAATTCAGCCGTCTTCAAGTGCAATAATAATGATAAAGATGAGTTTGAAAAAAGAACTTTTTTTTGTAATAAATGTCATGAGGCATGGATGGCTTTTAAAATATATCAAATTTCATTGATGGAATATGAAAAAGAGTATAAAAATGAAAAAAGTAAATTAGCAGAATCCTATAAGATGGATATGATAATTTGTCCATTGGTGCTTTTTGATTCATGGTATGAACTTTTAATTTCTGGAAAAGAACTTGATGGGGCATGGATAAATTCCAGGATAAAGATATTATATGAAAGAAAACAAAAGGATAAAGAAATATATAAAAAAATTAATACTTCATTGAAAAAAATATCGACAGTAATCGGAGAACAGTCAGGGAATATTCAGAAATTGGCTGAAAGTTTATTTTTGGACTTTAAGGAAGGGCGGTATGTTACTTTAAGTGAATGTATGAAATTTATTAGAGTATATTTGGAGCTTATAAAAGATGAAATCCTTCCAACTGATAAATATTCAGTTGAATTTTTAGTAAAAATATTAGAAGATTATATAACACAATATGGTACTAAAATTAGCTATGATGGCGATGGAGAGCCAGTGCCAGAGTGGAGTAATATACCTCAAATGAATAATATGGATACACTATCTAAATTAATTAATCAGATATACGAATTGGCAAGGAATAATTATTACAAAGATATGGATAAAGCATTTAATGATAAAGAAATGATTTTTTCTCTAATTAATAATCCTACAAATGCTATTAATAAATACCTAGACACACCTATTTTAAAAAAGATCAATATTGATTCTCTGTTTGAATGGCTAGAAAGTGAAAATAATAAAAGAAAACATGAGGATTTATTAATTTTTTTACAACATAGATATGGATTGGGTATTGCCAACATGGGATTAAGTAAAGTCGGATGTGCAGATTATGATTCTGTTAAGGTACTTAGGGAGCATTATGAAAAGCGGTATCGTGAAACACGACACAAGTTCTTATTAGAAGTAAAGTTCTATAAATATTACATGGATAAATATGATAATCTTTTATCATATATGGAAAGTGAAATAAACAGTTTGGAAAACGTAACCAGTGTTATGGTGAATAATCACTAATAAATCGTTGATTTTGATAGGGAGGGATATTATTTGTTTGATCCAAATGATATACACGATTTACAGTTTTCAACGGAAAAACAAATAGTTGATAGAAAATCGGCAAGAATATCTGCTAGAGATTTTGCTATCCCTGTTGTGGCTATGGCTAATGCTGATGGTGGATATCTAGTTGTTGGTATTGAAGATGATGGAACCATAACTGGTATTGATGAATATGAGAACAATATCAATGAATTACTTAGAGTACCATTTGATTATTGCATACCATCTGTGATGGTGGATAATAAAACCATAGAG
>Ga0129307_1002538_pt1 | contig 13989 bp, 16 predicted proteins | sample P1105metagenome_FD_94437 | JGI IMG/M metagenome (GOLD analysis project Ga0129307, IMG submission 94437) | Capybara group fecal microbial communities from Wisconsin, USA - P1105 metagenome | ecosystem: Host-associated > Mammals > Digestive system > Large intestine > Fecal | place: USA: Wisconsin... | reverse complement strand
TCATACGTCATACGCTTTTGGAAATCAATTTTTACAAATTGATTTTGAAACTTTAAAATCTATTCCAGGGATCTACTGATTTTCTCAAATTCGGAGCCAGCAGAGCTGGCTTCCATCGGCGTATGACGTATGACCTATGACGTATGACGGGGCTGTTGCGCATGCAACAGCCTCCTTTCTTGGGGGTCACTTGTCTCTGGTCACTGGACGCTGGAAGGAACCCGGGCTGCGGGTTCCCAAGATAATAAAAAAGCAAGAATGCATGGAAAATAGAAATAATCGTTTTATCAGTAGAAAAACAGAGTTTGCACATTTAAAAATTTGCTTGCAAATTTTATCCTTTAGCCAGTGACAAGTGACCAGTGACGGGCAGCTTTGCTGCCCTTGACAAAAACGGGGGTGCTGCGCAGAACGTGCAGCACCCCCGTTTTTCTTTTCCTTTATTTCACTGTATTCCGCAGCGTCCCGATCCCTTCGATAGAACATTCCACCACATCCCCGCTCTTCAGGAACTGAGGAGGATTCATCCCGATGCCGGTGCCGGAAGGAGTACCGGTGGCGATGATGGTACCGGCCCGCAGGGTCATCCCTTTGGACAGTTCGCTGATGATGTAAGGGATCCCGTGGACCAGGAGCTTCGTATTGCTGTCCTGGCGCAGTTCTCCGTTCACCTTGCAGGTCAGATGGAGAGCCGGCGGAAAGTCGAATTCATCCGCTGTCACGATGCAGGGCCCCATGGGAGCGAAGGTGTCCAGGCTCTTTCCGAAATACCACTGTTTGTGGGCTACCTGGACATCCCGGGCCGTTACATCGTTGATGATGGTATAGCCGAATACGTAGTCCGCTGCATCTTTTTCTTCCACATTCTTAGCTTCTTTGCCGATGATCACGGCCAGTTCACATTCGTAGTCCAGTTCCTTCACCACATTGAAATGGCCGTTGATGATCCCGTCGGGATCTACTGCACGGTCCACCCGTTTGGAGAAATAGACCGGGACCTGGCGCTGGACGATTTTTTCTGGCACATATTCATCCGGCAGTTCTTCGTCATGGGATTTATAGTTGATCCCCAGGCAGATGATATCGTTCCGGGGACGGGTCAGGGGGGCCAGGATCTTTACCTGATCCAAAGGGACCGCTCCCATAGCCACACGGGCAATACCCAGCAGTTCCTCAAAACCAGCATGCTGGATCAGATCATACATATTTTCGAATTTGTTGGCAGGGATGACATATTTTCCATCATCGGAAATGATCCCCACCTGAACATCGTCATCGTACGCAAAGGTTACGATTTTCATGGCTTTCCACTCCCCTATCTGAATTCGCTGATTCAGTGTTTTGATTCTTTCTGTATTCATTGTACACGGTTTGTGTTAAAATTACTAGTAAAAGAAGAGAATCCTCTGAAATGTAAACTTTTCTTATGAAGGGTATTTTATTTTATTTATTAGGAAGGATTTTGAGAAAGAGGGATGGAGATGCAGACGGTTTTTTATCTGGACGACGGACATGGAGACTACAATCGGAGCTATGAACAGGACAGGGATTTCGACTACGCCGATTACTCCACCGACCACAGAGAGAACAACTACCGGAACTATGAATGGAAGATCCCTAAATCAAAGAAAGAAAGGATCCGCAATATCTTGAATCATTATGAATAAGGGGGGCTGTTGCACGACCAACAGCCCCCTGTCACTGGTCACTGGTCACTGGTCACTTGACGAAGGAAGGCAGCCAGGCTGTGGCTGTCTTTCATTATATGATGCTGGCGCGGACGCGCCTTTGGCTTGTCCTTGCTTCTCGAGAAAAACGCTGTAGACAAGTAACGGATTAAAAGAAAAGCATAGTCTTTTTTATTCGAAAGAACCCGTCTGCCACGGGTTCTTTCCATCGGCCAGTGACAAGTGACAAGAGACTAGTGACCGGGGGAGTGAATTTTTTTCACACCCCCTTTTATTTTTCCCTCACCGGCCGCATCCGGTAATCTTTGTCAGTGATCCGGCCTTCGGTGAGGAGCTGGTACAGGTTCTGGGCCCGGAGGTCCAGTTCCAGCTGCTGGCGGAAGGCCGGGGTGGGGGCCTGGGCCAGGGTGTTCTTCCGGAGCACGGTGAGAAGGGGTAGCCGGGCGGTTTCCTTCATGGCTCGGAGCAGCTGCCGGCCGGTTTCCGTAAAGCCCAGCACCCGCAGATAGGAAGGAGGGTGGGCTGCTGCTTCCCGGAAGCTGCAGCCCGGTCCGGACAGGAGCAGCTGCCAGAGGATCCGGCGGATCCGGGAGGCTGGATAACGCCGCGTCCGGGAGGCTTCCACTAGGGCGGCGAAACTCCCTGCCCGGCGGTGTTTCCAGATCCGGTCTTCCAGACCTTCGGATACTTGGGCCCAGCTGGCCAGGAGGCTGGGAGAAGCTTTTTCCAAGGCAGCGGCAAGCAGGAGATCCAGGGCCTTGTCTGTATCAGGCAGGCCCTTTTCTCCGACCCAGCTCTGGCATAGTGACCGGAGCTGAAGCGGCAGTCCCTCTAGGAATCTTGCGGTACAGCCCTGGGTGCGGAGTTCCTGCCGGAGAGCGGAAGCACTGGGGAATTCGCCTGGTGTCAGCTGGCAGTCGCCATAGGACTGGCCTTCCCGGTGGATGGGAAGGGGACGGATGCCCGGATGGCTTTGGAGAGCTTTCAGGTATTCCAGAGCCAGCAGATTATTGGAACCGGTGAACAGTTCCTGGTACGCAGGGTTTCGGGCGGCTGCCAGGATCTCAGCCCCCTTGGCATAGGAGCCGCCGCTGGCTAAGGCCGCCTGCCAGTCTGCTGGGGAGAAAACTTCCTGGGAGAGGGAAAGGAGCCGAGCAGGATCTTTGGCCTCGCAGCCGAAAGAGAGGTGGGTCACAAGGCCTGTAGCTTCCAGCAGGGCGACTCCCGTCCTGGCAAAGCCCTGGGCGCTTTGGAGGCTGCCGATGACGGGCAGCTCCAGCACTAGGTCCACGCCTCCCAAAAGCGCCAGACGGGCCCTGCGCCACTTGTCCCAAAGGGGCAGCTGGCCCCGTTGTGTCAGGCTGCCGCTCATGACAGCGATGACCGGGACCGGGCCCAGCTCTTTCCGCGCTTTGGCCAATTGGCGGGCGTGGCCTCTGTGGAAAGGATTATATTCAGCGATGATGCCGATGACCGCAGAAAATTCCATGATGTCGCTCCAAATTTTTATTTTACAAATCCGTAAATCTTTGCTACCATATATTAGTATTATAGCATAAGCATAATACTGGTTTAAAAATCAGTAGTCGATCAGGAGGCAATGTAATGAAGATTTTTGTTGTAAACTGCGGCAGCTCTTCCATCAAATATCAGCTGATTGATATGAAGGATGAATCTGTCATCGCGAAAGGTCTGGTAGAACGTATCGGCATCGAAGGATCCGTTCTGACTCATACTCCGGCTGGGAAAGATAAAGTGAGACTGGAAAGCGCTATCCCTGACCATGTGGACGGGATCAAGAAAGTCCTGGCTGCTCTGGTGGATCCCAACTATGGCGTGATCAAATCCATGGATGAAATCGATGCTGTGGGCCATCGGGTGGTGCATGGCGGCGAAATCTTCAATGAATCTGTGGTGATCACGGACGAAGTGCTGAAGCAGATCGAAGACCTGAGCGATATGGCTCCGCTCCATCAGCCGGCCAACGTTTCCGGTATCCGTGCCTGCCAGAAACTGATGCCCAACACCCCGCAGGTTGCTGTATTCGACACCGCCTTCCATCAGACCATGCCTCCTGTGGCATATATGTTCGGCGTAAAATATGAAGAATACAAAGAATTTGGCATCCGGAAATACGGCTTCCATGGGACTTCCCACAAATATGTATCCGGCGTAGCCGCTGCTATGCTGGGCAAAGACATCAAAGATACCAAGATCATCACCTGTCATCTGGGCAATGGTTCCAGCATCACCGCTATCGATGGCGGCAAATCTGTGGATACGTCCATGGGCTTCACTCCTCTGGACGGCGTGCTGATGGGGACCCGTACCGGCTCCATCGATCCGGCTGTGGTTCCTGTGCTGATGCAGAAGAAGGGCCTGGATGCTGCTGGCGTCGACAAATACATGAACAAGGAATGCGGCGTCCTGGGTGTTTCCGGCGTTTCCAGCGACTTCCGGGATCTGGAAGATGCAGCTGCCAAGGGCAATGAAAGAGCACAATTGGCCCTGGATATGTTCTGCTATCAGGTGAAACGCTACATCGGCGCTTACGCAGCTGCCATGGGCGGCGTAGATGCCATCGTCTTCACCGCCGGTGTGGGCGAAAACGATATCCATACCCGTCAGCAGGTCTGCGCTGGTCTGGAATTCCTGGGTGTGAAACTGGATGCTGACCGGAACAATGTCCGTGGCAAGGCTACTGAAATCAGCGCCGCTGATTCCAAAGTGAAAGTCTTCCTGATTCCCACTAACGAAGAACTGGCCATTGCCCAAGATACCTTGAGACTGTGCAAATAAGATAATCCGGGCTTTTGCTTGACAAAGACCGCTTTCGTCGATATAATGTAACGGTTGATAATATGATTAAAATCAATGTAGCAGAAATCAAAAAGAGACTTGTAGGGTCAGAATCTTTCCAGTACGACCTTACTCCGGCTCAGCTCAGCCTGTCGCCGGAGGATGCGGACTTGGAAGGCCATATCCTGGTGGAAGGGGAACTTTCCAACGGGGGCGATGTGATTCTTCTCCAGGCCACTGAACAGTTCGTCTGCTATGGCACCTGCGCCCGCTGCCTGAAAGATGTGCGGCTGGAGCTGACGGCCCGGGTGGAAGAACGGTACTATCCAAAAGGCACAGAGGGACTGGAAGAGGATGCCTTTACCTATCAGTTCGACGTGGTTGATGTTACGGATGCTTTGAGGGAGTCCCTGCTGCTGGCCATCCCGGCCAGAGTCCTGTGCAAACCGGACTGCAAGGGGATCTGTCCTGTCTGTGGGGCGGACCGCAATGTGACGGACTGTCACTGCGATACCCATTCCATAGACCCCAGGCTGGAGGCTCTTAAGGCGTTGTTAGAGAAATAGGTTGAGTTTAGGAGGTGTAATACAATGGCAGTACCAAAGAGAAAAATGTCTAAAGCTCGTCGGGATTCCCGCCGTGCCAATTGGAAACTGGCTGCTCCTGGCTTGGTTGAATGCCCTCAATGCCACGAGCTGAAGCGCCCTCACCATGTATGCCCTGAATGCGGTTATTATGATGGTAAGGAAGTCGTGAAAGAAGACGAAGAATAAGGCCTACCGGGCAACCGGAAAACCTTGGGAAGGACACCGTCCCTGCGGGGGCGGTGTTCTTTTTATGCCCTCTTCCTAAATCCTCCAAACTGGCTTATAATGATAGAATGAAGTGATACTATCAATGTGAGGGGAGCAGCGGTTTATGAAATTCTTTATCGATACAGCCAATCTGGACGAAATCCGGGAAGCGGAAGCCATGGGGATCATTAGCGGGGTCACTACCAATCCGTCTCTGATCGCTAAAGAGGGCCGGGACTACGAAGAGACCCTTCGAGAAATCGCCCAGATCGTGGACGGACCTATTTCCGGGGAAGTCAAGGCCAGCACCACCCTGGCCCGGGATATGGTGATGGAAGGCCGGGTCATCGCCCAGATCCATCCCAATATGGTGGTGAAGATCCCTATGACTGAAGAAGGGCTGAAAGCCGTGAAGATCCTGTCTTCTGAAGGGATCAAGACCAATGTGACACTGGTGTTCTCTGCTACCCAGGCCATCCTGGCCGCTCGGGCCGGTGCTACCTATGTTTCTCCTTTCTTGGGGCGGCTGGATGACATTTCCACCGACGGCACCCGTCTCATCCGAGAGGTGATGGAGATCTTCCGTCTGTACCCGGATATCACCACCAAGGTGATCTGCGCTTCCATCCGGCATCCTATGCATGTGGTGGAATGTGCCAAAGTAGGGGCGGATATCGCCACGGTGCCCTATAAAGTGCTGATGCAGATGGTCCAGCATCCTCTGACCCGGACCGGGATCGAGAAATTCTGCCAGGATTTCGAAGCGGTGTTCGGCCGGTAATCTATGAACAAGCTGTAAAATTTGGAACAGACTGCTCGGTCAAGTCTTGTTTTTTACCCTGACTCTGGTATAATGGACTCTAGTGTTATGACTAGGTACTAAAAGTAGGTGGTAGGATGGGTTCTGTGGGACAGAAAAAGGCGAGACAGCAGCGCCTGCAGCAGCTGCTGGCCAGGAATCCGTTTTTAACCGACGAGCATCTGGCCGAAACTTTTCAGGTAAGCATCCAGACGGTACGGCTGGATCGGCTGGCACTGGGGATCCCTGAACTCCGGGAACGGACCCGCCATATGGCGGAGGCTGCCCAGGAAAAGCTGAAAGCCATCACCAGTGAGGACATCGTCGGGGAACTGATCGACCTGGAAATCGGGGTCAGCGGCATCTCCATGATGACGGTGGACCGGGAAATGGTGCTGCAGAAGACCGGCGTCTGCCGGGGACAGTATATGTTTGCCCAGGCCAATTCCCTGGCTCTGGCGGTAATCGACGCTCCGGCAGCCCTTACCGGTGTGGCCAATGTGAAGTACAAGATCCCTGTGACAGTGGGGGCCATCTTGGTGGCACGAGCCGAGGTGGTCCGGAAGCAGGAAGATAAATATACCATTTGGGTGAAGATCAGGAACAATCACCGGGAAGTGTTCCGTGCCAAATTCCTGATCGTTGCCATTCCGGAACAAAGGAGCCAAGAAGATGAAAATCGCAGTTGACGTAATGGGAACGGACTATGGCCCTGGAGAGATCATCAAAGGGGTACTTCAGGCCGTGGACGAATATGGCTGCGACGTGGTACTGGTGGGGGACCAGGATGTAATCCGTCAGGAACTGGCCAGAGAGAACCAGGCTGAGAATCCCCATGTAACCATCCATCATGCCAGCCAGGTCATTGAAATGAAGGACCATCCGGGGATCAGTGTGAAGAAAAAGCGGGACGCCTCCATCGTGGTGGCCACCCAGCTGCTCCACGAAAAGGAATGTGATGCATTGGTTTCTTCTGGCAGCACGGGTGCCGCGGTAGCTTCTGCCCTGTTTGGCCTGGGCCGGATCCGGGGCATCGAACGGCCGGCCATCGCTACGGTGATCCCCAATGTGAAAGGGGCTACGGTGCTGGTGGATTCTGGGGCCAAGGTGGATGCGAAACCGGAACAGCTGGTCCAGAATGCCATCATGGGGTCCATCTATGCGGAACTCCAGCTGGGGATCCCCCAGCCTCGGGTGGGCCTCCTGAACATCGGAGAAGAGGAGACCAAGGGCAATGAACAGTGCCTGGCCACTTATCCCCTGCTGAAGCAGGATCCCCATATCCATTTCATCGGCAATGTGGAAGGCCGGGATATCAACAAGGGAACCGTGGATGTGGTGGTCTGCGACGGATTCGTGGGCAATGTGGTCTTAAAGACCATGGAAGGCCTGGCCACCGCGGTGATGGAGATCCTGAAAAAGACCTTGATGGAAAGCGGCATTTTTGCCAAATTGGGGGCCCTGCTCATGAAGCCGGCTCTCCTGCGGATGAAGAAACAGATGGACGCTTCGGAATACGGGGGTGCCCTCCTGATGGGAGTCCGGGCTCCCTTCATCATCTGCCACGGCAGTTCCAAGGCCAAAGCCATCAAGAATGCTGTACGGGTGGCCATCGAGCTGACCCAGAAAGATGTGGTGGGGCGGATCCGCCAGGAAATCATGCACGACGAAGAAAGTGGTGAATTATAAATGACGAAACCTGCAGTAGGCTTTCTGGGCATGGGCTATTACGTGCCGGAGAAAGTACTGACCAATTTTGATCTGGAAAAAATGGTAGATACCAGCGATCAGTGGATCGTGGAACGGACCGGGATCCGGGAACGGCATATCGCCGCTCCGGACCAGGCTACCTCCGATCTGGCGTACATCGCCGCCCAGCGGGCCCTGGAAGACGCTGGGCTCACGGCGGAGGACATCGACCTGATCGTGGTGGGCACGGAATCCCCGGATATGAAATTCCCCTCCGTGGCCTGCATCCTCCAGGATAAACTGGGAGCTTCCCATGCGGCGGCTTTCGACCTGGCGGCGGGCTGTTCCGGCTTTGTCTATGCCTGCGGCATCGCCAGCCAGACCATTGCCAGCGGACTGTACAAGCATGTCCTGGTGGTGGGAGCGGAAACCCTGTCCCGGATCCTCAACTGGAAGGACCGGAACACCTGCATCCTGTTCGGGGACGGTGCAGGTGCCGCCGTGCTGGGACCAGTGGAAGAAGGGTATGGCATCCTGTCCGTCGACCTGGGGGCCAACGGGGCCGGGGGCCAATACCTGACCATGCCTGCCGGGGGCTCCCGGAAGCCTGCCAGCGAAGAGACGGTGGCCAACCACGAACACTGCATCCACATGGTGGGCAAGGAAGTGTTCAAGTTTGCGGTGAAGGTCATGGGCCACAGCGCTCTGGCCGCCCTGGAAAAAGCCGGCATGGGCAAGGAAGACATCGATCTCCTGATCCCCCACCAGGCCAACCAGCGGATCATCGATTCTGCCGCCAAACGGCTGAAGCTGTCCACGGATAAGATCTTCGTGAACCTGGAGAAATATGCCAATACGTCCGGCGCATCCATTCCTATCGCCCTTTGCCAGGCAAGGGATGCAGGCCGGCTGCATAAAGGAGAGAACGTGGTGATGGTGGGCTTCGGTGCCGGCCTCACCTATGGTTCCCTGGTAGTGAAATGGCAAAAAGATGAGGAGGCCAGAGGATGAGTAAAATCGCTTTTGTGTTCCCGGGACAGGGGTCCCAATCCGTAGGCATGATGAAGGAACTGTACGACAATTATGCCTGCGTCCGTGAAGTCTTCAAAGAAGCTGACGAAGCCCTGGGCTTTTCCATGACGGACCTGTGCTTCAAAGGACCGGAAGACCAGCTGCGGCTGACTTACAACACCCAGCCCGCCATCCTTACCTGTAGCATTGCTGCCATGAAGGTGCTGAACGAAAACGGGGTGTTCCCGGATGTGGCCGCCGGTCACAGCCTGGGAGAATATTCTGCCCTGGTGTGCGCCGGGTCCCTGAAGTTTGCGGACGCTGTACGTACCGTGCGGAAACGGGGCCAGTTCATGCAGGAAGCTGTTCCTGTGGGCCAGGGGGCCATGGCGGCCATCATCGCCCTGGATACCGCTAAGATCCGGGAAATCTGCGCCCAGATCCAGGAAAAACGGGGGGAGGCTGTCCAGCCGGTGAACTTCAACTGCCCGGGCCAGGTTGTCATCGCTGGTGCCACGGAAGCGGTGAAGGAAGCCTGTGATGCCCTGAAAGCTGCCGGTGCCAAGCGGGCCATCCTGCTGCCGGTGAGCGCACCCTTCCACAGCACCCTGATGCAGCCGGCTGCAGATCGGCTGAAAGAAGTGCTGGACGGGATCGAAGTGGCGGACGCCCAGATCCCGGTGATCGCCAATGTCACGGCCCGTTCGGAACAGAAGGGGGACGAAATCCGTCAGGTCCTGGTGAAACAGGCTGCCAGCCCGGTGCTCTGGGAAGACAGTGTCCGGTACATGATGGATAACGGCGTAGATACCTTCATCGAAGTGGGTCCGGGGAAAGTCCTTACCGGATTCGTGAAAAAGATCGACCGGTCCTTTGCCGGCCAGAATGTGGAAGACTTGGCTAGTTTGGAAAAAACCCTTGCTTATTTAAAGGAGGTCAGATAAAATGACTTTAACCGGTAAAGTCGCGCTGGTGACTGGCGGTTCCCGGGGTATCGGCCGGGCCATTGCCCTGACCCTTGCTGCACACGGGGCAGATATAGCCATCAACTATGCCGGGAATACGGCTGCGGCAGAAGAAGTCAAGGCTGCCATTGAAGCCATGGGCCGGAAGGCCCTCCTGGTCCAGGGCAGTGTGGCCGAAACGGACGGAGTCCAGGCCATCGTGAATCAGGTAGTGAAAGAGCTTGGTCGTCTGGATATCCTGATCAATAACGCAGGGATCACCCGGGACGGGCTCCTGATGCGCATGAAGGAAGCGGATTGGGATGCTGTCATGGAAACCAATCTGAAGGGTGTGTATAATTGTTCCAAGGCCGTGATGCGGACCATGATGAAGCAGAAAAGCGGCCGGATCGTGAATATGGCGTCCGTGGTGGGCGAGATGGGCAATGCCGGCCAGGCCAATTATGCGGCTGCTAAGGCTGGCGTCATCGGGTTCACCAAGAGCCTGGCCAAGGAAGTGGCTTCTCGGGGCATCACTGTCAATGCGGTGGCTCCCGGGTTCATTGCTACGGATATGACCAGTGTCCTGACGGACGAACAGAAGGCAGAAATGGCACGGACCATCCCTCTGGGACGGGCAGGCCAGCCTCAGGATGTTGCCAATGCAGTTTTATTCCTCGTGTCCGAGGAGGCTGCTTATATAACCGGCCAGGTTTTAAATGTGGACGGAGGCATGGTAATGTAGTATCATTATATGTTAGAGGATTGGAAGGAGGTGAAACGGAATGAGCGAAAAAGACACTTTTGAAAAAGTAAAGGCTATCACCGTTGACCAGCTGAGCGTTGCTCCGGAAGACGTAAAGATGGACTCTACTTTTATCGATGACTTGGGAGCTGATTCTCTGGACATTGTGGAACTGATCATGGCTTTCGAAGAGGAATTCAACACTGAAATCCCCGATGATGTGGCTGAAAAGATCCGCACTGTGAGAGACGCAGTCGAACTGTTGGATAAAGAAGGCAAATAATAGCATCCCATTATTTTCGGAAGGTCCCTGTTCCAGGGGCTTTCCGAACTTTATCCATGATCTTTTGATCTGAAATGGGGGATTTTTGTTGAAAGTGCCAGTGCTGAAGATTGGTGAAAAAGTAGCAACTATACCTATCGTCCAAGGCGGTATGGCTATACGCTTGTCCACGGCGCGTTTGGCAGCTTCAGTGGCCAATGAAGGCGGTGTGGGTCTGATCGCTGCTTCTGGTCTGCCCTTCGATGAGCTGCGTAAGGAAATCCGTCTTGCCCGGAAATTATCCAACGGCAAGGGGATGATCGGCATCAATGCCATGGTAGCCGCCCGGGAATTCAAGGGCCTCATTACGACTGCGGCCCAGGAAAAAGTCGATTTGATTGTGGCCGGGGCTGGCTTTTCCAGAGATATGTTTTCTGTCGGCAAGGAATACAATGTTCCCATCGTGCCGATAGTATCCTATGCCAAACTGGCAAAAATCGCGGAACGGCTCGGTGCTTCTGCTGTTGTGGTGGAAGGGACCGAAGCAGGGGGCCATTTGGGGACCCAGCGTTCCATTAAAGATATCCTGCCGGAAATCCTTTCGGTGGTGAAGATCCCCGTCATTGCTGCTGGCGGCGCTGTCACCGGCAAAGATGCGGCGGAATTACTGAAGATGGGTGCCAGTGGCGTCCAGATGGGCAGCCGATTCGCTGCCAGTGAGGAATCCAATGGATCTCCTTTCTTAAAACAATTTTATTTGAAAATGACCCAAGATGACGTGGTTCAGATAGATAGCCCGGTAGGGTTCAAAGGCCGTGCTGTACTGACTCCTTTTTCCAAAGCGGTGCTGGAGGGACATCCTCTCAAACCCACTACCTGCGACAGCTGCCTGAAGCATTGCTCCCGCAGTTTCTGTATCATCCGGGCTCTGACCCGGGCCCAGCAGGGGGATTTGGAGACGGGACTGGTCTTTACCGGGGCCAATATGTGGAAAATCAAAGAAATCCTTCCGGTTCATGAAATCTTTAGACGAATCAAGGAAGATTTGGACAATATTAAGTAGAGGTGATCCTGTTGAAACGAAGAGTGGTAGTGACCGGCCTCAGTGCGATTACGCCCATCGGCATTGGCAAAGAAGCATTCTGGAACAGCCTGATGGAAGGCAAATCCGGTATCGGCCTGATTACCCAGTTCGATACCACTGATTTTAACTGCAAAATCGCTGGGGAAGTCAAAGACTTTGACTTTGCGGACTATGGCGATAAAAAGGAAGGAAAACGGATGGACCGGGTGACCCAGTTCGCCGTGGCCTGTGCCAAGATGGCGGTGCAGGATTCTGCCTTGGACCTGGAAAAAGAAGATGCGGATCGGATCGGCGTGTGCGTAGGCACTGGCATCGGCGGTATCCATACCTTCTTGGACGCAGCCAGCAAACTGGTCTCTAAGGGACCTAGCCGGATCAGTCCGTTTTTCATCCCTATGGAAATCCCCAATATGCCGGCAGCCCAGATCGCCATCGATTTAAAGGTGAAGGGGCCCAACACGGCTATCGTCACTGCCTGTTCCACCGGTTCTGACTGCATCGGGGACGCTCTCCGGACCATCCAGTACGGGGATGCGGACGTGATGCTGGCTGGCGGTACGGAAGCAGCCATTTCTCCTATTGCCGTAGCTGGATTCGACAATATGAAGGCTCTGTCCCGGGAAAACGACGCCCCGGAAAAAGCCTCCTGTCCTTTCGATAAGAAGCGCAGCGGCTTTGTCATGGGGGAAGGCGCCGGGATCATCGTCCTGGAAGAATTGGAACACGCCAAAGCCCGTGGGGCCCAGATCTATGCCGAACTGGTGGGCTATGGCCACAACAGTGACGCCTACCATATCACCGCTCCGGATCCGGAAGGGGATATGCAGGTGAAGTGCATGGAAATGGCCATCAAGGATGCGGGACTGACCCCGGCGGATATCGACTACGTGAACGCCCACGGTACCAGTACCCACCGGAATGACCTGAACGAAACCAACTGCTGCAAGCGGGTGTTCGGGGACCGGGCCAAAGAAGTGCCCATCAGCTCCATCAAATCCATGACCGGCCATCTGCTGGGCGGTGCCGGCGGCGTAGAAGCCGTTGCCACCATCCTGACCATCAAGAATGGGATGATCCCGCCCACCATCAACTATGAAGATGTGGATACGGAAGAAGGACTGGATCTGGATTACGTGCCCAATGTGGCACGGAAGGCCGATGTGAAGGTGGCTCTCTCCAACAACTTCGGTTTTGGCGGCCACAATGCCATCCTGTGCTTCAAAAAGTACGAAGACTAAGAGGGCTTCTGTGATGGAGGAACAGCGTCAGAAAGAGCTGGAAGGGCTCTGTCACCAGCTGGGCATGGCTATGGACGACCTGCATCTGCTGGATATGGCACTGACCCATACGTCCTATGCCTACGAATCTAAGAAGAATCCCCGGCCCCAGCACAATCAGAGGCTGGAGTTCCTGGGGGATTCGGTGCTGAGCCTGGTGGTGAGTACCTATATCTACCGGCATTATCCTCGGATGGATGAGGGGGAGCTGTCCAAGCTCCGGGCCTTCCTGGTGTGTGAAGAGACACTGGCTCAGCTGGCTACGGAAAGCCACCTGGGAGAGCATCTGCTCCTGGGCAAGGGGGAAATCAACCTGGATGGGGAGGAGAACCCTTCCATCCTGGCCGATGCCTTTGAAAGCGTCCTGGGGGCCTATTACTTGGACCAGGGGTTTGCCAAGGTGACGGAACTGCTGGACCGGCTGCTGATCCGCCGGATCCCGGAACTGACGGCCGACGGTATCGACCGGGATTATAAGACCCGGCTCCAAGAACTGGTACAGAAAGACGGACCAGCAGAAATCGTGTATGAACAGGTATCCGCAGACGGTCCCAGCCATAACCGTACTTTTGTCATGCGCGTCCTGGTGAACCAGGAAGAGCGGGGCAGAGGACGGGGCAGGACCAAAAAAGAAGCCGAACAGCGCGCCGCAAGGGAAGCGCTGAGAGGGAAATAAGAGGGGCTGTTGCATGCGCAACAGCCCCTCTTTTGGTGTCACTAGTCACTTGTCTCTGGTCACTAGACACTGGAAGGAACCCGGGCTGCGGGTTCCCTAGATAATATAAAACCAAGAATGTACGGAAAATAGAAACAATGATTTTATCAGTAAAAAAACGATTTTGTACATTCAAAAATTTGCTTGCAAATTTTATCCTTCAGCCAGTGACAAGTGACCAG
>Ga0129307_1002535_pt1 | contig 13994 bp, 10 predicted proteins | sample P1105metagenome_FD_94437 | JGI IMG/M metagenome (GOLD analysis project Ga0129307, IMG submission 94437) | Capybara group fecal microbial communities from Wisconsin, USA - P1105 metagenome | ecosystem: Host-associated > Mammals > Digestive system > Large intestine > Fecal | place: USA: Wisconsin... | reverse complement strand
CCGGGCTTCATCAACGGCGGCGCCTATCTGAGCGAGGAGGGCGGGGCCGCAAAAGCGGACTATGTCATCGGCAGCAGGGCTTCTTCAAAGCTGCACGGGCTTTTCGGCAAGTCCAGATTCCGCATGACGCTGTCGGGAAATGCTTCCGCCGAGCTGAAGAGCGGCGTGACGGGCATCTGTTCCCTGGCCTGTGAGGGCGGCTTTGACAGCTTTATCCGCAACTGGTACCGCTCGGTGAGCTTTGAAGCGCCCGAGCTCCTTGTATCCGGCCAGTCCTTTGCGCCTCAGGGCGGCGCGAGCGGGCGTTTTTCCGCTCCGGTGCCGGCATCGGCCGATGAGGCTGCCGCGGCTGCCGCAGCCAGGGCCGGGAACTGCGATTTCATCCGCATTCTGGCGGATGACGGAGAGGTTTCCGCGGATCCCGGGCAGCTGACGACGCTGATCCGGGAAGCAGGGAAACAGGGCCTGAGAGTCAGCGTGCGGGCAACGCGCAGGGAGAGCGTGAAACAGGCGCTTCTGGCCGGGGCCGGCATCATTGAGCAGGGCTGCGTTCCCGATGATGAACTGACGGAGCTGTTCCTGAAAACGGGCGCCGGACTGATGCTCAGCTTTTCGCCCGTCTTTGCCGCGGCCCGGATCTGCAAGGGAGCGGGCGGCGCCGCCGCAGAAGAGCAGCTTGCGCAGCTTACGGAGACGGGAAAGGCCGCACTGAAAAAAGAGATCCCGCTGGGCATGGCCAGCGGCGCAGGCGCGCCTTATGTGGCGCATACGGATTTTTACAGGGAGATCGCCCTGTTCTGCAGGCAGCTGGAGCTGCCCATGCAGAAGGCCCTGCAGATCGCCGCGGCCGGAAACGCCGCCCTGCTGGGCGTGTCGGACAGGACGGGCATCCTTGCGCCCGGCAAACGGGCCGACCTCGTGGTGACGGTGGGAAATCCGCTGGACGGAGCGGCCGCGCTGAGGGACCCTGCCGGGATCATCTCAAACGGACGCCCGGTATCGACCGGAAGGGTCTTCCGCGGCAAAAGAGAGGACAATGCCTGGATGGCGCTGCTCGGCTGTTAAGCTCTTTGGAGAGATTCGGACGCCGAAAGCGGCGCGAAGCCTCGCTGCCGGATACAAAAGCAGCCTGACGTATGATACGGCAGGCTGCTTTTTCTTTGTTTTGTGCGGTTGGTCCCGCGGACGAAGTTGTTCTCCGAAGCTGTACCGGTCCCGTTCCCGGAAGCCGGCTGGTCCCGTTCCCGGAAGCCGGGCCGGTTCCCTAAAGCCGGGAGACAGTTCAGAGCATCGGTCTTTCCGACGGAAGCGGAGCGGGCTCCAGCTCTTCTTTGATGAAGCGCACGATGGTGTCCACGCCGCGCTCCACGGTCTCGCGTCCCTTTTCCAGAGAAGCGCTGACTGCGTCGCCGATGGTGCCGTGGTCAGTCAGCTCTGTGTAGTAGGGGTACTTGACGATGCCGGTATACTTGTCTTCTTTTTTCTCCGGTACGAACATGCGCATTTCCTCGCGGACCATTTCCGGCATCAGGTACAGCATGACGGACGTGGCGGATTCACTGGCATGGTTCTGGGGATTGACGGACTCGTAGATGTCCGAGGTGATGGAGGGCAGGAACTGCCACCACGGCACGGAAGCGCAGCGCACGTTGTATTCGTCCTGAAGGTCCATCATCAGGTCGTCCAGCGGGAACGCGTTGTTTCTGTGCGTATTCAGGATCAGCAGTTTTTGAAAGCCCCAGTTGATGTAGCTTTCGCAGATGTCCCTGTACACCAGCTTTAAATGCTCCGGGCGGCAATAGACCGTGCCGGGAAAGCTGTAAAGGGGATGGGAGTGGCCCACTTCCAGAAAGGGCGCAACCAGTGCGCCGGCCTTTTCTGCCACGAGGCAGGCGATGCGTTCAGCCACCAGAATATCTGTTCCAAGAGGGAGATGCCGGCCGTATACCTCGATGGCGCCTGAGGGAATGATGAGCGTCTGTGTCTGTTTCCTTCTTTCATCAAATTCCACCCAGGTCATCTTCTTGATTTGAACTTCCATAAGATGCCTTTCCAAGAGGGCTCAGCTGAAACTGTCCCTCTTCTGAATATGATACCTCTATATCTTTCCGGTAAAGATCGGACGGCGCCGGCAAGCATTTGATTCCCGTTCAATCCATACACTGGATAAGATGCATGATGTAAAGGCCCAGCTGGATCCTGAAGCTTTCATTGGTCTTTTTCAGGTCAACGTCCAGGATCTGCTGGATGCGGTCCATGCGGTAAAGCATGGTATTGCGGTGAATATACAGATTCTCCGCCGTCTTGGACAGGCTTCTGCCGCACTCAAAGAACATATGCAGGGTGGACAGCATGTCTGTGTTGTTTTCCTTGTCGTATTCGGCCAGGGGACGGATGCTTTCATTATAAAAGCTGACGAGCTTCTCCCGGCTCAGGTTATTGATGAGGAACTGGTAAACGTCGTCATCTCTGTAAGAATACACGGTCCATTCCGGATGAATGCTGTTGCCCAGCTCCAGCGCCTTCAGGGACTGGGTAAAGCAGGTATGGATGGTGTCCCAGCCGGTATAGGCCTTGCTGATGCCGATGTGGCAGCGGATGTCCGTATTCAGCAGCGTCTTGGCGGTCTCCAGCGCCAGATGTTTGGCGGAATCCAGCGCCTTGGACTGCAGGCGGTAGGAGTCGTCAAAGGTAAACAGAATCAGGTTGTTATAGTATTGCAGCCGGAAGGATTTCAGCGGTTCATCGGCAAAGGCCTTGTCCATGGCGTCCCAGATCATGGAGTGGACCCGCTTGATCTGCTGAGTCGAGGTGTTTTCCGGGAGCTCCGGCTGGATGACGAAGCAGATGCGTGGGGTGCTGATGTCAAATCCGTAGAGGTGGCAGAGCATTTTGACGTTCTGGGGATTGTCGCCGGGTTCCAGCAGGACCTGCTCCACGAAGGTGTTGATGTCGTTGGGCGCATCCTTTTTTCTGGTTTTCGGCTGCGTTTCCTTTCTGACGTCCATTTCCGAGGTCAGGATGCCGCGGAACAGATTGTCGGCAATGTCGCTCAGGGAGTATTGCCGCCCGAAGCTGATGACCGGAAAGTCGTAGCGTTCCGCTGTTTTGCAGAAATCGCTGCTTCTGGAAAGCTGTCCAACGTTCAGAACGCCGGCACAGGCGCATTCGTGGTCTGCCAGTGTGTCAAAAAAGGACTTGGCGTTCCTTTCGTCCATTTTCTTTACCAGAGAATAGTCGATGAGCACCAGGTCGCCTGCCCGCAGATTGCCGCAGGTCCTTAAGTCGGTGATGAGATTCAGACCGGTCAGCTGTTTCTTCAGGGAGTCTTCATTTTTGGCGTAGACCAGTTTGGCGGCGACGGTGCTGTCGATCAGCCAGGATACATTGACAGACATTTTGTTCCCCCTGCACAGAATGTTTTTTTCTCAGTACGCTGCCCATTATTTCGGTTCATCTCTATCATACTATAGCCTTCGAATTTGTAAATTACTGGCTTTTATACGAAAATCCAAATCTTCACTTGTGCAGTCAGCACAAATTAGCTTTGGACAACATACTCCGGGCTGCAAACTTTACTAAAAATTTCCCGGAATGCTGCGAAAAGATGGTATAAGGTGCACAAGATTTAATCAATTTTTTATTTTTGCTATGATGAATCCGCCGGCAAAGCAAACCCGGAACTTTTTGCTCCGTTGAATTTTTTAAGGAGGAAACAAAGTATGAAGATCAAGATTATCAATCCGAATACGACGCAGGAGATGACAGACGGCGTGCAGAGCGTTGCCCTGAAGGCTGCCGCACCCGGAACGGAAGTATGGTCTGTTTCTCCCAAGACCGGACCGGAATGGCTCGGCGGCTATCTCGATCAGGCCGTAGCTGTTCCCGGACTGCTGGAGGAGATCGTAAAGGGAGATCTTGAGGAAGGCGCAGACGCATTTGTTGTGGCCTGCTTTGGCGATCCCGGTCTGAACGCATGCAGACAGGTCACCGCCAAACCTGTCATCGGCATTGCCCAGTCAGCCATGTCTCTCATGCATCAGCTGGCGCACAGCTTTTCATTCTTTTTCCCCGGCGATCCCGAGGAGGACTACTACGTATATGAGCAGCTGTGGCGCTATGGCTATGAGCGTTTCTGGAGAAGCACTCATAATGTAGGCATTCCGATCCTTGAGCTTGAGAAGGATTATGACCGCACCATGGAAGCCCTGATCCGTCACGGAAAACAGGCTATCTATGAAGAAGGCAGCGAGGGCCTCATCCTGGGCTGCGCCGGTCTGGCCATTTTCAGCGAGGATCTGAAGAAAGAACTTCCCGTACCTGTGCTTGACGGCGTGACCACCGCTGTGATGACCGCCGAGGCACTCGTCAGAATGGGCGCTCAGACTTCCAAGATCAACGGCTATAAGTTTGCTCCCAGGAAGGAAATGAAGGGATTTGAATTCCTGAATCCTGTCATGAGATAAGCGACCGGAGTAAAGGGGACAGTCCCCTCCCGGGTATGAAAAAAGGAGAATTCTATGGAACACAGTAAGGAGTCGTTGAGACCAATTCCATTTGACAGACGTATCCTTGGCCCCGCTTCGATGTTCTTCCTCTGGCTGGGCGGATGCATCAACATGGGTAACTTTACCCTCGGCACCTCTCAGTATGAGAAGGGCCTGAACATTCCCCAGATCATGTGGGCCATGCTGATCGGCTTCACAATCACCGTATTTTTAAAGATTTTAAATGACCAGTTCGGTTACTTTACCGGCGCGCCCTTTGCCATCCAGCTGAAGAGCTCCTTCGGCGCCAAGGGCAGCATCCTTCCCACCGCCATGAGAGCAGCGCCTGCTCTGGTGTACTACGGCTTCCAGTCCTGGCTTGCCGCATCCGCACTGAACAACATTTCCATGGCCCTGTTCAACTACAGCAACATGTGGCTTTTCTTCTTTGCCTTCCAGGCCCTGCAGATATTCCTTTCCATCAAGGGATTCAAGACGGTCAAATGGGTCGAGAACGTGGGCGGCGTGGTGCTGCTGATCACCATCTCCTATATGCTGTTCGTCTGTATCACCAAGTACGGCGATCAGATGGTGACCCTGAGCAACCGTGAAGGATCCTGGGGCGTTCCCTTCATCACCGCAACGCTCGTTTTCATGGGCAACGCGTTCTGCCTGCTGCTGAACATGGGCGACTATTCCCGTGAGACCAAGGCCGGCATGTCCACATGGAAGAGATTCATCATTTACTGGATCCCCGATGTCCCCGTGACCATGCTGCTCGGCCTGATCGGATTCATGTCCTTCGCAGCTACCGGAAACGCCAACCCCGTCGATGCATTCAGCATGATGGTTGACAACAAGTTCCTGCTGGTCATGACCCTTCTGTTCGTGCTGTTCGCTCAGGTGACCACGAACCTGGCATCCAACGTCATCCCCTGTGTGTATGCGTTCATGGATCTGGTCAAGTTAAAGCACACCCTTTCCTGCATCATCGTCGGTATCCTTGCCGTTGTGACCTGCCCCTGGAAGCTGGCCACCAGCGAAAGCGCCGTTGGTTTTGCAATCTTCGTCAAGCTGTATTCCTCCTTCTTTGCACCCGTTGCCGCGATCATGATCGCCGACTACTTCCTGGTGCATAAGGGACACGTCAGCAACGAAATGCTGGAAGACCTGTATGATGATGTGAACGGCAACCACAGAGGCGTGAACTGGGCAGCCATCATCGCCGTGCTGGTCGGCGCAGCCGTCAGTGCCGTGACGCTCGACTATGCAGTGATCATCGCGCCCATTCCCGCAGTGCTCATTTACTACTTCGGTACCAAGCACATGGCGTCTTCCGAGCGCTTCAGGATCGGAACCGCACTGGAGCAGAAATGATCCCTGATCATTTGAAGCAGTCGTGCCGGCTGTGCGCCGGCACGACTTAATGATAAACAGCAGAACATTCCCATCATTACTTTGGCAAGAATGACTGCCTTTCCATTTCGAATTTGAAAAGGAGGTCAAACATGAATGACGAGAAAACCAATGTTGGCGAAAGCTTAAGACCCTTGGAAGAAAGGATCTTCGGTAATCTTTCCTACTTCGCAATGTGGATCGGCGGCTGTATCGCGATCGCCGTGTTCACGGTCGGTTCCAGCCTTGTCGGCTCGCTGAATCTGACGCAGATGGTCGTGGCCCTTCTGGTCGGCACCATCATCATCGCCGTCTGCCTTGTTTTGAACGGAGATGCGGGCAATAAATACGGCATACCCTACACCATATACCTGAGGGCGGCCTTTGGCATAAAAGGCGCCAAGATCCCCGGCATCATCCGCGCACTTCCCGCCATTGTCTGGTTCGGTTTCCAGACCTGGGTGGGCGCAGAGGCCCTGAACGCGGTATTGTATTCGCTTTTCGGCTTCAACAACATTGTCTTCTGCTATGTGGGATTTACGGTACTGCAGCTGGTGCTTTCCGTAACAGGCTTCAAGGGCATCAAGTGGGTCGAGGACGTCGGCTCTGTCTGTATTGTGATCGCCCTGATCTACATGTTCTATTCCACGGTCAAAAAATACGGCGTGGAACTGCAGGAAAACGTGATCAATATCAAGGGTTCCTGGGGACTGGCATTCTGGAGCGGCTCCGTGGCCTTTGTCGGACAGTACAGCACCATGATGCTGAACGTATCGGACCTTTCCCGTCAGTATAAGAAAGACGGCAACAAGGCCGTGATGGGATCCATCTACTGGCTGGCCATCGGCCCCGCCTTCATGTTCATGGGTCTGACCGGTCTGATCGTGACCGCAGCCACCGGCGCCGTTGACCCCATTACGGTCTTCACAAGCGCCATTGACAACAAGGTCCTGCTGATCCTGACCCTGATTTTCATCATCTTCGCCCAGATCACAACGAACGTGGTCAACAATCTGGTGCCCCCGGTCTACGTGCTGATGGACGCCGTCAAGAAGCTGGGTTATAAGGGATCGCTGGTCGTCATCGGCATTGCTTCCGTGCTGGTCATGCCCTGGAAGCTGGTATCCGGTGAGTCCGCCGCAGGTCTGAACCTCTTCATCAGAGTCTATTCCTGCTTCCTTGGCCCCATCTTCTCGGTCATGGTCACGGACTATTATTTCATCCGAAAGAAGATCCTGAACGTGGATATGCTCTACGATGAGAACGGCCCCATCAGGGGGACCAACATCGCGGCCATCATCTCCATCGCCATCGGCGCCGTGATCGCGCTGGTCGAGACGAGACTGGCATGGTACAGCTGCATCATCCCGACCGCCCTGGTCTATTATCTGCTGATGACAAAGACGGAGCTGGGCAGGGACTTCCTGATCGGAACCGAATTTGAGAAGAAGTAAGCATTGTTTGCAGTTTTAAAGGAGATCTATTATGAAGTTAGAAGGAAAGAAAGCCATCGTTACCGGCGGATCGACCGGCATCGGTGCCGAGGTCGTCAAGCTTTTCTGCAAGGAAGGCGCTGACGTGGCGTTCACCTATATCGCCAACCCCGAGGAAGCAAAGGAAATGGCCAAAGAGCTTTCGGCTGAGTACGGCCGCAAGGTCCTTGCCGTTGAGACCGACGTGACCCAGTACGAGCAGGTACAGCGCCTGGTCAAGACTGCCATGGATGCGTTCGGCCGGATCGACATTCTGGTCACCAGCGCCGGCATCCTGCAGAGGATCCAGTTTGAGGATATCACCAACGAGGATTGGCACAGGATGTTCAACGTCAACATTCACGGCACCTGGTATGCCATCAAGGAAGTCCTGCCCATCATGCTGAAGCAGGGCGCAGGAAGGATCATCACCATTTCTTCCCAGATCGGCCAGAAGGGTTCCGCGGAGCTGGTTCACTATGCAGCCACCAAGGGCGCCGTCATTGCGCTGACAAAGTCCCTTGCGCGCGCGGTAGGCACCAGAGGCGTGCTGGTCAACAGCGTGGCTCCCGGCCCCGTGATGACCACCATGACCACCCTGAACTTTGCCGATACCATCGAGAGCGACAAGAAGGGTCTGCCTCTGGGCAGGCAGGAGGAAGCCTTCGAGATCGCGCCCAGCGTGCTCTTCCTGGCATCCAGCCCCGATGGCGACACTTATGTCGGACAGACCCTGGGTCCCAACTCCGGCGACGTCATGCTGTAATTGAACTTGGTTTTCCGGCCGCCTGTGCTGTGTTCAGGCAGGCGGCCTGATCTAAAGGAGAAGTATTATGACCATTCTGATCACCGGCGGCGGCGGATTCGTAGGCCGCAGCGTCGTCAAAGAGCTTTTAAAGCAGGGCCATACCGTCGTAGATCTGATGAGAGACTTTGCGCGTCCCTTTGCCGATCCGAAGCATATTTTCGTTTACAGTGAGCTCTGCGACGTCAACCGCATCGTGGAGACCATCCGGACGTATAAGGTCGAACGCATCATTAACATCGCGGGACAGTCCCATCCGCCCATGAGCATCGCGGCGCCCATGTCCACCGTGCATTCCAACGTTGTCTGCACCATGGGCATCCTGGAGGCTGCCAGACTGACCGGCGTCAAGCGTGTGGTGCTGTACAGCTCAGAAGCTTCCTATGGCAACATCGGCATGGATCTGGTGAAGCTGGAATCCATTCAGCGTCCCGTGACGCCCTACGGCGTGACCAAGGTCTTCTGCGAGATGATGGGCCGCGTGTACAACAGCTGCTATGGCATGGAGTGCGTGACCATCCGTCTGGGTGAAGTCTACGGACCCGGCAGGATCACCTCCGAGACCGTGCAGGAGCCGCTGGATGCAGCGCTTGCCGGAAAGCCCTTTATCAGGGAGCACGGCAGAGACCAGCATCTGCAGCTCATTCATATCGATGACGCCGTACAGGTATCCATTAAGGCCTGCATGGCGGAGAAGATCAATGAACTGGCTACTTACAATGCAACGAGCGGCGGCCATCCGACCTTCGGAGAGGCCATCGACATTCTGAAGGAGCTCATCCCCGGCGCAGTGCTGGAGGTGGGCGACGGCACCATGGGCTATGACGTCTGCGGAGAGCTGGATATTTCGGAGACCATCCGGGATCTCGGCTATGAGCCGAAGGTGTCCCTGCGCCAGGGCCTGACGGAGTATGTTCAGTATCAGAAAGAACATCCCGTGAATTAAGTATAAGAAAGCAGCATCCCCCCTTCGAAATAGAAGCGTGAGATCCCCGAGTGCGGCCTGCGGCCGCTCACGGGGGTCTCTTCGCCTGTGTTCAAAAAAAACCACGAAAACGTCAGGAAAACAGCATGAAAACATTGCCGAACGCATTTCTTTGGATTACACTATTCTGCAATGGTTTTGTTATTTCATAGAATTACGAGGGATCACTATGTACGAACATGTCATTGCCGAGCGTATGTCCCGGCTTGGAACGGAATCCGCTTTTGCCATTCTCGCGGAAGCACAGAGGCTTGAAGCCCGGGGAAAGAGCGTCATTCACATGGAGATCGGCCAGCCCGATTTCAAAACGCCGCAGCACATCATCGAGGCGGCTTATAAGGCCATGAACGACGGCTATACCGGTTACGCGCCCACGCCCGGCTATCCCGAGCTCAGAAAGGCCATTGCCGATTACTGCGTCCGCGTGAAGCATTTTGACGCTAAGCCCGAGGAAGTAGTGGTCGTGCCTGGCGGAAAGCCCATCATGTTCTTTACCATGCTGATGCTGGTGAACCCCGGCGATGAGGTCATCTATCCCAATCCCGGTTTCCCCATCTATGAGAGCTGCATCCGCTTCACGGGCGGCGTTCCGGTCCCCATGCCCCTGCTTCCCGCAAATGATTTCAGGATCGATCTGGAACTGCTGGAAAAGAGCATCAATGAGAAGACCAAGCTCATCATCATCAACAATCCTTCCAACCCGACCGGCGCCGTGTTCAGCCGTGAGGAGCTGCTGAAGGTCGCGGAGCTCGTGAGAAAGCATCCGAATGTGATGGTGATGTCCGATGAGATCTATGACCGCCTTATCTACGAGGGCGAGCCCACTGCTTTCGCGTCCCTGCCCGGCATGAAGGAGAGGACCATCATGCTGGACGGCTTCTCCAAGACCTACTCCATGACCGGCTGGCGCCTGGGATACGGCGTGATGCCCGAGGAACTGGCCGAGTGCGCGGAGCGCCTCATGGTCAACTCCAATTCCTGCACCAACGGCGCCGTGCAGATGGCAGGCCTGGAGGCCCTGACCGGACCGCAGGACAGCGTGGCCGTGATGCGCGAAGCCTTCCGTGAGCGCAGGGATTATCTGGTGAAAGCCCTGAACGAGATCCCCGGCATCCGCTGCTGCACGCCGAAGGGCGCATTCTATGTCTTCCCGGATATCTCCAGCTTCGGACTCAACTGTGAGGAATTCTACAGCCGCCTGATGGATGCCGGCGTGGCCTGCGCATGGGGAACCTCTTTCGGTTCCTACGGCGAGGGCTGCATCCGCCTTTCCTACGCGACCTCCATGGAGAACATCAAAGAGGCCGTGAAGCGCATCGCGGGTCTTTGCGAAAGACTGAACGCGGAAAAAGCATAAGAACTGTCTCTTTCCGCGGAAAGAGCATAAGAAGCTTTTGGCCGGAGCGGTCTTTCTTGAAAGAACGCTCCGCCTATGCTATGCTGTATTGTAATGTAAAAAACCTGTTTTCCGTTTAAAAGGGCTGAAATCGCGGCTCATTTGTATTTCTTCAGGAAAGAGAAAAAATGATTCATTTTAATATACCGCCATTTATCGGAAACGAAGAAACATATATTCACGAGGCGATCCTTTCCCATAAGATCTGCGGAGACGGCCTTTTTACGAAAAAGTGCAATCAGTGGATCGTTGAAAAAACGGGGACTGCCGGCGCGCTGCTCACCACCTCATGCACGCATGCCACGGAAATGGCTGCGCTGCTCTGCGGCATAGAGCCCGGAGATGAAGTGATCATGCCGTCTTATACATTTGTGTCCACTGCAGATGCTTTCGTACTGAGAGGGGCAACAGCGGTGTTTGTCGATATCCGCCCGGATACGATGAACATCGATGAAACACTGATCGAAGAGGCCATTACAGAGAAAACCAGGGCGATCGTTCCGGTCCACTATGCCGGCGTTTCCTGCGAGATGGATACCATCCTTGACATCGCAAAGAGGCACGGCCTTTATGTGATCGAGGACGCGGCACAGGGCATTACCTCGACGTATAAAGGACGGCCGCTTGGCACGCTCGGAGACTACGGATGCTACAGCTTCCACGAAACCAAAAACTTCTCCATGGGAGAAGGCGGCGCACTGCTCATCAAAGATCCTGCCAATATTGAGCGGGCGGAGATCATCCGGGAGAAGGGAACCAACCGGAGCAAGTTCTTCCGCGGACAGATCGACAAGTATACCTGGGTAGATCCCGGTTCGTCGTATCTTCCCAGCGAGCTCAACGCGGCATATCTCTGGGCGCAGCTGGAAGCGGCGGAAGAGATCCAGGCCGACCGCTTAAAGAGCTGGGCTCAGTATGATACGCTTCTGCGTCCCTTAAGAGACAGGGGAGCCATCGAACTGCCCGTCATACCCGAGGGCTGCGTGCACAACGCCCACATGTATTACATCAAGACAAAAGACATCGCGGAAAGAACGCGGCTGATCGGATACCTGAAAGAGCGCGAGATCAACGCGGTCTTCCATTATATTCCGCTGCATACCGCGCCGGCCGGCGAAAAATTCGGGCGCTTCAGCGGTGAAGACAAGTATACGACAAAAGAAAGCGAACGCCTGCTGCGTCTGCCGATGTACTATGGGCTCAAAGAGCAGGAGATAGAATATATTTGTGAAACGATCGGTCAGTTTTATTCATGAACTTCAGTTTAAAAACATCTGAATGTGCAAGGAATAATATTCTTCTTTTGACAATGTTATCCCTGACTGTGATTGCGGGCTCAGTGGCTCGCATTCCTTTTTTACGGCTGGCATTGTATCTTCTGGTCCAATACACGTCCATTTATCTGACCGGGCTCACCATCGTTGAGCGCGCAGACGTCGGCTTTCGGACAGCTCAGGCGAAAATGTTTTCCGCCTATGCGGCGGGATACGCGTTCTGGCTTGCCGTGTATCTGCTGTTCCTGATCTGCAATGTTCCCGCATGGTCCGTGTATTTTACGGCGGCGCTTACTGCTGTCAATCTTCTGTACCGCCTGTTCGGAAAGCGCGAAAAGCGGCAGGCCGTCCCGGAAGCCGGCAGAAATCAGCTCAGGATCGTTCTGGCCTTTTATCTGCTGTCTGCCGCAGTCATGTTTCTCTGCTTCCAGGCCAGGCTGCGCTCCGCGGATCTCACCGGATATGTCACGATGCACTTCGACGACCAGTTCTGGTTCAGGGAGGCGGTCGAGGGGACCGCAGGCTTTCCGATGCCGGATTTTTCCGCGATGGGAGTCTATCGCTATTATCATTATTTTTCCGGAACCTGGTGTTCGTTCCTGCATTATCTGACCGGCATTGAGCTCTTCGACATCTGCTTTTCGCTTTCCTGGGTCGGGGATCTGTTTCTGTTTGCGGGCGGTGTCTATGTGCTGTTTTCCGAATCCGGGATCGGCAGCGGCATTCCGCTGGCAGCGGCTTTTGCGGCCCTGCTGTTTACCCCGGGCGCGCAGAAGATCACCAGCGCCTATTACATCAATCACCTGTACGTCACGCATTTCGGATACCTTCCCGGAACAGCCATGGGCACATATGTATTCGCGCTCTTCCTGAAGTGGTATCAGTCCGAAAAGAAGCCGGGCCTGCAGCTGTGCCTCTGCCTGCTGATGTTTGCGGTCACGATGGGCCTGAAGGCGCCCTGCGGCTGCATCGTCCTGGCCGGGATTGGGTCGCTCTGCCTTCTGGTACTGGCGGAGGGAAACCGTGGAAACCGGACGGGGGAAAGACTGTCCGGGCTGCTTGCGGGCGCCGCGTTCCTCATCCTGTTTCTGCTCGTTTACCGCTTCTTCTTCGTTTATCCGGACGATCCCATCTACCGGACGCATGGGAGCGGGGAGAGGATATCCCTTACCAGCTCTCTGTTCAAATCCGGATTCTTCAAACCGGCCGTTCAGAAGCTCACGGAGCTGTTGGGAAACAGATATCTGGCCTATGTGCCTGCGTTTGCCGCGTACTGGGTCCTGTCAAATTTTGTCCTTGCCGCCTTTGTTTTTGCGGCGCTGATCGTCTTTCTGAAGGACAGGCCCGAACTCACCCAGGTCAACAAAGCGATCCTGATCCTGCTGGTGTTCGGCTACGGCGTTTATACGCTCCTGTATCAGCAGGGCTATTCCAACGTTTATTTCATGCTGGCGGCCTTTCCCTACGGGATGCTGCTGGCGCTGGACGTTCTGCAGAGAAGCAAAACCTTTGGGAGCAGTAACGGCCTCAGGCGCCTCCTGACGGCTTTTCTGGGCTTTGCCCTGCTGCTGGGCGTTTTCAAGACCTCGCTCTACTACGGCCCCAGGTACGTGCTCCCGGGACTGAAGAATCTGTCTGCGGCGTATTCCGAAGGGCACGAATATCCGGGCTCTTCGGGCAATGACGTCAACAAGCGGGAACTGGAGGGCCTGAGGTGGCTGCGGGAGAACAGCCCGAAGGACGCGGTCGTGGCCACAAACCTGGCCGTCATCAACCACAAGGCCTTTACCACAAGCTGCTATTCCGAGCGGCAGGCCTACATCGAGGGCGAGGCCTACGGCGCGGCAAGTCAGGAACTGCAGGACTACCGCTATGGCGTCACCGAACAGTATTTTCAGGGCTCGGAGGATGCCGCAAAGACGCTGATTGCCGAAGGCGTGGATTACGCGGCCGTTTTTTCATCGGTCGAGGGCTTCACGTCCTACCTTGGACTGGTGGTTTTTGAAAATGAAGATATAATGATCATAAAGCTTTCGGAATAAACAAAGAAAAGGGAAAAGAGAAAAATGTATTCTGTTGTGATTCCGTGTTATAAATCGGCCGAGACGATTCGGACGGTCGTTGAAGCAACTGAAGAAGAGATGAACAGGATGGGCCGGACCGAACTGGAGTTCGTCCTG
>Ga0129307_1002534_pt1 | contig 13995 bp, 14 predicted proteins | sample P1105metagenome_FD_94437 | JGI IMG/M metagenome (GOLD analysis project Ga0129307, IMG submission 94437) | Capybara group fecal microbial communities from Wisconsin, USA - P1105 metagenome | ecosystem: Host-associated > Mammals > Digestive system > Large intestine > Fecal | place: USA: Wisconsin... | reverse complement strand
TGTCCGAAATGTGGGGTTTTTGAAAATCCGCTGTCCGATAACAGGGGATTCCCGAAACCGAAATGTCCGAACAGTGGGGGCTGTCAAAAACTCCAACTGTCCGAAATCACGGGTACATTTTACTTATTATACCATGAAACGGCCTTTGAACGTTGATTTTCCTATGTTTTTGGCACTATGCAGGAGACACTACTTATTTTAAATTTCTCGTGTGCTCTTCTATGTCCGGCGTTACTTCCGGCAGATACCATAAGGTATTGTTTCCGTTATGCCTTGTTTTCTTCGCACCTGCCTTCCGCAAATTCTTGTAGATTGGATCCTTGTTGAATCCGTTATTCTTCCCGATAGCAAAGAGATCATGCCCATCAAGAGGCCCATTCGAAAGAGTTTTCCTAATGAACTGGACAACATCGCCTTCAGCTTCTACAGGTTCACTGTTCCCGTCATCATACAGATAGAATTCCAGATGGTCATCGTCATTGAATCTGTATCCGATAAACGTATCTTCCTTCCGTTTAAAGCCCAGACGCTTTGTCACTTTAAGATACCGTTCATCTCCTGATTCCTTGACCGTGATCAGCGATCTTGCCCGACGGGCGATAACGCCGCTGCCAAGCAGTTTATTTGCGTCTGATCTACCTTCAGATCCCTTTGCGTCATTTCCGATGAGAACCAACGCCACTTTGGTCTTATATGCAAAGCGCTCCAGTTCTTGCATCAGTTCGCTCATCTGATCGCCATCAGACAGACTGCATCCGTCCGGCAGATGTTCCTGAAACGCGTCAATGATGATAAGCCGGGGATCGCAGTCCTCCACTGCTGCCATCAGGTCTTCCATGCATAGCACGAAATGGCCTTCTTCTTCCTTCTGGATCTTGAACATCCGTTTATCCGCACCATTGTACAAGAGCGCCGGATAAGCAATCTCACACACGGGATTCTCCGTTGATACATAAAAGCTCCGGATCGGATCAGAACGTATCGGCTCTGCAAGACTATCTCTTTCAATTCCAGGCGGGAAGATTCCGTTGCTTGAATCCGCCATCACTTTCAGAAACACATTGGTTTTCCCAAGACCGGTTGATCCATTGATATACGCGGGAAAACCGTACGCAATCACTCCGGGCCAGAAGTACTCGATGTCCTTGGGAACCAACTCTTCCGGCTTGTAGGGACAATACATTGACGATACCTCTCATTCTTCGGGATTGTCCAGCAGAAAAAACTGCTCTTCGTTAATCGTGTAGTCTGACGGAAAGACTTCATCCAGCGCCATTACGCAGCCCTTCTCAAAGAAAGACAGATCTCCGGAGTAGTTACCTTCTTTCCCGCCCATGAGCTTATAGACCATCTCCGTAAACGGCTGCCTGCAAACCCGGACTCCGCGCCATCTGCCACTGTATACTGCCTTTGGAATTGCCATCGCGTATTCATCTTTTTTCTTTACCACCCTGATCCCAAGGCGATTGTCCTGATACAGCAATTCCATGTGTTCTGGACTATTCAGCGCCCGGAGCACCTTCAGCGGTATAACCATCGCGTTCTCGATAAAATGAATGCGCATTGCGTTTACCGCTTCCTGCTCATTGATCTCTTCATCAATCAGCCGTCCTGATCGGATGTATTTACGGCCTTCTTTATCAAAGATGGTCGGTTCCCCGAAAACATATTCTCCTTCATAGAAAGCAGTCGGGTCCATCTCCAGTGCTTTGAGCACACGGCAGACCAGTTCAAAAGAGGCAGTCCGGATATTCCTGTCGCCGAGCTCAAACTTCTGGTAACTGGACAGGCTTATCTTTGCTTTATCGGCAACTTCCTGCTGCGTCATTTCCAGCGCGAGGCGTTTTTCCCTCAGCGTCCCGTCTTTCGCCCCGGCTTTCAGATGAATCGTTTGGAACCCGTCCAGGTTCTCAAGCCGCTTACCCATACACGCATCGCTCCTTCGGTATCCGATATGTGATTATTATATAGACAATTGTGCGTGTTTGCAAGAAAAAAATAGGCGGGAGCCAGAAATGACTGCCGCCTATGTGCCTTGCCCTCTTTCGAATTGCCTCATCCATGATCTTCTGTCAGTTGTACGTCATCTTCCGTAGCGGGAATATATCCTCCACCGCCTTCCTCATTCGTTAGACTGAATCCTTCATCGTCAAAATCCAATCCCCGGATCGTTACCCGGCCATTATTGTATATTAAAGTCAACTGATAAGGCGGCTTGTTCCAGTATAAGTTCATAAAAGGATTGTATTTCGTCACATACCACGTGCCTGAAGCTCTGGCTGCATTTTCCACCCGTTCCGGCGTATCAAGATCCCAGTCCCACATTCCGGCAGTGAAGGTACCATCACTATTGAAAACCAGATAATCATCCGCCATGGAGCCACCGGCATAGACCTTCCAGTTACCGATCAGCTTATCCATAGCCTCCGGTTGTTTTTCCTGTTCCATCGGCTTCAGATCCCGGACCGGCACAAAGCCCCAGATGATGGCCCCTCCATCCACGAACTTGTCGTTCTTCACTTCCGCGCCTACATAAGCATAATAGTCATTATACAGCCCCATACAGGTGAACTGTGTGCCCTTCGGTACTTTAAACTGAGAATATTGGCTTACATCCGGATCATCCGTCAGCCAGGTATCCGCAGTAGCTTCCACATCCACATGAGCAAACCCGGTGAGTGGTTCGTCCGGATGCCAGTCTGTGATCTCCGGCAGCCCAAGATCCTTGCACAGCGCATATCCGATCCGCTGCGTCCGTTCACTGACATTGTATCGGATGCATGCATAGGATTGGCCTTCTTCATTGCGGTATTTGGAAAGAAGCCAGATATTTCCGTTCAATCCGGCTGCCGCCTTGCCCTTTCCGGCACGCCATGCAGATTTGCCGTATGGCGCACTGTAGACAGCAGCAGTCCCTTTCTTTTTCGGCTGCAATAGTTCGCCCTGCTGATCCGGACTGTAGTTTTCCCCGCTGCCATAAGCAAAACCGAGGCACTGACGGGCGCTGTCAAACTGGGCGAGCATTTGATTCTGCACTCTGACTTCTTCCACAGAGTGCGGCAGAAGATTGATATTAAAATCGGACAAGCGAACCCTGACAGGCCACAGGGCAGTGCTGCCCTCCTGATACGCCCAGTACCAATGGATACCGATATCATCGTCTTCCCAATACCCATTCAGCTGGAAATCACCGATCGTTGCGCTGGTAAGCAGGTATTCTCCGTCCTCTGTCCAGGGACGGAAAACATATTGCTCGTCATTGCCATAGCTCAGATACAGATCCTGATCCATGACCATAAGTGATGGCGCCTCACGCTTATCGTCCGGCTGATAAACCGCAGTTGTATAAACATGCAGCCTGTCCAGATCGTCCACGAAGAACAGTGCGTGATGATAGCGGGATTGCATCACCGCGAACGGATCCGCCTGATTTCCCAACAGGATATAATCATCCCAGTCATGGGTCTTGATCATGGCTTGAAGCAGTTTTCCTTTCAGATTCCAACTGTTGGCGGATGCAGTACTGCTGAGCAGCAAAGTGGTCATCAATGCAATAGCCAGAAAGATCAGCCCTAAGCGCTTTTTCACCGAAAAACACCTCCAAGACATCGTCCTCAAGCAACTTGGCAGCTTTTTTCATTCGAGCGGCATCATATTGCTTATAATTGAACGTATACCGCCTATAAAATAAGACGATACAGGGTAGATATTTCTTTCATCAACCCAGAAATTCCTATCAGACAGGAAAATTGTAACAATGAAAAAAGCCGGAGCGGCTCGCTCTGCATCCTGCCTGACTGCTCAGGCTGGCTGCCAGATGAACTGCTCCACAGAAACCTTGACTGAATCTGGACTTCATAGTGTAAGGGCTGAAAGTGGTTAGTCTTACACAAAACTCATAACGTTCAACAAAATCAGTCAACTCGTTCAATGACCGTTTTTTCGTCATAGCCAGAATCGTACCAGCGAATGATCAACTTATCCGGTATTTCTCCCGGAATCAGGGAAGCAGTTGTAAATACAAGCATTCCTTCTTTCTCCTGGACAGAATACGAATGAATACCGGAACGGGCAAAACTGCTTATTTCGTCTTCCAGATACAGCCATGGTGATTGATATGATCTTTCCAGATCCGGACATTGAATCTGAAAATAATCATTCAGTTCTGTCCGAATAAGCTGGACTTTGACCGTCACATCGTCTTCCGCACGATTCATGGATTTCATCGTGCCCACATAATTTGCAAGGATAACAGGCTTGCTATGGGTGCTTTCCGGGATGTGAACAGATATCGTTCCTTGTCTCCACTCATCCATTTTCCATTCCGGAGTCTTTGTATCCCATGTCCCGTCTTCATGCATCAGGCAGGGGACTGCTGTCCAGTTCATCTGGTAATCCTCCTGGCCGCTTAAGCAGCCTCCGGCTACCATAATAAGAGTAGATCCTTCTTCTTCAATCATCATTTTATTGTTCAGATAGGAATCGAATTCCGGGCCGCTGGAGATATGATCGTATTGTATAGCCCCATCTTTCGTTCTTCTGAAAGGAATCCCTTGCTCCTCAAGATAAGCAGCCATTTCATCAGTGGTTTTTATTTCCTTTGGAATGGAAGGATAGGGTATTGACAGCAGCGCCACTCTGATCAGCTTATGGTATCCATGATTGACAGCCCATTCCGCAAGCGCCTGGTTCTTATAATCAGCAGCAAGTCCAACGATTTCCGGTCCGTCCTGAAAAGGATTGATTCCCCAGTTAAATGCCAATGCATCTTTTTCCTTTGGCGTAAATACAACCGACAGATACAGGCCATACCCGTCGCTCTGCGCTTCCCGGACAGTAATCGTCACGTGATCCGTATCGACTGGCGGTAAAAAAGGTGTTTCTCCTTCAATCATGAAAGGTTGGTCTGTATTGATCTCCTGTGAACGATTTTCCGATAACCAGTTGAACACGCCCCAGTGTCCATTGGAAGCAGCAATTCCTATGCCCAGCATCATCATGATTGCAATTACAATCGCCGGTACCAGAATACGATGCTTTTCCCGGGACGCATATTGTTTTTCCCTCCCTGACATCAGGGATGAAATCAGCTGGTCATTACGTTCACCAAAGCCATCAGGAGGTTCTGGTAACTTGCTTTGTAAGGCAGTTTTCATTCTTTCCTCAACCATTGTCCGATTCCTCCTCAAGCAGTTCTGCTTTAATTCGCTTCAACAGTGTGATGATCCGGGATGAAACCGTTCCTCGTGGAATATGAAGAATGGACGCAATTTCTTTTTCGCGGAGGTTTTCCTGGTATTTCAGAATCAGAAGCAGTTGATCTCTCTCTTTCATTCCCGAGAGATAATTAATGATCGGATCCCCTGATTCACCCGCAGCAAGAAATTCTGAAAATTGTTCAGCGGATTGCGTCTTATGCCTTTTGCGGAGTTGGTACCTGGCTGCGTTGATCGTGCATCGAATCAGGTATGCCGGTAAGGCGTCTGCATTCCGAATGCGTTTCAGGCTTTTCCATGTCGCTTCCACTGCGTCAGAAACTGCGTCTTCCGCATCCTGAGAATTGCGGAGATAGCCCAAAGCTATGCGATACATCTGTTCTCGTCGGCCACGCACCGCATTGATAAAGGCTTGCTCCTTCTCATATTCCATCATCCAGGGTCCTCGCTTTCGTATCCGAATACATTATAAAGAGGCTCAAAAGGAGGCTTTTGCTCATTTTTCTTAAAAACTAAATTTTCATCAAATCGTTTTTCTCAATTATTCTCCGCAGCAATCAAAAGAACGGACGTCTTCGTATGATGACGCCCGCCTGATAATCCAGTAACGCAGTGGATCACTGCTTGGAGCAAAGAAAAATGATCCAATATCATCTCAAGATCAGCTGTGGATTTCTCTTCATCTGGTCAATCAGGGCATGCATCTGGGTTTTCATATCCTGAGATGTGATCTCCATGATCGCCGTGGTCAGCTTAGTTGCCGCATCCTTGGAAGAGGCACCGCAGTGATAGAAGCGCTCGTCAGCTGTACCATAATCCAGCACAATGAACCGGTCATGCATTATGCCGCCTGTGGTAATAAAGTCAATTGGTATATTGGGAAACTCCACCTGAAAATCCGATTTATCATTCCGATGAAGATTGTTTCGGAGATTATCGCTGAAAACTGTCACAGCAACTCCAGATTTCACATCCTGAAGCAGATGCAATGTTTTGATACTGATGTAGTTGTCAATGATATAAACCGTCTTTGTTGCCTTACTGTAAATATCGATGTATGTTGCGTCTGCTTTGGCTGGGTGCCCGTCTCGAAGAAGGTACTCTTTCTGTTTGTTTTCCGGAAGTTCAAACTGAAGCATAACGGGAGAAATCTCCGATTTTTTTACCGTTTCATCAAAACGATCAAAAGCATCTACCAATTTTTCATCGTGCTCCAGAAGAAGCTTCTGCTGATCTGAGATTATCTTCTGTTGATCTGCCATTTTCAGGCTCATACTCTTTATTGCATTGGTGTTCTCTGCTGTCTGAATGGAGAGTCGAAGCAAATCACGTTGCGTTAACAAGCCCTGTGTTTCATTAACATAATCCTTTAACGCTTTGAGCGCGATCACAATGGCACGGCTCTGACGTGTAGCAAGCTCTCCGCGAAGAACCGTCATTAACATGTATACACCCTGTTCTGTAAACGCATATGGATTATACTTAAGATTTGAGCCACGACCCGTTCCTCTTTTCAAGGTGAAATTTTTGCACCTTGAAAGTTCTGCGGTCTCCTCATTTGTCAATTGAAACATGAAATCATCGCCTTCAAATTTGGCTGCATTGTTCTTTACCTGGCGATTAAAATTCTTTGTCTCATAACCGTAAATCTCCGCCAACTCAAAATCAAGCATAACCTCCACACCTCGAACAATATAAATCTTGTCTCGGATGGTGTGCTCATCCACAATGGCGATCTCCGTAATCTCAGGCTTCTTCTGTTCGTCCATGCTGACCTCCTGGTGATTACTTCAGTTGAAGGCTGACCATACTTTCCTTAGCAGAAAAGTACGTACCTACACAGACAGAATTCTACCAAAAAAAACATCGACTGACAATGTCTTCAACGAGCATTTCTTCGTCTCCGCGTCTCTGTCCCATAAGCGCCTCACATTCCGTTTCTATGCTCTTTGCCGGGTGTTTTCCCACTGGTTTTCCCGGAGCCGTCTCACAGGCCCACTCAGCGGCGACTGTGGGCATCCAGTACCAGCGGCATCTCTACGGATAGCTAAATCTACGTGACAGAAGTGCTGAAAGCGTTGCCTCATAAGGCCCGGAATCACTTATGGTAGTAGAATAGTAGTAAAATCCACATCCTTATGCATTCGCTAAGCCTGTGATAATCCTTACAGCGGCAATCGCGGGCGTACATCTTAACTGCATGCTTTCCCGATCCATTTATCCTTGTAAATCCGAACCTCTGAACACGTTGTTACATAAGCATTTCAAGCACCTACAGTAGTAGAATGGTAGTACATTTCCCCGGTTCCGTACATTCTTCTGTTTTACTTTGCCCAGTGGTAGTAAAACGGTAGTCGGCTTTTCGTCCAACTGCCCCGATTTGCCGCGTTTTGCCCGCCAATGCCGCGATATGCGTCCCGTCAGCGACTGTTGCCGTGGCAGATAAATAAAATCTTAGTCATAGGTCGATAAGGCCTCCCAACGGCACATTTTGCCGCGATTTGCGCAGTAGCCGAATCATACATTTCTGCCTGAAAACCGGGTAAACCCGGCAAATCGCGGCAAATCGCGGCAATGGATGGTAGTCAAATGGTAGTAGAAAATTGGAAGGTCTACTACCATGTCAGATCGTTCAGCGACCATTAGCGGAGTAAAACCGCCTTTGAAAGTTTACCATATCGAGGGCGATTTTTCCACAATTTCAGAGAGGGGTGGAGAACAGAAAAATCCCCTGGCAGCGTCTTTCTGCTGACAGGGGGAATGGCTTCCAAGTCTGCATTATATGGATTATTCGATCCCTCGTACTCCGCTGAACGGATACAATACAGTTCGTACATGTCCGATAATCATATCCCGGGATATTGCCCCTTGGGATCGGCTGTCATTGGAGTTGTTCCGGTGATCGCCCATCACGAAGTATTCACCTGCAGGCACAGTGTAAGGGCCGAAAGTGTTCAGCCTGCCGCTTCGATACTCATCACTAATATATGGCTCTTCGTATCTGTCTCCATTTATATACAGATAGCCATCCCGGATTTCAATCGTATCTCCCGGCAAGCCTACAACTCTTTTAACAAAATTGGTACCACCCCGGCCCGGATAACGGCAAATCACAACATCAAAGCGTTGGGGATTCCCTCCTGTGGTAATCCGCGTAGCCTTTTCCTTGGACTCATCATCCTGCCAAGGAAAAGACAGCCAGGTCGATGCATAGTCATATTTCGTCACAAACATGATCTCGCCATTGGCCAGTGTGTTATCCATAGATTCACCGTCAACCCGGACCAATTCAAAGCCAAAGGCCCGGATCGGGAGGGCGATAGCAATTGCTACAACAATGGTAAGAATCCATTCCAGTATTTCCCGTGTCAATGATTTCTTCTTTTTCTCTTCTTTCTGCTTCTTCATGGTTCCATACCGCCTCTCAGATCATTTGGAAGAAGGCCTGCGCGGAACAGACAGAAGGAATCAGGGAAAGCAGTACGCCACATGCAGCCGCAACAATCCAGCGGACAGACGTGTTTTTCTTTGGGAACATCAGTGCCGCCTGTTCCAGCACAGCCAGTTCATTCCCGCGATGGATAATCTCATTCAGATAATCGTCACGCATCATCGTTCATTCCCTTCTTCAGCTTCCTGCGGATGCGGTGTAATCGCACTCGTACCTGACCGTCTGACAGGTTCATTTCTCTGGCGATTTGTTTTGTGGGTTTGCCTTCCAGGGAGAACGCGAGCAGAAGCTTTCTGTCCGTTTCATCCAGATTCGCCAGAAGATGAACCCGGTTCAGTCGTTCCAGGCCCCTGATGTATTCTGCTTCGGCGGAGTCAACAGGCGGATCAGGCAATTCTCCCGGCAGTTCAGGGAAGCGTCTTTGCTTCCGCAGTTCATCAATACAGATTCGTTTAACAACCGTATACAGATAAGCCGAGAAAGATCGGTCCTCGTCAAGGCTTGCCCGAGCAGCATAGATTCGGGAAAAGGCTTCCTGCACCGCGTCTTCCGCAGTCTGTGGATCGTGAAGAATACTGCCAGCATATGTTTCTGCCCGAGAACGCCAGCGCATGATCAGCTGCTCAAGCGCATCCACGTTCCCGGCTTTCAGTAATGCGACCAGTTCCCGATCCTCAGTCATCCCTTTCACCGGCCTCCTTCACAGGACTATACGGTCAGAAACGGAAAATGTTACAGCTAAGAATTCAAATTGTTTCGTTCTATTTTAATTCCATTGCCTTCATTGCTCCCAGACAGTGGATCCTCACAACACGGTTACTGTCGGTTTCTGATATTCTTCGCAGTTCTTCCACAAATGGCCTGACGATCTCTGGCCTGCGCTTTCCGAGCACACGGAAGATCTCCGGTGCTTCCATCCTGACCTTATCATCCGGATCGTGCAGCAGTTTCTCAAACACGAGCATGTGGTCTCCATAAATATCCGGCGTGTTTGTGGCGATGTTTTCGGAAGCCCAGATAAAGCTCAGTCTGACCTGTGCCGCCGCGTCATCGGCAAAGCGGAACAGATCCGACCAGTACGGTTCAATCAATTGAAAGTCGCCCCGCCCGATTCTGCCGATGGCATTCAGGGCACGTTCCCGCAAAAGGGGTACAGGACTATTACAGAAGGAAGCAATTGCAGAAACCGCATCCCGGACTGACTGCGGATATGCAAACCCCATCTCAGCAAGCAGCCACAGCGCCTTTGCCTGAATCTTTTCAGATTCGTGGGCCAGAAGAGACGAAACGTACGGAATCTTTTCTTCCCACTGATCCTTGGCCTTTGTCAATGCACCAAGCTCTTTGTAGAGTTCCGATTCGGTCAATTACCTCAGCACCTTCTCCATCGGTTTTCCTGTTGCCAGTTCGTCGATCAGTTTATCCAGCTGCCGCATCTTCTTTGTCATAGGATCATCAATTTCCTCAACCTTAACCCCGCAGATGGAACCGGTGATCAGGTCAGATCGCGGATTCCACATCGGAGCCAGGGATAGAAACTGTCCGTAGGTCAGACCGTTCAGGATATCCATACTGACATAACCAGTCAGCCATTTGATAACCTGATCCACTTCCTCCTGTGTCCGTCCTTTCCGTTCGGCCTTCTGGACAAGGCACTGGTAAACCTTCTCAAACGGCATTTCAAAAACGTCCTGCCGTGACATCGCGCATGCACCTCCTGCCCCATCACAGGAAATTATCACAGAGGCAAACCTATCGCTTCTGTGGCTTACGATTTTACCATATCCAGCCCGTCTTTTCCACTTTTTCAGGCTTCGGCATGTTTATTCTCACCAACCGGGAACTTTTCTATTTCCCGTGCGTCAGATATAATGTGGGAAAGGGAAAAGTCTGCCTTCCCGCAGAAAGGACGGTCATTCTCATGAAGAAACTGATTGCTATTTTTCTGTCCATCGTTTTGATCCTGGCAGCCACAACGGCTCTTGCCGATACCAAGATCACGGTTAACGGCACCGGCGAAGTCCGTGTCAGCGCGGATACTGCTGTCATATCTCTGGGCGTGAACGCCCGGGATAAAGATGTTCTGAAAGCCCAGCAGAAAGTCAATGAAACCATCGCAGCGATAAGAACCGCGCTCGTTGATGCCGGTGTAAAAGAAGAAAACATTAACACGGATTTCATCAACATCTACGCCATCTACGATTACAAAGAAGATCAGGAACAGATTGTCGCCTACAACGCGAACTCCACCCTGGCCATAAAAGTCACGGATATGGAGAGCGTCGGAAGCGTCATTGACGTCTGCTTTGCTGCAGGGGCGAACACGCTGAACGGCATCAATTTCTCCGCTTCTGACACCACAGAAGCGGAAAACGAAGCCATGAAAAAAGCCGTGGCCTCGGCAAAAGCAAAAGCTGAGGTGTTGGCTGAAGCCGCTAGACTGAAGATCAAAGGAATCGAAGTAATCTCTGAAGGCGGTGTGTATAGCTACACAAACACTGTTGGCAATATGTACGCCAAGGGCTTTGATGTTGAAGAAGCGGAAGCCGATATTGGAGGTACCGTCGTTCAATCCGCGAAGCTGGCTGTCAGCGCGTCTGTAAGCATTACCTTCGAGGCAGAGTAACGCCTCCACACGAAAAACACCCCATAAACGAAAAAAAACGGCGCTTCCGTACCTCAAATGGTATGTGATATGCTCCCTTCATGAAAGACAGTAAAAAAAAACTGTCACATGAAGGGAGCATTATTATGAGCAGAAGAGTGAAGCATACCCCTGAACAAAAAGTAAAAATAGTTCGAGCGGTTTTAGAAGGACACGATAGCAAAGAAGGAATCGCACGACAATATGGCATCTCAACCGGAAGAATACATGAATGGATTATGCAATACAAAGTCAATGGAATAGCGGCATTTATAAGCAAATGCCAAAACAAAGTTTACAATGAAGCTACCCGAAAAAGTGCAGTCGAAGAATACCTAAAAGGTGAAGGCTCTTTGGCTGAGATAAGTGCAAAATATGGTTTACGCAGCGAAAGTCAGTTGAGGAACTGGATCAAGGTGTATAATAGCGGCAGAGGATTCCAGCGAAAAATGACTGGAGGGAGCCGCATGAAAGAAGCACGTCCTACCACTGTAGAGGAACGGATTCAAATTGCCAAAGACTGTATTGCCAATGGCGAGAACTACGGTGAAACCGCTCTCAAGTTCAATGTCAGTTACCAGCAGGTCTACCAATGGGTAAAGAAGTTCAAGGAGAAAGGTAATGCCGGTCTTGAGGACCGCCGAGGGAAACGGCTCAAAGACCAGACGCCCAGAACCCGGGAAGAAGAATTGGAAATTGAAATTGCCAAGCTCAAGCATGAATTGTACATGACTCAGATGGAGCGCGATCTGCTAAAAAAATTGGACGAAATCGAGAGGAGGGAGGCCTATCGCAAGTAAGGCAATCTCACCTATACCTCGCTGTAAAGGAAGGCCATGAAGAGTATGGATATCCTGTAGATAAATCCTGTGAAATACTGAGAGTTTCTAGGGCAGCATTTTACAAGTGGTCAACAGGTGAGTTATCCCCTAGGACTGCTGAGAACGAACGCATTGCTGATCTGGTTGAGGATATCCACGAAAAACATCCGGAGATGGGATACCGCAGGCTTAAAGATGAACTGGATCGGCACCACAATACTCATGTAAATGACAAGCGGATGCTTCGGATCTGCCGGAAGCGCAGGATTAAATCCACAATTAAGTACAGCAACCATGGATGCACCCGACAAGGCAAGAATCCCTATTACCTGGCGGACAATCTGCTGAACCGGGAATTCAAAGCAGACAAGCCCAACCAGAAATGGCTGACTGATGTTACTGAATTCAAGTATTATGTTGGTATTGAGGTAAAAAAGGTATACCTCAGCGCCATCCTGGATCTGTATGACCGGCGAATTGTTAGTTATGTGATTCGGGATACCAACGACAATCCATTAGTATTTGACACATTCCGGATGGCAGTTGCAGCCGAGCCAGATGCACACCCGTTGTTTCACAGTGATAGAGGATACCAGTACACCAACCGTTCGTTCCACCGCATGCTGACCAAAGCTGGCATGACCCAGAGTATGTCCAGGGTCGCCAAATGCATTGATAACGGACCGATGGAAGGATTCTGGGGAATTCTGAAGCGAGAACGGTATTACGGGAAGCGTTTCACCGATAGAGCAAGCTTGGTCGCCGTGATTGAAGATTTTATTCAGTATTACAACACCGAACGGCTCCAGCGGAACCTTGGTGTGCTCACTCCTTTGGAAAAGTATGCGAAGTACTTCGCTGCTTAGGTGAGAATTGGCCCGGGAGGGCAGATTTATCTGCCCCCCTCCTTGATTACCTTTCAGCACACTGATGGCATCCGGTCAAGGGTGACCGCAGGCCACTTGCGAAGCCCTTGACTGGATGACAGCGGTGTGCTATTCCCGCATACCTTTCCTAAAGAAAATCTCTGGCAACCTTTGTTGGTCACCAGAGATTTCTTGTTCCGCTCTTGTTTTTTATTTCACTGTCCACTTGACGGGAAGCGGTTCAATGAAAGCGCCGTTCTTTGTTTTCTTCTCTTACATTGCCACAACGATACTGCTATCATCGTCATCCCTGTTGTGATTCAGCTTTTCCTGCTCTTTCCGTGCCTGTTCAACCTCTGCCAGCCTTTTCAGCTCCTCTGCTGCATCCTCAAGTCCGAGATGCGTGTAGGTGTCTAAGGTGACCGTAATGTCCGAATGGCCCATCAGATACTGCAGCGTCTTAGGATTCATCCCAGCCTTCGCCATATTGCTGCAGTAGGTGTGGCGGCACACGTGCGGAGTAATGTTCGGCATCTGTTCTTTGTAGATCGCGTTGTACCGGTTCACCATGTTGTTGAAACGGTGCTCCCAGTGCATGGCCACCAGCGGCAGGCCCGCATCGTCCAGAAAAAGGAATCCCCGATAACCGTCCACGGCCTTTTCCATCTGAACAACTTCACCCTCGGAAACAGGTTTTTCGGCATTCCTGTCATCCACAATCGCCCGGAAGCAGTCCTCCACTTCCTTCGTCATGGGCAGTTTCCTTTTCCCGGCGCTCGTCTTGGTTTCCTGAACATGCAGCACCATATCCGATGTCCGGATAAGCTGGTGATCAACGTTGATGAGATGGTTTTCAAAGTCGATGTCCTTCATGGTCAGACCGCAGAACTCGCTGATGCGCATCCCGGTATTAAAAAGAATGTAAACGACCTCATAGTATTTGCAGTAGCAATTGTCATCATGAACAAATTTCAGGAACTTTCTCATCTGCATTTTC
>Ga0129307_1002532_pt1 | contig 14003 bp, 17 predicted proteins | sample P1105metagenome_FD_94437 | JGI IMG/M metagenome (GOLD analysis project Ga0129307, IMG submission 94437) | Capybara group fecal microbial communities from Wisconsin, USA - P1105 metagenome | ecosystem: Host-associated > Mammals > Digestive system > Large intestine > Fecal | place: USA: Wisconsin... | reverse complement strand
TCCAATTTTCATTTTAACCATTAATAATTTTAAATTAATAAGTATATAAATTATTAACTAGAAAAATTATTGTGAAATCATGAAAATTGTAAAACAGGATACGAAAGAGGGAATAATTGAATTGGTTCCCGAAACCTTGGATGATTTGTGGCATTTGTCCCATATTGTGGAAGTAGGAGACAATGCATCCTCCAGGACAACTCGCCGTATACAGGACAATACTGGCGATAAGTTGAGAAGTGACAGGGGAGTCAAAAAAACATTTTATCTGGGGTTGGATATTGAAAACATTGGTTTTCATCTATTCACCGGCAAATTAAGGTTGACTGGAGTCATCACCAGAGGTCCTGAAGACTTAATCCCTCTCGGGTCTCACCACACTTTGGAAGTTAAACTGAACACGCCAATTACAATCAAAAAACAAAAATGGCCGAAATGGGCAATAAAGAGACTCAATCAGGCTGTTGATGCATCTAAAAAACTGTCTTCAATCATTGTGGTCTTGGAGGATGATTCAGCCACATTAGGATTGATGAGACAATTTGGAATTGAGTATTATGGACCAATCAAGGGCCAGGTATCGGGCAAAAGAATCGTTGACAAGAACAGGCAGAAAAACATAATCAAGTTTTATGAAAAGGTCATAGAATCCATCGAGAAATTCGATTCGATTGAAAGCATAGTCATTGCAGGGCCAGGTTTTGTGAAAAACGATTTCTATGATTATCTAAAGGAAAAGCATAAGGATTTGGCAAAGATATCCATAATCGAAAGCACAGGTTCGGGAGGCCGTGTGGGCATAAGTGAAGTCCTTAAAAAGGGAACGGTTGAGAAATTGACCTCTGAAAATCGTGTGGCCATTGAAATGGGGGCTGTTAATAAACTACTGGAACAAATAGGCAAAAACTCCTCAAAAATAGCTTATGGGCCAAAGCAAGTCACAAATGCCATTAACATGGGTGCCGTTAGCGAACTTCTTATTCTCGACACTAAGGTTGCAAGCGATAACATGGGCGATTTGATGGACATGGTTGAAAATATGAAAGGAACGGTAATGGTCATCAGCAGTGAGCATGAAGGCGGTAAACAATTGGAAAGCTTGGGTGGCATGGCCGCTATTCTAAGATATGAAATAACTTAATTTTATATAATATTAATTATTAATTTATTATTAGTTAAAATAAATTTTATAACCTCGTGATTTATATGTATGCATCGATAATTATAGCATTATTTATAGTTTTTATTTTTTCAGCACTGGGAACCGCCATTCTGGATATTATTTTTAGGTTCTTTGGTAAAAGGGGATATTTGGGAAATTTGTATCCTAATGTTCGCGGTGGAATTCCAAGAGCAGTAGGTCTGGTCCCATTTATAATCCTGTCTCTTTACTTTTTACCCAGATTCAACAGCCTCATTTTAATCATGGGGATTTTTGCTTTTATCGATGATTTGCTGGGAAGAAGGAAATCTCCATTCGGAATTGAATGGGGGCAATTATCAAGAGGTATTGGAATAGTTTTAGTGATGATTGCGGGTATTCTCCAAGGTTTGGGAGTATCTTCAATTTTCATAGCTCTTTTGGTACAGCCTCTTAACATTTCAGACATGCAGCCGGGTTCCACTTGTATCGTTACCATGATAATGTGTATTGTAACAATAGTTCTGATGTTCATTGTAGGATCCGCTGACGTTTCAGAGCTTCCTGCATTCTACACTCCGTTACTTTTATTCGTAGTCTGTCTTGGGTACTCTCCGCTTGACTTTTCTGGAAAAATCATGTTGGGGGAAGTCGGAAACCATACTTTTGCCATCGCATTAGGTTCTTCCTTCTATATTATGGGAGGTTTAGCAGGAGTAATAGTCATGTTTATAGTGACCACCTGTCTAATAGCATTTGTTAGAAGAAACACTTTAAAAGTATTCTTCAGGCGAAATCTAGGGTTGCTTGATCCGACTTTCGGAGATTATTTCATGGATGTTTTGACTGGTGGGGGATTGGGAGACCTATTGAGAAAATGGATATTGGAAGATAAGCAACATGATGTTAAAAATCCGCTGTTGATTAGCTTAGGTTTTAGAAGGTTATTGTATAATCCTCATGCGCCTCATCCAAAAAGTTATGTTCCTAGAGATAACACAAGACTGTTAGGCAAGTGATTTTATGAAAGCGTTATTGGTGGTTACTGGAAGAGGATTGGGCGGAGATGCAGCCATTGCCTTAAATGTAATTAAGGCACTTGAAAAAAAGGGAGTTCAGTGTGAAATTGCTTTAGATGAATCTGCTCCAGGAGTATTATTTAAAAAACATGGGTACTCATGGCATAAGATTTCCATTCCTCAGGCCGGAGGCCATGCAGCAACCAAACTGTCTGCCGCAAAAGGGGCCTTGAAATTAGTGACTGCAACATTTAAGGCACGTAGTTTAATAAAAAAAATCAACGCTGATTTTGTCATTGGAGTTCTGGGTGGAGGAGCCATTGTCGGATCAGTGGGTGCAAAATTGGCCAAAAAAAAGGCATTTTCATTAATATCAACACCTCTTGACTCAAAAGTATGTCCAAAATTCAATGAATGCTTCATTTTCCCCGAGTTGGATAAATTCAGATGGAAAACACTTCCGAAAAACACTGATAGATCCTTTTATCCATTATCTGACGATTCTGGCAGTGGAGATGAAAAGATTGGTCTTTCAAAATTAAAGGAATTTCCCAATTTTGATGAGAATAAAAAGACAATCGCATTTTCTTCAGGCTCATCAATCTTCAAGGGCATGATTGATGGTGTATCGAAGGTCGCCGATTCCACGGATGATTATAATCTCGTTTTAGTCGGTCTTCCTCTAGAGGAGGAATATCTGGATGAGATTAACAAGAGAAACATTATCTATGCTGGCTATATCGATTGGATTAATCATTTATTCAAATTCGCCGATTTGGCCGTTTTAACCGATGATGGTGTTTCTATTCAAGAGGCTTTAAGCAGCAACACTCCAATCGTTACTTTGACTCATGTTAAATGGGGAAGATATGAGAATATGGCTGGAGTATTTGAGGGAGCAATTGTCGAGTCTTCCGTTGATGATGTCGTTGTCAATGTCCAAAAGGCATTTGATGAATATGATGAACTGTCTAAAAACGCATCCAAATACGGGAAGCTTTGCCTTGAAGCCAGTGACATGCTGGTTGAAAAGATGTTAAAAAAGGTAAAATAGTGGTGTTATAACCACATGTTTTTTATTATTTTGTAATTTGAATCTGTAGAAGGATGTATCTCTAAAAATTCGGAGTAGTCATCCAGATCATAATCCATTCTCATTAAAAATGAAAGATATGCCACATCGCTTGTTGATGATGGGGATATTGAGTTGATTCTATTTATTTTATTGTTTTCTTTATCAAACTCCACTTCTGTGTATCCTGTATCTCCGGTCAATATGTTCCAGAATGAGGACGGTCCGGCAATTCCTGGAATTCCGATTGTGGCTTTGTCCTCTTCACTGCATTCTGATTTCTCATTTTTGACAAAGCTGGCTTCCATGTTCAAGCTCAATGTTTGAGGAATGCAGCTATAGCTAATCTTATTTAGATATCCTGCCATATTTCTTGCAGCGGCAATGCCCTCCATCCGGGCTACTGGTGTTAATAGATATCCTCCGGTAACGTCTCCTGCAGCATATACGTTTTCTTTGCTGGTCTGCATCATATCATTCACTTTGATGGTCCTGTCATCATTCAAGTCAACGAAACCTTCAGCAATTTCGCTGTTTGGTGTTCTTCCTGTTGCAAAAAATGGAATTCCTTCCAGTTCATCACCGTTTTCTGTTAATACTTTATCTTTAAAGGCTTCTTTGATGTTGGTGTTTTCTATTATATTGACATTCGGCATGATTCTTTCTAGGAGGTACTTTTTGGCGGCATCATCAAGCTCTTTTAGAAATGTGCTTCTTGCAAGAACATTAACCTCACTTCCTAATGTCGAGTAGATGTTGGCTATTTCACAGGCTATTATCCCCCCGCCTATGATGTTTAACTTTTCAGGAACCTTGTCAAGCTTCAGAATGTCCTTGTTTGTCAATCCGTATTCGCTGCCTTTGATATTTGGAATGAATGGGCGGGCTCCGGTAGCTATCAGTAAGTTGTCATATTCAAAACTTTCGCCATTAACGTTAACGGTTTCGCCATCAATGCTTGCTTCCCCATAGATTATAGTGTTTCCAAAGCTTTCATTTTCCATCTGATTTAGCTTTCTGAGTTTTTCCTGTGTTTCTATAATTTTTTCAACTATCTTCTCATAGGAAATGTCTAGCTGGCTTTTTATGAATCCGTAATTGTTGAATCTGTTATTCGAATCAATGAATTTCGTAATGTCTGTTAATGCACAGATTACCATGCAACCTTCATTTAAACAAGTGCCGGCTATATGGTTTTTTTCAATTAAAGTTACTTCTTTTTTTAGTTTTCCAAGCTCAAGAGAAGCTAATCTTCCCGCAGGACCTGAACCGATTACAATATTTTCCATTTAAACACCTATTTAGATAATTTTATATAATATCATTTATTAAATAATGTATATATTAAAATTATGGAGATGTATATTAATGTGTATTGCCGCACCAGCTCATGTAGTTGAAATTAACAGGGAGGAGAATTGGTTGTATGCTGACTTTGGTGGAGCAAGACAACAGGCCAAGTTAGACCTCCTGCCTGAGGTGGAAGTTGGAGATTATGTTCTCATCCATGCAGGTTATGCAATTGAAAAATTAACCGAGGAAGCTGCTAAGGAATCTTTGGAAGCATGGGAAGAACTCTTGGACATGCTTGAAGAAGAGGATATGGAAATGGAAAAAGCAAGAATGGAATTCAATCAACAGAATCAATAGATTGACACTCTTGTTACTCCTTTTATTTTTAAAAATTCGTTTATCAAATCCCCTTTGACGGGTTCTTCAGTAATTATGGTTAATAATGGAGTTTTTTGAAGCTCCGTATCTTCAGCATAAGCTTGTCTTATGCCTATTCCTTTTTTTGAAATCAAATTTGTTGTTGCAGATAGTATTCCTTCGCTTTCAGATCCCACTTCTATTTCGATAACGCCCAATTCCAGGTTTTTGGCGATATTTTTCAGGAGGGTTCCTGCAGGAATGATGTTTGAAAATAAATTGTTTAATTCATCGTCTTCTTTTATAATTTCAATTGTTGATTTGATGGCTCTTCTGTCAACTTCTGCAGCGGTGGCTAATGCCTTATCGCTTATCTTTAAATTTCCACAGTAGATTTTCCCGTCTTCATTAATGGACAATCCCAGTTCAATCATTTTTTCTGCAACTCTTATGCGCGCAGGGTATTTTTTGAATTTTTCATTGACTATTTCCCACATTTTTATCATCATTCCAACTTTTTGTACATTCATGTTATTTTATGTTGAAAGTACTATTTAATGATTGTTGTAATTTTTGGAAAATTATTATAAGAAAAACAGTAATTTAAAAAATTGGTAATTTTTTGATAAAATTGTCAAATCAAATGAAAAAGTCTTAAAAATTAGATAGAAGTAGGCTAGATGGGATTCGAACCCATGACCTCCCGGTTATCAGCCGAGCGCGCTAACCAAGCTGTGCCACTAGCCTATATGATTAAAGTGATAGTTAACAGTCAACACTTATACTTATATTAATTACTATATATAATCCTTTCGGTTATATATAGAATTAACTAAGATTTTTAAAAATTTATCTATTAATCATTTCGTTAATGGAGTCTGCCATCGCATGTCCTTCAACGATAATTTTTGCAGTATCAATGCCTTCAACGCTTTCTGCTCTAATTTTAGCATCGGCAGCAATACGGGTGATACTCATACAACCAGGGTTGGTTGGTTTAAGGATAATTTCAGCTTGATCGCCTTCTACAGTAATATTTTGTACAATGCCCATTTCTACAATACTTATGCCCATGTGAGGGTCATTAATTACAGAAACAGCGTCTTTAATATCATTTACTAAATCTTCTGACATATAGTGTCTCCTAATTTTTATTATAGTATTACTTTTAAAGTTATGCTATATAAATAATTTGGTTTAACTAAATTATTTTAATCTGTGTTTTATTTTCACACCAATACCGTTATTCAATTCTTCCATCTCACGGCCAGTCATTATCGCTTTGCCAACGCCTACAACGGTGTCATCTCTAACGACCACTACCTCATCGTTTGGAATGATATCGTGTGAAGCTTTTTCAATTCCTGGTGCAAAAACGGTATTTGTCTGCAATTCAAAATCAATATCTACGACATTTATCCCTAAATCTTTCAGTATTTCTCCGCCTGCAAGGTTTAGTCTATATAATCCATAATCTTTATTTAATAGGGCAAGTTGAACTCCATTGGACAATATCCTTTTGTGATACATTCCTTTGGTTTTGACATTATCAGGAATGAATTTATCTCCATTTTCACCAAATTGATATTTGGCAATGGATTTTAGTTCGTGCAAGGTTTTTTCTCTTCTGTTAATCTTTTGATGTTTTTTGAGTTCCATTCTTAAATTGTAAAGGGAATCGGGTGAAGTGGGTCTGTCGTCAACGCAGACATTAATGAAATCATCCAAATAAGCTTCTGCAGATTGCAGATATCCTCCTGCAAGATTGGCTACAACCTGTTTTCCTTTAGTGTATTTTTCAATTAATTTGCCGGTTTCTTCAATTTCATCTTCTGACCATACTCCGGTCGTACTTGTATCGTAAGATTGAATTGGGAAAGTATTTTCAAGTTCTCTGGGACATATTCCAAATGGGGAAGTTACAATGAGTTCCTGATATGACCTTGTCAGCTTTCTAAATTTTTGATGGGACTTTGAATTTGAATAGGGTTTTTTCATGCTGCATGGCAATAAGACGACGGTATCTCCTAAAGGTTTCATCATTTCCATTCTTTGTCTCCATCTAACCGCTTCCGGACGGTACAAAGATTCTTCACTTGAACATATTACTTGCATATTATTCCTCGAAAACTTCTATTAGTTCATAATTAAGTTTTTTAAATCTTTTAATATTATCTTCAGGCTCATCAATTCTGCGTTTCCATTTTTCTATAACGAACTCGATGTCGACCTCTTCACTGCCGCTGACCAGATTGTCCGCATGCGCCACGATTTTTTCCTCAAGCGTTTGGGGCACATATGATTTTTCAGGAAGCCCTAGCTTTGCAGCTTCCTCAGCAGTAATTCCGGCACCGATATGTCTTTCGATAATATTTAAAACGTCATCATCATAGCCATATTCTCTTGCAATCTTAACTCCTTCAATCGCATGGGTGATGCCATGAGTTTTTGATCTTCCAATATCATGCAAAAGAGCGCCTTTGCGGATTAGATCAGTATCCACATTGTCAAAATTAGCAGCTATTTTCATAGCTTTTTTATAAACTGCCTTTGAATGTTCGATAACATTTTCTGGAGTGTTCTCTTTTTTAAGTAATTCCATTTCCATTTTTATCGTAATTATTTATTTTTTTTATTAAAGGAATTAAAATTACTTTCAACCATTTTCAAATCTTCTTTAAGTTGTTTAATGTTTTCTGCATTGTCTTGGAATTCCAATTCTTCCATACATATTGGGCATAAGAATTCATAATCTGATGCTTCATCAAAATCAAGTCTGACGTGGCCTTGCGGGCAGACGAAAAACATGTTGTTTTCTTCACGTTCCAGTTCCTCATTAAGCATTTTCAGATATTGTTCCGAATCCTTTTTTATCCGATTGATGACCTCTTCTTTTTCAAATTTCCATGAATATGTAAACCATTGGGTTTCAGGGTCTTTGCTTCTTTTATAACTAGCCAATCCCATGTCGTAAAGTTTGTAAAGAATTTTCCTGACGATATTTAATTTGATTCCAGTTTTATTGGCAATCTCTTCATCAGTATCCACACCATCGATTAATGCTTCAACAATAGGCAAATTACTTTCATCTTCAACAACGTTTGTCAATAATGTCTTTACTAATGGATCGTTTATCATTGAATTTCCTCTATGATTTTTAATGGTTATACTATCATATTTTTTTCATGGAAACAAATAAAAATTAAATAAAAATTATGATAAGATATAAAAATTAATGTTAAGTTTTGTTTTTTTTATTATAAAAATATAACTATATTCTTTTTCTGATAATTACTGCTGGGGTATGGGTTATGGAATCAAGTGCCTCTACTGTAACCTCGTCCATCTCAGTTCCAAGAACGGCTTTGACGCTATGGATTGTTTTCATCTCTGTTGAAAGTGATTTCTGATAATCTTCGGCAATGTTGGCCATTTTTAAAGCGGTTTCAACATCCATTTCTTCACTGCAACCCAACGGTGTTGATCCCATGTTTTCGGACAATTGCCCCTTGAAATATCCAAAAAATCCATTGTCCGCATCGATTCCGTCAATGGCTATGGGAAGGCCTGTGAAATATTTGCCGTTTTTCATATAGGTTGCGTCCGTATCGATAATCATCACGCAGACGTCCTTTCCGATTTCTTCCTTAATCTCCTTTGCAACTTTTTCAGGATTTTCCGGAAGTAGGGATACAAATGTTCCTGGAGCATTACTTAAATCTATTCCTGCTTCTGAAGCCGGTTTCAGTGCATGTTTCAATCCATATAATTGAAGAACAACCTCTTTATGCGCTTTTGTTTCTTCGGGCAATTTTCTCAGGTTTCTTATGGTCCTTTCCTTTATTCCAAGAAGAGGTCCTAAAACATATCCCCAAAGGTATTTGCTCCACACGGTAGTTAAGAATTTCGCTGTCAGTGATGGTGTGTATTGGGACTCGTCGACTAATCTATTTTGTGAAACGGAAATTGGGGTTTCTGCAATCACCAAATAATCATCGTCTTCCATTAATCTTTTCGCAGGTTCTATGATTGAACTTAAATCCTCATTGGGTTTGATGTAGCCGGTTTCGATTGGAATTACGACATAATCCCCATTAATCACATGTTTTATATTTTCTAAATTTCTCATAAAAATCTTTAATTAAAATCAATTTATATAATTATTTAATATACTAAAGTTTATAATAATTATTATTGAAGGTAGTGTAACTATGGCAAGAAAATTTATAACCTATTTTGATACACAAGGCAATGATTATACAGATGAATTGATTTTGGCTGTTAAAGATAAGCTGGATGTTTGTGAAGGCATTAAATATATCTTAATCGCATCTGCATCAGGTGAATCCGCATTAAAATTGAAAAAAGCCATTGATAAGGATGTAACCATCATTAATGTTTCCCATAATGTTGGTTTTAGTGGAGACAACGAATCAGACATTTCACCTGAAATGATTGAAAAATTGGAAGAGGTCGGTATTAAAACATTCCAGGGACTTCATGCATTTAGCGGCGCTGCAAGAGGCGTGACAAACAAATATGGAGGATATTCTCCATTGGATGTTGTTGCAGATACACTTAGAATGTTCTCCCATGGTGTAAAAGTGGCCGCTGAAATATCAATCATGGCTGCCGATGCAGGTTTGGTTCCTGTTGGTGAGGAAATTATCGCCATCGGGGGCAGGGCTCATGGTGTCGATACTGCAGTCATTTTGACTCCAGTCAATTCAAAGAATCTGTTCAATATGAAATTCCATGAGATTATTGCAATGCCGAGAGATTAATTTATTTTTTTAATTTTGGCATTTGTTCCAAAATACTTAAAAAGTAGGTGCATTTAAATATTAGTTAAGATAGAAATATTTAACAATTATTTTAATAGCAGAGTATGTGGGGTTAATTTGTGAAATTTATAGATGATGCAATCAAAGAATCTGAACAAAGAATGGAAGAGAAAACACCGACTGCAATCTCTTCAGATATAGATGAAGAGCTTATTACTATAATGGACGGTGTAAAAACTAAAATTTTCGTTGTTGGTGCTGGAGGAGCAGGAAACAACACTATTTCAAGATTAAACGAAATGGGTATCGAAGGAGCAACTACAATTGCAGTAAATACTGATGCTCAAGATTTATTTTACAGTCAATCTAGCAAAAAAATTCTTTTAGGTAGACAAACTTCCAGAGGATTAGGCGCAGGCGGAGAACCGGCTGTTGGTGAAGAATGCGCTGAAGAAAGTGAAGATGAAATCAGAGAAGAATTAGATGGCGCTGACATGGTATTCGTTACATGCGGTCTTGGTGGAGGAACCGGTACTGGTTCTGCCCCAATAATTGCCAAATTAGCTAAAAAATTAGGAGCGCTCACTGTTGCTGTTGCTACTATGCCGTTTTCTGCTGAAGGAATTAAAAGAAGAGATAATGCAGATCAAGGTTTAGAAAAACTCCAGGAATCTGCTGACACTGTTATTATTATTCCTAATGATAAATTATTGGAAGTTGCACCAAATTTACCTTTAAACAAAGCATTTATGGTTTCTGACGAAATATTGGGAAGAGCCGTTAAAGGAATCACAGAACTAATCACTAAAAAAGGTCTTGTAAGTTTAGACTTTGCTGATATTAGAAGCATCATGAGTGGTTCTGGAATGGCTATGATTGGTATGGGAGAATCAGATTCTGGAGACAGAGCTTTAGAATCAGTACATGAAGCATTAAGCAGCCCATTACTGGACATCGATATTTCAAACGCTACCGGTGCTTTAGTAAACATATCTGGTAGTTCAGATTTAACATTACATGAAGCTGAAAAAATCGTTCAAGTTGTTGCAGATAAGTTGGATCCTGAAGCTAACATTATTTGGGGTACTCAAATTGATGAAAGTCTTCAAAACATGGTTCGTACTACTGTGGTTGTTTCAGGCATTAAATCTAATTACGACTCTGATATTGAACCTGAAATCGAATATGCTGAAGAGGTTTCAGAATCAGAACCTGCTAATGATCAACTAGATGATTTTATTGATGGAATTTTCTAATTCCATTAACTTATTTTTTTTAAAAAATGCAAACATTTATTAATGTTTAAATTAAAAATTATTTTATTACTATTATTTTATTATAATTCATAAAATTATGATTTTTTCATAGTTTTTTTATTTTGGGTATTTAAAATGAATGTACAAGAAAGTTTTAATAAATTTATAAAAGACAGTAAAAGAGTATTGAAAGTATCAAGAAAACCTGATTTACAGGAATATAAGGAACTCGCTAAAGTAGTTTCTATTGGTGTTTTAATCGTAGGAGCTATTGGTTTTGTCATTGTTCTGGCAGGTTCATTAATTGGTTTGTAAAACCATTCATTTTTCAATCCCAACTTTTATAATAAAATTTTGTAATTGATTTATTTTATTTCAAAAAAATAGTTTTTTTGAAAAGTTTTATATACTACTATTTATATAAATATTGATATTATAGAAATCTGATTTTCAAGAGTTTTAATTTTCTTGAATAATTATGGCTTTTATAATAACTTTTAACTTAATGTATGAATTTATCTTTTTGGATTAAAAAAACTAAGACTTTATTAAGTTTTATATGTTAATTAATCGAATAGATGATAATTTTTGAACCTATTGAAGGTAGGGGATAGCTTAGTAAATTTTCACATATGATGTGAATTACCTAAGAATCCACAAATCTTTGTGGAACTTCATTAACTTAGTCAAATATTAAAATAGGTGAATTTTTCATGGAAGAATCTAATAGTTCCATATATGCTCTTAAGACCTCTGCAGGTCAAGAAAGAAATGTAGCCAGGCTTTTAGCTCGTAAAGCTAAAACAATCGATGGCGTAGGCATTTCATCAATTCTTGTTCCAGAATCTTTAAAAGGATATATTTTAGTTGAATCTTCAACAAAAATAGATCTAAGAAATCCTGATTTAAAAGTACAACATTTAAGAGGGGTAGTTGAAGGTAGTGTAGGCATTACTTTCGAAGAAGCAAAAAGATTCTTAAAACCGGAACCAATCATTTCCTCTATACAAAAAGGAAGTATTGTTGAGCTTATTTCTGGACCGTTCAAAGGTGAAAGGGCGAAAGTGGTTCGTATTGATGAATCACGTGAAGAAGTCGTCCTTGAGTTAATAGAAGCAGCAGTACCTATTCCGGTTACTGTTAAAGCTGATCAAATTAGAATAATTCAAAAGGAGGCTGACTGATGGCTAAAGATACAGTCGAAGTTCTTATCGAAGGTGGAAGCGCTACTCCTGGACCTCCATTAGGCCCAGCTTTAGGACCTTTCGGTATTAACATGATGCAAGTAGTTGATGAGATCAATCAAAAAACTGCTGACTTTGCAGGAATGAAAGTGCCTGTTAAAGTTTCAATTGACAGAGATACCAAAGACTTTGAAATCGAAATCGGTACTCCACCAACTACAGCACTCATTAAAGAAGAATTAGGCATCGAAAAAGGTTCTCATGAACCAGGTTTGGATATCGTTAACGATTTACCAATTGAAACTGCTTTAAAAATCGCTAGAATGAAATTCGATTCATTACTCGCAAATGATTACAAAGCAGGAGTAAAAGAAGTTATGGGAACTTGTGTAAGTATGGGATTATCTGTTGATGGTAAAGACCCAAGAGAAGCACAAAAAGCAGTCGATGCTGGAGAATATGATGATATCTTAGTAGAATAGATATTGTTTGTTAAAATTAAATTTAAGTTAATAAATACAGTGTATATGACGTTATAATTACGGTTATAATTGATATACTGTTTTTAATTCATGCAATCGTTTAAGAATTTTTTTCTTGTAATCGATACTCATGAAACCAAAATAATCCAATGAACATATGTTCATGGGGGATGAATATGACACAAGATGTAATTAACGCGGTGAAGGAGGCAAAAGAACAATCTAAGCCGAGAAACTTCACTGAGTCCGTAGATATTATTATTAATATCCGTGACTTAGATGTCAGAAAGCCAGAAAATAGGTTTAATGAGGAAGTTACTCTTCCTAACGGCCGTGGCAAACCGATTAAAATCGGTGTCATTGCTGACGGGGAACTCATTGTTCAAGCTAAAGATGCTGGTCTTGACACTGTAATTAATAAAGGAGATTTGGAAGCGTTCGGAAAAGACAGAAAAGCAGCCAAAAAAATGGCGAACTCTGTTGATTTCCTAGTAGCTCAAGCTGATATGATGCCACTCGTCGGTAGATTCCTAGGTCCAGTTTTAGGTCCTCGTGGAAAAATGCCAAAACCAGTGCCTGCAAGTATCAAATTGGATCCTCTTTTAGAAAGATTACAAAGTACTGTCAAAGTTGGTGTAAAACAGCAACCAAGTATTCAAATTGTTGTTGGAAGCCAAGACATGTCAGACGAGGAAATAGCTGAAAATGTGGAAACTGTTCTTACAGTCTTAGACCGCAATTTAGAAAAAGGAAGAAGTCAAATAAAGTCCATGTTTATTAAAACAACTATGGGACCAGTAGTGAGGGTGATCTAATGGCTCATGTTGCTGAATGGAAAAAGGAAGAAGTTAAAGAGCTTAAAGACATTATAGATGCTTATGATGTTATAGGTCTTGTTGACTTAGAAAACATTCCTGCAAAACAGCTCCAAGAAATGAGAAAATCTCTAAAAGGCAATGCTGTTATCAGAATGTCTAAAATTAATCTTATTAATTTAGCTCTTGAAGATTGTAATGCTGAAAAAACCAACATTGTTGATTTATCAGAACATATGGAAGGTCAAATTGCAATTGTTGCAACCGAGATGAATCCTTTCAAATTGTACAAAATATTAGAAGACAGCAAAACATCTGCTCCTGCAAAACCAGGAACAATTGCTCCTGATGATATTGTTGTGCCTGAAGGGGACACCGGATTTGAACCAGGTCCATTTTTAGGAGAATTACAACAAGTTGGAATTCCTGCAAAAATTGATAAAGGTAAAATTTGCGTTCAAAAAGAAACTGTCGTTGTCGAAGCAGGCGAAGAAGTTTCTAAACAAGTTGCAGCTACTTTATCAAGATTGGACATTAATCCGATGGAAGTAGGAATAGACTTAAAAGCAGTATACGAAGAAGGATCAGTTTATACTTCCG
>Ga0129307_1002531_pt1 | contig 14019 bp, 18 predicted proteins | sample P1105metagenome_FD_94437 | JGI IMG/M metagenome (GOLD analysis project Ga0129307, IMG submission 94437) | Capybara group fecal microbial communities from Wisconsin, USA - P1105 metagenome | ecosystem: Host-associated > Mammals > Digestive system > Large intestine > Fecal | place: USA: Wisconsin... | reverse complement strand
GTTTTCACACTCCATTTTTACTGAAGACCCCGCAACAGGATCTGAATACCGGCGTACGCCAGTTCATAGGTGCTCACGGGCGTAAAATCCAGCCCCGCTCTTTCCATAGCCGCCTTCTGCTTGTCCGTCGCCATCGTGTATGGATACAGACCGAACATAAAGGGAAGGAACGAGTACAGGAAGGTATGTATGCTCTGCTCGCCGAGCGTGGGGCAGAACTTCCGCAGGCAGCGATCCACGACGGAAATGAAATCCCGGTAAGCAGTCTTGAATTCGACCAGCCGCTCCAGCCGGACGTTTTCCTCCATGTCGTACAGATTCATGCTCAACAGTTTGAGCAGCATCGAGCGCTTGTCAAGCGCCTGTGCCAGCGCGGAAGCCAGATCTTCCAGGGACAGCGCTTCTTTTCTCTGGCAGAGCAGGTCCAACTCCTCGGCGATAGACTCATACTCTTTCTGAAAAAGCGCAAGGAAGATCTCTTCCTTCGACTCGAAGTAATTATAGATCGACGGTCGGGTGAAGGAGGTCTCCACCGCGATCTCCTTGATCGTGATCTCTTTGTAGCTCATGGACTGGAAGAGCTTTCGGCAGGCGGTGATGATTTCCTCCCTGCGGGAGTTCGTCAGTTCGGCTGATCCTTTCGGCATGTTCGGTCCCTCCGTTGTTCTTTGTCAGAAAAAGAAAAAGCCTGTTTATAATGCTGACACTGTGTCAGCGTTTATAGTATAACGTAATTCTGACACCGTGTCAATACTATTTGTATGGATGTATCCGCCTTTGAAAAGCCAATCAGCAAACCGATTCAGGTGACCCGTTCCATCTCTTGGGAAGCATAAGCTGCTATATCGTATTGTTCCTGGTCATGAATTCGTAACAATTTCAGTATACCGAAAAAATCAAGGAATATCAATGCTTTTTTACCTTTGGCCGGTCATTCGTATCTATGAAAACCTCATTTTTATCTATGATTTTTCAAAGACCAAGACGTAGCTGCAGAAAGTTGGTATAATGAGTATGGCCAGAGAGGAATCTCCTTCATTTGTCTTTGAAAAAGGTCCCTCGGATTCAGATAACCGAGAGACCTTTTTTCAGAAGATAGTTACTTGGTAGCAGCATCCAAGACCGCGATCATGGTGATATCCAGATCCTTGAATTGTGTGAACTCCGCATTTCCCTCCAGATCCTCATAGACGAAGGCCAAGGTGTAATAAGGCTCCGCCCCAGGAACTACAACCTGCGCCTGGCACAAAATGCAATAGTTCATGCCGGCCACAACCTGAGAAGAAAGCACTCGGATCGGAGTGTACGAAGCGCCTGTCAGATACTCGGACGCTTTTTCGAAAGCAGCCATCCCGTCATCCTGCGCATCCGTGACGGACCAGCCGCCGGGGAGTTGCTCGGCAGAACCGGCGTTTTCGTCAAGCTCGCCGTATGCGGTCATGCTCGCAATGTCTTTGATTCCGGCATTACCTTCCAAGTCCTCATAGATGAACACGATAGCAAAATAGGGTTGGGCATTGGGATAGACGACCTGCGCCTTACAGAAAAAGGCGTGGTTGGTTCCTGCTACAATCTGGCTGCCGAGATAGGCAATCGGCTCGTAACCGACGCCCACGAATCCATCCAGTGCTTTATCAAAAACAGCACGGAGCTCGGAAGTGATCTCCGGCGATTCGCTGGCCTGCCAGCCTCCGGAGATATTGGACTCAGATTCCTTCTCATTGCCCACCGCTTTGGTGACCACATAGTAGTGTGCGTTACCGAAGGAGCTGCCGTTCACTTCCTGCCAGTTGACGTAGATATCATAGACTCTGTCAGGCTCCAGAAGCAGAGTGCGCTCAAATTCCTCGCCCTCGGTGAGCGTTATATCTCTCAGATACTCATCCTGCCGGGACTGACCCGCATCCGCGGGGAGTTCAAGCACGTCGACAGCCCATGAAACGATGTTCACACTCTGCGCGGGAAAGATCGGCCAAATGAGTTTGACGGTCACCGGCTCGCTGATGCCGATGGGCTCAATATATGTGAGGATGGCGGGATCGGTCGGGCCAAAACCGCAGGCTTCGACGCCGCCATATTCTCCGTTTTCCTTGGGCCAGTTCCAGCCATAGTTGCTGGGCTGGACGGACATGCTCTCGAAGGGGACGGCGTCGCCTACTGGCGCAAGGATCAGTTCCGGAACTTTATCCTCCGTGTAGATCCCCGGCGCGGGCTGAGGCTTACTCGCCGGACTATAGGCACAGCCGGCCATCATGGCAGCGCAAAGAGCAAAGACTGCGATCATAGCAATCAGTTTCTTCATAGTATTCATTCTCCTCATCGAAAGGGTATTCGGTCATGAAGTGTTGCTTTTATAATTCTTAGACGATTGTACTCCTGTTTAGTTCCTTGGACAATGTCAGAGATACACTGCTTCAAAAACCGCCCGCAGGACACGGCTGCTGCCATAGGCATCCAGCCAGGTTTCTTCTGTGGATAGCAACAGCCCATTTGTGTCATACCAACCGCAAAAACGAAAGCCTTCCTGCGGATAAGCATAATAGCTCTGTTGCCACTCTCCTGTTTCTTTCCATTGCGCGTTATAGACAGGATTGAATTTCAGGCCGACAGACCCGCCTTCGCCTGCGGTCAACTCCAGGGGGAGTGTTTCCTCGCGCTGCGGGGCCAGGGACAAAATATGCTTCATGGGACAGCCCGTGGCGTTCAGATGCCGGAGCATCGGATTTGCTCTTGTGTCGAGCTCCTGAATCGGATTGTTGTGGCAATAGAAGTACTTCAGCCTTGGGCAGCCACGCAAATCTATCCGGCTGATCTGATTGTCGTTGATGTAGAGCTCCACCAATTCCGCGTTATGCGAAACATCCAGCTCGGTCAGGCGATTCATCCCCGCGTCGATCCCCTGGCAGGCGGTCAGGCTCGATACATCAAGGCTGTCGATCCGGTTGTCCTGGACGCCGAGAATGCGGAGCTTGACGGCGCCATCCACCAGGATTTCCGATATCCTGTTGTGATAAATATCCACGAAGAGGAGCTCGGGCTGATCGGACAGATCAAGCACTCCGGTCAGGTCGCAATTTCTCAGGTAGATTTCGAAGCTCTGCAGCGGATAGATGTCTTCATTCAGAATGTGGATGCCGAAGCCAATGAGCTTTCCGTCTGCTTCGACGATGCCGTCGCTTTCTCCCGACATGGACTCATAGCTTTTGCTCTTATCTGTGCTGGCTACCCTGCGGATCACTTTTTGATGAAAGCGGATCTTATCCCGATTGTTGATCCCGTTCTCATCGCAATGGTCATAGAAGGAGATGAGTTTATCGTTCATTTTGATCGTCCTTATTCAATCCTTCAGGAAATCAAGAACAGCACGGTTAAATTCTTCTGGTTTTTTGTTTGCTATAAAGTGATTGCCTTTGATGATTACAAGCTGACTGTCCGGAATGCATTTTGCTATCAAGCGAGTGTGCGATTCCCGAATCATATCTTTTGTCCCAGCAATGACTAGTGTCCTTGCGCGTATTGCTTTCAGCTCCTCCGGTCGGACATTTGGATCATTGACCATCAGGCCGAGCATTTCTGCATTTAGCCTTGCCGACTCGCTCTTGCCGGAAAACCTGCTTGCAATCCGATACCCAATCTCAATCGGGAGCTGAGTGGATCGCTTTACGCCGTCCGGATTCAGATTTGCCCCGTTTAATATCAGGCGGTCGACCCGTTCTGGATGCTGCATCGCAAAAACCATGGCGATATTTCCGCCGTCCGAGAAGCCGAGCAGATGCGCCTTCTCGATCTGATGCTCGTCCATGAAGTCAAGCAGATCTTCTGCAAACTGTCGTATGGTAAACGGCTTATCGCCTCTTGGCGTTTTGCCGTGGCCTCGGGTATCTATTGCATACACATGGAACCACTGGGCAAAGAAATCAACCTGTCCCCGGAAATAATCGGAGCTTTCACCGTTGCCGTGGAGGAGAATGATCGAATCTCCACATCCTCTCTCAACGTAATAATGCTTGATATCCATAGGCAATAAGCCTCCCGACTTTTTAAATCAGATCACTTCCTGATAATGCTCAATGGCATAGGCAAAGTGGCTTTCAAAGCTTGCAATCGCTTGTCGGCTGATATCCCATTCGGGCTTGAGCATATCAAAGGCATGCATGTCCGTATGATACACATCGACTTCCGCAGGAACGCCAGCTTTTCTCAGGCTCTCGACAAAAGCCAATGTCTCCGCATAGAATGGCTCTCCGTCTCCTACAAACGTGTACGCCGGGGGAAGGCCAGAGTAGTCAGTCTGCCTCGCGGGTGATGCATAGGGGGAGACATCTGCCGCCTTAAGTCCACGCAGGTACATTTTCCAGCCGAAGTGGTTTTTGCGGGTATTCCAAACTCGCCCGTGGTTATTACAAGACGTCTCGGTATCAAAGCAGTCCAGCATGGGGTAAAGCGGCATCTGATAGGCTATTTTGACTTCTCCTCTGTCTCTGGCCATCATGCAGAGCGCAGCTGTCAGTCCACCGCCGGCACTCTCGCCTCCAACCATGATCTGGTCTGCCCTTATACCAAGCTCGTCCGCATGAGATTTCATGTAAAGCAAGGTATCGTAACAGTCGTTGATTGCTGCCGGATATGGCGCCTGAAATGCCAGCCGATAACCTGGTGCAATGACAATGGCTCCAAACTTCTTTACGAGGTTTACAGCCCTTCCCATATACACCATTTCTTTCATGCCAATGATATAACCGCCACCATGAATCCAGACCACGCCGGGGGATGACTCATGCGTTGCCTTCGGCCTGAGTATCAGGGCAGGAACCCTGCCTAACTTTACTTTTTGAACAAGGATGTCCTCGTCGGGTTTTAGTTTAATCATTGTTCTTCTAAGCTCATGTTGTCTTCGAAGGGAATGACGGCACCATTTGCTCATTCCAACACTCGAAGGTATTCGTCGACTCATTTTGCCTCGCCACTACCGCGTTGCCTTTCTTACTTGGGATTGTCTGCGGACAGTAGCGTTGGAAGCTTTCTCTCTCTTATTAGATGAAATCTGAAAAACTCATTCCGGGAGCATTCCAAGGATTCGCTGGCCCATAGTCGCCGCCATACGCGCTTGGTGGGTACTCTTCTTCCCACTCGTCTGGATCATCAAGATAGCCAAGATCCTCTTCTGCCTCTTCGTGACAACTATTACTCATTAGATATGCGACACCCTTGGAATGTTGCTCATCAAACCAGTTCCAAATGTCTTCACGAAAGGTGCCAGCAGGAAAATGCAGGAATGCTTGCTCCAAACATTCTGTAGTTGGATTCATAGGTATGTCTTCGAGCTGTGCCCAAAGCTCTTCCAATTCTTGGTCTCGTTCTCTCACAGTGTCATCTTTTTCGTTCATATATTCCTCTGTTTGTTCGCTTTATTCAGCGGTGAAGCCGCAGAAATGATGGTTCATCGCTGGATTAATTTGTTTTCATCTTAAGCTTTGTTCTGTTCCTCAAACATGGCTCTCCTGCATAGTACCTTCTGTCATTTCACAAATGATATCCGGGTTCATGATGTAGATGCTGTTGCAATCCCAAGTGGCCAGAGTCTCCTGAAGCTCTGGCCAGTTGATTATTTCAATTGCATCGATGCCATCTGAAGCCATCTTCTCGTAATCGAGAAAGCACCATGTTCGGGGAATCAATTCAGCTATTTCAAGCGGAATATCATGGCCACTATCCGATTGCCCGCGGAGTATATCCGCTGGGGATAACCGTGGAAGATCTGATAGCTGATCAGCAAACTGGAGGGTTATCAGATTGGCGCTCTCTGACAATGTAAAACGAAATGCTTGATCCAAGCATGCGAGAGAGAAGTTGTTCCTTTCGCACCAACACTTCCACCCAAAGGGATCGTCTTCTCGGCTTGCCCATAAGCCGGTTGATGTCTCAGGCTTGGGCTTCCACCAACAGTTTCTCGGAGGAACAAATCTTTCCTTGATGAAATGGTTTGACCCGTAGTGAATATATACTTGATTGCTTTTCATTTTACCACAGCCTTGTTCTTCCTGCATCATTTTTTCGTGGCTGGCCCCAAAGCGCGACACGGCGGTTTTAAGGGTTCTGCCTGTGTTACTTGAGGCTGCTCACAAAAGCCTCACAAAACGGCCCAGACCCGCCGACACCGCAGATTCCAGGTTTTTACTCCGCAGAGCCCTTGAGTTTTTCATCAAGACTTAGCAGGAATAGATCCCGAAACCAGAGGATGAATTCCTCAGGCGTCGGCTCCTCTCCTGCATAATGGAAGGTCGTCCACAGCTCTTGTACCTGAGGGTCAGGGCTGTTCTTCGAAGCTCTGATCGCCTCCATCATATCTGAGCGAATTCTCTCGTCTGATACTCCTTCTCGCGAAGCGATCCCTGTGATCTTGTTTCTCACATTAATCGTATCAATGATAGTTGCTTTCTGCTCTTCTTTGGAGATTGGCCCAAGCTGGTGGGTTGCTTTCATCCGCGCGATAACTCTGTCGAAATTGATTTCTCTGTTTTTCATAATATACGCTCCCTCGAACTGTTTTTGTGTTCTGCTGAACGCATATTACAACAGGTGGTTTGTCGAAATCCCTCGATGAAAGTCGAGGTAGCCAGAAAAAATGAACCGCGTTATAAACGCGGCTCAATCACACAGCATTATTCCTCGACCAAGGCTTGCACGGCTTTGCACAGCTTTCGTTGCATCTCAGGAGATTGACTCGATATGAGTCTGGCAATCTCTTGCGCCTGGGACTCATAGTTTTTATCAATTACATCTTGCAGAAGGTGGTCTGAGGAAACACCCAAAGCATTTGCGATAGCAACGAAGGTAGAGAGACTTGGCACCTTTGCGGCTCTCTCAATTACCCCAATGTGTGTAGGGCTGAGATCCGCCATAGCCGCCAATTCCTCTTGCGTGATGTTTTGTGCTCTCCGTGTTTCGCTGATTCGTCTTGAGACAGCGTTCATATCCATGGATCACACCTCCTACAGAACGGCTTCTCCGTTCTGTAGGAAGTATATCTGGATTCAATGAATTCAAACAGAGGCGCTTGACCGTAAAAAGCGGTCAGCAGACCGTATTTCGGTGTTTTCGATTCATCCTGTCGGCTCAAGCAAAGCGGGCAATCGCCATTATCGTCGTGAGGATGTTATTTCGCCTGATTCAGATTGGTCAAGTACTGCGCTGGAACTGCTTTTGTGAGCCACACACCATTTACTGACCGGTAGAACTTATAACCGTCTTGCTGCATGGCTTGGCTCGCCACCTGATAAACAACCACTTTGCCATGTCTCTGCCCGACCTTTACGGCAGTACCATAGTTGTCGGTGAGGTGGACGTACAGCCTTGATTGTGGAAGAAGCCCCTGGGCTTCAATGCTTGGCCTGTATTTCTCTGCTGTTCCATGGTACAGGTACTCTGGAGGTTGCACCTCTGGAAGTTCGACGTCGACAGGGATTGAGTGCCCTTGGTTTGCTCTTATTAAGGTCTTGTCCTGATTAAAAGAATACCGTTGCTTATCATCAGTTCTTACGATCTCTTCGAGCAAAGCCATATCAAGCTCGTGAGTCTTGGATACGCCGGCGATCAGCTCATCCACATTTGCCCAGCCATGTTCATCAAGTGAAATCCCAATCACTTCTGGCTTGTGTCGTAGAATAAGGCTTAGGAATTTACTCGTTCTTGTCAGACTCATTTTCCGTTCTCTCTAGTCCTAGCAGCTTTCGGAGTTCATTTAACTCTCGCTCTTTACAGTAGCAGTCATAAGCATACTGAACTCGGAACACCTCGTTCTTCTTATCTCTTGCCACTGGATCTTTCTTCCTTGGTTTAAGGCCGAAGTGCTCCCAGACCTGTTCAGTTGTATAGTATCTGCCTTCCTCCACATCTTTCATCCCTGCTTCCAGGGATTTGTGAAGTCTGTCTCTTTCGCTTTCGAAGCAATCTTGCGAATAACCGAGGAAAGAAGCTTCATGTAGTATGCATGCCAGGACTTCCTCGATGTTTTCTTTTGTGAGCTCGGTATCCGCTATGCTGTAGCCGAGAATGTCCTCGCGATCAGAGGACATCCAACTGTATGATTCGACATGCTCGTTTTCAAGTTCGCTTCGATAGACCAACATCGCCTGGATTTCAGGGTTGCCATCTACGAAGGCAGATGTGGCAAGGAAAACCTGATCCTCTGCCGGCCTTGCCTCTATAGCCCTCAGTGCAAGCACAAACTGTCTTAACGCTTCACCATGACGTCGATACACTTCTGCCACAGAGAGTTCTTTGTTTTTGAGCATGAGGAAGTCGGGTGGATAGTAAAACTGATATGTGTTTACCAACGCTTGCTCGTCGATTTCATTCAAATACTGTTGAACAGTTTTCATGTCGATCCTCCGCGGCTTTGTTCCTTATTTCGGCTGCAGCTCCTCGTCCTCTATGACGAGCACATTAATTTTGTGACTGTGTACAGTACATGCATCAAGCGCAATGATGGCTGATCCATAGTAGGGAGAGAAATCTGCATCGGGCCCGAACTCTGTACACTTTTTCTCTAACCTGGAGTGCCCATATGACGTATGCCAGTGGCCGCACACAACGGTTTTGTCTGCTTGTGCTGTTCGGGCTGCCAGCATGCCATTGATCCATCTGGCTCCCATCCACTCTCGTTTGTCTGATTCACGCCATGTTTCATAATAGCTGTACGATCCGTTGCGATCACGAAAGCAGGGAATATAGCCATGGACAAAGATGTAATGCTCTGTCTCGTAGTAGTCCAGCATGGCCGGAATAATCTGCTTGCAGAACGGCGTTTTCTGCGCTGCTTCCGCAAAATCAAAGTGTCGAATCTGCGCCATGATTGGATCAAAGCCGGTGAGCTGAAGGGCAGTATCATATGTCCCGTTGCTGACATGATGGCTATACGGGAGTCCTTCATCCTCCGTGATCATCTCCATGAACAGATCTTCATGGTTACCCTTTATCAAAATGACTTCTTCTTTGTCCATAAGGGATAAGGTGAAGTCCTGTAGCTTTTTGGCCTCATCCCCGCGGTCGAACAAATCACCCAGCAGGATGAGCTTACGAGGAACAGGGTCCGTAAAGAACCCTGCGTCCTCTAGTGCTGCACTCATTATGCTGAAGAAGCCATGGGCATCTGCAACAACATAGTATTTCAAAGTTTTCTCCTATCTCAGCAAGGGGCTTCCTCCGCTGTTGTCAGCGGTTCTGCCTGGTAGTAGATTTTCTTTCTGAATGTGATTCTGATAATACTTCCCGGAGTGAAGTCATCGTATCGATTGAAGAGGAGTTCAAAGGCCGCTCTGTCACTGGCTGCCATAGGCCAGGTGCTGTAGGTTCTGCTTGGAACCCGTTTCAGTTGGTCGGTGCCGTATTTAAACTCGAACTCTTTCCCATTTTTTCTGATGGTCACCGTTACTGACTGCGCTCCCGTTCTTTCGACCGCATCGATTATGTTCCGAGCCCGGTGCAGTTCGCTATCACCCGCGTCAATAATTGCCTGTAGCTCATGTGCAGTGGCCTCATTGTTGAGGAACTGGAGGAGCATGATCTCCTGGTTTTCTTGCCAATAAGTCTCGGCCTCCGCACGAATGAACCCAGCCGGATCGCGGATATACTCCAGCAGATTCTCCTCACTCCAGGTTCCAAATTCATACTCGCAACAGAAGGATATGTCTTGGGGGCTTTCTCTGTTCAGGAACAATTCCTTGGCTTTTTCGATAGCGCCGTAGCTCTTAAACCCATCAACACTTTTGATGTTCTGCGGACTTGAGAGCTCCCTTATCAACAGCTTTGATCTGTCATTTGCGACTCTGTCGTTAATGATGGCACGGACGCCAGACTGCACATCTTGCTTCATCTGCAGCCTGTCTCTTGGCGCTATAAGCTCTTGGCCGGCGAGATCGAACTCGTCATCCGAGTCATATATGAGGCCGCCGCCTTTGAAGAAAATGCCGCAATACTCGAATCTCGCTCGCTTTTGAATGATTTCGTCGCCGTAGCAGTACTGATGAAACAGGTATCTGAATTGCTCATCCTTCTTACTCTTTATCAGGATGTTCTGCCCATACTTGGCTGGGCATAGAAATGGCTCGCAGGAATCATCTTCGAGCCATTGCCGGAGTCTTTCGTTATCGGTCATCATGTTTTGCTCCTTTCCCGTTTGGTAGCAAAACACAATACCAACCTCAACTCACAAGTCAAGCTGACAAATGATAACTTTTTGAAAAATGCAGCATCATTCAAAAAAGTGACAGTTGATCAGGGTTTGAGAGAGGCTCCTCGTCCTCGTCAGCAATGCTCGACTGCTCTTTCTTGGTGGGTTTCTTCGGTTTTGGAGTTTCGTATTTCATGTCACGCGCAATTCCTGCATCTTCAGGCTCTTCCAGCTCTGCTCTTTCATAGAATTCTGCAACAGCGGGATCGAGCCGTAGGTATCTGTCATAGATTGGTCTCGTGAAGTGTAGCCCTTCGACTGTACGCACACGGGAGAGTGCTACATAGAGCTGGCCGGAATCCCAGCAGTTTGGATTGAGATTTACTGCGGAGAACGTCTGCCCCTGGCTCTTGTGGACGGTAACTGCCCAAGCCAGTTTCAGGGGATATTGCAGGTATGTTCCTGCGATAGTTCGCTTGAATGTCGCAAGCTCGGAGTTCGGATCTCCCTCTATTTCGTAGCGAATGATCTCCCAGACGTTTTTAATGACTTCGCATTCGATGCCATCATCGATTTGGACCCAAATGTGATCATCTTCCAGCTTCGTCACGTATCCGAGAGAACCGTTGTAATAGTTGCCGAGCGGATCGTTAACGGTGGTCATGATTCTGGCGCCAACTTTTAGCTCCAGCACTTCTGGGGCAACTCGCCGGTCCTCATTACTAACCTCGCCTTTGCTTTCCGCTTCGTAGAAGAAAGACTCGGCATCAATCGCTGCCAGCTTATCAGCATTGCGCTTGTCAACTTCAGCGTTACGCCCTGCTATGTAGATCCCTTCGGGCAATATCATCGGGCTTGCATTTTCAGCAAAGTACCGAAGCACTTCTGTATCACCAAGGCGGGCGCGGTCCAGCGCCTCGACAAAGTGAGGATCGCTCTGCCTTACAACCTCTTCCAAAAGAAGAGTTTTGAAATTGATCCTCTTCCACTGTGGCGAAAGGAAAGCGTAGCCTCCACCGACATCGAAGCCGAAATGGAGATCGAGAATTTCTTTCTCATCAAAGTATGTCCCTGTGCTGCCTTTGTTGGGCATGACGGGAGGAAGCTGACAGAAGTCTCCTACTACGATGACTTGGATATGGCGATGGGTCTTTTGCAGGACTCGCCCGATGTAGTCGAACAGGTCGATCCGGCACATAGATATTTCATCAACAATTAAAACATCTACATGCTTTAGAACTGTCGGGACTCTTTCTTTTCTGTCTGTATAGATATCCGGCTTCAGTTGGAAAAGTCGATGGAGAGTGGTCCCGCCGACATTGATAGCTGCTATTCCCGTGGGCGCCGCAACGGCGACCTTTTTCCCGGTCTCTTGCAGATCTTCGATAACCTTCCTGGTAAGGAATGACTTGCCCGTACCGGCATGCCCCGTCAGAAACACATTGAAGCCCGCCATGATCGTGTTGTAAGCTCGCTGCTGCGAGCGGGTCAGTTGTTCTTTCTCCGCCATGGCGACTCCTTCCTTTTCTATCTCTTCATACGGCGAGGCTATTTGACCCCGTCACAATCCTGCTTCAGCTTCTCCTGAAGCTTTACAAGCAACTCCCGTTCCTGCTGTGAATAGTACTCTTCGAACCCGTCGATGGTAAACCCTTCCGGATCGTGAAGCACAGCACTGATGACACCATCGATTGAGTGCGAATGGCCGTGGAACTCCTTGCCTTTTGTCTCACATGTGTTGTACGGGTAGTAGAGGCTTGTCCACAGATATTCGCAAGTCACATAAAGAAGGTCTCCTTCTTCTGTGGCTCTGTTCGGGAATTCGACTTCCCAGCAGCTTTTGTCTTGGTTGTAATGGGGAATAAAGCGATTATCTTTCATGGCCCTACCTCGTTTACTCAATGCCAAAAGTCAATGATGTTTGACTGTTATGTTGTTCTCGCAAGCCCATCATTCTTGTCGTAAGAACGATTAGCTTGAGACGCTATTATTATACCACATCCGAGTGCCGAGCGGATTAAGAGATTTCTAATATGAGTCTTGCCTGTAGGGAGTCAAAAATATAGTTGTCATTCTCAAACATACTTAACCTACTCACAGCGCGGCTGAGAATCGTGCGGAGGTACGGCAACCAATGCATCGAATCATCCCATTCATAGTACTGGTAAACCTTCTTTGCCTCGGGGTCAAGTTCTGAGTACTCCTGAGGAGTAATCTCGCCATAGATTTCCCTGGTTTCCCCAGTCTCATACTCAGCTATACAATCCTTATGGACGAGCCCATGATTTGTTTTCCCTGGGAAGTCAGCTACAGCATCTTTCACAGATTGAAGCGGGATCACATAGCAGTTGCGCTCGACATATTCGGGTAGCTCCGCAGGTTCCTGAGTCCAGCCTTCGCATATTCTCTTGAACTCCTCGGACAGATCTTCAAAGCGAAATTTGACACTCATTTCTTCCAGCTTTTCGGCTGCACTACCGAAATAGGATCGGCTCCCGTTTTCGTATGTTCTGCTGAGGCGGTATCTGTTTCCTTCTGATTTATTGCCAATACGAAGTGTGAGCGGATCGATACAATGCCATTCACCTTCAATCTTCGCCTCGGTATAAATGCAGTAATCGGTACTCATGTTTCAACTCCATCGTTATTCCAAATCTTCATCCTCACCTGCACCATCATCTAGCTCATGGACATCATCAGGGTTATACGAAAGGCGGATCTCACTCAGTCTGGCGTACTCGATAATCTCTCTCGTTTCTCCATCTTCCATTTCCACTGGCTGGAAGCCGAGAAGCCAATCGCCGGTGCCAAGGGATATGGCCTCGCGAATGAATCCGTGCTGGTAGTATCCATCATCTTCAAATTCGCTTTCGTCCATGAATGCCTCTTTGATTTCATACGGCGTATAGACCTTGCGATAACGCACGAATCTGAACAGACGCTCCTGGTTCTCTTTTACCCACTTGTCCATGTCAGTCACATTGGGGAACATGGCTTTCACCCTTTCCTTCGTTTTATAGCACGATGATTACATCGACAGCTCGGGGTCTTCGTCGAGATCATCTTCTTCGAGATCGTCTTCGTCGGGATCGCCCTCTCCGCTGTCTGTTATCAGGCCCATGATGGTTCCGAGCTTCTTTTCTATATCATCAAAGCGAACACCTTCGTTTACTTTCGACTCAAAGTCGTCCATTTCGCCGCTGATAATCTCATCAGAGATTGCTCCCAAGGTTTCAAAGGTGAAGGCGTATCCACTGCCATGAAACCACACCTCGGCTTCTTCTTTGTCAAAATCCAGAAGATAGACGCCTTCGATCTGCCAGTCACCCTCGACGCCTATATCATTGGTGTAATCGTCGGTAAAGAAAGTCATGCCGCCAATCTGGTATTTCAACATGAACGGCAGTATCTGGTGGCCGGGATCGCGAGTCGCTGCCATCAAGAGAGAGGCATCCTTCAGACTAAAGGTCCCGTTCTCTATGAGGTCTTCCACGCGCTGATGAAAAGGCTTGTACTCTGATTTGTGTTCTATTTCCTCAAATTGGTCGATGAGCTTGTTAATGCGCTTATCCAGCTTTTTGACTTCCTTTGCCCCGGCTGCGCTGTCCTCATTCACGAGGTGCGATGAGCGAAGAAGTTCCTTAATGTGGTCAACCTCACCATCTTTTACAAGGTGAGAAACGAACTTCAAAAAGTCTGCGCCTCTACTGGTCGGGTATCCATCAAACTGGCAGTACTGATTGACCTTCATCTCTCCATCGAGGACAACTCTTGTTATATTTCTGGTTCCCATATAATCCTTTCTACGTCTGTATCATCTCTTGGTCTGATTCAAAATCATCTTCTTC
>Ga0129307_1002529_pt1 | contig 14033 bp, 22 predicted proteins | sample P1105metagenome_FD_94437 | JGI IMG/M metagenome (GOLD analysis project Ga0129307, IMG submission 94437) | Capybara group fecal microbial communities from Wisconsin, USA - P1105 metagenome | ecosystem: Host-associated > Mammals > Digestive system > Large intestine > Fecal | place: USA: Wisconsin... | reverse complement strand
TGTTGTTGATGCTCGCATTTTCTTGGGAATTGTGCAAAATGAAATCCCGAATGGCCTAAGCCATCCGGGATTGTGTGAACATGCGTTCTGATTAGTTAAATTTGAAGCTTGTAATGTTAAAGCTAGCATTAGCACCAAAACCAAAACCAATTCCGATATTAGTTGCAGCTGAATGGCCTGCAATTAACTTTGAAAATGTGTAGTCATTACCTGCGCTAACCGCTGAGAAAAATGCTTCATCATAGCGTGTTTCATCTGCAAATAAGGCTACATTTACGTTACCTGCAGGGCCTGAATTGTAATGCATAGTCATTTCAACAGTAGTATATCCCTGTACATTTGGAATTTCTAAATATGCCCAAGGATCGGACGCTGAAGTAGTTGCAACGATGGTGTTTGCTCCAAGTGTAACAGTAGTGGGATGAACAATGTTCTGTGAAGGGTAGTAATAAACACCGCTAACAAATACCCTACCATCAAACTGAAAACCTGCTCTGATACTTCCAACAACTACATAATTGTAATATACATCAAGCATATCCGTCACATTGTTATAAACAACCTTGTTCGCATTGAGATTAGCAACAAGCGAAGAAATGGAAGTGATCATTGTTACAAGTTCATCAATGCCCTGCTGTACGTCTGTAGCGGTTAATCCTGATACAGTATTATCATAGTTTACATCTTCAGCATTGATTGAAACATTTGCATTTCCTTTTACCATAACAGTCAAAACTGTACCGTTTAGGATTGCAAGTACAGACTGATTTATCACAAATGAACCCGCATCAAGTGAAGTTCCATCAACGGCTGTAGCTGTAACTGATACACCATCGATTGTGAATGTATCACCTGCCTGGTAATTACCGGTTGCAACGAATCTTATAACATTACAATTTGAATCCGTTCTAACAAGTTGAAAAACAGTTCCAACTTTTGTACAAGTACAAACTGTGATTCCTGTATCCTTAATAGTTTTAAGGATTGAATCCAAGGATGTAAAGTTTGGATAACATTGTGTAAGCAGGTTTACAATGTCTGTACCTGTAGGGATGTTAAATCCAAAATTAGGTGTTAAACTCATAATTTAAACCTCCTATGTGTAAAGTGTGTTTCCGTGAAGCGTTAAATCTGTATAAGTAATATTCAACGCATCAAACTGGTTGTAGGTTAATCCCCTTGTTGCCATAGTATCATAATCGATTCCATCGGTGATGTGGAACATTGACAAGTAATCAATCATTGATTGAATACTTACAGTTTCACCTGTGAATGGATTCTGTACTTGGAACAAATCACCCACGTTTTGTGTGATTTCATTTAAAAGCCAAATATTATTGTTTTCAATCTTTAAATCGGTTAAATCATTTACGGCCTGAATTGAGTTCACTAAATCCTGGCGCATTTGTGCAAGTGCATTGTTAACATCAATTACAAACTGATCTATTCTTGCATCATAAGCCTGTAATGTTTCCTCGGTTTCTTCCTTTAAATCTTCAACCTCTTTAACCAAAGACTGAAGTTCTTCTTCAAATGGCTTGATTTGTTCCTGGAACCATGTAAAGATTTCTGCTTCAATTTCTTCTTTGATTGTAGTAATTTGGTTTTCAATGTTCTTAATTCGGTTAAGAATGAAATCAGCATTTAATTCATGAAAATCCGTGTAAGGATATTTGTTAAAAAATCCCATTTTAACCTCCTTAATATACAGGAATACAAAATTCCTGAATAAAGATATCTGCCATATGATCCAAAATATTCCACTTGGCTATATCATAGAAAGCTTTTAACATGTCACTTGCCTGTGTAACACCTATGTTTCCATGAATGTGTGAATCAAATGTTCTATTTGAATCATTATGTGCTTCAGTAGTAGAACCTGAATGTGAATTTGATGTATCTATGCTCTGATTTGACGGCTGATACGTTGAAGAATCAAAAGCCGATACATTGTTTGTTGTGGTTCCACCGCCATTTACGTCTGTAGTGTCTGAGCCTGTACCATCTGAATGGTTAGTTTCCGATGAATCTTCATAACGATCATAGTTTTCAATGGGATTCCATTCGGCTTCTTGGCCTTTAATCCATTGTTCAAATGTGCGTTTCCACTTCTTTCCCCATAGGGAAATAGCATTTTCCATGAAGTCTGCATCAGGGTACAATAGTTCAAATTCCCCGGAACGCATCAACAAATTGTTGATAAATTCTTCCTTAACAATAGGTTCAGGAAGTTCAAGTTTTGAAAACAAGTTTTCATCATAATTATTCATCCCTATTAGGGTTAACGTCATTGTTGCCATTATCTTGTACTTCCTCCTTCCTAAGTGAAAAGTTTAATTTAATATCCGGGTAAAGCTTCTTTATATCTTTAACACTCGATTGCAGGCACTCAATAGCTGTTTGGATTCTTGCCTGAGAATCAACCATTCGTGCGTTGGCTTCGGCTGATACAAAGCGCTCCGCTTTTTGATATGGTACAGTATTGATTCCGATTTCTGCATCAAAAGCGTTCAAGATCGTTTGAAAATCAATCAATTGTTTATCCGTAATATAGTTCTTTGAAAGTTCCTGGAAGGGTAAAAATTGGAATGGTGTTTCGTGGCTTGTTGGATCATCTTGAATTGCTTTATCGATAATAACAAGCGGTTCACCTTTATTAATTTTATCCAGTACCTTTTTCAAAGCTTCGGCTGTGGCCTTATTTTTAGCAGCCAACAAAAACGCAAACTTACTATTTATAATGCTCATGTTTATTGCATTATCCAAAGTAGATAGTTTTTCTGCATAGTAGGAAATCGTATCAAATATACCTCTGTAATCGGGCATAAATTTAAGAAGCTCACCTTCTGTGTGTAAGGTGTATCTTGTTTTACCATCTACAAGTTCACTTGCCCTGGGATTGGCAAGTATAAAATCTGTAGGCTGATAGTAAAAATCTATCCCATACAAGGAACCTGGATTGAACCAATAACCTAATTTTATGCTCTCTGATACGAACACAAAACCGAATTTTAATAAACAGTAAAGAAGAAAATCCCTTCTTGAACCTTCCCAATTATCGGGAACTTCTGTTTCAATTCGGGAAACGGCTCTTTGGAATAAACTTCTTTCCCAATATGCAAAAGTGGCGTTATTATATGCTTTCACCTGTGAAGGCATATATCTTCCAGCGAGCTTGTTTAAACTTTCATAATTTAGGGGAGCGTAAAACATATATACCTCCTAATTAAATACCGGGGAAGCCGTTTAACTTCCCCGGCTGATAAATTAATCTGCCATGTAGAATACAACAACATTTTCTGTGAAATCGTTAAGAGGATTCTTGTTAATTGTATTCCAAATTGTTCTGTAGTGCTTTCTTGCTTCCAAAGGTGAAGAAGCAATATCTTCAAGATGGAAATCAACCATAACAGCATCTCTGTCAAAAAGAACACCGATAACATAATTCTGTGTTACAGCGCTTCCGGCAATCTGCTTTGTGGGGTCTGACGTATCAGGAATGGCAGGTGTAAAGGAAATCTTTGAAGGTTCATTAATGTTCTGCCAATAATCAACCTTTTCAAAGTTTTCAAGCTTTAAATATCTGTCATTGAAGATAGCAGGCATTACAAGTGCCTCAGCATCATTCCAAAACTTTGCAAGCATGAAACATTTCTGATCTGCTTTCTTTGTCTGACGAGGAAGAACGTATGAAACACCACCCACTGTCTTTGCAGGACTCCAGTGGTAAAGGATGCTTCTGTTTTCCATCATATCGGAAATAGTTTTGAATGTGGAAACGAAAACACCAAGGAATTCCTGGAAGTGACTCTGAAGAATCTGTGCTGTTGTGTATGATGTTCCCCAATAGGTATTCGCTACTGTTGTCATGTTAACAGCGGATTCGGGCATATCGGCCGATAAATCGAAAACACCGGCAATCAAGTTAAGAAGGGTTAATCTTGAAAAAGCTTCCTTCTCTGTTTCGATGTCATTCTGACAAGAAACAAGGAAGCCGTTTAAGAATTCAGCCCAATCTTCAGGTGATCTAAACGCAATCTTCAAAGCGTTTTCATAAATGGTGTAAGGATACTGCCATTCAATTGAACCACCGAACCAGCTCTGCCATACTACGGGCGCACTCTGAAGCCACATTGATTCAACGGACTTCTGAACAGGTGGTGTAGATGAATCGTAATGCACACCGTTATCTGCACCCATAAGTAAGTTTTCATCAAAAAGCTGTGTATTTGATGCACCTGTGGGAACGGCGTTCTTTGCGTAGTAAGAAATCTTTCTTAAACGATTTGAGAACATTCCCGAATCAAGTGAATTGATAAGCATAAACTTTGCTCTGTAAGGACGAATAGCAATTAAATCCCTGGAAGCAACAAGTGAAAGTGTATTGATTACATTTTCAACACCTGAAGCTAAGATTGATTCACCTACAGATGCAAATGTAGAACCATCTACAGCCTGGATTGTGGCATTGGCACCAAACATTTCATCAGCCATAGCATTGATTAAAGCGTAACCATCGGTTACAGTTAATCTTCTACTCATAATTACCTCCTATTAATATAAGTTTCTTAATGCATCTTTAAACTTATCTTCATTTGAAGTATCATTTACAGGCCCTAAATTCTGAGAAGCGTTTTGTGATTGTAGCTTTTCAAGTTTTTTCTTTGTTTCATCCAATTCCTGTTTTAATGAAGTAAGTTCTTTATTTTCATTAGCTTCTTCACCGGGCTTTTCATCTTGTGCAGGCACCACTTGATTATTTGTTTCCGGCTGTACTTGTTCGGCTTCTTGTGCGGATTTAATCAGCTCATCAACGTCACTAACCGAATAGCCATTTTTAGCTAACTCAATCAAATCTTTAGAATCAATTTTTGATTCATTAAAGCGGTTAATATCAGCGGGCTTATATCCAACTGATCCAAGTTTAATCATCTCTGCTAAGTTCATATCTACCTCCAATAAAAGAAGGGCCTTATAAGTGTAGTCAACACAGCGGATTCAGCCTACAGGCTTGACTAATGAACCCTCGGCCCTTCTACATTCAATATAATACATATGTTCTATACTTGTCAAATTTGACAATATAATGTTGATTTTTGCAAAAATTTTGCAAATTTGTGGATTATATTGTAGAAACTACTCAATATAAAATCCGCTTTGCATGTACTCTATAATTTTATCCTTAATATGTAGATCATCACCAAAATCAACCTGAGGGCTTGCAATCTGATAATATCCATCGGATGAAAGTGTTAAAGATTTCATGCAAGGATAGCCTACAATACCAGGTTGTTGTGTTGGTATATCATAAACTACTTCAGTACACATAATCTGTGTACCCCAGGGCGATAGTGCATAAGAATCAACACCACCTTTGGTTGATATATCGGCAATTGATGATTGAATACCGCTTCCTATATTCATAGCACCACCAAGGGCCATTCCTGCGGCTGCTGCACTACTCATTCCACCTGTGGCAATTCCGATTCCTGCCGATACTAAAGAACCAACACCACTTGAAAGTTTGGCAACACCCGATGCCATACCCTGTGATTGAGAGAGTGGCACATCTTTACCCAAGGCACCGCTAAACCTTGCAACAACATCAAATGTTCCACCGGAACCTGAAGCCACGGAACCAACAACATTTCCTAAAGCATCAATTCTATAAGCTACGTTTAAAGAGCTTCTGCACTTTGCAATTTCAATAGGAAATTCACCACATCCGGGAACATATATTGAAACTCTATGGAATTGGCTACAGTTCATAAATTCCTTTGCACCGCTTCTTACATGAAGTGAAAAAGGTTCCGTTGTATCACTATATTCAAGTGTAGGCGCATATTCTACGGCTGAAACTCCGGAAGGCCACCATCCCAAATTAATTTGTGTACTGGATCCCGACTGTACAGGAAAAGGAACCCATTTACATGCAATAATATAATCCATTACATTTAATAATGAAGGTAAGATTGTTTGTCCTGCATCGGCAATTACAGCCCATAAATCTTCTTGTTTTTCAGCCATTAATGTGCTTAATAGCTGTTTAAACTCTGAAGAAGTCAAGCCAAAGTATTGTACACCATTTCCCGATTTGGTAATTAATACGTATGAACCGGTTGAAGATAAATTCATTGTGCTTCCTGAAGCTTGGTAAATTGTTGGCTTATGAAACGTAGGATAAAAGTTATCAATCAATGAATAATCGGGTGATACATTTGAACGTGTTACATATTGCGTTGATGCCTTAATTTGGGATTTGCATGTGGCAAGGGCATCAATTTCGCATGTAATTTCAAACGTTTCATTGCCTATATACTTACGGCCTACGATGAAATAATAAGAACCATCCCAATACATATAATTAACACGTGTTACCCGGTTATGCATTATAAAAACAGGATTGTCAATATCTACATTATCTTTAAGCCTAACTTCAATTTCAGCATAAGCTCCATCGGGAATCTTTGTTGAATTTTTTCTTTTATCAAAACACCAAAAACGTGCTTTCATCGGATCCTCACCTGCTTCCCAAATGGTACCAAATACATGGGTGCTTTAATCTGTGGGTTAAGCTTCTTTAAATCGGAAACACTTACATTACATCTTCTTGCAATTGCGTAAAGACCTTCCCCGGGTTTAGGATAAGTATATTCAGCTTTAGGTTTCTGAATATCTTCTTTAGGTTTTGAACCTTCCATGCATTTGTTGACTGAATCAACAAATTCAGGAAGCTTACTAACGAACCAATCACCCGGGCAGGATTTTCTTGAAAAGTCACGATGAAGTGTAATTTTCATTTCATCCTTCTTTGGTTCATAGTTCACCCTGGAAGCCTTATCTGAAAAGTATACTAACTTGCTTTTTCCATATCTTTTCATGATATCGCATACAAGCACCCTTAATGTTGCCATAACTTCATCATTAAAAGCATAAGGCGCTTTTGAATCTGAAGCACATTCAATTGTGATAGCTCTCTGATCGTTTGCTTCGTTACTTGAACACCAGGAACGATTTTCTTCATTAACGATTAAAGCTATTTTTCCATCTTTGGCAATTCCATAATTACATGACGCATTTTTGGCCGCACTTTCAAATTCTTTTCCAATTCGTTCAACTGTAACTTGGCCCACAAAACAATGTGGTGTTATTGTATCAACCAAATGTTTGCGCTTTCCTGAATGATTTGGGGATAGCTTTATGTAACTTACTAAGCTTGAATTCATTCTTTATTCCTCCTTCTTTTTACATTCTTTAATACTATCTTCGATATTATCTAAACGCACATTGATTCCTGTAAGAGTGTTTGACAACTCACCCAATGTTTTGTTTAAATCTCCCTGTTGTTTAAATAAGAAGAAACAACAAGCAATAGGAAAACCAACGTTTGTTATCATATTCAACCAATCCTGCATTGTGTATACCTCCTTCCTACTTCGAGTATATACAAAAAGAAGAAGCTTATCAACTAATTTGATAAGCTCCTCCTTTGAAGTCATTAGGGGTACTACTGGGGTAGTGTAGTCTTAGTATCCGGGATAGATACCTTGTACCTTAATTATATTAATCTTCTTCCTCGTTGTCAAATTCAGCGAAAGCATTGAAAGCTTTTCCTTCGCCTAAGAATTTGATTGAATTAGGGTATACAGCACCATCCTTAATGTTAAGTGAAAGCGCTACATCTGCACCCATCCACTTTAAACCATCATTGATTCCTGCTTCAATTGAATCATGCTTTTCACCTTCTAAATCCATGTAAGGAAGCTCGAAGGTTGTGGATACATTAACATATCCATCAAACTTCTTGATCCATGCAGGTGTGAATTTAGGGCCTGCTTCTTTGAAAGCATCCGTTAATTCTTTCTGCTTCTTTTCGTTAAGCTGTGCTTCTGCAAGTGTGATGAATAAACCTTCCTTGCTTCTGCCTTTTTCAAATTCCTTCTTTTCTCTCTTACAAACAACTAACTTTCCTTTAATAATCATTTTAATTTCCTCCAATTCGTTTTCAACTTGTTTTGTATCATTCCCGGATACATTTATGATTAATCCTTCTTAATTAAAGGCTCAATCTGCTTTGCTTGCATCTGTGTTGCTTCCCTCATGAGTTCTTGTACTTCCTCATTCTTAAGCCCAAAGAGTTCAATTAAAACATGCTCTGCTTCCATCGCCATACCAACATAATGGGGTTTTTCAAATGCTTTGGAACATATTTCTTTAAAGTGTTCTTTGTATTCTTCTACCATTTTGGTTTTAATGAATACCGGGTTATGTTCTCTTAGATCGTTTCTATTCAAACGTAAACACCGCCTTTAATTTAAGGGCCTGTAAATCCCTTGTGATTTTGTAAAAGCTTGTCATACATTCACCCAGGGAAGTACAAATCTTATTGTACTTTGAATAAGCTTCATCCTCCGCTTTGATTTGGTAGCTGTTAAGCTTGTAATTGGTGATTACCTTAAATTTTACCTGTGGCATTTTTAAATCCTCCCTTTGTTAGTTCTTTTAATTTATCTTTCATTGTTTCAATAAGATCATATAACTCATTATGTCGGATACATGATTCACATACATCAAATGCAATTATATTAGAAAGTTCATGATCTCCTTTGTCGGCATCACATACACTTACATTATAAAGCATTTCTACTTCATTATCACAAATATCACACTTAAGATGTTTCTTCATTAGAATCATTCTTTCTATCCTCCATATAATCTTCTATGAAATCTTTTGCAATAAGGAAATATAAAATACATTCTATTGAACAAACAACGATTAGGAAACCACAAGTAACATGCACCATTATTTCAGTTGTGTTCATTATTATCTCCTTCCATTACATAAACTTTATAACCGGCTTCTTCAAGTTCCTTCTTAAAATGATAAATTTGCCTTTTTTCAACAATTTCTGAATATAAATCCATCATATTACATGCACATGTTACACCCATAAGTAAAAGTTGTTTCTGTTGTGCATCCATGCCATCAATTATTTCCTGTGAATCCATTTATGCATCCTCCAATGCTTGTTTCATCATATCTAAATGTTTTTTCATAGCCAATATTATATCTTCACACATTTCAGGATAGTCGGCCAAGTCTAAATCAACACGCTTATCACCTGTAAATATATTAAACGCAAATGTTGACATTTTTAATTGATGTTTGCGATTAAAACTATGAACAAAGAAATTTTCTAAGCCGGATATTTTATCAATTAAATTCTGTAACTGATCGAGTTGAAACTGTGTCATACGATGAATACCTCCGGCTTTAACAAGTGTTCAATCATATCTTCAGTAATTACTACCTGTACATTTAAAATGGTACCTGATTTCATCCTTACAATGATTGAAAGTGTTTTATATTTAAATATTCTTGATTGAACAATTGACACATCAGCATCATGTAATTCAACTTGCGTTTCAAGCGGTTTTGCAAGTGTGCCATCCTGTATCATACAAACAGCATCTTCTACTTCAAATTTTACAGCCCCAACAAATCCGTTATCTTCAATTTTCATTGTTCCGTTATCCTTCCATAATATTGATACATTTCTAAAAATTGTTCTACCGGGGATCTTACAGGTCCCAAATCCTTAAAACCAAATTGTGTTTTGCGAATAATAAAAACCGAATCGGGGAAAACTTTAAGCACTTTACAAATAACATCCGTTTCAACTACATCAATGTTGAATTTACTTTTTGCAATCCAAACTTCCCCAGGTTTAATGTGTTTAGTACCTCCCATTTTTATCCCTCCGTTTTCCAATTGAGTAAGGGCGCAATTCCCTGGGTAACACTTCTTTCATAACAAGATGTTATAATGTACTCGGAAATTGACTTTTCTTCCTTCTCAGCTTCTTTTACAATCAAATCCTTTTCTTCCTTGGTACATCTGATTGTAATTACATCTGTTTTTCTAACCATATGTTTACCTCCTGAAACTACAATACTACATGTATATACATTTGTCAATACATTTGTTTATACATCATAAAATTTTTTATAATTCATTATCAGATCATAATATGAATATTTTCTAAACTTGAATCTATCTTCTATACATTCATTCCGCAAATCAATAACATGTTCCAAATAGAATCGTTTCTGATCGTTTTCTTTATCTAAGTTATAGCTTTGGATGAAATGTCCCTTAGAGTGTGTTGCATAATACATTCCTGTTTCAGGTTTAATGTATATGTACATATCATGTGTATCCCTATAATGAATATGATATAAACATCTCATCTTCTTAAGTGGAAGTTCTACCACATTTGAAAAATCGTTTGATGCAAATTCACCTTCAAAGGATTTCTTTGCCCATGAAGTTCCCTTCATAGCTTGATAAATACCTTCTTCATCAATCGTAGTACTCATGAATTCCCCGGGTAAAATGTGATGAAGGAAAATGCCACGTTCTTTATTAACATGAATGTTTTCTTTTCTTGCACACATTTCAGCCATTTCATCAACCACTTCCAGGGCATTTGTTATGGGCGTACTTATTTCTTCAGCATTTGCAAACAAGATTAATTTAAGGGGTTTTCTACCTCTTTTTTGTCTGTCACGATTAACTGTCATGTATAAATCCAACAACATTTCACCCTCGGCTCTTCTTATGATTTCACCCTTCTGTGGTATAAATTCATCGAATAGCATCCACTCGGCCAAAGTTAAATCAATACCTTTTACAGCCTTAACCTTATTAAGTGCTACAACGTAATTAAGTGGGCTTCCAATAGGTTCATAATCATGATCGCAATCGTAGAAAGCACCAATTCCCTTCTTTAAAATTCTGCCGTGAACGTTTGTGTTAAAATCTCTGTTTAGAGGGTACCAAGGTGATGGGTCAAAATCTCCCTTTGCATTTCCTTCACATATTAGATTTACATCTTCAACTGTACGCTTCATGTAGATAGTGGGAAACTTGTGATAAGGGTATCTTAAACCGCCGTATGTTTTACCCGGGCCACGTTGACTCCATACAATGAAAATTGTACATTCAGGATGATCTTCAATATCTTTTCCAATATGGTAATATCCATCATTAAAATCTTCATTAAAAATATTATTCATCTCCATAAATTTGTACCTCCACTTCTTCATCAAATATGTTTTCCCAGTCGTATGTTTCTATACAGTCAAGCTCATAATCACAGGGAATCAAGCTTATGGAATCCCCTGTTTCATTTCCGTTTTTATCTGTGTAAATATCATCCACATAAAAATAAATATGTGTCTTTTTTCCTGTTTTGGTTCCCGGAAAGATAAAGCCCGGAGTAAAGTTTGAAATATCATCATTTAAACATTCGGCACCCTTTTTCTTTGGTACACCTGCAACTGTAAGATGAAGCTTATCATCTGCCAAACATCTTCCACAATAACGCTTAGCACCCATATACTTAAATTCCGTATATTTATCTTTATCCCCTTCTGTTTCAGCTACACCTAACCAATATTCTTTATCATCTTTAATTACAGGGCCGTATAAGTTAGCTTTTAGTTTGTCTTTGCATCCTTCATTGTAAGCATTTACCTTTTCATAATCCCAATCAGAACCATAACATGAATCTGTATCCGAATAATAAGGACGTTTACAACACTTGATTAATTGATGCAAGTTATAAAATGCAATTGATGTTACCCACACTCCCCATTGATATGGAAGTATACTTGACATTTTATTAATGTATTTTTGATATTCTTCTTCCTCATTCACATCCGTCTTTTCTAAGAATTCACCGGTAATATAATCTTCAATGTAATCGGATCGGATTGATTTTTGTACTGTCATTCCGTACAAGCAATTAACCAAAGCCTTCATTATAGAATAAAGCACCACATCAGTGGAACCTTTAAGCTGTGTTTTGTTTCCAAAGGATTCAAAAACAAAATCTGTAAACCACCTTGGAAGATACCCCTTAAGTGCTGTTTCAACATCACAACAAATGTGCTTATCCCATGTGTACATTTCTTTAATAACGGCAAGATCGTATTCGGTGAGGTATATTTCTACATAGTTTGCACAAAGTATTCTGCCGTTATCCTGGATTGCATTTATTGTTTTTAAACATTTGCTAAATTGCAGCGCAGGCATCGGTTCAAAATCTGATTTTAACCTTATGTTTGTGGCGATAAATTTAAACGCAAAAGCATATTCATCCATATTATCAACAATAAAATCTGCTGATACGTTCTTCCCCATGGAAGTGAATTTTTCCATAGGGAATTTAAAAGCGCACATTACATAAGGGTATGAAGATGCAAAATCAAAACATTGTACAAGGCCCTCAATAAGCGTGTTAACAAAGTGCCTGCATCCATGAGTAAAACCACCGTGAAAGATTGCATTAAACTTTCTATATTGTTCAAGTGTTAATGCCATCTTTAAAAAATCTTCATGTGCTTTTTTCTTTCCTCGTTTCCTTGTTTGCTCCCTTGGAACACCTGTGGCGGTAAGTGGAATTGAATAAATCTTCTTATTCATAGTTACAAGGGTTTTATCAATACACTCAACACCGGCAAGTGTATCACACTCTATATAAGATAATTCATCCGCATCCAATGGAGTATTTTGATTCCTTAATTTATCATAATCCCACTTTCCTACCTGCTTTTTATGTTCCACATCCAAATCATCGGCCCACTTTTCAAGCTTACGCTGTGAAAGAATAAGTGAATCCTTTAATATAATGCCGTTTTCAAATTCAATGTATATAGGATAATACGGCTTTACATTAAGCTGATTTGTTGGAAATCCATAAAGCTTGTACCAAAACTTACGAACAAAAATATGATCGTATCCAAGATTATGACAATAAAAAACTGTGTTGGTACCTTGCATCATAAAATGTATCTTTAACATTGTAGATGCAAGTGTTGAGGGCTTTCTACCATAAAGAGTACAAATATTATGGTGGTATGCCCTTATCGATAGAGTCCAACACACAACGTGGTTTTCCCCTGTTTTATATTTTAATTTCCCCTTTTCCATGTAAGGCTCATCAGGCTTCTTTTTAGATGTTTCTGTATCAATCATAATAACAACATCGTTATAAGTTATTTTCCTGCCTTGGCCTGCTGTATTCATATATGAAATGTACTTAAGCTTGTTATAATCAAACTTCTTATAATGTACAAATTCATATTCCATACTTCGGACTTTTTCCGAGTATGCTTTTATGACACTATCCCGGTTACGCATTTATTAAATAAGCTCCTTCACCATATTTGCCTTTAATGCTTCCTGTATCTTTATATCAATAACATCCTGGTTACTTGACTTGAAATCCTTTTCCTTCAAATCTTTTATTTCAATTCCGAGTTCCTCAGCTTTCTTTTGAATTCGGCCTATTGCTTTAAGTGCTGTTTTTGAACCAAATTTTGAATCCCACTTTTCATTTGTTTTTCTTTCATAATAAGATGCAAGCTCATCCCATGTGAAATTTGTACCATAAGTTTCATTTACTGTGTTTGCTTTCTTAATATATACGTTTGTTATTCCAACCTTTGTTGAAGTGGGTGAATCAAGAAATTTCTTTATATCGTTAAGTTTCATGATAAGCTTTTCTTCATCCTTTGGTGGTGTTCTGAAAAACCTCTTAGCCGATTCACCATTCCAGGAACGAATATCTTTCATGGCTGAAGCATAGGCCCAATCTTTTGCAGAGCTAAAATACTTATTATTTGAATACTTTTCTAAACGCTCTAAACGCTTATCTGCTGTTTGGGCTAAACGCTTGTAATATTGTTGTAACGTTTCACCGGGCTTCTGATCTGTTGAGTAATCACGCTCCTTTAATAAAGGATTTATCTTGTATTGATTTGCCATATTTAAATACCTCCTGCACAAGTAGGATAACATTTTGTATATACAATTTCAATACGAACATTTATTCATTTTGCACAATTCCCAAGAAAATGCGAGCATCAACAACATAATACGTTTTCATGATTTATTGCGACTAGCGAACACGTGTTCTCAACATCGGGGAAACTTGCGAAAACCTCGCAGTACCTTTTTCAAGCAC
>Ga0129307_1002527_pt1 | contig 14042 bp, 11 predicted proteins | sample P1105metagenome_FD_94437 | JGI IMG/M metagenome (GOLD analysis project Ga0129307, IMG submission 94437) | Capybara group fecal microbial communities from Wisconsin, USA - P1105 metagenome | ecosystem: Host-associated > Mammals > Digestive system > Large intestine > Fecal | place: USA: Wisconsin... | reverse complement strand
GTCATTATATGTTAAACCGCCATTATTCCTGTAAGGATTTCCATCTTTATTAGGGAAGTTACATTGAACAAACCAATAGTAATAAAGCATACGGAGTTGATGCTGTAAATTATCGTTTATCTCATTATTTACAGCTATCTTTCTATCAAGAGTATTTAGAACTTTAGCAACTTTCTTTTGTTCTTCAATATCTGGCAATTCAATCTCAAAATTCTCTAAATCTCTTTGATATAAATGAGGAATAGTGCTTCCTTGTGCCTTGTTTCTTCTTATAAAATCCTTAAAGATAAAGCTTTTCAATATGTGATATAGATAATCAAAATCAAGGCTTTCTTTCATAGTGTTACGTATTACAAATATTCCGGAAGCAACAGTACAATCACTAGGAATATTTTTGACATATCCTATTTTTCCCAATGTACCGTCTTTTGAAACGAGAATGTCACCTTCTTCAAGCTTAATCTCGCTTGACTCTTCATACCTTTCCTTGGATATATATCCACAATTTTCCCAATCTATAAAACCATCCATCAAAGCTGTTGCATTTATGATTCTATATTCACTTTTACTTAAATACTCATCTTTACTTAATCCTCTCCACCCAATGCGACCATGAATATATAAATCTCTACCTAAATTTAACTTAAGCATACCCTTATCTCCAATCTATCATCCTATATACTTCTTATGTGCTTGTTTTACATTGCTTTGCTTAACCATAGCATACTGCAATGTAGTATCAATTCGCTGATGACCAAGCAATCGTTGTAATTGTTCTATTGGCATCCCCTTATCTATCGCCGAGGTTGCCAATGTTCTTCTAAACTTATGAGGGAATACATTCTCTAATCCTACTTCATGACCAATTTTTCTTAAACGTGCCTCGATTCCTCCTATACTCATTCTATGAGAAGGAGATTTTAATGAAACAAACAACGCTTCGTTATTATCCTCTCTCTCATCAAGATATTTCCTTAAATGCATTTTGGTTCTCGCATCAAAATAAACAATTCTTTCTTTATCTCCTTTTCCAAAGACCTTACATTCTCGTTCTTTGAAATCAATATCAGATTTATTCAAAAGAACAATTTCTCCCACTCGCATACCTGTTGAAGACAACATATCAATCAAGGCTAAATCTCTTAGTGTGGTACAATTATCTCTCATTAACTCCAAATCCTCATCTGAATAAGTATCCTTTACTACGCTACCAGATTTGACCTTATGTATTCTGCGAACAGGGCTTTTGACAATATAGTCTTCATCTTCTAACCAGCCAAAGAATGAAGATAATATTCTCCTTATATTATCAATCGTAACCTTACTGGACTTATGCTTTTCCTGATAATCTGATAGATATCTCCTCAAATCATCAGTTGTAATTCTTCTTACATCTTTATCAATTTCTGCACATACTTTATGTATAGTCTTTGAGTAATAGGTAAGAGATTTCTCTGATCTTCCCTCTACTCTTTTTGCAGATAGAAACATCTCAATATAATCTTTTACCTCATCTGTGTCTGATTTGTTCTCAACAAAATCATATTTTGATAACGCGACAATCAATACCTTCCTAAGTTTTTCCAACTGAACATTATCAAGACTTTTCAACATTTCTTGCTCAATTTCAGTTATTATTTGTTCTTTCATAATCGTTCTCCTTTTCATTTATTCAAGAGAACGACATCAGTGGCAGTTCTGATGTAATAACCTTCGCCACTGTTGAAGGTTAAATACTAAACGATAATTTACAGCATCAACTTGAACTATCTTTTGACTATTATTTTAATAATCAGACAACCTCTAAATCGTGGAAAAAAGGAGTGTTATCTGATATTGCCAAAATCACAATGGGGCAATCCCCATCAGGTGAAAGCTATAATAATACTGGAAATGGGACTCCTTTTTATCAAGGTTCAACCGACTTTGGCAGTGTTTTCCCTATGATTCGTATGTATACAACTGCACCTTCGAGAATCGCTGATACCATGGATACTTTATTAAGCGTTAGAGCACCTGTTGGCACAATGAACATTTCTTTTGAGGAATGCTGCATCGGACGAGGCTTAGCTGCAATTCGTGGTAAAAATAACAACAATATCTTTGTACGTTATTTATTGAAAAGAAATCAATGGTACTTTGATAATATCAATAATAGCGGAACAACTTTCGGTTCTATTACAAAAGATTATTTGTATAACATGCCTGTAACAATTCCTGACGATATATCAATCAGAAGATTTGAGGATAACGCAGTATTGCTTGAACATCAAATTTACAATAATGAAAGGGAGATTCGTACATTATCTTTATTAAGAAATTGGCTTCTCCCAATGCTCATGAATGGTCAAGCCACCATTGCTGATTGATATAAATTATCGTTTATTTCATTATTCAATTCTATTTTACGGTCTATGTCCGACAACAATTTTCCGATTTTCTTCTGCTGTTCCATTTCAGGCAGTGCCACCTTAACAGAACCAATACCCTCAGTTGTCAATGTATATCTCTGACCACTTCCACTTGCCTGATTTGAAAAATAGGTTCTTGCTCTTAAGGAATTTAAGTATGCGTTCAAGTATCGTCCATCAACCTTTTCTCTATCCGGTACTATCAATGCAGTATGATACCCCAAAACAGTATCCTCTAAGTCATCTGCTATATATGTTGCCATACCAATATCATCTCTGGTTTCGCTATCTTTTGTGATGGCTACCATTCCCTTTTTAAGAGAAAACCTATCTATCTCACTCTTATTAGCTGTAGCGAGCATAAAATATTTAGTCATGCGTTCTGTAACTGCCCAGTTATTATACACATCCGTGAAATTACAGAGCTTAACTGGTATTTCGCCGTCCTTAACCTTTTTATCTACACCGCTTATATCAATATGAGCTATTTCATCAAGCCTATAATCCTTATTTATCCTCATACCTTACCTTCTCCATCTGCTCATTGATTTCTTTTTCAAGTTTCCCTGATTCCGCAAACAACTTATTCAATATAGTCATATATGATTCCATTCTTTGCTTAAACTCTTCAGGCATCATTTCTACATATTCAATCTTCACTTCAAAGTATTGACCTGCGGAAAATGAATAGTTCTTTTCTATAATCTCATCGTTTGTTACCAATACCGAGAAATCATCTACTTTTTCCTGATTATTAAATGTAGCTATAATCTTCTCTATTTCGTCATCCCGTAAAACTGTTCTCTGATTTTTGCCTTCCTTTCTCTTTTCGCCAAGCTTGGAAGCATCAACCAGGATCACCTTATTGTCTTCATCACTCTTGGTCTTATCAATAAATATAACCGATACATTTGTACCTGTATTTGCAAATATATTTGAAGGCATTGACACTACGCCCTTTAACCAGTTCGCATCTATCAGCTTTTGACGTATTTTCTTTTCTATTCCCGCCTGAGCTGTTAAAAATCCGGTAGGAAGTACTACCGCAGCTCTTCCGGTATCTTTCATACTCCATAAAACATGTTGAATGAATAAAAGATAAATAGCCATTGAATCTTTCTTTGCATTCGGTATTTTAGGAACTCCTGCGAAAAATCTATCCGTATCTGACCAATTATTCTCTATAGAATCCCTGGTTTTACTAAAATCAAGCTTAAAAGGTGGATTAATCGTTATATAATCAAACTTTTTATAACCACTTGACGGATCATGGTTTATATTATACTGAGATGGCATTAGCAAGCTGTCTCCCTGAACTATGTTATCAAGGCTCTCCGTAAGTCCATTAAGCATCATATTGAGCCTGAGGAACCTTGTTGATTTAGTAGAAACATCCTGAGTATATACTCTGGCTCTATTACCAAACTTACCTTTTCCCAGTTCATTAGCGAGGTGTAATACGAGCGAACCAGAACCGGCTGCACAGTCCAGAACTTCGTATAACTTATCATCTTCAACCTCTGACATACCTACAAGTATTTTGGCAATAATATTAGATACCGACTGAGGAGTAAAATACTCAGCATACGTTCCACTTGCAACATTATAATTCTTAATAAGATACTCAAAAATGGTTGAATAAAAATCAAAATTGTTTTGGAAAGCTCCCGAAAAATCAAACTTATCCTCTGATATTATTCCAAACAGAGCAGATGCAAAGGATGATCTCTTACTTCTATCAATAATATTTTCTGTTATCCTAGTGAAAAGCGGTTGTTTTTCGCCTCCTGATGTCTCAACCTTAAACTTATCATTCTCAGGATAACCGGAAATCCTTTCTAATGCATCATCAAACAAAGTGCTGAAATCAGGTTTACTTGCCTTGTTGATCAAATACTCTATTGTATCTTCCTGATGAAATACAACATCTGTTGGGTGAGCATCATAGAAAGCATCGAGTTCATCATTTTCATTCAAAACAATCTCATCGAGCGTTTCACCTATTTCTTCAGCAAAAGCCTTCAAATTATACATATACTTATCATTTAAGAATTTGTATAAGAAAACTCCAGTTACTACATCTTCCTCGCCCGCAGTATTTGAAAGCCCATTTTGTGAGCATAATCCCTGCAAGTCATCAATCATTTGATTGATCTTTGTTTCAAGTGAATAATAATCAGTATGGTTCTCTGCCATTTTACAAATCTCCTTATCTAAAGTTCTGTAGGTTAAAATACATATCCGACAGCAAAGTCTGTATCCAGTCTTTCAGATTCAGTTTCTTGTACAAGCCTGCCTTCAACAGCCCCTTAACTACCTTCTTTTTAGTCTCGTCTATGAACCCTTCTCTACCTTGTACAATTAATATATTCGTATCTATTCCCTCTTTTATTTCGGAATAAATATACTTTACAACCTCTTCAATATCCTTATTATTCAGTTCCGGTCTATCTGTCACTATATCTTGATACGTTTTAACAAGCGCATAATTACCATCATATATATTTGCCAGCCGTTCATTCTCTGCATTTATAGCTATAGCCTGTTCAAGAATCTTTCGCATTTCATCGGTCAAATCATTTAGATCATCAAGTGACATGATATTCATTCTGCCAAATAATTCCTGGAGCGCAGCGTCAAGATTAACCATTTTAATGTCATCTTTATTTCTATTTCGGTTTATCTCCCGTTTTACCTTTGTCAGAGTATCCGTAAAGTCCTTATATGTCGGATCTTCCGGATTAAATCGGCTTAGGTCTATAATAGAAATAGATACCTTTATAAATTCATAAACAAGCTCTACTACTTCTTCATCCGATATAATATCCAACATTCTTACCGGTGCTTCAGTAAGGTTCATAAAGTCTATTCTTTCCTGGGTAAGGCGCAGTTTCTTCTTTATGAGTTCAATATCTATCTTTGCAGCCTCTTCCATTTCATTTGAAAGCATAAACTCAACAAAACACTCTTTAATCCCATTAAGCTGATGCTTAATCTTAAGTAAAACCTGCTTATTATAAAGCGTCAGCTTCTTTGAAAAGGCTTCTAGATTATCTTCAGGATTCAAGAAGTTCAGTTCTTCAATATACCCTTCATACTTTTTCTTTATGGTGTTAACATCAACAACCAATCCAGCAAGAGAAGTATTATCGTCATCCTCATCACCGGTTTTTATATCTTCCTCAAGTTCCTTAAGGTAATCTTCAAGCGTTCTGTCATATTCTTCTTCTATATCAATGAAGTCGGTAATATAACCATAGTGATAAATCTTCCCATTCGGAGATTTATATGGTCTATTGACTCGTGATATAGTCTGTAAGAGGTTTTGAGCATGAGGACCTCTTAGTAGGTACATCTTCTTAAGTCTTGAAACATCGTATCCAGTAGTAAGCATATATTCAACTATGAGCAAATCCGGCTTACCCTCATACTTAAACTGTTTCTGATTATTTGCATTAGCCTCCGACTGCAGAGGATTACCTTCATCTGATATAACCAAACCTGTTGAAAGCTTGGAATTATCAATAAACCATTGGTGCAGTTTTTTGGCTTGCGGATTAGAACGACATACTATCATTCCTCCAATGGTTCTATCACTATTTACTATACGGAAATTATTAAAATCCTTATCTATCCACTTACCAAGGTAGTCAATATACGGTGTACTCTCATATACATCAGCACTATTTATATCCGGATCTTCCATTTCAAGATTGTTCTTTATTTCAGTTTTAACTACCGTATCTATCTTTTCTTTTTTAATTCGGAGTGTGTAACCGTCCGCTATGGACTTGTCATAAAAATACTTGTGTATATAGTCTCCAAATTTGAGATTAGACCTCTCTTTTTTGCTTAACAGAGGTGTTCCGGTAAGTGCAACAAATATCGCATTAGGATCACACAATATAAGGTTCTTAAAATATGTACCCTTCAAAGCGTAAGATCTATGCGCTTCATCTATAAAGAAAACCCTTTGCACATTTGCATCATAAGCATTTTGAGCTTGCGGGATTGCTTCTTCAAATTTTTGAATATTAACGATTACAAATTCTCCGATGGAATCATCATCACTATTCTTCTTTAAAGTCTTATTCAATTCCTTGCTAAAATCAGCTTTATTCTGTGCATTGACAGTGGAGAAATACCTGTTAGAAAACTCACTGTTATCCTGCCTTAAAAGCTCCAATCTATCAACAACAAAGAAAAACCTTGTAAGTGTATCTTTCTTGGCATAATAATTTTTCAGAATACCATTACAATAAGCAGCCAGCTCGGTCTTTCCACTTCCTTGCGTATGCCATATTATCCCTCTCTTTTCATTGTTATCTAGACGCTTAAGCAGATTCCTTGTTGCAAAAAACTGTGGATATCTCATAATATGTTTTTCCGGCGGATTATCGTTGTTAGCCTTAAGATAAAGAAGCCCATTCTTTAGAATATATAAGAATCTTTCCTTATCAAAAAACGATGTAATAAAACGATTACACGGAGTATCTGTAGTATTATTTTCAGCAAATTCATCTGTATCAAAGATTGAAGGATTATATCCCAAATCTTTAATAATCTCTTTGCAGAATTCATCATCTAAACTCTTATATTTATATTGTTCATGATAGTTCTTCTCATCTTCTCTAAAAAAGGAAAAAGATGTTTTATTACCATTCGGAGTGGTATAAAAAGAACCGGCTTTTACTGTATCAATATCATCATTGTCATTGTTCTCATAATCCATATTATTTGAGAATGATACGACCTGCAAAAGATTAAAGAACTTGCGATATTCGTTATTTACAAGTCTCTTATTTATCATTCTGTTAAACTCTTCCTGGATACCGCCCGGATTATTTGGTTTTTTGACTTCCAGAAAGGCAAGAGGGATACCATTTATCAATATATTTACATCCGGTCTAAAAGAGCCTTCTTCTGTATCTCTTTCTATTGTAAAAGGAAGCTCATCGACTACAGCAAAATCATTATTATTAACCTCATCAAAATCAATAAAAATAACATCTGCCGTCATATCAGTAAGTCTCTTATATATTGATCGTCCATAATCATTATTTCTCATAAGAACATGAATCTCTGATAATAACGTAGATATTTCACTTTGCTCGAACTGTCTACCGTTTATCTTCTCCATAGAAGCCTTAAAACGTTCTACAAATACTTTGGTATTAAAATCAATATCAGAAGCCTTTAATGACTGATATTTATACCCTATTTTCAAAAATTGAAGTGTAGCAGGAATTTTAACCCTTGTATCCTCATTGAAAGTTCTCATTCAACCTTCTCCTCAACAAATATAATTATTCTTTAACAGTTCTCCCATTTTATCTTTTACATCTTCAGGCGCCTTAATTAATACATCTCCACCCAATGCAATTATCCATCCAAGAAACTGATTGCTAATCTTAACATCTACCTGAATCTCAAAGTGTTCGGGATCAACTAAAGTTCTTTTTGTTTCTAATCCAAATCTATCAACAATAACATTAGCAATATTGTTTTTGCAAAGAAGCGTAACCTTCTCTTCTTCTCCACCATACATGCCAAATAATTTCTTTTTATACTTATCCTTATCTGCCTTTTTGAATATTGATGAACCTTTTCTTTTGTTTTCTGAAATCTGCACATTTAGCATCTTATCAACCCGATAATGCTTCATTTTATCTTCTTTTTCATCAAATCCGACAAGATAATAATACTCGTTATCAAAGAAAAGAGCCCAGGGACTTACGTTATAAAAATCTCCATCATGATGTAGCACCTGCTCACCATCTACATTCCAGCTAAAGTATTGGAAAAATAGTTGTTTATCAATGTTGATTGCGGTATGGATTATATCAATGGATTGAAATACATTTTCATCCATATCCTTAACTCTACCAGCCACAAATACCTGCCTTTGATGTAACTTTTCATTATACTCACTCAGCAACGATTCCAGTTTCTTTATAAGAATATCAGTTTTCTCTTCTGTCATATATTTTGAAGCTTGAACTGCGTCTACCAACTGCTTAAGTTCGGCAATCTCAAAGACATGATTCCCTACATGATAATATGTCCTTCTCCCTCTCTGCTCTTTTATAATCTTAATGCCAAAATCTGAGAGAGCATCAAAATCATCATATACACTCTTTCTCTGAGCTTCTATATCATACTTCGCAAGTTCATTTATAACCTGGGGCATAGTAAGAAAATGTGTATCATCAGTCTTTTCTTTCATGATTTTGGCAAGATATAAAAGCTTAAGTTTTTGATTTTTGGTTCTCATACAGCCTCCCATTATCATAAACAAGATAGAGTTAACCAAAGATATTCTATCATACTTTGGTGGAACTTTAAAGGGACAACATGAAAATATCTAAAAAAAAAGCTCAGCAGCATATGCTACCGAGCTTAAATTTTATTTTCCTTTAAAATCGCCATAAGTAATTTGTTTTTTTCCTATATTTCTATTCAAAACAGTAATAGCTGCATTTTGGCTTTCTTTTCCACCATTTGATGCACAATAATCGGCTAAAACAATCGGTTCTATGTTATGCTCAAATAAATCTATAGCTGTCTTTAATACACAACAATCTGTATCAATACCAACTAAATATACTTTTTCTATATTATTGTTTTGAATAATGCTCTCTAATTCTTTACAATATGCAGAATAAACATTCTTTTCTAATATGATATTTGATTTATCTTCAATTTCAGGAATAATATCTATTTCCGGTGATTCCATTAATCTGTGCCAATTCATTATATCAGTATAACCACTACCACTAATATTAACGAATTTGGTTGCAACAACAATATCTTCTTTGAAATAATCCAATAGATTTATTATTCTTGGAACAACATATCTGGTCTCATCAGATACAAAACCATTTTGTACATCTATAACTAATATACAATCCATTCAGATCAACTCCTATTCTTTTCGTAATAATAATACTATACCAATAACAACAATAATGCAATTCATAAATATACCGGCATTATGAAATAAATGTTCTCCGTACTCTGCAACAGTAGGTGCAATTTCAATAAAAGCAATGAAAAACAACAAAATCTCTGTGCTTTGTCCTAGTTTTTTTTGTTTTAAAGCCCCATCAAGTTGTTCTCTTTCAAGTATATATTTTATTTTTCGCTGTAATCTTTGCATATTATCGCTAAGTCCACTAGTATCTACCATACCTTTCTGCAAATCAAGAATTCTTGTAGGCATGCTTGAATCATCAAAATCATAAAGTCTATTATCTATTAAATCAAGCGTATAACTTTTCCTCTGTAAATCAACAATATCCTTTTTCGAGAATGATTGAATATCGTCAAGCGTTTTATCTAAACAATAAACATAAAACCAATCACTTTGTAATTGTACTTCAAGAGCAACATATTCTTCAATATCAATCTTCTGAACCTTACCTATTCCTATGACCGCAGCCCAACTCATATATGTATCAAGATGCCTGTGTTTTTCATAATCATGCAGATTCTGATCAATTTCAATACTATTAAGAATACTATCTAAATCAAATTCAATTTCTGTAGATGATTCAAACTTACTTGAATCTTCTAAATAAAGTACTGCCGGATCAAGCATTGCATATATATTGCTTTTCATCCAATCAGGGTAATCTTTAAAAGAACCACTGATTTTGTTATTCCAATCAAACAGAGAGAGTGTCATTATATATGATAAACCCTTATTCTCAAATTCTTCTGATGCACTTGAACGAATTCTTTCTGATTTTTTTTCTTTTAAAACAAAAAACCGTAAATCTTTAACAATACTCCACATAATTGAGGACTGTCTATGGTTCCACTTGAATAATTCACTATGAGCTTTTTTTCTGTTTTCACCATATAAAATTGAAAAATTACGATTATTAATATATTCAATATATGATTCTTCAATCACAAAAACAATAATTCCTGTTTTATATACAAATAATGAAAGACCTGCATCAATAACAAACGCTACATGACAATCCTTTAGTATTGAAGCCTGGCGGGGCGTAACATTCAATTCTATATAAGAATTATCATTTAAATATTTGTATATATTCTTAAAATCTGTATCATATAATTCCCTGCCCAAGTCAAATGGAATTACTCTAATAGGATGAGCAATAATCACCTCGTCATTTTTTTGATTCTCCATTGAAGTTGTCCCCGTCAAATGTTAATAATACTATTAAATCAATAGCAACATGTTATATAAAAAGATATAATAATCAAGTTCAATTCGATCATGAATAATATTTAATAAATTATTTAATAAATTAAATAAGCTTTTTTCTCTGTAATTCGCGTCATAAAACGATGAATCCAATAACCTATCATGATATATTTCATATGCCAACTCATTTTTATTGCAAAGAGATTTACAGCAACACATATATATAACCATCATGGCACTGTATGCACTATTGCGAAATGGAATTACGTTATCGCCAAATGAATATCTATCGTGTTTTACATCCGAAATACAAAAAGAATAATTGTTAACTAAAAAACCATTATCCAATTCTTCCTGCAATACACTCTTTCTCAAATCATATTCTACACATAATCCATCTTTATAAATGACCATATAAGTATTTGAATAACTAAAATGCTCCGACATAAATACATCTTTATAACCAAATACTACTTTTCTAAAATCTTCAATCGGCAACGCGCCCATAACAATATCTATATCTGAAAACACTTTTGCTTTCCCTTTGGATAAAGAACCTTTTATAAGCACATCAATTGATAAATGAACTGATTGTTCTCTAATATAATCTATAAATGATTCATGTTTCTTAGTCGGGTACTGTAAGAATGTACTTTCAGAAAAAACAGGCTTTAAAGTACTACTGTTCAAGCCACCAAAAACACCAATTGTTCGTATTACATCTATTTCTTCAAAGGATAAATACGAAGTATTCACAGCTTCTGAATTTTGTGAAACAGAAAGTGTAATATGTGGCTGAGCTATACTATTTATCATGTCTTTTAATCGTTTGTTGTCGGTAATGATTTTGACGCTTAAGCCTTCATTCTTTCCATTATTTCCATATCCGGTTAATTCAATTTCAACAACCTCTCCAAATAAATCAGCATCATAATAATCTGGTTTATAAGCAAATGTTACATGTGGAAAAAGAACAACATTATCTAAGATAGATCTATCAATAGAACTAATTCTTCTATCTAATAACTCTCTATCAATAAAACACCCTATATATTTGTATCTAAAATTATTATTTTTCATTATCATATTTGTTCTTTCTAATATTCTTCACAACATAGAACAATGCAATTGTAATTGCAAAAAAGCATAGTATCTGAACTACCTTTATGCCAACATCATTTAAAAACCATCCGAAGAACGACTCCACAAAATCAAAACTGTCAATTAACGCAGAGAAAAAGCTTAAGAGTGACAATACAAGCAATGATCTATTTACCGTATCATCTCTGACCTTTTGTTCATTTTCAGAAGCCAACCTTCTTGTTTCTGCCAAAGAGACTAATGGCTCGTGTACATCTTCATACATCTTTTTTAGAGCAAATGCATCTTGCATTTTATCATATAAATATTGGTACTGCGGAACTTCGGTTACCAACGAAAACACAAAATCTGTTTCAAATTCATATAGTTCGCTTCTATACTGTTCAAGCTTTTCCAAACTATTATAAGCCCCAACACCAATTTGAGTTAAAAACATGTATAGTACAAATTTTTGATGTAACAATTGAACATACATGAACAAATATTGCGCATTAAAATTCTCATAAAACTTACCTAATATAAAACTTCCTCTCCCAAATCCAGGACACGCCAAACATATAGCAGCTTCTGGCGATATTCCCCACACTGTATCCTTTGATGGGGTAAAAATTTCTTCACTATCAAGTTTTTCATTTTCGGCATATAAAAAACCATCACTGTAACATCTTCGTAAATAAAAAAGCTCATACCTATAAGAATCTTGAGGTTCTACCTCAAGAAATGTAAGTATATTGGCTCTCTCTGTTGAAGGATTTGCAAAATAAAAGAAATCCAACTGGATTTTCTTAGAAAAATCAGCCAAAATTGCTTTTGCAATATCAAGCATAGTTGTACTTGAATCATTTATGTAAATTTTCTCTTTAGAAACTTTCTTTAAATTATACAATTCTGCTGATAACATCAAGGGATCAGAAACATCAGATGTTATTCTAAATGCCATAATACATACAGATGTACTAAAACAGTACAATTGTATTCCATTGATTTTAAAGCCAAATCGAATATCCTCGCCCTTGTATTTATGAGTTCCAGTATAATATTTGCCATTATCTGATATTGTTACAATATTGCTATAATTATCTGGAACAAAACCAAAATGAAAACATTGACAATTCTTTGTATCATAACTGTCAAACTTATCAGCTATAAACTTCAACATATAAATAATCTCATCATGAATAATTGTCCATGAATCACTATCTTCAATCATTTTAACAAAAGACAAGAACGATATTTCTTTTGAAAATGTAAATGGTATAAAAATATAAGATGTATTTGTTTTTTGATTGTCTTTTTTCATATAATACACTCTTTAATATAATCAATGATTACTGTAAATTATCAATTTATCTTTTTCAGTTAATGAAATTTCCTTTTCCTCTTGTGCTCCATCGAATAATTCTATTTTACCGGCAGGATGTGCTATCCCAATTAAAATTGATTTATTGTCATCAGGAGACTTATTATATATAACTCTAACTAAATCAGCAGCTGTACATTTTTCCGGAATATTATTGAGAAACCCCTTAACAGGCTTAACATAAACCTCCTTGCTAACATAACTATCCGAATCCTCTTTATCATAAGTTAATATATCAGTATAAAATTCAAATAATTCTATTTTTTCACTTATCTGAGTGACCATTTTGCTTATATATCTATTACTAATTACAATATTGTCAATATTATAGTTATGAACAACATCAAAGTTCTTTGGATTCAAAATTTCAACAATTACATCTATCCTGTCAGTATCATACTCAGGATCTTTTTTAACCCTCTCATATATTATATCTTGAACATATATAAGATTAGTCAAAGCAAAAGAATCAATATCATGCTGTGGTACCAAATCATCTGAAAGAACCAAAATACTTGTATCCTCTATATTCTCATCAATAAATACATTGATTGAATCCTTAATAAGATCCGTATCATATATTTCTGCTTCAATCACTCTATTTACATATGGGAAATTTTTATAATAATCCTGTTTTTCCAAGTTTGCCTTGTCATCTATAACCATAATATTGAGAATTTCAGAACCATCATTCTTATTCCATTCTGCTCTGAACGATTCAAAACCATCCATTATGTCATTTATTTTGCTGTTATGACCTAAGATAATAATATTTCTTTTTTCTAACCAATAATTCTCATTTAAATTTACATCTATATTATTATTATTAACTGTTGTCTTATTATCGAAATCGGCTGCAGAATCGCTCATTCGAATTTTAGACCCTTTAGATCGTCGGTTCGTCCCCACACTATTTCGTGGATACTCACCATATACAGCTACGCTACATAATCACCAACAGCCTATACCTCTATAGACATTTCCTCAGCTC
>Ga0129307_1002526_pt1 | contig 14044 bp, 6 predicted proteins | sample P1105metagenome_FD_94437 | JGI IMG/M metagenome (GOLD analysis project Ga0129307, IMG submission 94437) | Capybara group fecal microbial communities from Wisconsin, USA - P1105 metagenome | ecosystem: Host-associated > Mammals > Digestive system > Large intestine > Fecal | place: USA: Wisconsin... | reverse complement strand
TACAATAATTTCCCTATGCGTCCGCTTAATTGGAAGTCGCCTTCTGATTACATCAAGGCTTTCTTTAATTCAGGTCAAGTTTTTTGATTTAATTTGTCTCATATCATTGACAAACCAACACATTGCGCTTGAATGGTATCTCGCCCTCTTTGGTGTAGCTCCTTTATCCTGTCTCTGCACCTCAATATCGTATTGCTGATTTTCATCATCAACACCGAATACATCGAGACAGATAGAGCGCTCACCGAAAAGGTGCTGTAGATCATACTGCGTTTCTTCCTTGATGAGTTTCAGATCGGGCTTGCCGATTATGATACGAAGCACGAACTGAGCGAGTTCAAGATTATTTCTGAAAAGCTCACGCATGAAATCATCATCGAGAGGACGATAATTTGCAAGCTGTTCAAGATTCTGCTGACGTTCTTCTTCGGGTGTAAGCTGAGGTTTCAGATTAGCCAACGGTATGCACCTCTTATATAGTATTCTTGTTCAATACTATTATAACACATCTTCCGAAAAAAATCAATAGCAAAATTATTACGAAAGGGCGTGTTTTAGCGTGATTTTGATAGTGGGCGAAAAACCCTCTGTTTCCCGTGCAATCAGTTCCGTGGTAGGCGCTAATACCACAAAGAAAGGCTATACCGAAGGAAACGGCTATATCGTGTCTTGGTGTGTCGGTCATTTGGTCAGTCTGCGTTTTCCGAATGATTACGGCAACGGCTGGGAGCAGAAATGGAGCTTTTCTCAGCTCCCTATGATTCCCGATAAGTGGCTTTTTAAGGTCACGGAAAGCACAAAGGCTCAGTACAATATTCTGAGAGAGCTGATGAACAGCGACAGCGTGACGGAGATCATCTGTGCTACCGATGCCGACAGAGAGGGAGAATGTATCTTCCGCTATGTCTATAACATGGCTCTGTGCCGCAAGCCTGTGAAGCGTTTATGGGTTTCTTCTCTTGAAGAATCCGCTATCCGCAAGGCTATGACAGATATGAAGCCTATGTCTGCATACGATAACCTGTTCGATGCAGGCTATGCTCGTGCCAGGGCGGATTGGCTTGTGGGTATGAACGGTTCAAGGCTGTTTTCCGTCCGTTACGGCGGTAAGCTAAATATCGGGCGTGTGCAGACACCTACCCTTGCAATGATCGTTCAGCGTGATGCGGAGGTAAACGGTTTTGTAAAGCAGAAGTATTACACGGCTGACCTCGACTGCGGTGCTTTTACATTATCATCTGCAAGGATTGACGATGAAAAGTCTGCCGATGCTCTTGTATCTGCCTGTGACGGCGGTACGGTCACTATCACATCGGTGAAGCGTGAAGTTAAGACCGATAAAGCTCCGAAGCTCTATGACCTGACTACGCTCCAAAGAGAAGCAAACAAGGCTTATGGCTATACGGCGCAGCAGACACTCGACTACACACAATCGCTCTATGAGGGCAAGCTCGTTACTTATCCCCGTACCGACAGCCAGTATCTCAGCGATGATATGGCGCAGACAGCTTTCGATGTGATGTGGCTTTGTGACGGTGTTTTCGGGTTCGGTATTTCGCATACTCCCGATATAAAAAAGGTTATCAACAACAGCAAGGTATCGGGGCATCATGCGATTATCCCCACAAGCGGTATCGCCACGGCTGACCTTTCTTCTCTGCCGACAGGTGAGAAAAATATTCTCAAACTGATTGCTACAAAGCTGATCTGTGCAACGGCTCCGGCTCACAAGTATGAAGCTGTAAAAATCATGGCTCTATGTAACGAAACGGAGTTCACCGCAACAGGCAGAACCGTCCTCGATATGGGGTGGAAACGCTTTATCAAGCAAACCGATAAGAAGAACGATGAAAAGTCGCTGCCGTCTGTATCTGAGGGACAACCATTTACGGTGCAGGCAAGCAAGGGTGAACACTTCACAAGTCCTCCGAAGCCTTACACGGAAGATACGCTGTTATCTGCTATGGAGAGAGCCGGAAATGAGGACTATGATGAGGATACCGAAAAGAAAGGGCTTGGCACTCCTGCGACAAGGGCAGCCGTGATTGAAAGCCTTGTCAAAAATGGCTATGTGGAGCGTGACGGAAAACAGCTCAGAGCAACGGACAGGGGCAAGGAGCTTGTCAAGGTAGTTCCCGATGAGGTCAAGTCTGCAAAGCTGACGGCTGAATGGGAATCGAAGTTACAGCAGATTGAACATGGTGATTTTTCTGCTGATAATTTTATGATAGAAATAGGCTGTTTTATTACCGCAATGTGCAATAGATACGGCTCAGTCGATAAATCCGTTTCTCTTTCGGACGGCGGAAATGAGCCTATCGGCAAATGCCCGAAGTGCGGTGCAGATGTAGTCAAGGGCAAATTCGGCTATTACTGCAAGGGCAAGTGCGGTATGAATATCGCTAAGGTTTACGGCGTGGAGCTTTCTGATACTCAGGTCAAAGCTCTGCTCGGCGGCAAGTCCACAACCTACACCTCTAAGGGCAGAAAGACTGTTGTTCTGCCGGAAATCGTAGAAAATCCGTGGAATGACAAGATGTATTACCAATGGAAAACAGAAAGGAATAATAAGAATGGATAACAATCTGCTTGCGGAAGTCGCAAAGATCCTCGGCGTCTCCGAGGACAGCATTTCCGCTATGGACGATGAGATCAAGAACAGCATGACGGCGGTGCTTGAGAATATCGCTGTCAAGAACGATGAGGACAAAAAGGCTGTTTTTGAAGCCCTTGACAAGCTGTGGCAGCGAGGTTTGGTGTATGCCGAACTGAATGAGGTCGCAAAGAATACAGGCATTTCGCTTGTCACCCTCCGCAGCCTTGATTTTGAGACACAGCAGACTATCGTGTATGAGTACATGATGGACAGCTCGCAGACGGCTCGTTTCTATGACCTGACAAACAAGGCTCTTGCGGTCATGGAGCTTGATAAGGTTTCAAAGCTGATCTCCGTTCCCGTGCGTGAGCTGAGGACGCTCCCTCGCCGTATTCAGGAGAATATCTGCGGGGCGTATACAATGGAATATGATGCCGACAGCACCAATATGGAGCTTATCGACCACATCAGGGAGATGATCGCACCGTGACAGAGTTCCCATTTATCAGCGGTACTGATATTGCCACAATCGAAAACAGGCAGTTTATCCGCATTGAAACGGATAAGGCGCAGGAAATTGTCATTGCTCTCGACAAAAGCGGTATTCCTTTTTCAGCCCGATACGGTGAAACCGAAATGGTGCTGACCTATGACGGCAGTTTCAAGGAACAGGTCGAGGATATTATCGCAAAAGCTACGTCCGGCGAATACGAAGCATTGCTCCGTGAACTGCAAGTCTATGGAGAGCCTGACGGTTATTATAGGCTCTTGGGCGAAGTCGCAGAGCTATTGAACACAACGATTGGCGCATTGAAGAACCGTCCCGATGAAATTCAGCTTGCACTCTGCAAGACCTATGTGGATTTTTGGCTCTGCGATGATGCCACTATCCGGTGTGAGCTTGACCGTGTGATCTCCGTGAACGGCAGAACGCTCTCGGATATTCAGGAATATGAAAAGAGCAAAGTGCAGGACAAAGCACCTGAGCAGAGTGCAGCGGACAATGTTCCGACTTTGAGTGAACTGTTTGACGATTATAATCGCCGTAACGGTCACGCACATTTTACAAGAGAAACCCACAAGCATTTGTCTGAGATTGTTCGGCGCAGACAGCGTACCGAACAAGAGCGCACCATTCAGACCGAAGAAATAGAGAGGAGAAAAAGACCATGAAGAAGTTTATTATCATCGGAAGTGCCGTTCTTGTGACGGCAGCCACAACTATCATCGTTCTCGTCAAGAGAAGAAAGTGAGGTAGCCTATGCCCGTACAGGATAATGACGATAAGAGAAACGCCGACCAGCCTGTGGACGATGCGGAGGAAGAACTGAGAAGAAAACAGGCGCAGGCTCAGGAACAGCAGCAGGACGAGACAAGCGTTCAGAAGTCGGGGAAACTTCTTCCTTTTCTGAACGCTAAGGCGGAGAGGCACCAGAGCCGAATTGATACTCTTGACAGCAAGATTGCCACACAGCAGGACAAGATAAAAACTCACAAGGCGGCTATACAGCGGCTTTCCGATACCGCTGACCGTCTGGAAGATAAGAACCGAATGCTTGAAACAGCACTCGGCAATCTTCCTCTTGTCCGCACTTTTATTGAGAAAAACAAGAAGAAAATTGCCGATATTCGTGAGAATAAGATTTCTGCCCGTGAGCAGAAAATCAAGGTCTGCGAGGATAAGATTGCAAAGCATACTGCAAAGCGTGAGACTATCACACACAAGCTGAACCGTGTCATTGCCCTGAGTGATGCGATAAAGAGTTTCTCTATCGGTTTGAACAAAAACCGCCGTGAAGCATTTTCCGATGCGATGGACAGGCTGAATGAAGCGACATACCACTGCCTTACGGATAAAAAGAACGCAATGCAAACAAAGCGTGAGGGGCTTGTACAAAAATACAATGCTCCCGAAACGAGTGTCGTTGATAAGCTCAAAATTCAGGAGCAGATCAATAACATTTCTCTGCGTATTCAGGATATTGAGGAAAGGATCAACGATGTATGGCAGCCCGATGAGTTTTATTTCATGCAGAATGATGATACTCTCGATGCTCAAATTGAGCTTACAAGTGAAAAGCTCGCTGATATGACCGAGACCGGAACGGTTACTGTCCCCAATCTTGCTGAAAGTACGCTGTTTTCAGCATTGGAGACAGAGGAGCTTGACAAGTCTCAGGTAGCGGCGCTGGCTGATAAGTTCAAAAATCAGCAGATGGCTGATGTGGAAGTCCAACTTGAAGATGATTACAACATGATCGATGGTATCATCAACAACGGCTCTAAAGAGGATATTGACAAGGCAAAGGCAGAGCTTGCCGAAGGTATCAAATCAATGGAGAGCCTTGCGGATAATCCTTTTGTTTCTAAGGAAGTCCGTGCTTCGGCGGCTGATGAGCTTGCAAAAATGAAGAAGCAGTTGGAACTTCTGAGTGCTTCTGATGAAGTCCTTGTAGAAAGCTGGCTCGATACAATGGTCGATAGAGGGGCTGCGGAGTACACGCAGGACGGCGGTTTCAAGGTCAATCCCGATTACTACAAGGAGCTTCCCCGAAATGACCGTCATGTGGAGACTATGACGGAAATTCAGGCTGTTGAGGTCATGTCAGCACTTATTGATGCAGGCGTACAGTTTTCGGCAGCCACTAAGGGCGAGGATAAGGTCGGCATTACCGTTTCAAAGAGTGATGTGCCTGCCCTGAATGATGTGATGTATGCCGCTATCGGCAAGATCGCACATACAGAAGCAGCGAAAGAAAACGGCGATAAGGGCGAAAAGGGCAAGTATCAGACGATCAACCCTGAATACTATGCTTCGCTCGGTAAAGAGGATAAGCACACCCGTGTTGAGCCTATTGGCACTGCACGGAAGATCGTGGCAGAGCTGCAAAAGCAGAATATCCCGTATTCTGCGGTAGTCCGCAAGAATGACACGGTGGCGGTCACAGTTTCTAAGGCAAATGTCGAAGCATATAAGCAAATCGAGAGTGCTGTCAAGGGCGAAAGAGCCGTGGAGTATGTCAATCCCGACTTTTTCAAGGCACTCCCGAAGCAGGAGCGTTTCACCCAGCGTATGGACGAGGGGCAGGCTCGGAAAAAGTCGGCAGAGCTGACCGCAAAGGGCGTGGAGCATTCTGCGGTGTTCGGCGGCGAGAAGTCCGCTGTCACAGTCGCAAAGAAGGACTCACAGAGAGCTTTCTTCTCCCGTGGCAGGATGCAGCGTGACGCACAGCGTATCAGCGGTCGAGGACAGCAGAAGTCTCAGCAGAGAGAACAGACACCCAAAAAGAGAAAGAATCAGGGGCTTGAATAATAGATGAGAATTACTGACGAACAGAAAGAAAGGGCAGCATACGTCAATCTTCCTCAGTTCCTCATGTCTCACGGCTTTGATCTGAAAAAAGTCGGCAGAGAGTATGTGTGGAAGGAACATGACAGCCTGCATATCAAGGATAACGGTCCAGGCGAACGTGGCGTATGGCATCGGTTCAGCACGGACGAAGGCGGTGACAATATCGGTTTTCTCCGTGAGTTTATGGGAATGTCCTTTGTCCAAGCTGTTGAAGCACTCAACGGTGAACATTATGACCTGACATATACGCCTGTTTATACCAGCACTCCCCAAAAGAAAAAAGAAAAAGAGGGAGTGCTGGAAATAAATGAAGCAGATAACTGTAAACGTGTGTTTGCTTACCTTTGCAAAACAAGAGGGCTTGACTATGATATGGTATCAGCTCTTGTGCGTGGTGGCAATATCGCTCAGGAAGAAAAGACGGGAAATGTGCTTTTCAAATTCTATGACGATAAAGGCAAGGTCATTGGTGCGGAAAAGGTCGGCACTTCAACAGAACGCCGATTTAAGGGTATCGCAGAATTTTCGGCAGAGGGACACGGCTTTGAAGTAGTCCGCGGCACGGGTGAAAAGGCTCTTTTCTTTGAGTCGGCAATAGATATGCTCTCTTATCTGCAAATGCACAGTCAGGAGCTTTCCGATTGCAGGCTCGTTTCCATGATGGGCTTGAAACCGAGTATTGTCCTTGACACGATGCTCCGTTATAACATATCCCCCGACAATGTTTATTTATGCTCCGACAATGATGAAAAAGGCAATCAGTTTGCAGAAAGACTTATGGAGCAGTACCCCGATATGAAGCGTATCGTGACACCGGATACATATAAAGACTGGAACGATATGCTCAGGGGTATTCTAAAGATTGTAGAACATGAGACTGACAAAAAGGAGGTTCAGCAGACAGATATGCAAAGATATGGCAACGAAATGTGGCACAAGGCAACAGATAACAGAGATAAGAGCCTTGTTACGATTCAGGCTGCGGATTTTGCAAGATTGCAGGAACAGCTTGATAATTCGGGCATTAACTATTATGCCTATGCCCGTGATAATTCCGTCATTATGGCGATCAATGACAAAGATATAGGGTGGTTCAAGCGTATTGCAGGCACTCCCGATCTTGTGCCGACTAAATCAAACAGACCTTATTCTCCGCCCGAAAAAAACATTTTTGGTTCTGCGGAGTATCGCTATATCCCGCAGAAAGAGTATCTTTCGGCTGATCGTGACCTTGTACTGAAAATGGCTGAGATCATGAAAGCCCGTGGTATGCAGTTTTCGGGCAGAGTGTATCCGTCCGGCAAGGGTACGCTGACGGTTTCTCACGCAGACCTCTTTGCTGTCCGCAATATCAGGGACGAAGTCGTAAATATGCGTAAGCAGTTTGCAAGCCCCGATAAGGCGCAGGAAGTCGGCAACCGTGACTATCGTGCGAACCGTGATACTCACTATTATATGAGCAAGCTCACACCTGAACAGTTCGGAGAGGTCAAGCCTTTCCTTGAAACAAGCGTGAGCTATCACGCTGTTGTTCGTGACGGCAAGGTAGCATTTGCGGTGGATAAAGAGAACGCCCCTGCATTTCACAGGGCTTTAGAGAACGCTGTCCGTGAGACAAATATGCTCCGCAAAATGGCTGACCTCGGTCTGCCTATGGAGCAGAATATCGCACTTTCGCCCGTTGTTCACCGCCTTGCAGTCGAGGATATGCAGCTTGATCTTGCTGACTTTTTTGACCGCAGATATGATGAAGCTCAGTTCGGTGAAATGCTATCGCTTGTCAATGCGTATATCGCTCAGGCTCCGGCTGAACGCTACGGTGAAAACAGCAAGCTCACGGATATGCTTGAAGCAAAGTCAAGTTTTGACCGCAGTATCGAGCTTTCAGACTTCTTTTCTCAGCACGATTTCTCAGATGAACAGAGGGCCGCTATTACCGCTATGTTTGTCGGTGATGTGACAAGAGGTCAAATCGACAGCATTGACGAGACATTCACGGCTGAGGACATTCAGGCGTATGATGAGATTTTGCATAACGCTTTGCAGGAGTCCGATGTTGCTGATTTCCTGACTGCCCATAAGCAGGCAGTCATTGACCGTGAGAACGCAAGCAGAGTGCCGACAGAGGAAGAAGTTTTATTCTCCCAGGCTGACCTTGCAAAGTTCATTGCGGAGCGTACCCCGTCCTCCGATGAGTGGGAAGATATGGCGTATCCGATGTTTGAGCGTGGGTATCTTGAAAAGCATAAGCCCAGCGATAAGGCGGCTTTCGGCTATCATCTTAGTGAGCCTGCGTTCTATGACCTCGCCCAGCGTTTCCATGACGGCGACGATATTCGCAAGGAGCTTGCACTCGGTCTATTAGAGGGCGGTAATTCTGCGGATATTGAGTTTGTCTTTGAGGACGGCAAAATGTCCGACCGCACCTATTATTATGCAGAAAACCTCCGTCACTCCCTGCATTTAGAGAGGACTGAGGACGGATATAATTGCAGTTTCAGCGGTATGGAGCGTTTTGTTTCCTTTGAGGAGATCGGACAGGCTTTCATTGACCGTATTCATGAGGAATTTGACGATTTAGCCTTTTGGTGGGTTCGTGACGATATGCAGGCGGCTATTCCCGATATTTCCGATGAAACGATCAGCGATCTTCTCACGGCATTTGACGGTGCTGCTATGGCTGATTGGGAAAAGGGAGATAATATCCCGAAGCTCAATCGTATCAAAAAAGCTCTCTATGATATTCTCGGTGATGAAGTGCAGACGGAAAAGGCATTTGCTATCATCGCAAAGGAAAAGTATCATGCTGAATTTGAGGTTGAACAGCCCGAAAAACAGCCTGACAGCCTGACATTCCGTTTCGGCAAGGATAAGGGTGATGAATGGGTTAGCGAAAGCGAGATCGTTCACGATTTTGCTCTTGCACACCCTGATTGCAGTTTCGCCCTCGGCAATGCTGTTTTTGAATACCTTGATGAAAAACAGCACTCGGAGCGCAATATTCCTGAGCTGAAAGCAGGTTGGTACAAAAAGACCGATTTCTCCATTACTGCTGTTATCAACGGCGAGGAGTTCAACTATGACGGTCGCTTTGATATTGGGGACGGTAAGGGTACGGGCGGCGGTTCGCTGATAGACCATATCCGCACCTACAATGAGGGTATCCTCGGCTATACGCAGCACCCGTTCAATCAGCCTGAGTATAAGGAAAGAGCGCAGAGAATGCTTGACATTTTCGTTCCTTTCCTTGAAGCCCATTCTGAGCTGACGGCTGAGGAACAGCGTGTTTTCGATGATTTCAAGGAACAGCACCCGATCCGCACCATTGATGATGTTGAAAAGGCTCAGGGCAGATTTCAGATATATCAGCTCCCCAGCGGTGACGAATATCACGGTATCCGCTTTGAGAGTATGGAACAGCTCAAAAAGGACGGCGTACAGCTTAACAAAGACGATTATGAGCTTGTCTATGAGGGCATTGTCGGAGAGTTCAGAGGTAATGCTACCCTTGAAGCACTCTATACGCAGTTCAACACCAATCACCCCGAAGATTTTACAGGTCATTCTCTTTCTGTAAGTGATGTTGTTGTCATTACCATTGATGGCAAGGATACAGCATATTTCTGTGATTCAATGGGCTTTACTGAAATGCCTGAGTTTTTCCGTGAAAAGGAGATTGTGCAGGAAAAGCCTGATTCTGCTAAGGTGTCCGATCTCGCTGTTGGTGACATTATCATGTATGAGGACAAGCTCCGTGAGGTCGAAAGTATCAGCGACAAGAGTATTTCCCTGAAAGATATGTTTGCACCGACTTTTGGCGGTGTATTGCTCGGCACTTCCGATGTGCTTGCCTATGACGGCTGGCAGCAGGATATGGAGCGTAAGGGCTTTGAGATCGTAACAAAGGCTGAAAGAAAAGAGCCTGCGGTCGATGTTTCCGACAAGGCAGAGCCAGAGGATAAAGGTCCGGTCACGCTTCGCAAGGTCGGTGACTTCTATGAGATGTACGGCAAAAATGCGGAGGTCGGTGCAGAAGTCCTCGGACTGCGTATGCTGTCAAAGAACGGCTCTCCTATGGTCGGTTTTCCCGATCATGTCAAGGACGAATACTCTGCAAAGCTCAGAGAAGCAGGATATTCCGTCCTGATCGAACAGGCATTTGAGCTGAACCCTCCGAAGCGTGAGCCTGAAAAGCTCCAAACCTTACAACAGGTAGTCGATAAGTTTTTCGGCACGGACTGCGAGTCTGCGGAAACAGAGGGCGGCACATGGAAAATTGCTATTGCTGACGGTGATAAGGTCGGTGAGCTTTTCTATGGCGGAGAGCCTGTCTGCGGTATCTATAACCGTGGCGATAAAATGGAGATCGAGCCGTACCGTGAGCTGTCCACATTCCCGAAGCTCCTGCAAACAGCTATGCTTGAACACAATCCCGACAAGCCCGTGGAGATCATGGATTTTCAGCGTACCTTTGAAACTCCGCTTGATAAGGCGAAATTCCTTATCAACGATTTCTGTGAAGCGGAATACCGTGACGGTGCTGACTTCTCCGATCTGCACAATGTCGGTCTTGCGTTTACCACGCTGACGGACGATGAGCTGCCCATTCAGGTAACGGCTGACCTTATAAATTATACGATCACCTACAATTTTGACGGTGAGGAATATAGTGTTGAACAGTATAACAACATTGAGGAAATGAACGAGAATGCTTTATCCTGCTTGGATTTCAGCGATTTGGTTTCCGTTCCCGATGAGGTTATCGACAGGCATACGGGTAAGAGTGAGCAGACGGTTGACCTTATGAGCGATGCCGCCGATATTTCCGATACTTCCTCTCCTGCGGAAGATGTACCTGCGATCACGCTGAAATACAAGGGCGATGCTGAAAGCCTTGACGAAATCAAGGATAAAGCACTCTCCCTCGGTGCGACTGTTATCGTTGACAATGCAGAGGGTGTCATTTCCATTGATACCTATGAAAATCATCAGGCGGAGCTTGACGGTCTTGCCTATGAGCTGGGCATTATGCGTGTTGATGATGCTCCTGCGGTGTCGGAGGATATTGATAAGCCTTTATTTACTGATACCGCTGTTATAGACGAGATCAAGCGTAATGAAAATTCCGCTGATGAAAGACCTTTTTGGGAAGAACCCGATGAAAAGGGTGTGCAGCTTTCTTTGTTTGGTGATCCCGAACCGTTGACAGCTTCTAAGACTAAGCCTACAAAGCCAAAATCGGAATTTGCAAAAGGTCCGGTGGTGGACGGCGTTCAGGTCTATGAAGCATTGGCGGCTGAGATCGACAGAGGTACGGGCTTCGTTCACGGCAAGCTCCGTGTGCAGGACTTCTATGAAGAAAAGCACCCGACTATTCAGCAGTTAGCAGATTTTCTCAAAACAGAATACGGCACGGGCGGTCATAGCGGAGAGGGTAATATCTCCTTTGTGGACTACAATTCTCAGGGTATCACTTTCAACTTTGAGAACGGCGAAAAGTTCCGTCACAGTTGGTATAATGTTGCGACAATGACCGAAGCACGGCTCAGGGACGATACCTACCTGTCTGCCGAACAGAAAGCAGAGAGGGCGGCACTCAAAGCGGAGCAGTCTGCTGAGGAACAGACTCCCCATACCGTGGAAGTCGGTGACCGATTTCGTCACAAGATTAGTGGCGAAATTTCTGAGGTTATTTCGCTGACGGGTGCGTTATCGTTCTATACGGACGATTGCACGGTTCAGCGTGACAGCGGCGGTTTTGCTATTACGGAGAATATCTCCTATGATAAGCTCCTGAACAGCGGAATGTATGAGTATATCGGCAGAGCTGAACCCGAAAAGGAACAGCCTGCACCTGCGAAGCCTGAGCCTGCTAAGGCTGAGGTCACACCCGACAAGCCTGCGGTCGCTCCCGAAGTGGAAAAGACTGATATTCCTACGGTCAAGAACCTCTCTCAGCTCAAAAAGGCAATCAAGCCAGGAATGATGTTTGAGATCACCGATCATCTCCGTCCTGAAAGTATTGGAGAGCGCAGAGTGGTAACGGCTGTCAATACTGTTGATTTTACTTCTCGAAAGCTCGATGAGAACGGAGAGCCTACGGGTAAGGATATTCACATGGAGTTTGACCGTGCGAAGAATTGGAGCTTTGACGGCGGTGAGCTGACTTCTCGGCTTGACAACGGTGATATGCTCATGAGCTTTCATTTCATTGACAGCTTGGAGCGTGAGCAGACAATTCATGCTGAGAAAGAGCCTATACCTTTATATACAGGCGAATGGGCTGTTGCGGATAACCGTGAGCTTTTCAGAGAGATCGTTTCTGAAAACGAGCGATTTGCAAAAATGGCGAGTGAGGTTATTGGAAACGGCAAAAATCCCATTGACAGCGTGAAGGCTCTTGTTGGTGAGTTTGGTATGGAGCGTACTGCGTTTCTTACAGCTTTGAATATTGTCGCTCACCCAGGTGACGGCAGATTTTATCCTGCGGATAAGGAGTGGGCTTGTAAAGTTCTTTCTCCGTATCTTGAAGTCTCGCCCGATGAGGTAATTCATCTAACTCCTGAAAAAGAACAGCTTTTTGAGCGTATGATTAACGGTGGTAAACTGTATTCTATCCACAACACACATCTCGCTCAGTTTGCAGAAACACTTATGCCTGAATATGAGAAGTATTTGGAAAGGTCACGCTCTGCCGAAAAGAAAGCCCCCACCCTTGAAGTCGGTGACTTCATCGAATATAAGGGCAAGGAGTACAAGGTTGAAAGCCTTGATATGGGCGGATTTATTACGCTGACCGATACAGCGCTTGAAGATGCTCCAAGACTAACTTCCCGTGTGACTTTCCTTGCTGATGAGTTCATCAACAGCGGTGAATACAAGGTCATCGAGCCGAAAACAGAGCCTGCTGCGGAAACTCCCGATAAGAGCGATAATTTCACCATTACCGATGATTCTCTCGGTGAGGGCGGTGCAAAGGCAAAGTTCCGTGCCAATATTGAAGCTATAAAAACGCTGAAAAAATTGGAAAGTGCCAATCTTAAATTGGCTGCGGATATGTTTAAGCCTCGTCATGCAACCGCAGAGGAAAAGGAAACGCTTTCACGCTATGTTGGCTGGGGAGCGATTCCACAGGCATTTGACAAAAGCGCTGAAAAATGGTCTGCTGAATACAAAGAGCTTTCGGAGCTTCTTACTCCCGAAGAATACAGACAGGCTCGTTCGACGGTCGGTGATGCTTTCTATACCAGCCCGACAGTTATTGACAGCATTTATGAAGCGCTCGCAAATTTCGGCTTTGACGGCGGCAACGTACTGGAGCCGGCTATGGGTGTCGGTAATTTCTTTGGCTGTATGCCGAAAGAAATGCAGGACGGCTCTCACCTTTACGGTGTGGAGATAGACAGCATTTCGGGGCGTATTGCTCAGGCTCTCTATCCCGATGCGGATATTGCGATTCAGGGCTTTGAGAAGAACCGTTTTCAGAACGGTTGCTTTGATGTAGCGGTCGGCAATGTTCCGTTCGGTGAGCTGGGATTTAAGGAGGAGAACCCCACAAAAGTACACCCAAAAATAATTTACTCCACATTCTGCGGCAGCAGAATGTTTCTTTTTTTTGTAAGTCCCTTATCAAGAAACTTGTAAAAGATGTGAATCTGTCTGTCCTCGCCCTTGTTTTCGGGACGGTCTCCGACCACGATGTACTCAATAAGTTCCAGACAAGTCTCACGGGTAAGCTCCTGAATATCGACATACTTCTTGATGTTTTCAACGAATCTGTCAACATCTTTTTCAGCCTGTTCAGCACTTTCGCACTTTTCTTTCAGCACAGCGACTTTCTCTCGCAGTAGCTTCTGGTCATCAAGATACTGATTCAGCATTTTCACGCAGAGTTCTTCGGGTACAGTACCGAGGAGTTTTTCTTCATAGGTCTTGCTGATAAGCGTTTCAAGCTGTGCAAGCCGTTTCTCACTCTCACGAAGTTCTCTCATGTTGCGCTGGCTCTCCGCATCGGCAGTAGCCTGTCTGCGCTTGCGGACGGCTTCACGGAGTGCGTCCTCGTCCTCAACGGCAAGCCTTGCCTTTGCTCTAATATC
>Ga0129307_1002525_pt1 | contig 14045 bp, 7 predicted proteins | sample P1105metagenome_FD_94437 | JGI IMG/M metagenome (GOLD analysis project Ga0129307, IMG submission 94437) | Capybara group fecal microbial communities from Wisconsin, USA - P1105 metagenome | ecosystem: Host-associated > Mammals > Digestive system > Large intestine > Fecal | place: USA: Wisconsin... | reverse complement strand
TGTAGGCTACGAGGATGTCCTGAACACCATTGCACGCCTTCAGTAATCGGATTTGAAAGATCATTCCGTAGAACTGTAAAAGAAAAGTTATAGACGGTCCGCATCAGCGGGCCGTTTTTTTTACTTCTGCATTTCTTGCACTTATTTAGGACAAGCGTTGCTATTTCCTGCAAGATGTGCTATTATTCCTTAGTTACGGTAGAAAGGTAGACTGCGAAGTCTGCCTTTTGGCCGAAGGGACGTTTATTTATAAAGGCAGGTATTCAACATGAAGGAACAGAGCAAGAGCAGCGCGCTGATCAAGCTGATCCTGATCCTGGCCGCGACAATCGCCTTTGTCGTACTTGGTGTCAGCAACATGAAAAACATCAAGCTGGGTCTGGACCTGGACGGCGGCGTAAGTATCACCTATGAAGCCGCGGAGGCCAATCCTTCCGCAGTGGACATGGCGGATACGATTTACAAGCTGCAGAAGAGAGCAGAGAGCTATTCCAATGAAGCGGCAGTCTATCAGGAAGGCTCCAACCGTATCAACATCGATATCCCGGGCGTTTCCGACGCCAACGCGATCCTGCAGGAGCTGGGCAAGCCCGGATCCCTGTATTTCGTGACCTTCGAGTATGGTGAAGACGGTCAGATGACCGGAGGCATCGGCGATGTGGTCATCGAAGGCGCTGACGTGAAGACAGCAGGCGTGGCGCAGCGCAAAGGCCAGGCAGGCGAGGCGGATTCCTATGAGGTCGGCCTGACCCTGACTGACGAAGGCGCAAAGAAATTTGCGGATGCCACCACTGCCAATGTGGGCAAACAGATCGCCATTATCTACGACAATGAGATCGTTTCCGCCCCTGTGGTCAATGAGCCCATTACCGGCGGCCAGTGCTCCATTACCGGCAATTTTGATTACGACACGGCTTTCAACCTGGCAACCACCATCCGTCTGGGCGCACTGAAACTGGAGCTGTCTGAGCTTCGTTCCAATGTGGTAGGCGCGAGACTTGGCGAGCAGGCGATTTCTGCATCCATTAAAGCAGGCATCATCGGTTTCGGCGTTGTCATTCTGATCATGCTCTTTGTATATAAGGTAGCCGGACTGGCAGCTTCTATTGCCCTCAGCATGTACATCGGCCTGATGCTCATTCTCCTGGATGCCTTTGATATTACACTGACTCTGCCCGGTATTGCTGGTATTATCCTGTCGATCGGTATGGCAGTGGACGCCAATGTCATTATCTTCACCCGTATCAAGGAAGAGCTGGGACTGCAGCATTCGGTGGGCGAGGCGATCCAGGCCGGTTTCAACAAGGCCCTTTCCGCCATCGTGGACGGCAACGTGACCACCATCATCGCAGCTGCGGTTCTGTATTTCAGAGGTTCGGGCACCGTCAGGGGCTTCGCGCAGACCCTGGCGCTCGGTATCATTCTGTCCATGGTTACTGCCCTGTTTGTGACCAGATGGCTGCTGAACGCATTCTACTGGATGGGCTGCGATGAACCTAAATTCTTTGGCGTCAAGGCTCCCGTGGAAAAGCCGGTGGACTTTGTCGGCAAGAGCCGCATTTTCTATTGCGTTTCCCTGGCTGTCATTATCCTGGGCTTCGTGCTCATGGGAGTACACAAGGCTAATACGGGCGATATTCTGAATTACGGCCTTGATTTCAAGGGCGGTACTTCCACCAATGTTACCTTCAAGGAAGACCTGAGCCTGGATTATATTTCTGAAAATGTGATCCCGGTGGTAGTAGAAGCGACCGGTGATATGTCCCCGCAGGTACAGAAGGTTGCGGGCACCAATGAAGTGCTGATCCGTACCGTATCCCTGAATGCGGATTCCCGTAATGCAATGAACACTGCGCTTGTGGAAAAGTTCGGGGTAGACAAGGAACTGATTACCGCAGAAAATATCTCCGGAAGTATTTCCGCTGAGATGAAGCAGGATGCGCTCATTGCCATGGCGCTGGCTACTGTGCTGATGCTGCTGTATATCTGGTTCCGGTTCAAGAACATCTTCTTTGCTTCCTCCGCCGTGCTGGCGCTGGTGCACGATGTACTGGTGACCCTGACCTTTTATTCCTTATTCAAATGGTCCGTGGGCTCCACATTTATTGCCTGCATGCTGACCATCGTAGGTTATTCAATCAACGCGACCATTGTCATTTTCGACAGAATCCGCGAACACCTGCGCGAGGAGTCCGGAAGGGCCAACACCGAGATCGTCAACCTGGCTGTGACCGAGACCCTGACCCGAAGCCTGTTTACTTCACTGACCACGTTTGTCATGGTATTCAGCCTGTTTATTTTCGGCGTATCCTCCATTCGTGAGTTTGCGCTTCCGCTGATGGTCGGCATCATCGCCGGCGCTTATTCCTCCGTCTGTGTCACGGGTCCGCTCTGGAACCTGATGAACGGCCGCAAGGAAAAGGCTGACGCTGATAAAGCCGCAGCTGCCAGAAAGGCAGAAGCCGAGAAAAAGGCGGCACGCAGAGCTTCCAAGAAGTAATGGCACAAACAATGCCCAAAATGAAATATACGGTAGTGGCCGAAGAGGGCCGCGCCAAATCGGCCCATATGGAGACGGTGCATGGCATCATAGAAACACCGGTTTTTATGAATGTCGGTACCGTCGGGGCGATCAAAGGCGCGGTTTCCACGGTCGACCTGAAGGAAGTGGGCTGCCAGGTGCAGCTTTCCAACACCTACCACCTGCATGTCCGTACCGGTGACAAACTGATCCGGGAGTTTGGCGGCCTCAGGGCATTTATGAACTGGGACCGGCCTGTGCTGACAGACAGCGGGGGCTTCCAGGTATTTTCGCTGGCATCTCTTCGGAAAATCAAGGAAGAGGGCGTACATTTCCAGTCCCATATTGACGGGCATAAGATCTTTATGGGACCGGAAGAAAGTATGCAGATCCAGTCCAACCTGGGATCCACCATTGCCATGGCCTTCGACGAGTGCCCGCCGGCGCTGGCAGAGAGAAAATACATCGAGCAGAGCGTGGCGCGTACCACCAGATGGCTGGCCCGCTGCAAAGCGGAGATCGAAAGGCTGAATGCGGAGGAAGGAACCGTTAATCCCGACCAGCTGCTGTTCGGTATCAACCAGGGCGGCATTCTCTCGGATATCCGCATTCAGAATGCGGAAGAGATCAGCGCCATGGAACTGGACGGATACGCGGTAGGCGGACTGGCGGTAGGCGAATCCCATGAGGAGATGTACCGGGTGCTGGAGGATACGGTACCCCATCTGCCCCGCAGCAAGCCCACATACCTGATGGGAGTGGGAACGCCCGAGAATATTATCGAAAGCGTAGCCCGCGGAATTGACTTTTTTGACTGCGTATACCCCAGCCGCAACGGACGGCATGGACATGTCTATACCCGTTTCGGGAAGCTGAACCTTTTCAACAGGCAGTATGAACTGGACAAAAAGCCGATTGAAGAAAACTGCGGCTGCCCCGCCTGCCGGGATTACAGCCGGGCTTATATCCGGCATCTGCTGAAGGCCGGGGAGATGCTGGGCATGCGATTATGTACATTGCATAATCTGTATTTTTATAATAAAATGATGGAAGATATCCGCAGCGCGATACGGAGCGGCAGCTTCGAAGCCTGGCGGAAGGAAATGCTGGAGAGTCTGCGCAGCGGACAAGGCGCTTAAAAGAGGAGAAAAACAATGAGTTCAAGTATCATGATTATTTACCTGATTGCCATCGTGGCAGTGTTTTACTTTTTCGGCATCGGTCCGCAGAGAAAGGAACAGAAGAAAAAGGAAGAGATGATGTCCAAACTGGCAGTCGGTGACTATTGCGTGACCACCAGCGGCATGTACGGCCAGATCATTGACATCACCAGTGACATGGTAATCGTGGAGTTTGGCGGCAAGAACTGCCGGATCCCGATGCTGAAGGCTGCCATTGCCAGCGTGGAAAAGGCAGATGCTCTTCATAAGGGCGGCGTCAGTGAAGATGCCAAGGAAGCAGCCAGCGACGGTACTGTGGATACCAAGAAATAATGAAGAGAGTTCGCCGGAATCCGGACTGGACGAATAAGAATAAAAGAACAGGGAGCTTCGGATCGAAGCTCCCTTATCTATATGGTGTAGGATTTAAAGGATGAAAGTGCGTTAATTTCTTTTGATGGTTAAAGTATAACACGGCACTTTCGGAAATGATTGAAAGAAGATTGAATTAATTCTTAAGAAATATTAAAGATCAGAACGTAAAAGGACAAGAAAATGAACAAAAAGAACATAGCGGTAATCTTTGGGGGGCAGTCTACGGAACATGCGGTTTCCTGTATGTCCGTATGCAATGTCGCCTCCCAGATCGATACGGAAAAATGGAATGTGCTGCTGGTGGGCATTACCCGGAGCGGACGCTGGGTTCTGGCGGACAATATTGAAAGCATTCGTGACGGAAGCTGGGAATCCTCGGAGATTTCCGCGGAGATCAGCCCGGATGCGGAAAAAAAGAGCCTGGTAATGACGGATGAGAAGAATTCCGTATATGATATCCACCTGGATGCGGCCTTTCCGGTACTGCATGGAAAGTACGGCGAAGACGGTACGATCCAGGGACTCCTGGAGCTGGCCGGCATTCCTTATGTAGGCTGCGGTGTTCTGTCCTCTGCCGTCAGCATGGACAAGTTCTACACGAAGATCATTGTCAACAGTATCGGCATCCGGCAGGCTGCTTTTGTGGGCGTCCGGGATTATGAACTGAAGGACATGGATGCCCTGGTGCAGAAACTGGAAGCGAAGCTTCAGTATCCTGTCTTCATCAAACCCAGCAGGGCAGGCTCTTCCTTCGGCGTGACCAAGGTCGGCAGCAGGGAAGAACTGGTCAGGGGACTGCAGATTGCAGCGGGCGTTGACTCCAAGATCCTGGTGGAGGAATTCATCAAAGGACGTGAGATTGAGAGCGCGGTTTTCGGAAATGAGGACGGGGAAGTGTTCGTCAGCGGCGTAGGCGAGATCCTTGCGGCAGCAGATTTCTATGATTACGATGCCAAATACAACAATCCGGATTCCCGCACAGTAGTGGATCCGGACCTGCCTGCGGAGACCGTGGAGGAGATCCGCAGGGCCGCAGCTGACATTTTCCGCGCAGTGGACGGATACGGGCTTTCCCGCGTAGACTTCTTTGTTTCCGAAAAGGGAGAAGTGATCTTTAACGAGATCAATACTATGCCCGGTTTCACGGCAATCTCCATGTATCCCATGCTGATGGAAGCCAGAGGCATTTCCAAGAAACAGCTGGTGGCAGACCTGATTGACAGCGCGCTGCGCCGCAGGTTGGGCTGAAGCCACAGAAAAAGACATTAAAACCGGATAATATACAGTAAGCAAATAAAAGAGAATCGGATGGCATTTGCCTGCCCGCGAGCGGAGTCCGAGAGACTACAGGCTCGAGGCGGAGCGGAAGGGGTACCATCCGATTCTTTTTTATTTGTGTATATGGAAGCGTTATACGTTGCAGGGGAAAAGAAAAACTGCCGGACTTGTAATCCGGCAGTCTGCATTTTTGTAATCGGTCTTATCTGGATGCTTTTTTCGCTTCCTTTTCCGCTTTCTTTGCGGCTTTGGCATTGGCTTTGGTACGTTTCTCAAGCTCTTTCTCGCTTACGACACCGCCCTTGATGATCTCGGTGATGTATGCGCCGCTGATCTTGGCCTGCACCGTAGACTTTACGGGAAGCTGGTCGAAGATCGGCTTTTCACACATCAGGTTGAAGATCCTGGGGCCGATCTTGGCCTTAACCACATAAACGCTCATCCATCTGAGATAAGCCGGCGTCTGCTCGTAGACTTCCTTGGGGAAAGGAGCTTCCTTTAATTTCATTTTCTTCTTATCTATAATCAGCAGCTGCGCCGTCTGAGAATACATCTCCATGGTCTTCTGGGATTCTGCCTGGCGGACCTGCAGCTTCTGCCCGAAATAATAGAGAAGCCCCAGCGCCACTGCGGCAACTGCCAGGATGATGAGAAGTACTGTCCAGAATGTGTTCATATCTTTATGATGGCCTCCGAAACTGTGTGAATAATTGTTTAAGTAATAAAGAAGAAAGCCTTCTTTTGCCCATTAGAGCATAATATAGCATTATAACATCTGAAGAAAAAAAATACAAGAAAAATCGCTTGACGTCTCTTGACATTTGTGTTATCTTTAAAGTTGCTTTACCATGGCATCATGGGCCTTAATGCCCAATTATTCTACTACAGAATACATGGTAATTGCAAGAGGAAATGTGTAAAAGAACAACAAGAGGTGGAGAATATCTATGGATAAGAGCAGAATGCATGCGATCAAAGCCGGCAAGGGAATGAGAATGAGCTTCTCCGAAGCAAAAGACGTTCTTGAAATGCCGAACCTGATCGAGATTCAGAAGAATTCTTACAACTGGTTCCTTACGGACGGCCTCAGAGAGGTGTTTGACGACATCTCTCCGATCTCCGACTTCGCGGGTCATATGAGCCTGGAGTTCATTGACTTTGCGCTGTGCCGGGATGAGGTGAAGTATACGATTGAGGAATGCAAGGAAAGAGACGCTACATATGCAGCCCCTCTCAAAGTAAAGGTTCGCCTGATCAATAAAGACAAGGACGAAATCAATGAACATGATATTTTCATGGGCGATCTTCCGCTCATGACGGATACCGGTTCTTTCGTCATTAACGGCGCTGAGCGTGTAATCGTTTCCCAGCTGGTCAGAAGTCCGGGTATCTACTACGAAATCGGACATGACAAACTGGGCAAGGAACTGTTCTCCTGTACAGTGATCCCAAACAGAGGCGCATGGCTCGAATATGAGACAGACTCCAACAACGTATTCTGGGCACGTGTCGACCGGACCCGCAAGGTGCCGGTTACGGTTCTGATCAGGGCGCTGGGCATCGGTACCAACCGCGAGATCGTGGAACTGTTCGGCGAAGAGCCCAAGCTGCTGGATACTCTCGCCAAGGATACTGCGGAGAACTTCCAGGAAGGCCTTCTGGAACTCTACAAGAAGATCCGTCCCGGCGAGCCGCTTTCCGTGGACTCCGCCCAGTCCCTGCTCTACTCCATGTTCTTTGACCAGCGCCGCTACGACCTGGCCAAGGTAGGCAGATATAAATTCAACAAGAAGCTGATGTTCCGCTACCGCCTGAACGGCAAGATCCTGGCTGAGGATGTGGTGGATGAGAATACCGGCGAGATTATTGCGTCTGCAGGAGACACCCTGAACCGTGCTCTCTGCGACCGCATCCAGAATACCGGATGTGTGAGCGTGACTGTCAGAGGTAAGATTGATGCGGAAAATGCGGAAGGCCGCCTGGTGAAGGTGCTTTCCAACCGCATGGTGGATCTCAGGGAGTACGTGGATTTTGATCCTGCAGAGGTTGGAATCAAGGAGCTGGTTTATTATCCGACTCTTGCCAACATCCTTAAGGAGAAGGAAGGCGCGTCCGAAGAAGAACTGAAGGCAGCGCTTCGGAAGAACGTTTCCGACCTGGTGCCGAAGCATATCACCCGTGAGGATATCCTTGCCTCCATTAACTATAACATGCACCTGGAGGAGGCCATCGGCAACGCCGATGACATTGACCACCTGGGCAACCGCCGTATCCGTGCGGTGGGCGAGCTGCTGCAGAATCAGTACCGCATCGGCCTTTCCCGTATGGAGAGAGTGGTGCGCGAGCGCATGTCCACCCAGGATATCGAGGAGATCACTCCCCAGTCCCTGATCAACATTAAGCCGGTGACAGCAGCGGTCAAGGAATTCTTCGGTTCCTCCCAGCTGTCCCAGTTCATGGACCAGAACAACCCGCTTTCCGAGCTGACCCATAAGAGACGTCTTTCCGCCCTGGGTCCCGGCGGTCTGTCCAGAGACCGTGCAGGCTTTGAAGTCCGTGACGTTCACTATACCCATTACGGACGTATGTGCCCCATTGAGACCCCTGAAGGTCCCAACATCGGCCTGATCAACTCGCTGGCATCCTATGCCCGCATCAATGAATACGGCTTTATCGAGGCACCCTACCGTATTGTGGACAAATCCGACGCCCAGAATCCGAAGGTAACGGACGAGATCATTTACCTGACGGCGGACGAAGAGGATAACTATCGCGTGGCGCAGGCTAACGAGCCGCTGGATGAAGAAGGCCACTTCCTTAATAAGAATGTATCCGGCCGTTTCAAGGATGCAACCACCAGCTTTGTCCGTTCCAACGTGGACCTGATGGATGTATCCCCCAAGATGCTGCTTTCCGTGGCAACGTCCATGATTCCTTTCCTGGAGAATGACGACCCGACCCGTGCCCTGATGGGCTCCAACATGCAGCGCCAGGCAGTGCCGCTTCTCAAGACGGAAGCTGCAGTCATCGGTACCGGTATTGATGATAAGGTTGCCAAGGACTCCGGCGTATGTGTGGTTGCGCTGCACGACGGCGTGGTTACCAGCGTATCCGCTAACCATATTGATGTCAGGACGGCGGACGGAAAGGTCGACAAATACAAGCTGACCAAATTCATGCGTTCCAACCAGTCCAACTGCTACAACCAGAGGCCCATCGTCAATGTAGGAGATCCGGTTCTGGAAGGCGAGATCATTGCAGACGGACCTTCCACTTCCCGCGGCGAGATCGCGCTGGGCAAGAACCCGCTGATCGGTTTCATGACCTGGGAAGGTTATAACTACGAGGATGCCGTTCTGCTGAGCGAGCGCCTGGTACAGGACGATGTATATACCTCCGTTCACATGGAGGAGTACGAGTGCGAGGCCAGAGACACCAAGCTTGGACCCGAGGAAATCACCAAGGATGTACCCGGCGTCGGCGACGAGGCCCTGAAGAACCTGGACGAGCGCGGCATTATCCGCATCGGTGCGGAAGTACGCGCAGGCGACATTCTGGTAGGCAAGGTTACGCCTAAGGGAGAAACCGAGCTGACCCCCGAAGAGAGACTTCTGAGAGCGATCTTCGGCGAGAAGGCCAGAGAGGTCCGCGATACATCCCTCAAGGTTCCGCACGGCGCTTACGGCGTTGTCGTGGATACCAAGGTATTTACCAGAGAGAATTCTGATGAACTGTCACCCGGTGTCAGCGAGTCCGTGCGTATCTATATTGCGCAGAAACGTAAGATCGGCGTCGGCGACAAGATGGCAGGACGCCACGGAAACAAGGGCGTTGTGTCCAGAGTGCTTCCCGTGGAGGATATGCCTTATCTTCCCAACGGACGTCCGCTGGATATCGTCCTGAACCCCCTGGGCGTGCCTTCCCGAATGAATATCGGACAGGTCATGGAGCTGCACCTGAGCCTTGCAGCCAAGGCTTTGGGCTTCAATGTTTCCACCCCGATTTTCGAAGGCGCCAACGAGAGAGATATCCAGGACAGCCTGGAGATGGCCAATGACTATGTCAACGGCAGCTGGGAAGATTTCCAGGAGAAATACAAGGATGTCCTGAAGCCGGATGTGATGGATTACCTGGGCTCCCATCTGGAGCACAGGGCCCTCTGGAAGGGTGTGCCCCTCAGCCGTGACGGCAAGGTCCGCCTGAGAGACGGCCGCACCGGAGAGTTCTTTGATTCACCGGTTGCTATCGGCCACATGCATTACCTGAAGCTCCATCACCTGGTAGATGATAAGATCCACGCGCGTTCCACCGGCCCGTACTCCCTGGTTACCCAGCAGCCGCTGGGCGGCAAGGCGCAGTTCGGCGGACAGCGTTTCGGAGAGATGGAAGTCTGGGCTCTGGAGGCTTATGGCGCATCCTATACGCTGCAGGAGATCCTGACCATGAAGTCCGACGATGTAGTGGGCAGAGTCAAGACCTACGAAGCTATCATCAAGGGCGACAACATTCCGAAGCCGGGCATTCCGGAGTCCTTCAAGGTCCTGATCAAGGAACTGCAGTCCCTTGCCATGGATGTCAAGGTTCTCAAGGAAGACGGCACCGAAGTGGAGCTCAAGGAAAATCTGGACGATACCGATATGAACCTGCACCGCCTCCTGGAGGGAGACCGCAGGTACCGCGACAACGAGCGCAGCAATATCGGCAGATACGGATATATGACACAGGAATTCAACGAGCAGGGCGAAATCGAGGACGTGGATGACACGGAAGACGAGTACGCTGAGCCGGATGAAGACGAAATGGAAGAGGCAGCGGAGGCTTACAGCTTTGCGCAGGAAGAAGCTGCCCTGGATGAGGAATAAGAGAGGAGAAGCACATGGCACAAATGCAGGAAACTTATGAGCCCATGACCTTTGATGCGATCAGAATCGGCCTGGCATCTCCCGAAAAGATCCTGGAATGGTCCCACGGCGAGGTTACCAAGCCGGAAACCATTAACTACCGCACGCTGAAGCCGGAAAAAGACGGCCTCTACTGCGAACGCATTTTTGGCCCCACCAAGGACTGGGAATGCCACTGCGGCAAGTTTAAGAAAATTCGTTTCAAGGGTGTGGTCTGCGACCGCTGCGGCGTGGAAGTAACCAAGTCCTCCGTCAGACGTGAGAGACTGGGGCACATTTCCCTGGCAGCTCCGGTTTCCCATATCTGGTATTTCAAGGGAATCCCGTCCCGCATGGGACTGATCCTGGATATTTCTCCGAGAGTCCTCGAGAAGGTGCTGTATTTCGCATCCTATATCGTACTGGATCCCGGCGCCACAGGCCTTTCCTATAAGCAGGTCCTGAGCGAAAAGGAATACCGTGACGAAGTGGAGAAGAACGGTGCGGATGCATTCCGCGTCGGCATGGGTGCGGAAGCAGTCCTGGAACTTCTCAAGGATATTGACCTGGAGAAGGAATCTGAGGAGCTGAAAGCAGAGCTGAAGGACAGCACCGGCCAGAAAAGGGCGCGTATCGTAAAGCGCCTGGAGGTTGTGGAAGCCTTCCGCCATTCCGGAAACAAGCCGGAGTGGATGGTCCTGACGGTCATCCCGGTCATTCCGCCCGACATCCGTCCCATGGTCCAGCTGGACGGCGGCAGATTTGCCACCTCTGACCTGAACGATCTTTACAGAAGAATCATCAACCGCAATAACCGCCTGGCCAGACTTCTGGAACTGGGCGCCCCGGAGATTATTATCCGCAACGAGAAGCGTATGCTGCAGGAAGCGGTGGACGCGCTGATCGACAACGGCCGCCGCGGACGTCCGGTGACCGGTCCCGGCAACCGTGCCCTCAAGTCCCTTTCCGATATGCTGAAGGGTAAGCAGGGACGTTTCCGCCAGAACCTGCTGGGCAAGCGTGTAGACTATTCCGGACGTTCCGTTATCGTCGTAGGTCCGGAGCTTAAGATTTACCAGTGCGGCCTGCCCAAGGAGATGGCGATTGAGCTGTTCAAGCCCTTTGTTATGAAGGAGCTGGTGCAGAACGGTTCCGCCCACAACATCAAGGCAGCCAAGAAGATGGTGGAGCGTCTGGAGCCCGGCGTATGGGATGTGCTGGAAGATGTTATCAAAGAGCATCCCGTTATGCTGAACCGTGCCCCCACTCTTCACAGACTGGGCATCCAGGCCTTCGAGCCGATCCTGGTAGAAGGCAAGGCAATCAAGCTGCATCCGCTGGTCTGTACTGCATTCAACGCAGACTTCGACGGCGACCAGATGGCTGTACACCTTCCGATTTCCCTGGAAGCCCAGGCAGAGTGCCGCTTCATGCTGCTCTCTCCCAACAACCTGCTGAAGCCTTCTGACGGCGGCGTTGTGGCCGTACCTTCACAGGATATGGTTCTGGGTATCTATTACCTGACCCAGGAGAGACCCGGCGCCAAGGGTGAAGGCTCTGCATTCAAGAGCGTCAACGAGGCGATTCTGGCATACGAGAACGGCGAGGTGACACTCCATGCGAGAGTGAAGACCCGTGTCCGCAGACAGCTGGAGGACGGAACAGAACAGACCGCAGTGATTGAAACGACGGTAGGACGCCTGATCTTTAACGAGATCATTCCCCAGGACCTGGGCTTTGTGGACCGCTCCAAGCCGGAAAACGCGCTTCTTCCCGAGGTTGATTTCCTGGTCAAGAAGAGTGAGCTGAAGGCTATCCTGGAGCGCATCATGAATATCCACGGCGCGACACAGACAGCTGTGGCGCTGGACTACATCAAGGCGATCGGTTACAAGTATTCCACCAGGGCTGCCATGACGGTTTCCATTTCCGACATGGAGGTGCCGGAGGACAAGCAGCAGATCATTGATGAAGCACAGAAGACCGTTGAAAAGATTGCACGCAACTTCCGCCGCGGTGAGCTGACAGAGAGCGAGCGTTATAAGGAAGTCATCGATACCTGGAAGGCGGCTGACGACAGGCTGGCCGATGAGGTTATCGCAGGTCTTGACAAGTACAACAACCTGAAGATGATGGCGGATTCCGGCGCCCGTGGTTCCAATAAGCAGATCAAGCAGCTGGCAGGTATGCGAGGCCTGATGGCGGATACTTCGGGTCATACCATTGAACTTCCCATCACCTCCAACTTCCGTGAAGGCCTGGATATTCTGGAATACTTCATTTCAGCCCACGGCGCACGTAAGGGACTTTCCGATACTGCACTGCGTACCGCGGACTCAGGTTACCTGACCAGACGTCTGGTAGATGTCTCCCAGGACCTGATCATCCGCGAGGAAGATTGCTCTGTCGGCAGGGAAGACATTCCCAGCATGGAGATCCGCGCTTTCGCAAGCGGCGATGAGTCCATCGAAAGCCTGGAGGAGCGTATCACCGGCAGATATGTGGCGGAAACGATCATCGATCCTGAAACGAAGGAAATCGTGATCAAGGCCAATACCCTCTGCACCAACGACAAGGCGGGCAAGGTAATCAAGGCGCTTGAGAAGCTGGAAAGGGATTCTATCCGGATCCGTACCGTCCTGACCTGCCGTTCCAAGGTGGGTGTATGCGCAAAGTGCTACGGCGCCAACATGGCGACCAGAACACCGGTACAGGTCGGTGAAGCTGTCGGTATTATTGCCGCACAGTCCATCGGTGAACCCGGTACCCAGCTGACCATGCGTAACTTCCATACCGGCGGCGTTGCTTCCAACCAGGATATTACACAGGGTCTTCCCAGAGTCGAGGAACTGTTCGAGGCCAGAAAGCCCAAGGGACTTGCGATCATCTCCGAAATCCCTGGCACCGTATCGGTAAGGGATACCAAAAAGAAGAGAGAAGTCGTTGTCACAGATGCCGAAGGCAACCAGAGCAAGACCTACCTTATTCCTTACGGCTCCCGCCTGAAGGTGCAGGACGGCCAGGTGATCGAAGCCGGTGATGAGATTACGGAAGGTTCCGTCAATCCGCATGACCTGCTGCGCATCAAGGGTACCAGGGCAGTACAGGACTACATGCTCCGCGAGGTGCAGAGAGTCTACCGTCTGCAGGGTGTTGATATCAATGACAAGCACATTGAAATGATCGTGCGCCAGATGATGAAGAAGGTCCGTGTGGAGGACGCCGGAGATTCCGAGCTGCTTCCCGGCACTTCCATCAACCTGCTGGATTTCAACGAGATCAACGAGAACCTGGAGAAAGAAGGAAAGCGTCCCGCAGAAGGCAAGATCACGATGCTGGGCATCACGAAAGCCTCTCTTGCAACGGATTCCTTCCTGTCCGCAGCATCCTTCCAGGAAACCACCAAGGTCCTGACAGAAGCAGCCATCAACGGAAAGACAGACCATCTGAACGGCCTCAAGGAAAATGTCCTGATCGGCAAGCTGATCCCGGCAGGAACAGGTATGAAGCGCTACAGCGACATCCGCCTTTCCTCCGATGAGCAGGCGGCAGAAGCAGCAGGCAGACAGAGTGCCCCCCAGACCACAGTGTATGAGGATGTGCTGATTTCCGCTGCGGAGACCCGCGGTGAAGAGGAGCCGGAGACCGAAGAAGAAGGCGAAGAGCTGATTCTTGAGACGGACGAAGAATAAGACAATACGGAGATGTTAAGTAAGAAAAGACTTGACATTGAAGGGCAATACGATTATTATAGTATGGCGCGTGCTTATGCACGCGTCATATTTGCTGTCTGAAGCTGAAAGCATGATATTCCGGCAGAGGGCTGCAGAT
>Ga0129307_1002522_pt1 | contig 14057 bp, 11 predicted proteins | sample P1105metagenome_FD_94437 | JGI IMG/M metagenome (GOLD analysis project Ga0129307, IMG submission 94437) | Capybara group fecal microbial communities from Wisconsin, USA - P1105 metagenome | ecosystem: Host-associated > Mammals > Digestive system > Large intestine > Fecal | place: USA: Wisconsin... | reverse complement strand
TCTCAGTGTGTTTGCCGGCGTCTGTTGTTCTCAATTAACAGCTTAAACGGGATGGGGCATAAAATCAAGCGTGCATGTACATTTCAGTCCTTTTTATTTGCCTGCCGCTCCATCAGCTGATGCGCTGTTTACAATATAGCAGAATTTCAAAGACGCAAAAGCAAGTTGTTTTTTGCGTTTTACAAGTCATTTTCCAACGCCTGTTGACATATATCATAAAATATCTGATTGTATTTATAGGCAAAACAATGGTTTCGTATGCCCATCGGAAACCGGCCCGGAAACACACCCGGAAAACCGCTGTCAGACGCGCGGCCTGGAGGAAAGAAATGAAAAGAAAACACGCATTCATACCTGTGCTGATGCTCATCTTCTCGATGATGTTCACGAACCTTGCAGGTGCCTGTTTCGGCACCGCTTTCGTCTGCGCCGAAGAGCATGAGATCGGCAGGGAGGCCGCAGATGCAGGAAGTCCCGGAGACGGACAGGGCTCCGGGTCCGGCGGCACGCAGGAAACCACGGCAGCCGAGGAGGAAACGTCAGCGCCGGCCGCGGAAGAGACCACCTCTGCCGGGGAAGAGACAACGGCCGCCGAAGAAGAGACCACCGCGGAAGAAACGACCGCCGCAGGGGAAGAGACCACTGCCGCAGAGGAAGAAACCACCGCCGCCACGGAAGAAACAACTGCCGCAGAGGAAGAGACCACCGCGGAAGAAACGACTGCCGCAGAGGAAGAGACCACCGCGGAAGAAACGACTGCCGCAGAGGAAACGACCACCGCGGAAGAAGCGACCGCCGCAGAGGAAACGACCGCCGCAGGCAATCAGGAAACAACGGCGGCTGAAACGCCCCTGCTCAAGGGCGCGCTGCCCAATCTCCGCCTCCGGTCACAGGAACTCGAAGTCAAGCTGATCCCTGATGATCCTCAGCACGACGGCACATGGCGCAAGGGCGACACGGGGCAGGCCTATCTTCAGCCGGAAGAGCATATTCCGACCTGGAAAACCGATTCCCCGGAGTATATTCAAATCGACTCTCAAACCGGCTGCTTCACGATCATCGATTCGCATACCGGCACTGTAGAGGCATCGATTTATACAATAGTACCCGAGCCCTTTCGCCGCATAGAGACACGGATCCGGATCCATCCTCCGAAGTCTGCAGTGCCTTCGGATATCACAATAGAGTACCATAACGTCGGATCGTCGGTGCTGCGCGACACGCTTCACGATACCGACACCTCTTATACGCTGAAAACACATGACGAGCTGACTGATCATCCCATAGGCAAGCTTCTGGACTGCTGGCTGCATGAAGATGAGACTTTTTCTCCCGGTGCGCCTTATACACTTGCGTTATACCCTGCTGCAGCGGGTGAGGTAAGCAGAAGCTTTACCGCTGTATGGAAAGACGACCCGGCATATCAGGGTCCGAAGCCGCCCGCAAGCATTACGCTTACGATAGAGCCGATCAAAAAAAGCCATGACGACGATCTCTGGCGGGTCGGTGATAGGGGAAGGGTCATTGTTAATGTGCAGCCCGAAGGAACCTCCGCAGATGTCACCTGGTCCTTCTCTCCGATCGCAGCGCAAGGCAATCCCGGTGAAGAGCTGGCAGAATGCATTACAGTCAATACGGACGGCAGCTTTGAAATCACGGCATGGCATCGATTTAGCAACCCCAGACCTGCCGGCATCAAAGCAGTCTCCGCCTTGGACGAGACTGTTTCAGCCGTCGCTTCGGTCAGGATCCCAAAGGAACCGAGTTACCGCAATCTTTATTATGAAAACGTGATTCCGGGAGCTGAGGAGAGCCTGCATGATGTCCTGAACGAGTCCGATACGGCTTACAGATTAAAAACGCAGAGCGATCTTCCCAATGGCGGCGCCGGATATACGCTGAAGGCATGGCGTTACAACGAAGTGGAGTACCTGCCCGGCGCGCCGTTTTCCTATTCCGATGCCGGAGACTACAATGCACGTCTGACTGCCGTGTGGGCAAACGCACCTGAAAGTATTGAAGTCAGCATTACTCCGATCTCTGCGCTTCCGCCCAACGGCTGGTACGCAGTAGGCGAATCGGGAAAGGCAAGCGCTTCCATATCCCCCTCGGGCGCAGGAAAGGGCATCAAATGGAGTGCGGGTAACGGCAGCTTTGTAAGCATCGATGATGACGGGACCTTTACCGTCACGGCACAGCATGATTACGATGGAGCCTTAAACATCCCTATCGTGGCTTCATCCATTCTCGATCCGGACGTTAAGGGGCGCGCAACGATCACGCTCGCAGCGCCAGAAAAGTATGTGAAGGGTCTCAGACTGATCAAACAGCCAACGAAACGAATCTATGAAGCAGGCGAATACTTCGACCCGGCCGGTCTGGTCATCGAGCTGGAATACTTAAGCGGAAGGAAAGGCGAGTCCCGGGACGGGGAGAACTTTACGTACCAGATATATGAAAGAGGCACGAATATCCCCCTGATCACGAGCGACGAGCTGATAGTGCTCTTTCATGAGTATTACGCCGGCCCCGGTTCCGGGGCGATCAGCATCCCGATCGTTGTCAAAGATCCCTCCGAATTCCCCCATGAGGTGAAGCTGATCACCGGTTCCAACGGAACAGCTTCCGTCAGTGCCGATTCCGCAATGATGGATACTCCCATCACCGTCACCGCCACACCGGATGACGATTATGAACTGGACCGCATCACCTGGAAGACGGTGAACGGCAGCGAAACGGACATCACGGAGTCCTGCAGCTTTACGATGCCTGCGGAGAAGGTGACCGTCCATGTGACGTTCAGGGAAAAGCCCACACCGGTCTACGTCCCTGCGGAATCCAGCCCGACCGATCAGATCTCACTCACAAAGATCCTCCACGGCAGAACGCTCAAGAAGGGCGAGTTCAGGTTCGAGATGGAAGGTCGGCCGGAAGGCACATACGGCTCCACGAAACCAACAGGCATGATATACAAGGGCACGCATGATGAAAATGGCACTATCAGCTTTCCAAAGGTCAGCTTCACAGAGCCCGGTATTTATAGCTACCTGATCGAGGAGAAAGGGATCGGCACCCACGGAAGAGGCATGAGCTACGACGATACTCCGCGCTGCGCAAGGGCCACCGTCACTGACACAGATGCCAACGGCATCCTTGAAATCAGCTGGGAACTCGTCCAGGATATGTGGCTGGGCGGCGAGGTGTTCGAAAACCGCTACCACGACGGCGAGGTCACCGATTACTTTGGCGGCATAGACCAAGACTACTATTATATGGGTTACTCCGACCGTATCGTCTATGTAAAACTGAGCGGCCGGAAAACGGAGGACGGTGAGCTGGGCATCCGCATCACCGGTCCGAAGCTCGACACAGTCGTAAAAGCCGGCGGCCGCCCTGAAGGCACAGATTACAGATTCAATTATCCGCAAATGCCGGAGATCACCTTCACACGGGACGATATGGGCGGTGAATATACGAAGACCTTTGAGTACGAAGTGCGCATGGTTGACGGCGGCCTGCCTGGCGTGACCTACGACAAAAATGTGTACACCTTTGTGGCAACGGTCGTTGATTATAACCCCGCGCAGTCCCTGCAGGTAAGCTGGTCGATCAAAGACACAGACGATCCATATATTACTTTTTACAACGATTACAGGAAGGATGTGGTTTACACAGACAGAAACCCGGACTCGCCCAACGCCGTCAGGGTGACCAAGAAGGTCGAAGGCAGCGATGCGGCCGGCGGCGCCGAATTCAGCATTGCGCCGGCCGGCGATACGGTCCGGGACGTCGAGGCATGGTACGTGATCATGCCCGATGACCTGACGGCCCGCGTAGAAACGCTGACGAACGGTTCGAGTCAGACCGCAGCTTTTGACCGCATCAAGTTCAATGTGGCAGGCGTCTACACGTTCACGATCACCGAGACAAGTCAGGCGCCGGACGAATACTGGATCTACGACAATACGCCGCGCAGCGTGGAGATCGTGGTCACAGACATCGACGCAGGCGGACAGGCTACAGGAGCGCTCAGGATCGCTTCCATCAAATACGACGGCAGCGAACAGGTGCCCGTATTCATCAACAGGCGTCTGACCGCCACGCTGGAAGGCACCGTGGAATGGGATGACGGCGGTCTGCAGCACAACAATGCGGAAGAGCTTGCCGGCAGGCTGAGCGTACAATACCTGAACAGCAGGACCCTTACGTGGTCGGACATCCCGAAGGACGCATACAGCATCAGCTGGAACGCTGACAGATATACGATCAGCGGCATACCGCTGTACTGCGAGAACAGTGAAACGGCCATCAGAGAGAGCTACCGCGTGGTGGAGACTGCGCCCGAACACTACACGGTCAGCTATCAAAACGTCCTTTCCGTCAGCGATGAAGGCGGCGCACACAACGGGGGAAGCATCATCAACAAGAACGGCCGCCGGATCATTACGCTCAACGGAAACGGCGGCACGGTGAACGGGGACGCCATCATCACCATGACAAGCGGACAGGACGGAACACTCTCCCGGCTTCCGGAGGCGGTACATCCGGATCCCTTCATGGAGTTCCTCGGATGGTTTACCGAACGGGAGGGCGGCACGCCGGTGGAGCCCGACACGGTCTTTACGAATAACACCGAGATCTATGCGCAGTGGAAGGACAATACGCCGTCATCCCACCGTTTCGTGATACAGCTTCTGGACTGCGGTGTTCCCGGCACGGCATTTGATACAAAGGAAAAGGCTGAAAACGAACTGCTGTCGAAGCTCGGGCTTGAGCGTACAAGCGCAGAAGGCAGCTGGGTCTCCTATCAGATAAAAATGCAGATCGAGCAAAACGGTCAGTGGATCGACGCAGACCGGCTGCCCTCTTACACCGGACTTGTGACCGAGGTCATCCTCCCCTATCCTTCCGGAACAGGCCAAAGCGGCACATTCAAAGCGGTACAGATGTTTACGAAAGCGATGTTCGGATATCAGCCCGGACAGACCACGATCCCGCAGGTCACAAATACAGCCAATGGCATCAGAATCGCCCTGCCCGGCCAGTCTGTCCTCCTTCTGTACTGGGAGGGATTGCCCGATGACAACGGCGGCGATGACGACGACGATGACAACGGCGGCGATAACGACGACGGCGGCGGCAATGACAACGATGACGACGGCGGCAATGAAGATAACGGCAATAACGACGGCGGCAATGACGACGATGACGGCACCGGCAGCGGCAGCTCCTTTGGCGGCGGTTCATCCGGCAGCGATAACAAAACAGCTGTCGCTCAAATCAAAGAGAACTTTGATTCCCGCTATTATGCCGACAACAACCCGGACGTTAAGCTCGTATTCGGATATAACCACGATGCGCTCTGGAATCATTACGTCATCTACGGCAGATTTGAAAACCGCAGGGTGAACTTCGTTGAGGGCATTCACAAGAATCCCCCGGCTGTCATCGACTCGATCGACAGGTTCAACTACATTGCCTATGCTGACCGCTATCCGGACCTCAAGCTTGCCTTCGGCTACAGAAAGCCGGCACTCTGGGACCACTACCTGACGTATGGCAGGAGGGAAAACCGGATCGTTGAGTAACTGCGATCGATCGCAGCTGCTCAGCCCACTCACTTTGGTGATTCGCAAGAATCATATATTCTCATCTCGCTGTGCCCGCTTCAAGAGGAGCGGGCACAGGCTTTTTTATCTGAAAACCCGGATCAGGAGCTCTGACCCGGGTTTCTATTCATCTGACTATCTCTTACATCCGATTCCGAGCTTGCCTTCACTCCCCGGCCTTGCTCTCCTTCACTCCCCAGCCTTAAAGTTATACACCGGCCTGATCACCTCCGTGATCTCGGCGGTGGGGCCGATGTGGGCCATGATCTCGTCCATGCTCTTGTAGGCCATGGGGGACTCGTCCAGCGTGCCCTCGGTGACGCAGCTGGTGTAGATGCCCTGCATGGAGGCCTCAAATTCCTCCATGGTCAGGGTGCGGGCTGCCTGCCTGCGGCTCATCAGACGGCCGGCGCCGTGGGGCGCGGAGCAGTTCCAGTCCTCGTTGCCCTTGCCGATGCAGATCAGGCTGCCGTCCCTCATGTTGATGGGGATGAGGAGCTTCTCTCCTATTTGGGCGGACACGGCGCCCTTGCGCAGGATCATGGCGTCCGTATCGATGTAGTTGTGGATGGTGGTAAAGCGCTCCTTCTCCGTGAGACCCATGCCCTCCAGGATCACCTGCGTCATGGCCTTGCGGTTCAGCATGGCAAAGCGCTGGGTGATCTTCATGTCGTGGATGTAGTCATCGAAATTCTCTCCCTCCACGTACGCCAGCTCGCGGGGGATCTTCGTATAGCTGCCCAGCTGGGCCTTCATGCGGTCGATGCTGGGCTGGATCTCCTGAAATCTGCCCTCGGCCTTGAGGGCTTCCATAACTTCCCGGATCTGCTTCCATCCGCAGCCGCAGAGGGTCCTGTAGCCCTCCTCCTGATAGTACTCGGCCACCTGCGTGCCCAGATGACGGCTGCCGGAATGAATGACCAGATACAGCGTGCCGCTGTCATCGCGGTCCAGCTCTATGAAGTGGTTGCCGCCGCCCAGGGTGCCGATGCTCTTTACCGCGCGGTCCGCGTTGATCTGCGCATAGCAGCGCAGCTCCGTGAGGTCGACGTCATCGTTATAGGCGTGCGGGGTATTGCGGATGTTGTAACCGGACGGGATCTCCTGACGGATCAGGCGGTCCAGGGCATCGAAATCGATGCTCTTTTCTTCCAGCACGACCGTCTCCATGCCGCAGCCGATGTCCACGCCCACCATGCCGGGGACCACCTTGTCCTTCAGGGTCATGGTGGTGCCGATGGTGCAGCCCTTGCCGGCGTGCACGTCCGGCATGATGCGGAGCTTCGCGCCGGCAAAGACCTCCTGGTCGCAGACCAGTCTGATCTGCGCCGCCGCAAACTCTTCCATCTCATCCGTGAAGCATTTCGCGGTGTTGAATCTGCCTTTGATTTCTATCATGATAGATGATCCTTTCCTGCGCCGTGATTCAGGCGCCGTGATTCAGGCGCCGTTATCATTGACAGGATTATACCATGAACGCGGGCATCGTCACAGGGTAGAATGCGTCAGGCCTTTTTCCCTTTCCCGGCGCGCTTCTGATAATCCGCTTCCGCCTTCTTCTTCCACTGCTTTCCGATGCTGCCGCAGGCCCTGAATGCGGAGGCTGCTTCGCACACCATATCCGTGCTGTATTTCACGCCGGCTCTGTCCGGGACGTAATTCACGGCGCGGTCCTCCCTGATGCCGAAGCTCTTGGCGGTCTCGACCGCATCGATGTTGGCGCCCAGGAAAATGAACTCCCAACCGAGTTCCTTCTGCTGTTCGATCATCTTCTTGACTTCATCGCTGCTGTAAATGTGACTGGCATTCTCCAAACCGTCCGTGGTGATGACAAAGAGCGTATGCTCCGGCCGATCCTCCTCGCGGATGTACTTGTGCACATTTTTGATGTGATGGATCGCGCCGCCGATGGCATCAATCAGCGCCGTGCAGCCGCCAACAAAATACTCCTTTTCCGTCAGCTTCGGAATCTCCTTCAGATCCGCACGGTCATGCACCACCGTGCTCTGATTGCTGAACAGCACGGTCGATACCAACGCCTCGCCCTCTTCCTTCTTCTGTTTTTCAATCATCCCGTTGAAGCCGCCGATGGTATCCGACTCCAGCCCCGACATGGATCCGCTTTTATCCAGAATGAATACCAGTTCCGTTAATCCCTTTTTCATTTTTCGTCCCTCCATCAAAATAAAATGACCGCGGGGCTTCTCCCCACGGTCACATCTTATCCGGTCCGGGACCTGCTTTGGTCGCGGTTTATGCGACATTTCATCCGCCCAGCGTCTGCTGGTCAAACTCCAGGAGCGCGTCGTTGATCTCCCAGATGTCATAAATGCCTTTTTTGATGAAATACTCCACAATGACGTCCGACTTATACGAATGCGAAAAGGCGTAGCCGGCCTTCCTGAGCATCTCCTCCGTCTCCTCCAGGGGCAGCTTTAGGGCGATGGCAAAGGCCAGGACCACGTTCTTTCTGGGCCTGTAGTACTTGTCCGAGCGGATCTTTGAGAAAAAGCGCCTGTCGATGTTGGCCTTTTTGTAGCATTCCGAGTCCTTCATGCCGGCCTCATCGATCTTGCGGAGCAGCATCTCCGTAAAGCTTTCGTCCGCTTCCCGCAGCACCCTGTCGATCTCATCCATGCGTTTGCTGTACTGCTTTGCGGCTGTACGGGCATGCGAAGCAGGCGCGGAGCCGAACACCGCGGCATTGGAAAGATACTCCTGCTTTTCTTCCATGCACATGGGCGCATCGGCGAAAAGCTCCGCTTTCTTTGCGGACACAGCCATGCCGGCGGCCTGGGACGAAGCCATGCCGGCGGCCGGAGCCCCGGCGGCTGCTGCAGGCAGCGCTTCTCCGCCTGCATCGTAATGCGCGTCCAGATACCGGACGAGCTCATCATAGTAGACGTCTTTATGCTTCCAGGGCAGTTTCATACAAAAAACACCTCCGTGTATACACGCTTTCGGTCCTTTACGTCGGACTTCATGAGGGAGACCTTTTTCACCATCATTTCGGCCCTGGGCGCGGGCACGGACTTCCAGCTTCCTGCCGCTTTGCGGATGAGGGTGATGTGCGGCTTGAACGGCTTTCTGTCATAGTCGATGCCGGCATTATCCAGCGCCTGCCGCAGCTCCTTCACGAGCGCGCTCAGGCCCTGATTGCCCTTCATGCCCACCCAGATCAGATCGCCAAAAGCGCCCATCTCGGAGAGAGACAGGCGGAAGGGCTTGTATTTCAATTCCTGCAGGGCTGCTTTGACGCCGGCCGCATCTTTGCATTCCCCGATGAATGCCAGCGTCAGATGCAGATTCTGCGTGGGCACGTAGCTGCCGCTGACGCCGGCCTTTTTCAGCTCGTGCATGGCGGCTGTCAGCGCCGATTTCATCTCATCCGAAAGCTGAATGGCAATAAACAGACGCATCACGCTTCTCCTCAGCGAAACTTCACGGCGGTGCCGTAGGCAAGGACCTCCGCCGCGCTCTGCATGACAGAGGAAGACGAATAGCGCACGCAGACGATGGCATCGGCGCCCATTTTTTCGGCTTCTTCCACCATGCGCCCGGTGGCCAGCGCTCTGGCGTTGTCCATCATTTGATTGTATTTGGTCAGTTCACCGCCAACGAGCGTCTTCAGCCCTGCCCCGATGTCACGCACTACGTTCACGGTCTGGATGGTGCTTCCCTTCACCATGCCCAGCATCTCCAGGTTTCTTCCGTTGATTCCATCGGTTGTAACCAAAATCATCTTCTTTTCTCCTTGTCTTTCAGATTCTGTCCTGAGCCGCCTGTTCAAAACGCTCAGTTCCTTTGTTTCCTTTCCGCTTCTCAGAAATCCACCAGATAGATGCCGATGGCGATCTGGTGAAAGCTTCCGCGCTTCTCGATCTTTGTGATGCGCGCCGCGAGGAGCTTTCCGGCATCCATGAGACGCGCAAAGACGATATTGTCCTTCTCCGGCACGTAGCCCAGCTTTTTGCCGCTTTCCGTGAAGAGAAGGATGGCGTTGTCATCGAATTTGTTGTCTTCCCGCTGCAGACTCAGCTTATCTCCCGGCCCGATCTCTTCCAGCACGGACGCATCCTTCAGATGCGTGGTGCCGGCCACAAAGGAATCGAACAGATGGATCTCACGGATGAGGGGCTTCAGCATCTCCCCCAGTCCGTTCTGCTGCATCGTTTCGACCAGCACCGCGGTCTGTTTTGTCGTTAATTCATCAGCCATTGAAATCTGATCCCTCCGCTGTTCACCATGCTCTCGATCACTTCGTCGAGTTCCTTGTGATATTTCCTGTAAGACTCCAGTTCTTCATTGAGTTCCGCCAGCTTTTTATCGACGGCCTCCCGGTCTTCCAGCAGAACCCGGTAAGTGTAGGGCTCTTCATGTGTAATATTATATATCTCTTCCTTCAATTCTTCTATCCGGTCTTCAATCTCGGGGATCTCCACCTTGATTTCGCCGTCCCCCAGCTCCTTCAGAGCCTTCCGGGTCAGCACTTCCAGCTCCGCAAGCGCTTTCACGTCGTTCATGCGGTACGCGCTCAGGATGCGCTGCCAAAGCTCTTTCAGCTCCTCATTGCGGTCCGTTTCCGGGTTGATGTCTGGATGCAGCAGCTTGGCAAGTCTCCTGTACAGCGTTCTGGCGCGCTGCACCTCATAGGGCGTGGACGTCCCCGCATTCCGGCAGTCTTCATTCTCCGCCTGCATGCGCTTCAGATTCGCATAATACGACGCCATTTCCAGCTCCAGATATTTCTGCATCTCCTCCGGATCCACCACGCCGCCGCGGTTCAGCGCCGTCTGGTAATAGGCGATCGTCTTCTTGCATTTGACGCATTCCAGCTTCTCTTCATAGACGTCTGAGATCAGCTGCCCGAAGGTCTGAATGTAGCTGATCCAGATGGAGCCGGCCTCTTTCTGCAGCTGGTCCCGCTCCAGAAGCAGGTTTTCGTATTCTTCGTATTGTTCATTGCCGATGTTGATCAGTTCCATTGCGATACCTCTCAGCCGAAGTGTCCTGCATCACAGGATTTCAAAATCAAACAGCTCTTCATACAGGGTGGTGAGCATTTCGCCGCCCAGTTCAGCCTTCTGGAAGAAGTCATCGACCGTACGGAACCAGCGCTCGTCAAAGCGGATGGCAAGCTGATCCCCTTCCATGGAGGCCTCCGCCTCATGCGGCTCTCCCTCAAACGTAAAACGCACCCTGGCCGGAGACTGCAGCAGATAATAGAGATCATAGAGCCCGAAAGCTTTTTCATTGAAGGGGCGCAGCTTATAAATGTCCCTGATCATCCACTTCATGATGTTCAGGTCCCCGAAGAAGGGATGCATCCGGATGCGCTGCGAAAGGAAGTCCCGCGCCAGGTCATACAGCGTAAGGGCCGCCAGCTCCTGCCCCTCCTCCGAGCGGATCCGGGCGAGGCGCGTAAAGACCTCCGGGAGCGGGGCATCCAGCCTGCGGGCATTTGCCACCTTCGGATACAGCCCCTCGATGATCTCTTTGTATTTTGCCTGGTCTTTCTCTACATAATAGCCGTTTTTGTACATATCGGCCACCTTGTAGGCGGCGATCAGGTCCCCCATCCGGCGGGCGCGGTCAAAGTAGTAGAAGGCCTTCTCGTAATTCCGTTCTCCGGTCCTGCCATAGTACCAGACGTAGCCCAGATTGGAGATGGCATACAGGTTGTCATACTCCGCGGCCAGCTCATAGTACTTCAGCGCGAGGTCAAAGTGCTTCTGCTCATAATAGACGGCCCCCAGCTCCACCATGTAATTGCTGTCCTTCGTCTCCTCGATCAGATACTTCAGCGCTTCCGTATACAGAAAGCGGTCCTCCTCTGAAGGGTTCGTGGTTTCATAATAATTACGCAGTATCTTTTTTGCTTCGGGTATGGTCATGATGGCCTCCTGTTCCGGTTCATACACCGATTCATTTTGAACCAAAAATTTCTGTTATTTACGGCCCGCTGAAGCAAATTGCATTCATTTCCGGGTTATTATCCATCATTGCCTTGATCCTATTGCAGAATCTATAGTAAAAATCAATGGCAATCCCGATATGCTCCCTGACACATTGATCCCGGTCTACGGATTTATCCGGCCAGGCTTCTGCACCCTCTAGCGTTGACACTGTAATAGCTTTAATGCGCTCCTTCACAATGGGATTGTCATAATCTGTTTCAATATATTGAACTGTTTCCTGTATATCGGAAATCATCTGCTGCATTGTGTTATAAGTATAAAGATTCACTCCATTATAATCAAAACGTTGACCCTCGTCTCTGCCGAATCCTTCATTAGGAAGCGCCGGATCAAAGGCCTTATGCAAATAGTATGCCAAACAATCTATTCCCCTGTCATCAATAGATATCCCATTGTATCCAAGAGCAGATAGATTCTTCTTTATCTGTCTGTCTTCTATAGCGACAGTGTTGACCCAAAAACTACCTCCGGGCTCTCTTCCCGCAAGCACTTCGATCTGGTTTTCCCGCCGGAAACCATCCGCAAACTGATAATAACTGACATTATCGTAAGTATCTAAATCTGACAGTTTAAGATAATAACCATTCGCCCATCCTGCTGTAAGATTCAAATGAACAGAACTCCTTTCGACGGAATGGAATTGTAAAGAATAATCATATTTCCGATTGCGTTCATGCCTGTAGGCGCGGTGCTCATTTCCATATCTCCAATGTGAAACCGTCAGATCAGCGCGCTCAAGTATATGACAATCAGTTAAATCCATTCCAATTGGTAAGTATTCTTCCAGCGCTGTAATATTATAGTTTTGATGATTCAGTCCATCCATAATACTCTCTGGAATCGTGTTCTCAGAAAACCTGATCTTCCCGCTTTCCATTGGAAGCAGTTCCATGCTGGTTCCATCGGTAAATTCAAATACCAGAGGCTCACACAACTGCAGAGAACAGTCAAGGTTCAGATTATCGATACCGACCTGTTTCGTCTGATTCTCATCCAAGTCCCAGAGAGAAACCTTTGCATATGCTTTTTCCTTCAAAGCCGTAATATTCATCACAGCGCCTATAATCCGTACAGACTGGAGAGTTTTGCCGGAAACCCCGCTTTCCTGAAAAGCTTTTAAAAATTCTTCCGGATTCTCATAAACCGGCGCTGACCACTTAAACCAGTCAAATGCGTTGTCATAATTGTCTTTTCCCGGCATTTTGATCATTCATATTCACCCGTGTTCATCAAACTAAATGTATTATGCCATCAATACAGACCAGGGCTGATACCTCTCCAAATTGCAGTTTTTTAAAACCGGGCCACCTCCAGATTCGTCCGCTTATCAAAAAAGCATATTTCCATATGATCCCCGGACCTGTCGGATTCAATGGCTCCATAGTAATAGTTTCGATGATTCTTCAGTTCCGCAATGTCAAAGCCTTTGCAGGGATCCACCGTCGGCTCTCCTTTCTCCAGCCTGGCGCCGTATCCGACCATTACCATCCAGTAATGCACAAGCGCGTCATAGTGGAAACGGAGCGGTATCTCATATAAATCAAACACAAGATCAAAATTAATATCTCTGATCAGGCTGGCATCATTCAGTTTCAAGCTCGGGTCACCGCCGTGTTCAAGGAGAAGCGCAAGTGTATCGGCGGCAATGTAGCCGTTATCAACAAAGCGCAGCTCACTCATGATGTTGTTCTCTTCCCGGAAGTCTTCGGTACAGCTTTCGATATAGATCCGGTTCGGATCAAGGCCATGGTTCAGAAGGATCTGCATGGCCTCAAGCATATGACTTGATTCTGAACCGGGAATAACCACCCCGGGCACCCTTTCCAAATCATCGTCATTATCCGATTCATCACTGCAATCCTCTACGTAACGAAAAGCCGCCAGGTTGACGGCATCGGCATCGTAACGAACGGAGTCCAGCGCTGCCTTCAGTTTGTCTGCAGAAAATGACTTTGTATACAGGAGTTCATATAATTCTTTTGCTTCAGCTGTCAGTTCCATGTGACACCTCCCTCATCCAAAGTTGATTCGCAATGATCCTGCATTCAGTTTACAGCCTGTCAATGGTTTGCGGGTCGCATAAAATGCGACAAATCCGGTATTCATCTTTCATTCCGGATATAAGAGATGGAAAGCGAACACCTGTATTCAGGCTGCAAACACGCCTCCCGCCGGGGGAGTCAGATCAAACATACTTAACTGGCAGTCCGGCTGCTCTCTGCGCCTGCCGTCCTCTGCTCCATAATAAGAGCGCCACAACTCAAGGAGCCTGTTTTGGGCGGATTCGATCGCTCTGTTGACGTCTTTCACAGTCACAAAATGTTCCGGGAGAACAGAATCGATCTCAAACGTCTGAATGTCTGCGGGATGCTCCCATGTTCCACCTCCTGAGGCACTCAGACCGTTGTTTCATTTCCTTCTGAGTTAATAATATCAGATAAGGTGTCCAAAAGAACGGACAGGATGCCTT
>Ga0129307_1002519_pt1 | contig 14075 bp, 12 predicted proteins | sample P1105metagenome_FD_94437 | JGI IMG/M metagenome (GOLD analysis project Ga0129307, IMG submission 94437) | Capybara group fecal microbial communities from Wisconsin, USA - P1105 metagenome | ecosystem: Host-associated > Mammals > Digestive system > Large intestine > Fecal | place: USA: Wisconsin... | reverse complement strand
TCCACGCCCTGGCCGATACGGATCGGGCCTGCGCCGAGGGTAAGGATCTTGCGCTTGTCGCTTAAGCGGGACTGGTTCTCTCCCGTATAAGAGCTGTAAAGATATGCGATATATTTGCCGGTATGAAGCGTATCCACCATGCGGAAAACAGGCGTAATGCCGTTTTCTTTGCGCAGGCGGTAGATCGTGATCTCATCGCGCTTCCAGAGCTTCGCAATGTATTTGTCGGCAAAGCCCATCTTCTTCGCTTCCTTCAGCACGGCGACGTCTCCGGGTGCTGCGGAGAGCTTTGCTTCCATGTCCACGATCTTCTTTATGGACTCCAGGAAAAGCTCCGTGATCATCGTCACTTCGTGTAACTTCCCGATACTGACGCCGAGCCTTAAGAGCCGTGCGATCGCGTAGATGTTGTCGTCGCGGAACTCGCTGATGTAATTCAAGAGTTCCTCTTCGGTATAGCTTTCAAACTTTTCGAGGAAGAAATGACATACGCCTGTCTCGAGGGAACGGACAGACTTCAGGAAGCATTCCTCGAGGTTGGAGCCGATGCCCATGACCTCGCCGGTCGCTTTCATCTGGGTACCGAGCTTGTTGGGAGCGGTCGGGAATTTATCGAACGGGAAACGCGGGAACTTGGCCACGATATAATCGAGGCTCGGCTCGATCGCGGCATTGCCGCCCGCGACCGGGATCTCCTCGAGCAGCATGCCCATGGCGATCTTGGCCGTCACTCTCGCGATCGGATAGCCGCTGGCCTTGGAAGCAAGCGCGGAGGAACGGGAAACGCGCGGATTGACCTCGATAAGGTAATATTTGCTGGAGTTCGGGTCGAGTGCAAACTGCACGTTGCAGCCGCCTTCGATCTTCAGTTCGCGGATGATCCTGATCGCGGAATCGTTCAGCATCTTCAGATCATGATCGCTGAGGCTGAGGATCGGTGCCACAACGATGGAATCTCCGGTATGCACGCCGACCGGGTCGACGTTTTCCATGCCGCAGATCGTGATCGCATGATCCGCCGAGTCGCGCATGACTTCGAATTCGATCTCCTTGTAACCCTTGACGCTCTTTTCGATCAGCACCTGATGAACAGGGCTCAGCTTAAAGGCATTGAGACCGATCTCTTCAAGTTCCGCTTCATTGTTTGCAAAACCGCCGCCGGTACCTCCGAGCGTGAACGCAGGGCGCAGGACGACCGGATATCCGATCTCTTCCGCCGCCTTTTTCGCCTCTTCGATCGAATAGGTGATCTCTGACGGAATGACGGGTTCGCCGATGGACTGGCACATCTCCTTAAAGAGCTCGCGGTCTTCCGCTCTCTCGATGCTCTTCGAACTGGTTCCGAGAAGCTTCGTGCGGCACTCCCTTAAGATACCTTTTTTCTCAAGCTGCATGGCCATGTTGAGGCCGGTCTGTCCGCCGATGCCGGGAACGATCGCATCCGGACGTTCCTTTCTCAGGATCTTTGCGACGTACTCAAGCGTCAGCGGCTCCATGTAGACCTTATCCGCGATGGAAGTGTCGGTCATGATGGTCGCAGGGTTGGAGTTGACGAGAACGACTTCGTATCCCTCTTCCTTCAGCGCCAGGCACGCCTGCGTGCCGGCATAGTCAAACTCCGCCGCCTGTCCGATCACGATCGGGCCGGAGCCGATGATCAGTACCTTCTTAATGTCAGATCTCTTTGGCATATATCCTCCAGTATATTTGAAATATGATCGATCAGTGTCTGTGAATGTGATCCGGATCCATGTAGACGACCTCGCCGTTATGAACGGTCATAAGGCACCGTCCGAAGACCTTCTGGCCTTCAAATGGCGTGGATCTGCCTTTCGACAAAAACTCCGCCGGATCGATGACATATTCGTGTCCGAGATTCCATACCGCAAAGTCGCAGCTTCCTTCGGGGATGCCGAAACGCTGCCGCGGTACGGTGTACATCGCTTCGATCAGGCGTTCCATCGTAAGGACGCCGGTCTTCACGAGCCCTGTGTAAAGGACCGGAAATGCCGTTTCCAGGCCGACGACGCCCATGGCGCTTTCTTTGAGTCCGCGGGATTTTTCCTCGGCACTGTGGGGCGCATGGTCGGTCGCGACGCAGTCGATCGTTTTATCGATCAGGCCGGCGATAAGCGCTTCCCGGTCTTCGCGTGACCTGAGCGGCGGATTCATCTTGAAGCGGCCGTCTTCCTGCAGGTCGTTTTCATCCAGCAAAAGGAAATGCGGGGCGGTCTCACAGCTCACGTCCACTCCGCGCCGCTTGGCGTCACGGATGATCTCCACGCCTTCTTTCGTCGAGATGTGGCATACGTGGTAGGCACAGCCGGTCTCTTCCGCAAGCCTCACATCACGCTCGATCTCTTTCCATTCGCTTTCGGATGAGATGCCTTTATGTCCGTGTTCCGCGGCATAGATGCCGTCGTGAATGTAGCCGCCGTGAAGCAGCTCGTTCACTTCGCAGTGCGCGACGATCATCTTGCCGAGCGATCTTGCGCGGATCATGGCGGCACGCATCATCTCCTCATCCTGTACGCCGCGGCCGTCGTCCGAAAACGCAACGGCAGCCGGAGCCAGGGCTTCCATGTCGCTGAGTTCATGTCCGTCTTCATTGACCGTGATGGAAGCATAGGGAAGCACGTCAATGACCGCTTCTTTCCGGATGAGTTCCAGTTCTTCCTCCATATGCTCCGCCGAATCCGGCACCGGCTTCAGATTGGGCATCGGGCAGACTGCGGTAAAACCGCCGCGCGCTGCCGAAAGCGATCCGGTTCCGATCGTTTCCTTATATGAAAAACCCGGCTCTCGAAAATGCACATGCACATCGCAGAAACCGGGTAATATAGTATATTCAGATGAATCCAGCGCCTTCAGCGCCTTTTCGAGGCTGGCAAGATCACTGCCGGAAGCCGCAGTCATGCCGTCAGCGAAGCCGCGCACGACGCAACCGCCGGCCGGGAGACCGGTACCGCTGCCGATGACCGTAGTCTTTTCGAATCTCATCATTCTCCCTCGCCCCCTTTATCAGCATCCTTTTAAAGAAAGAGCCCTGCCGTCAAAGGTAAGGCTCTTATTTGAATCTTCTGTAATTATAAAGGATGCGGCTTGACCGTGTCAATTATCACTTCTGTACAAACAAAAACGCGGAAATCCATAAAGTCAAGGCACATTTCCGCATGCCGGAAAATGCCGTTCCGGCAACGTATTTCCATTGGTTTACAGAAGTCGGCAGCAGTCTTCAAAAGCCCTTACTTCATACGGAAAACGTCTTTGAAACAGACTCTCGGCTCGTTCCGGTCGAAGTCCCAGCTGTGGGTCGCTCCGCCATGACAGAATTCCTTTACCCCGCAGCTGCGGCAGGTCCCGTTGAGTTCCGCCCGCTCCTGCCGGAAGATCTCAAAACGCTGTTCCCAAACGTCTTTGAAACGGTCCTTCAGGATATTGCCCTGCACCGTCTCCGGACGCTTTTCGATGTCAAGACAGGAACCGATGTCTCCGTTCACCATGATGCTCGCGACGTAGATACCGGCATTGCACAGATAATAATGCTCACGGACCTCCCTTTCATAGTCAAGACCCAGGTAATGGCTGCAGCCGTAAGTCACCGGCATATCCTGCATGCGTTTTTCCCGGATAAAGTCAAAGAGCCGCTTCCAGTCCCGGCTGTCGAGGAGGATCTCCGGATGATCGAGCGCCCTGCCGATCGGTTCGACACCGATGACACGCCAGCTGTCGATATCCATGCCGAGAAAGATCTCATAGAGCCTGTCGAGTTCATCCATGTTCCGGTGGTTGATGACCGTCGTGACCTGGACATGCTCGAACCCGCCCTCTTCCAGAAGGTTGCTGATGCCCCGCATCGCCCCGTCATAGGCGCCGGGCGTGCGCCTAAACGCGTCATGCGTTTCCTTCAGACCGTCGATACTGACGGAGATCGTCCGCATGCCCGTCTCACGAAGACGCCTTGCGGCAGCCTTATCGATCAGAACGGCATTGCTCGTCATGCCCCAGTTATAACCGAGTTCATGCGCATAGGCCATAATGTCAAAGAAATCTCTTCGCATAAGAGGCTCGCCGCCCGTAATGCACAGCTGGAAGCTGCCCACGTCGAAGTCACCGGCGATCTCATCAAGGATCTTACGATACTGCTCAAGACTCATCTCATCGCTCGGAACATCCCCGCAGCTTGAGCCGCAGTGGATACAGCGCTCGTTGCAGCGGAGCGTAAGCTCCAGGAAAAGGAACTTGAGTATCGGGTGCGCCAAAAGCTGCTCACGGTAAGCGGAAAGCTGCCTCATATGGTTCAGTTTGATCTTGTCGGTATTGCTGTTCATGTTATTTGTCCTGATCTCCGGCTTTTGCCGGTAAAAGGAAAGCCCGTTCGATACGGGCTTTTAAGATAAAACGAATTATTTGGATTTCCCCATGCTGCCCGGCGGGCCGTAGACCGTGACAATGACATTGTCTTCAGCTGAAAAGCCGTCGTCAAAAGGCTCGGTAATGTCGGCGGGGGTTGTCTCTTCTTCCGTTTCCTCCGGTCCTTCTTCAAACCATGCGGGCGGGCCGTAGACATCTTCCACGATGTTTTCGGAAGGATCAAATTCCACGGGCTGATCTTCGAACCACTCGGGCGGGCCGTAAACGACTTCCGGGATCTCTTCCGTCGGATCAAATGAGCTTTCTTCAGGTGCAGGCGTCGTAAACGCTTCCGGCGGGCCATAGACCGCCGGGGCATAGTTATGCTTGCATCCGGTAAAGCTCATGGCAGCCGCCGTTGCGGCAGTGCCCCAGATGATCAGTTTTTTCGGGCTCTTTTTCATTCTTCAATACCGCCTCAGTAATTCTCACTGATCGCCAGCGCCGTGATGGCAATGCCGGCGATCGATACGATCGCTATGATGGAAATGATCATTTTACGCATGTGATTCCTCCTCATAAAGCCGCTTAACCGCATAACGCTTAGCGAAGCCTGACTGGATATCTGGTTACATTGTAATACATACAACCGTCAAAATCAACCGCGGCGGTCCGGTCCGGCTGAAGACTCTTTCTGTCCGTGTTTTTCGGCAAGTTTTCTGCGGAACTCCTGCATCAGCTCATCGTGATCACGATGTACGGCGGTCGGAAATGCTTTCACAAGGCGCCCCGCTCCGAAAACGGAATGCCGGTAAAGCCGCGCCCGCACGGCCTCATACTCGGAGCGGAGATCCGCAATGATCCTATCCTGTTCCTGCTGTTCGCGGGCATCGGCAGATGCTGCCTCCTCTTCAAGCTCTTTCCGGAACTGTTCGGCTTCCTGCGCTTTTTGCCGGGCAATGTCTTCGGCCCGCGCCCTGAACTGCTCCGTCTGGCTCTCCAGCTCCTTCTTTGCAAGCGCAGCCTGCACCTTGCCCTCTCCGATCGCCCGGGAAGTCTTGATCGTGCCTTCGCCGATCTGTTCGCTCAGGCTGTCGCTGACGATCCTGAGCTTTGCTCTGATCTCATCCAGCTCCGCAAGATCCCTGTTCAGTCCGCGGACCGTTGCAACGGTAACGGCAAGATCAGCCGCGTAAAGAAGATAAAAGACGCCGATCAGGACCCAGCCGATCACGACAGGCCAAAGCGCAACGCCCCTGGAGATCGATGCATGCACGATCCGGTAGATAAAGACCGTCCCGAGACCCCAGATCAGGCTGAACTTCAGGCAGATATAGCCGTGAAAGTTAAAAGGTTCGTTGGAATAATCCCACCATCTCGCATGAAACAGCCTGTCAAGCGCCCATCCCGCAATAAGCTCAATGGAAGTCGTCAGCAGCATACCGCCCAGAAAAAGCGCAAATCCGTAGTGGCTCGTCATATCCGCTTCTATACTGTTGAATACGATCAGCACGGCAAGCATGCCGAAACCGTAGACCGGACAGACCGGTCCGTTTAAAAATCCCCGGTTGATGACCTTGCCGAGCGTGACCGCATGATAGGCCACCTCCACGCACCAGCCGAGCATGGAATAAATGAGAAAATACCACAGGATGTCATACCATGACATTCCGGCGATGATCATATTTACCGCACCCCCCCTGTACACTGCTGTGTCATCGCAGCAGTTCATCGGTTTTTTAAAAACCGCTGTTGTAATGTTGAAAAACGGCTTAAAACAAGGCTTTTCTTCACGTCCGACTGTTGTCGAACCGAAGCCTTTATGGTATAATTTTATGGATTGTGAACACTGCTTCCGGGCAGTGATCCATGCCTGTCATCCACTACAACATACGGAGTTATTATAATATATGCTTATTAAAATATCCACCGATTCCACTGCGGACATTCCGGCTTCTCTTGTAAAAGAACTTGATATCAGTGTCCTTCCCCTCCGGATCGAAAGCGCCGAGGGCGAAGAATGGCTGGACGGGACCGATATGCCGAGGGAAGAGTTCTGCGAATATCTTCATAAAACGGACAAACTGCCTTCCACGGCAGCCGTGCCGCCGCTCACCTACGTCGCCTTCTATGAAGAATGTCTTGATGCGGGATATACGGATCTCATCCATGTCAGCCTGAACGGATCAGGTTCCTCGACCTACTCCAACTCCGTCCTTGCGCGGGAGATGTTTTATCAGGACCATCCCGAGGCGGAAGACAGCTTCCGGATCCATCTGCTGGACGGCAACACCTACAGCATGGGCTACGGGCTCGGCGTCGTGCAGGCAGCACGCATGGCTGCAGACCTCAATCGTTCGGCTTCTGCCGCGTCCGTTTTGCCGGACGGTTCTTCCGTTCCGCAGCCCGTAAAGGAGATCCTTGATTTCCTTGATGACTGGATCAAGCACAATGTCGTGCTCTTCGTTCCGACGGAGCTCAGCTTTGTCCGCAAGTCCGGCCGCATCTCGGGCGCAGCGGCGCTGATCGGAGATGCGCTCGGTTTAAAACCGATCATCACCTTTGAAGACGGATCCGCCAGGACGCTGGAGAAGGTCCGCGGCGAAAAAGCCGCCATGCACGGACTGGTACGGCTGATGAAAAACACAAGAAAGCCCGGCACTCCGATCTCGATCGTCGGCGGGGCGGATGAGGCGCTCAACGCCTCCTGGAATGAGTTCGTCCGCCGTGAGATCACGGACACGGATGACATCACCGACGCGCTGCTTGGCTGCGTCATCATGATCAATTCCGGTCCCCGTGCCTTCGGCATCATTTACAGGATCTGAGAACACATATATTCCCGCAGAGCTGCGCAAGCCTGCGGGAATCTCTTTTCTTATAATACCATCAAAAAGCCGGCGGTCTCTTTCAGAAGATCTCCGGCATATTCTTATCAGATACGGTTTATACGAGACCGTTCAGCCACTGTTCAAGGATCGGCTCAGGCATGAATCCGACCTTGGTATCCGCGATCGCACCCTTCTTCAGCACAACGAGTGCGGGGATGTTCTGGATACCGAACTTCGCGGCAAGTTCCATGTTGTCGTCCACATCACAGTTATAAAAAGCGATCCTGCCGGCAAATTTCTCGCTCAGGGACTCAACGACCGGCGCTACCATCGTGCACGGTCCGCACCATGTAGCTGAAAAATCGATCAGGGCAATGTCTTCTGCAAATACAGCAGCTGTATCGTTATTGACGATCTTGGTTACCATGGGAATACCTCCATTTAAAATTTATCGGAATACCGGGCTTAAATGTGTTTTTCGCACTGAAGATCCCGGGCCGGGCAGTCAGCTGCATCACCGGCTATTCATTATTGTAACATGTTTCAGAACTATATCAAGTCCGCAAAAGGTCTCTTACAGTCCCGAACGGGACCGGTACAGCATAAGGCATAAAAAACAGGGATCCACAGCCTGACAGCGAGGGTGTTGCTAAATGATTCGAAGGATCCGGTCCGGGGGCGGACCGGTGGAGATTCGAAGCTGCCAGGCTGTGGATCCCTGCTTGAAAACGCTATAACGCAAAGGATGCGTGCCGCGCCTTATGATCTATGCTTCGCTCTCCGGATCTTTTTTCCAGTCATGTCTGTGTCATCCCGAAGTCCGGTACCGTTCCCCGGGAACCTTATGCCCGTCTGATCCTGTCAAGATAGGCTGCCGCGGAAAGAGCTGCGACATTGCCCTCGCCTGCGGATTTGATATACTGATACGGCGTGCCCGTTACGTCGCCGGCCGCAAAGCAGCCCGGAAGGCTCGTCGCCATCTGGCGGTCTACCGCCACGTGATTGTTCTCTACTTTGATGCCCGGTACAAGCTTGTCCGGAGCAACGCTCTGACGGAGTACGAAAACGCCGTCCGTCTTATAGATATTGCCTTCTTCCGTACGGACCACTTTATTCATCATGGTCTCGCCGGGTTCGATCGCGACCGGTCTTTCGGCGATCACCCTTGTACGCGCGCCGAAGCGCTCCGCATCCGGCAGACCTGCGTTCTCCGTTTCATCCGCCTTATACATCGGGAAATAAAGGACTTCTTCACAGACTTCGCTTAAGAAACGTGCCTCTGATTCCTCTTCCTCGCTGTATCCGATGACGATGGCTTTCTTGCCGCGGTACAAAGGCGCGTCACAGGTCGCACAGTAGCTCACGCCCCTGCCGAGATACTCGTCTTCACCGGGAAGCATGCGGCTGGTGTTCACACCGCTTGCAAGGATGACCGCGGATGCTTCGTACATCCCGGCTCCGCCCTGCAGCATGAAATACTCTCCCATCGCATAGACCGCACTGATGCGGTCCTCCGTGATACTGATACCCATGCTGTCAAGATGTGCCTTGAATGCGGCAGCCATATCCTCGCCTTTGATATGCGGAAGGCCGGGATAGTTCTGGATCTCGTGCGCCTTCGTCATCTTTGCGCTGAGGTCGGCAGTGCCGATCAGTATGATCTTCTTATTGCGGATCGTGGCAGTGATCGCAGCGGAGACTCCCGCAGGACCCGTGCCGAGGATCGCGATATCATATCTCTCCATATCCGTCCACCATGTCCTTTCAGAGAGGGATCGTTATCAGCCGAGCAGCTGCTCGACGCATTCTCTGACCTTCTTCATGTCCGCCGTCGGCTCAAAACGGGCAACGACATTGCCCTCACGGTCAACGACAAACTTGGTGAAGTTCCACTTGATGTCCGGATTCGTCTTATAATCCTTGTCGATCTTCTTGAGCATCGCGGACATGGCAAGTCCTGCAGGGCTCATGCCGAAGCCTTCAAATCCCTTCTGCTCTTTCAGGAAAGCATACAGAGGAAGCTGATTCTCGCCGTTGACGTCAGACTTCTTCATCTGCGGAAACTGTGTATTGTAGTGCAGCGTGCAGAACTCATGGATCTCTTCGTCCGTACCCGGAGTCTGTCCCGCAAACTGGTTGCAGGGAATGTCCAGGATCTCCAGACCCTTGTCATGCAGGTCCTCGTACATGCTCTCCAGATCCTTATAATGCGGAGTGAAGCCGCAGCCGGTCGCGGTATTGACGACCAGGACGACCTTCCCTTCGTAATCCTTCAGGGAAACGTCCTCTCCCTTGGTATTCGGTACGCTGTAATCATAAAATCTCATAACCGCCTCCTAGTTTAAATGAAAAATGTGACCAAAATTTGAACTTTTCATATAGTGCCAGAATTGTCATCAATCCTGCCTTCAGCGTAATTATATTTTATAAAATATAATTTGTCAACATGTTTTATGGAAAATAATAAAGGCCCGAAGGCCTTTATTATTCTTCGTCTTATTTATCGCTGTTTCCGCCTGCTTTTCCGGATGATCCGCCGTCGTACCGGATGCAGAGCATCGTCATATCATCAAACTGCTCGGCGCTGCCACGGAAATCTTCCACGCTTCTGCTCACTGCGTCCAGAATGGATTTCGGGTCTGACGAACCTGCTTCATTGAGTACCCCGGTCAGCCGGTCTGTTCCGTAAAACTCCTCCTTCTCATTGTTGGTCTCGGGAACGCCGTCCGTATATACAAAGAGGATATCTCCCGGTGCCAGCGTTATCTCATAGTCCGTATACTCCATGCCTTCCATTCCGCCGATCACAAATCCGTGCTTGTCCTTGAAGATACGGTATACCCCGTCTCCGCCGCGAAGCACCGGGTATTCGTGTCCGGCGCTCGAGCAGGTCATAACACCGTTTCGGAGATCAAGTATGCCCATCCAGACCGTCACGAACATCTTTGCCTTATTGTTGCGGCTGATCTGATCGTTCACTGTCGTCAGAATCTCTGCCGGTGTCCCGCCGTTTCCGGCAGCCGTCCTTAACAGGATCATCGAAGACATCATAACGAGTGACGCAGGAATGCCTTTGCCGGACACATCGGCAATGCAAAGTGCCAGATGATCCTCATCGATCAGGAAAAAGTCATAGAAGTCGCCGCCGACTTCCCTTGCCGGAGCCATTGACGCATGCAGCGAGAACTCGTGTCTGTCGGGGAATGCCGGCCATTCATTCTGAAGCATCGCCGTCTGGATATTCGCTGCCAGCTGCAGTTCGGTACCCACCCTTGACTTTTCGGCAGTCAGTGCTTTCATATCATCGGTATACTGCACCATCCGGGTCTGCATGCCGCGGATCGTCTGGTACAGATCACTGATCTCGTCGTTGGACCTGATATCAACTTCGATCACATCATCCAGGGTATACTCATCTTTGCCCTGGCCGAAACCTTTGGCGGCATCGGTCAGACGCGTCAGCGGCAGGACTGCTATATTCCTGATCAGATACAGATTGATGAAGATACAGATCCCCGACAGGAGCAGCACCAGTGCGATGCTGTTGACAAGGAACAGATGACGCTCCTTATAGATCTGGTTCATGCCGATATCGATGCCTGCGAGCGCGAACATCTCTCCCGTCTCCGGAAGGCTCAGCGGTTCATACGCTGTGCAGAGCCATCCGTAACTGCACTGATAGACCGTCGACGGAATATGCTGATAGTGCGACGTATACTGCAGCAGTTCGGGGACGACCTCATCCTTCTCCCCCATGCTGAATACTCCGAGATCCGGGTCTACCAGGGTATAGAAGTCCCCGTCCTTGATGTACTGCATATAAGCATAGGTGATCTCGGAATCCTTCATGGCCACCAGAAGGTTGTCATTAATGCTCCTGTAATCATCATACAGGGACATACTTTCCTTCTGCTCGTCGCTGAACTCAGGATTCTCCTTTACTCTGTAGAAATCATCTTCCGAATAATGTATCCCGGGAATGCTCTTGAACCAGTCGGTAATAATGCTCTCATCATTCGCACTGACAGCTTCTTCACGGATCTTTTTGAACTCTTCTGACTCGATGCATAACAGCAGATAATATGCCCTTTCGGAATCGATGACCTCCGCGACACTCCATGCAGCGACTTCGGCACGCTCGTAATACTGTTCCGTGACACGGTTTGCCTGGATCTGATAACCGATCATCATCAGGCCTCCTGTCACCGCCATGATCATAAGGATCGTCACCAGACTCAGCTTCGCGGCGAGTGTAAATCTGCGTGTTTCAGTTGTCTTTTGAGTATCGTTTCCCATTTGCATTCTGTCTGATCTTTGTATGATCGGTGCGTGAATACTTCGTTTCGTTACTGACTCGATTTGAAAACTTATCTTACCGGACCAGTGCGCCCTTCGGAATCAGCTTTGTTCTGCTCGAAAAAGCTCCCGTTTTCCAGCGCGATAGGCGTCACACCTTCTTCATACTGGATCTCGGCGTCCCTTTTCTGCGTAACCTCCCAGGTCTCGCCGGATTTATTAAAGTCGAAAAAGTCCGCGAGAGAGATCAGGCTGGTATCTCTTTCCACAGCGCCCGAATAAGTCAGCGCCCGGATGATCGGGAAGTCGCCTTTTTCGGCGGAATAATGGGGATTGCTGAAATCACCGGGTTCATCGCCGTAATAGGCCGCAGTATCTCCGACCTCAGATCTCAGGTCCCTTGCCCAGTTCGTGCAGTAGAACAGGCCGACGCTGTTCTTGACCGGGGACTTGAGCGTCAGAGAAACATAAACGGTAAACTCCGAGCCTGCCGGGATGATAACTCCCCGGTCCAGCCGTACCGTATGGATGCCGGCGTAGTTCTGGTATCCGCTCTTCAGCAGGTCCGGCTTTCCGTCGCCGACCGACACGTAGACGTCATAATCATATCCCGAATAGGTACTTCCGAATGTCACTGCTCTCAGCAGTTCATCGCTGTCCGTCCGGTTTGTGAACTTCTGGGAAGCGGCACCTGTTTTCTTTCCTTTAATAAAACTTGCACCGTAGGCGCTTCCGAAATTGCGCATGCCGAGATCTTTCTGATAAATTGGTTAACCCCCTGTTCCTTTATTTCGGCCGGGTATACCTTCCTTTCAAAACTCCTTTTTCCCGGTTCGATATTTCAGCTTTTCTCCGACTCCGTGCCGCTTCGGACCGCTTATGACCTCCTGCTCTGAATTCAGCCCTCGTACTCCCAGGCCATACGGTAGATCGCAAGCATATCCTCATAAGCCAGTTCTTTATACCCGGGAACAGTGCGTGACTTTCCGAAGCTGCACATGTCCGCAAGGATCTCCAGTTCGTCTTCTTTAATACCGAGCTCACGGATATTGGTGGGCATGCCGAGTTCCTTATAGTATGCCTCCTGGCGGCGGATGCCTTCGAACACGGTGCGTTCCGGATGCTCATAGTCTTCCTGCACGCCCCAGACATTTACCGCAAAACGCACGAAACGGCTCATGCAGTTTTTATATACGTAACGGGCCCAGCTGCCCCAGAGCGCAGCAAGTCCGGCTCCGTGCGTGATGTTCGTGTGAAGGCCGGAAAGTTCATGTTCCATCTGGTGGACCTGCAGCAGCCATCTTCTGCCGGATCCGGTCAGATCATTGTGTGCCAGTGAGGACGCCCACATCATGTTTCCTCTGGCCTCATAGTTTTCCGGCTCGTAGTACGCGATCCTTCCGTTTTTGATGATCGTCCTGAGAACCGCCTCCGCCAGTGCATCGGTCAGATCGGTATCTTCTCCGGGCGAGAAGAAACGTTCCATGGTGTGCATGGCGATGTCCACCGCGCCGCAGGCCGTCTGGTACCTGCTGACAGTATAGGTCAGCTCCGGGTTCTCTATCGTAAACTGCACACGGTTGAGACGCGAGTTATAGCCGCGCTTCTGATTGGTCTCCGGATTGGTCACGACGCAGGATTCAGACATTTCGGATCCGGCTGCAGCAAGCGTAAGGATAACGCCCTTCGGAAGCGTCTTTGCGGGTGCGGCTTTTTTAAGCGAAAAATCCCAGACATCCACATCCGGATTAGCCGTACCGTTTGCGATGTCCTTGGCGGAGTCAATGACCGAACCGCCGCCGACCGCAAGGATAAAATCGACCTTTTCCTTCAGGCAGAGCGCAATGCCTTCCCTGACCTTCGGAAGCTCCGGGTTTGCCTGGACGCCGCCGAATTCCACATAGGACAGCCCTTCCGCTTCCAGGTATTTCCTGACCCTGCCCAGCAGGCCGCTCCGCTCCGCGGACTGTCCGCCGTAATGCAGAAGCACCTTCGTGCCGCCGAACTCCCGGATCAGTTTTCCGACATTTTCCTCCTGTCCCTTACCGAACAGAACTCTCGTGGGGGTGTAAAACTCAAAATTCTCCATGATGCTTCCTTTCTGTTATTCGTCTCTAAGGTCGTTGTGGCTTCAATACCGGTTTCGTTTGTTTATTAAAGCAGCGGGATATGCTCCCTTTCGCAGAGCAGTTTGATCTCGCGGTTTACCGCACGCTTGACGATCCTGATGTCCTTTTCCTTGCATTCAGTTGAGATGATCAGGGTCATGGCGTCGGTCTGGGGAACGATCTGTCTGTCGTTGAGGCCGTTTACACCGAGGTAATTAGGGCCGCTGATGATCTCGGAATACCTGGAGCCGATCTTCGGAAGTTCCCTCTTAAGTATCTCCTCGATCTTCAGCAGGGACTCCGTGGCAGGCACCCTCAGTTCGACGGAATACCACGAATTCATTCTCGCCTTATTGATAACATTTTTGATGTTGTTGTTATTGATGATCTTGATGTCGCCGCCCGGATCGATGATCTTGGTCGTCCGGACGCCGATCTCCTGGATCGTTCCCTGAAAGCCTTCGATCACAACGATGTCTCCGACCTG
>Ga0129307_1002518_pt1 | contig 14086 bp, 10 predicted proteins | sample P1105metagenome_FD_94437 | JGI IMG/M metagenome (GOLD analysis project Ga0129307, IMG submission 94437) | Capybara group fecal microbial communities from Wisconsin, USA - P1105 metagenome | ecosystem: Host-associated > Mammals > Digestive system > Large intestine > Fecal | place: USA: Wisconsin... | reverse complement strand
TTAAAATAAATTTAAAACAAGTCTTGATTTATTTCAATGTCTTGCGTGGTCTTGATTTTACTGGTAAAATTGCTTTTAAGAACTTTAAAAAAGAGGCTTCTATGTTTTACAAAACAATGACTTATTGTCCCGAATGTGGGCATCCTTTGGAGAAAAAATTCTTAAAAGATGAGGGAGATATTCCTTATTGTTCACAATGTGCGAGTTTTCGTTTTCCAGTCTTTAATACGGCAATTAGTGCGATTTTATTTAATGAAAATCATGATAAGATTCTCTTGATTAAGCAATATGACATGGCTGAGCATATCTTGCTAGCTGGTTATGTGTCTCAAGGGGAAAATGCCGAGACGACTGTGGCGCGTGAGATTGGTGAAGAACTTGGTTTAAGGGTTAAATCGTTGACGTTTAACGCCAGTCAGTATTATGAGCGCAGCAATTCACTCATGATTAATTTTGCGGTAACAGTTACTGGTAATGTGTCACCTAACCACGAAATTGACGATTGGGATTGGTTTTCAATTGAGGAAGCCAAGAGAGCTATCAAAGACGGTTCGCTCGCCGAAAGTTTTTTACTAGAATTTCTAAAAAAGATAGACTAGATTTCATAGGATTCAAAAAGCTCCTTAGGGCAAATGCCTAAGGAGCTTTTATTATGAACGACCGCCTTGGTAGCCTTCGTTAATAAAGGTTTGCCATGGCCATCTCAAGTGTTCTTCCCAAGTGTCACCGAGAATGAAGCCAGATTTAACTGTCACATTGGTAACATCTTTTGGAGCTTTAATAGCTGATTCAGCTTGCGAATAAACTTTGGTGAAAGTCACATCTTGTCCGTTTATACTTTTGACTTCTGTCTGATTATACTGACGTGTTAAATAGATAGTGTTATCAAGCAATTGAAGATTTGTATCAGTTGAGGCATCGTAGCTTGTCGCTGACGCTTCATCAACTAAGCTGCCACCATTTGCTTCTGAATAATAGCGTGTTTCACCGTCTATCTCAGCAGATAAAGTATAAGTTGGGGCATTAAAAATTTGTTGCCAATTTTCTAGCCCGTCTAAGCCATAGATTGTCCATGTTTGTGTGCCTGTCTGACCGCCTGCCATAACATTATAAACATAAACACTAGCAATGCTGTAATCATGCGAAATGTCATCAACTTTGTATTCATCCTCATCCCATGTCAAATGCTTCTTGGCAACATCAACCGTTAGTGTTTGGTAAACTGGGGTATATGCCCAATAAGTATAATTAACATGAATCGTTGTTCGATTTTTCTTGGTTTCAATCGTAAAATCATCACCAGCCGTTAGAGTCAAGGTGTCACCATATTGACTTTTCATCGTTAAAGTAAGGTCTTTAGCTTTCAGCTTAGAGGCATCAAAGCCATTTGCCCAATCAATAATGAGATCATCTGTGTAATCATCACAAAGAACTGGAGTATCATTTTCAGCTGTTGTTGACCATTTAGCGACATCATTAGCGTAAATACTTCCGTCATCAACCTCAAAGGTTCTACCGTAACAATAAACATCCGCCGTAAATGTTTCAACACTTACAGGCAAACCGTTGTATTCTAAACCTGATAATTTAAAATTTAAATGGTAATTACCATTACCGTCACCACCGATTTCTGACCAGTTGCGACCACCTCCATTTTCGCCAAGTTCGTATCCTGAATTGGTTATTTGCAAATCGTCTGGTTCAATGGTGTAGCTGATACTTCCATTTTTCATTTTAGTTGATAAACCTTGGTCACTATAAGTGTAATCACTAGTGTAGTAACCGTCTCCTTCTGCCAATACAATGTTAGCAGCCTCGGTATTCATTAAGCTACTGTCTGCTTCGTCACCATCAACTGTGAATTGGAAAGTAATTTGATTTTCTGTAAATGTTAGACCGTCTTCTTGTGTTACTTCTCCCTCAATAGTGCCGTCAACACTTACTTTTGGAATAACGTATTTCCCGATTTTAGCACTTGTTTCACTATAATGTGCGTGATTGTCGCCAGTTCCTACAATGCTACTGGAGTCTGGCATAATATAAAGATTTGCTCCACCATTGCTTGAAAATCCTGTGATTTTACTACTATCAATAGTAATGGTAATAGCTGAATAATCACTATCAACAGCCGTTATTTGAGCAACTCCAGAGGTATCTGTTAAAGCTTGCTTATCTGATTTCAAAACAAGCCAATCGGTAACGTCTTGACCAGCCTCAGCCACAAACTGCCAAGTGTCTTCTGTAGTCAGCGTAACGCTATATGTGGCATCTTTTGTGATAGAAATGTCATCAGATGTCACTTGATAATAGCTACTTTGCGATTCATTTGTTTGTTTGGATGACTCTTGTTTTCCAGTATTTGAACATGCGGCAAGCACTACTAAAGCGCTTACAAAAAATAATATACCTTTTTTCATAAAGCTTCCTACCTAATATTTCTATTTCCTACTCATTATTTTTTGTTTTAAAAAATAATTTATGGTGAATACTGATAATATCATAACCAATGCCACTCCAATGAAAGTGAGAGGCTTACTTGATTGGCTACCAGTTTTAGGTAATGTGTCTAATTGTTTCTTTTGAGGTTCTGAGACAGCGACGTCTGAAGAGGTTTCTTCTAAGGCTATTTGTTCTTTATAGACAACTGCATAGATACTAAAATGGCTTATTGTAAAGGTTACTTTATTTCCATTTTGAATAACATCGACGGAAGTTAAACTATCATCGTTCGCAACATGATAAAGCGCTGATACTTCGTAAGTGACTGGCAATATTACTTGAACGGCTTCACTAGGTTGAACCTCATTTCCAGAAGCATCTTGAAGTGTAATATCATAGGCATCATAGTTTAAGTCTTTCAAGGCAGCTACCGTAGTTCTCATCACAACAACAGTAACTGCATTAGATAGTGCCGCCTGTGTTCCAATTACAGATACGCCTGTGGTAGCATCTGATAATGTCACAACTTCTTGATTTTCATCACCGCTAGTAGTTTCTGTCGTCGTGTCATCTGTAGTAGTTTGTTGATTTTCTGTCGTTGTCTCAGTGTCATTTGTTCCTTGAGTTAATCTTTGGATAGCTTCGGTGGCTTCTTGATAAACTTTAAGGGCGGCTTCGTAGCCAGCAACATTACCACCTAAATCCAGATTATCTTGCGCAGCAGCTTGAGCTTGATAATAATAAGAAAGAGCCTTTTCTAAATCGATTGCTACCCCTAATCCATTTTCGTAAAATCGTCCGAGTGCTAAATAAGTATCTGGAATTCCTAGCATGGTTGAATGCACATTAGAATCTGATAAAGCTTTTTCGTAATAATAAACAGCTTTGCTATAATCTTGTGCAATTCCTTCTCTGCCATATTCATAATACGTTCCCAACTTATAAGCAGCTGTTCCGTCAAACGTTCTACCGTTACCAGCAACGGCAATTAAGTAATATTCTTCCGCTAAGGTATAATTGGGATTTTCCCAAGTGCCGTCATCATGATAAAAACCTGAATCATAAAAATTAGCAGCGTAACGAGGTCCTTTAAAATCTGTCGCTGTTAAATTATCACTTTGGAAGGATAATAAATAATACTTCAATGCCGTATCATTACTTTGATTAACCCCAGGATAAGTCCCTGTAGCTGCCGCATAAATATTTCCTAAAGCTGTGTATCCATTTCCTTTTCCTTGTTCCACAGCCATCACTTCATAAATACTCATAGCAGAAGAAACATTTTGCTCAACACCGTCACCAGCTAGGTAGAGATCAGCTAATCCTCCCAAACCACGATCTTGTGGATCTTCAAAGAAAAAACTGTCATCGTAATAAATAGCAAAAGCTTGCTCATAGTCTCCTTTTTGACTAGCTGTCACACCTGTACGATAGAATGTAAAAATAGCCCCTTGGTCACCGTCAGCAAGAACCTCTGCTTTGTAAGCATTAAGATTGTCAATCGCTGTCCTCGCTTCAACTAAACCTTGTTCTTCTGCTGCTTTGTAATATGCCAAAGCCTTGGCATACCACTGGACAACGCCATCACCCATTTCGTATTGTTGCCCAAGTGCAAAATATTCCTCTGATGATAGTCCATCTTCGACATTTATAGCTAAATTTTCTACGACTTCCTCTCTTGTTAAAGCTTGAACCGTATGACTGATACCTAGAACCAAAATGCCCACAACCAAAATCACCATCAGTTTAACGATGGGTAGTCCATAATGAGATATTATCACTTTCTTCATCTTATTCTCCTTGTAAAAAGAAGAGTTAGCGTAGCGTCGCCAACTCTTTTTTGGTTTTATTTTAAATTAATAGAGAGTAATGGAGTCGTTGTGTCAACTGTTCCTTGTGTTAATGGTGTTACGGTATCTAGTTGTTCAGTCTTGGTAACAACGACCATAACTGTTGGGTCATAACCTGCTTTTTTAATGCCATCAAGGTCAAATTCAACAAGAAGGTCACCTTTTTTCACTTTCATCCCTTGTTCAACATGACTAGTGAAGTATTGTCCGTTTAAGTTAACCGTATCAACACCAATATGAATGAGAAGTTCATCACCTGCAGTACCTGCTAATCCTACCGCGTGACCTGTTGGATAGGCAACACGGACGATCGCATCTTCTGGTGCATAGACCTTGCCATCACTTGGAATAACTGCAATACCGTCACCTAAGAGTAGTTGTGAAAAGACTTGATCGCTAACACCTGTCAAATCAACAGCTTGACCATTTACAGGAGAAACAATTGTCACTTCTTTTGCTTTAGCAGGTGCTTTTTCTTCTGCTTTTTTTGCTAGTAACGCTGCGCTGTCTTGTTTATCACCAATAACTAAGGCTGATACCAAGGCAATCGCAAAGGCAACAACACCTGAGATACAAAGAGCAATAAAGCCGCCATCAATACCGTCAGGATTGATAAATGTTGGGAAGCCAAGAAGTCCGTGAGCCCCGAATGTGTAAAGTTTAGCACCGCCAAGTCCAGCAATGGCACCACCGACACCAGCTGCAGCAAGACCAGTAACCAAAATCATTTTACGAGGAATCATAACACCGTAAAGTGCTGGTTCACTAACACCAAAGAATGATGAAACGGCTGCCGCAAATGACATTGAACGTGTATCTTTATTTTTAGTACGAAGAGCAACACCAAGTGCAGAACCAAGAACGGCTGGAGCACCTGAGAAAATCAATGGGTTGATGATATCGTAACCATATTCAGAAACATTGATTTGGAAGAATGGTAGGATTGCCCAGTGAAGCCCGAACATAACCAAGATAGACCAGAGAGACCCAATCAAGAAACCTGCAATACCAATGTTGAGATTAAGGAGCCACATCACAGCGCTACTCAATAAGTTTTGAAGGACAATTGAAATTGGACCAATGACAATCAAGCTAGCTGCGCCAGCAACAATCAAGGTACAAAATGGAACAAAGACCATTTTCAAAACATCTGGAATGTGTTTGTTAAAGAATTTGTAAACATAACTAGCAAACCATGTTACCGCAATAATCGGAATAACGGTACTAGCATAACTTTGAAGAGCAACTGGAATGCCAAGAAATGTTAATTGATAATCCATTTCGAAAACGGTTCCAGAAAATAGCGTATTAATAGCATCGCCACTAGCAGCCGATACTAAAGTTGGATAGACAAGGAAAGCCCCTAGTGTCATACCATAGATTTCTTTTAACCCAAAGCGTTTAGCAGCACTCCAACCTAATACAACTGGGAAGAAATAAAATAGTGCATCTGATAAAGCGCTTAGGATAATGTAAGTTCCACCCTCAGTTGACATCCAACCAAAAGCACTAAGAAGAGCCAGAACAGCCTTAATCATCCCTGAACCAGACAACATACCCAATACTGGAATGAAAATAGAACTAATAAGACCTAAGGCTTTGTTAATGAAACCTTTATCATCTTCTGTATTTGCTGCTGTACTATCACCCTCGTTCGTTGCAATATCGCCATCTTCGATAATAGCATTGTAAACTTTTTCAACGCTCGGTCCGACAACGACTTGGTATTGACCACCTTGTTTGACAACATCGAGGACACCAGACATATTTTTAATAACGTCGTCGTTAGCTTTGGCTTCGTCTTTTAAAATAAAGCGAACACGTGTGATACAGTGACTAACACTGCTAACATTTTCTTTGCCCCCCACCTGAGTGAGAATATCTTTTCCTAATTTATTGTAGTCCATAACTAGAACTCCTATCTAAAATCTTCAATCGACTTCACACAGCCCCGATTACGGCTCGTTAGTTATCTAGCAAATGACTTGCACGACTAAATTTTTCAATAATAGTTTCAAAAGTTCCTGCTGGAACAGGGTTACCAATCGTTTCAAAACTTAGCCCATAATCCTTAGCTTCTAAGAAATAATGGTGGAAACCATTGCTATATCCAGCAATCAACACCGTTTTATCCGTTGCATTTCTCAATAATTCTCCGCCAGCAGATGCCAGCTCCCCAGGGAAGATGAAGAATCTTAAATTTCCAATATCCAAGATTCCAAGTTGTAAGATGTCATAAAATTGTGGCATTGTTAGCTGCTCTTCACACTTTTCAATCAAATGTTCGACTGGCTGAGCGCCAACGGTCTTAATAGTCCCATTTTTCATGCCAGCAATTCGCAAACAAAGGTCTTTATCATAAGCTTTTTTGTCATTGATGACCTCGTGACTAAGCTCCAAAACGTTAATGCTTTCTGTTCCAAGAGAAAGTTCAGTTGTTTTTATAGGAGCGATAAGCTCAGCTAATCCAGTTGTCACACGTTCTAATTCTGCAAAATCACGCCCCAGTCGGTCGTAATGATTACTAGAATCACCTGCACAGCCTATTAACATCAATGGGTAAAATCCCCATTTTTCTTTTAATTTTGTTGACAGATTTCCTGCTAAATCCGCAGTCAATTCCATATTCTCGCCACTCAAAACCGTTGAGTGGACAGCGATATTGACAATTCCTGCAATAGCTTTACCATCGTGAATAAATTTTGTCACTGATACAATATTATCTGATTGGCTTCCTTTATGATTACGATTACTATAATAACCAAGCACTAAATCTTGCCCGTATTCCACACTAGCTTCGACAAGATTCTGCCGACATTGTGCGACAACATCAAGAAAACATTGCACAAAGAAATCATAATACTCTTGATTGTAGCGTCCAAATTCCCAAGTTTTATGAAAATCACGTACCGAATGGTGGTCATGTGTGACACCGATAATAATATTTTCAAAAGGAATCTGATAGGTTTGATTGATTTCACGTCGAATATCTGCGGCAACAGCATCCTCTATTTCAAGAAGGTCTCCTGTTGCCAGAAAAACTTCTTGACCTTCATTGTTATGAAATAAAATACCGTTAATGTAAATATGGTCATGAATGCCTTTAGCGGGTTGATTTCGTTTGGGAGTTTTATATCCTAATAAGTAAAATGGGGCTGTCGGTGTGATGTCTGCACGACCGTATCCAACCTTCATAAGCTCACTTCCTCTCTTTTAATGTCTTAATAATAGCCTTACTAACTTTTTCAGCACTACCACGCGCAAACATGGAATTCATTGCTTCATAAGTATAATTATCGTAACTTTTCTCATCCACCATGTATTTTTGACCACCGTTAATCATCGTGGCAATCATTGTTACGGAAAAAGGAGATTGTTCTCTAATAACCTTGCCTGTAATGCTTGCCAATTCAGGCTTTAGCATGACTAATCCAAAATCTCCAATGGTCAAAATCGCTAACTCAACTTGCTTTTTACCTTGCAATTCAAAGTGATACTCCCTCGTTGGTTTTAAGCTTTTCATATCAGGAATGGCTTGTCCGTCAAGCTCAACGCTGATTTGGGTTAAGCTAAAATCACCCTCGAAATGTTCATTTTCTGTCACTTGTGATAGTATTGCCGAAGCTAACTCATCTGAACAGCGTTCTAGGCTGTCAAAACTTTCTTGGCTGACGTTAGGTGTCTGGTCAGCAGCTGCTCCAAGCATAAATAAAGCAACACAGTTAAGCTTATCTTCGATTTTTTGTGTGGTTAAACCGATAAAATCACTGCTAATAGCCCCGTCACCTATTTTTTCAACGATAGACGACTGAACATCCACACTATAAATCATGGCTATTAACGCTCCTGACGTCGAGGAGATTGTCAACATCGGAATCATATGATTAGAATAACCGTGCGGATTTTTTCCCAACCAATACCCATCTATTAGCTCTATATCGCGGTTTAGCTGAGCTTGTGCCGTGACATTTTGGCAAGAGAGGGAAACTGGCTGTAAATTGTTTTTGGCTAAAAGCAAAGCTTCTTCAACAGCTTGAAGCAAAAGGTCTAAATAGTATTGATTTTTTTGCTTGGTTTCCGTGTCTGCTTTTTCCAATGCCTTTAAAGAACGCGTGTGAGGCGCCGAAAAAGTATGTGTGACACTAATAAAAATATGACTATCTAAAACCTCACAACTTGCCTTAACCTTGTCTTTTATGGCTCTAATCGCATAATTTTGTAAAGACGTCACATCAAGTGATATAAAGACAAAATCCTCTAAAATAATAGCTCGGCAGTACAAGTCATCATGACAATAGGTAAATTTTTCAAGCGGCAATAATTGTTCTGTCAGCTGAATGCGAGATTTCCCTGCACCTGCTTGTAACATAGCTACCTCCATTAATCGTTAATATGGTAAAGTCGTTGCGCATTACCTCCTAAAATCAAGTCTTTTTCTTCTGCTGTCAAATCCAAATTATTAACAAAGTCAGCACCTTTTGTTAGCCATTCTTGGCGGACAGGATATGATGAGCCAAAGATAATATGGTCAGCACCTAAAACTTGCACGGCATACTCTAAGGCATCTTTTCCCCAAGGTTGCGCATGTGACATTTCAAAATAAATATTTTCAGCAAAATGTTCCTCGATATGCTTATCATCCCCACCAAAACGTTGAACAGTATCAGCTTTGCTTGGTTTATGTGGCATTAAGACATTTTTCAACCCAAAGAATGCTCCTCCGAGCATTGAATGCACAAAAGTCAATTGAGGGTATTTTTCAAAGAAACCACTATACAACTCACGACAAATTGCCGTTGTTTGGTCAACACAACGTCCATAAGAACGACGGACATTTGTGTATTCATAAAGCGCATCATACTGTGTAGGAACTGGTGTATGGTGAACGTAAACCGTTGCTTGATACTTATTAAGCTCTTCAAAGAATGTTGCAAACAAATCATTATCAAGGTAGTAATTGCCATAGTGAGCAACCAATTGAACACCTGTAAATCCAAGTTCTTCAAAGCAACGTTTCATTTCTGCAAAAACAGCCTTAGAGCCATATGGTGGTAAAACAGCTAAAGGAACCAAACGTCCCTGACTACGCTTCATGTAATCATACATACCGTCATTGAAAGCTTTGCATTGCTCCAAAGTCAACCATTCTTGACAACCTGGAATTTTCAAAACAGCCTTATCAACACCAGCCAAGTCCATATCAGCCAACATCGTTTCAAGCTTATATTCCCCTTGAACATAATTCAAATTTTCAAATCCTTTAGGACGTTCAATGATAATTTGCTGACGTCCGTCTGGTAAAGTTCCAGCATGGACTTTGGTATCATACTGCTTGGGAGCACTCGCTAGAAAAGCTTCCATTTTTTCTTCAGACTCAAAAATATCTTCATCAAACCAGTATAAATTACTATCAATAATCATTTTTTTATTTCCCTTCTAAATGTAGCTACGTGAATTTTCATTTTTTCGACAAGAGTATCAAATTTAGCCTAATAAGATTAACAATACCTCTAAAATGAAACGATTCATATCAGATAACATTTCTGCTCTTGTTACTAATATCATATCTATTTTTAGAAACGCTTTCAATTCCGTTTAAACAACTTTTTTGTAAAAATGGAAACAGTCACTAAGACTGATTGGGTAGAGATTTTTTTACAAAATTTTGAAGCTTGACCAATAGAAATTTATTGACACTTTTTAAGCACCAAGAGCAAGACTGAAAGGTCGTTTGAAATCGTATTCACGTTTTGATATAATGGCTTAAGTAGAGTATTTGGAGGAATTTTACATGGACCTGGAACATCTTTACGAATTCGCTGTTTTAGCTGAAAGTAAGAATTTTTCAGAAGCTTCTGAGAAACTCTTTATTTCACAATCTGCTCTTTCTAAACATATTAAATCTTTGGAGCAGGAATTAGGTGTCCCTCTATTCAACAGAGAAAATCGTAGTGCAACTCTGAACGAATACGGTCAACTCCTATTGCCACATGCGCTTAAAATCAGCGAAATTCGCTATGCTTGCTTAACAGATTTTCACAATAAACTTAATAACATTAATGGTGCTATTAATATTTGTTTTGAATATCCCATTTTTAACCTATTAGCGTCATTTGAGAAAGAAAATCCAAACATTACTATTCACGTTCGCCATGTTCCACCTCACGAAATGGTGGAGCAACTACGTTCTGGAAAATGTGAACTAGCTTTTTTATATGAGAAAGAGGAACAAAAAGATTTAACGTCTGTCTTTTATCGTCAAGATAGTCTAGTTGCTGTTTTACCAAATAGTCACCCCTTAGCCAACCAGACAAGCATCTCACTAGAGCAGCTTAAAGGCGAAAATTTTATTATGCTATCACAAAGAGCTAAGGAATATGCTATTGCCATTGAAGCTTGCCAAAAAGCAGGATTTGAGCCTAAAATTGCACTTAGTGGCTGTATCGGAAGAGATGTGGTACGTTTTGTTAAGGAAGAGGTTGGCGTATCTATTATGATTAAATCTTTTGCCCTCCAACATCAATTGGACGGTGTCAAATTTGTAGATATCATTTCTTCAACTCCTGTTCCTTGCCTTTATATTTATTATCGGAAAAATGTCCAGTTATCCCCGTGTGCCAAACATTTATTAGATTACATTAATGCTAAAACTATCCAAAATGAGCTTATTAAATAACACTTTGCATTAAAAAGAGCTTGGAGCTTAAAGCTTCAAGCTTTTTTAGTATAAACGACCGCCTGTTAATAAAGGTTTGCCATGGCTATTTTACGAGTATTTCCAAAGATGAAACCCTTTGGAACTAAAAGGCTGACTTAGCTTAATTTTTCTTTTCGGACACCTCTGTAAAGATATACTAATTGCACAGTCATGACAACCCAGATAAGTGGCTCGCAGAGAATGACACCTAGATAGCCCAGCCGCGGAATAATGAATACTACAAAAATAATCTTTCCAACTAACTCAATAACGCTAGATATTAGGGGAATGACTTTTTCTCCCAAACCCTGCAATGTATTTCTCAATATGTAAAGAATGCCTAAGACGATGTAAAACAGAGAAGCAATATGCAAAAATTGCGTACCATTGGCTAGCAGTTCTGTATCAGTTGAACCTGAAATCCAACGAACCATGGTAGTCGCTGAAAATAGGAATAGGATAACTGTCAATAGGCTCCAAGTTGCTGATAAAGCAAGTGAGATTTTAATCGCCCGAATAATTCTATCAAACTTCTTAGCACCAAAATTCTGAGCTACAAAAGTAACCATTGCCAATGCGATTGAATTAAGTGGCATGATAAAGAAACCTTGAATTCTTCTAGCTGCTGTCTGAGCGGCAATGATATTGACTCCTAATTGATTAATAGCTGTTTGCAAGATAACCGAACCAATGGCAACAATTGAGGTCATTAACCCCATCGAAATGCCTTGTCCTAGCAAATCACGATACAGATGTTTATCAAGTTTAAAATGTCGTTTGCTTGGGATAAGCAATCTAACCTTTCTTAGAATGTAAAAGATACAAAGTAGCGCAGCCATTCCCTGTGCTACTATCGTTGCAAAAGCCGCCCCTTGTACTCCCATTTGAAATTTAACGATAAAAAGCAAATCTAAGATAACGTTAAATACTGCTGCAAGAATGAGAATATAAAGAGCTGTCATGCTGTCACCAATTGCTCGAAGCACACCAGCACCAAGATTATAAGCTATTGTAACACCAACAAATATCATGATGATAAAAATGTAATCATAAGCTTGTCCAATGATATTCTCTGGAGTCTGTAACAAGGTCAAAAGAGGATGTAATAGTAATAAAGAAATCAGCATGATAAAAAGTGTTAATACCACACCAACAACAATGGCACCTGCTACTGATTTTTTAACAAGTTCCTTTTCTTTGGCTCCATAGTGCCTTGCAATCACTATTCCCATCCCGTTTCCAACACCAATAGCAAAACCTACAATCAATTCAAATAAGGAAGATGTTGCACCAACAGCAGCCAAAGCTTGGCTACCCATAAAATTCCCAACAATCATAGTATCTGTTGTATTATACAACTGTTGAAAAACATTTGAAATTAAAATGGGCAAGGAAAATAGTAATAGACTTTTTAAAACTGGTTCTGTAGTTAAATTTAATCGTTTAAACAACACCCTTTCCTCCTTTTGTTAATAAAAAAGTCAAGCGGGAGAAGCGCTTGACAGACTAGCTCTTATCGAAAACTTATTATTTGACTGCTTCATTTCAATAAGAGCTTAATTGCAATTAGATTGAATCTCTGCCACAATACGATTCCATTCTTTATCACCTTTTGTCATATCACCTTCTACCAGCGAAACTCGGATTGTAGCATCACTAAAACCATTTTGAGCTGTTTGGGTTAACGTTCGAATCCCATTTTTAGCAATATCATAAAGCAAATGCTCAGGATGATAGGTCACAGGCTCTAACACTGTGTTGATAATAACACCATGCTTTTGCTCTTTGGCAATTTGCAATTCATATTTCATGCTAAAGAAAATTCCTTTGAGGCAATTATCTAAATAATTATCCCATGTTTGTTCACTAATTTCTGTGATTGGTTGCAAAGGATAACCTGATATACTTGGGCCATAGCCAGCATTATTAACAAAAACATCAATATCACCCAAGGTTTGAGTTAATTCTGTTAACGTTTGGTGGACATCAACTTCATTTGTCACCTCACAAACTCGGTAATCATAATTCCCACCAAATTGTTCAGATAACTCATTAATAAGTTCTTCGGTCATCGGGATATTGTGTGTCAAAAAAACAATATCGTACCCTCTTATGGCAAAAGAGACAGAAATTACCTTGCCAATTCCTGCAGTTCCACCCGAAATAACCAATTGTTTTCCCATTTTTATCACCTCATTCAATAACTTTTAATAAATCTAGTAACCGTTTCAGGTTAAAATCACCTGCTTCTTTTTGACTAGCATCGCCTACACAAGCCACCTTAAAACCACCTGCATGCCCAGCTTCTACACCTGATATAGCATCTTCGACAACTAAACACTCTTGAGGTTTTACACCCAATAAATCCGCAGCTAGTAAAAACACTTCTGGATGTGGTTTAGAATGTGTGATTTTTGTTCCGTCACTAATGGCATCAAATTGTTCAAATAAACCAAGTTTCTTTAAAATCATCTCTGTATTCCGAGAAGAAGATCCAATAGCCAATTGATAACCTAACGCTTTCAGCTGATTCAATGTTTCAACGACTGTTTCATTGATATCAGCTGAGGAAAGTTGCTGCAAACTCTCACGATAAATGTCATTTTTAACATCACATAATTGCTCTTTTTCAGAGTCTGTTAAAGGTTGTCCAGAATAGCGTTCAAGAATGATTTCTAAACTTTCTCTTCTCGAAACACCTCTAAGGCGACTATTGTCTGCTTCTGAAAATGGAATATTTAGTCTATCAGCAATTTTCTTCCATGCTTTATAGTGGTAACTATCCGTCGTACAGATAACACCGTCTAAGTCAAATATAATTCCTTTGTATGATTTCATGTCATTTCCTCACAAATGTGTATCCACCAAACCACAGAAAGCATCAATAGGACTTACACCGACAAATGGTGAATAGCCCAGCATTTTATCAAAACTAGCTAAAACACTTGCTTTAGTTGGTGAATAAGCATTAATATATGTGCGAACACGAGGAGCATCTTGGAGATGATAAGGATTATTAAACGAAATCATAGCATAAGTTTCTTCGTCCACAAATCGAGGCATATCAAGAGCGTGTTTTGGGCTCCAATTAATCCGAACC
>Ga0129307_1002517_pt1 | contig 14100 bp, 10 predicted proteins | sample P1105metagenome_FD_94437 | JGI IMG/M metagenome (GOLD analysis project Ga0129307, IMG submission 94437) | Capybara group fecal microbial communities from Wisconsin, USA - P1105 metagenome | ecosystem: Host-associated > Mammals > Digestive system > Large intestine > Fecal | place: USA: Wisconsin... | reverse complement strand
TTTTTTAAAATCCATAATATGCATAATTTCGGACCAAAGAAATTCATGATCATAGTTAAAAAAAACACATAGTGAAAGGGAAACTATGAAAATAGGAGTTATCGGATACGGAAATATGGGTTCAATGATAGTAAATAACATACTAAAGCTTAATTTACTATTAGATGACGAAGAATTAATTGTTTCAAATAGACACCTTAATAAATTTGAAAGTTTAATTGAAGAATATCCAGAAGAAAATTTAAACATTACTTCAGATAACAAAGAAGTCGCAACACAATGTCAAAAAATCCTTATTTCCGTCGAAACTCCTCAATTTAAGGAAATCATAGAAGAAATCAAGCCTTTCCTCAATGAAAACACACACATCATATACACCTGTGCAGGACTTAACTTCAATCACATCAAACAGTATTTTGATGGAAAATTAAGTCTAGTCATTCCTACTTTAGCTTCTACAGTAACTTCAAATAACTCAATAAGTTCACTGGCAAGAAGAAAAGGAGTCACCCTCGTAAAGCACAATTCTAAAGTTGAACTTCAGGAAAGACTCTTTGTTGAAGACCTTTTCAATGAATTCAGTTACGTTAGGAGAATTGACAACCCAATATACTTCAATGAAGATGAGAACAATCTCGACCCAAGCGATAATGAATTGGAAATGAGTACAATAATCAGCAGTTGCGGACCGGCATTCATTGCAATCCTGATGGATAAATTTGCTCAAAGCTGCAGTGAAGCATCAAACATTCCAAAAGATGACATCGAGAATATGATCTTAAAGACAGTGATTGGAACTGCAATGCTAAAGGACGACCAAGGATTATCCAATGAAGATATAATCAATAAGGTAGCCACTAAAGGAGGAATCACTCAAGAGGGAGTGGATTTATTGGATAAAAAATTCAATAAGATTAGCAAAGCATTAATCAAGACATTGTTAACTAGATATGATGAAGTTAATGATGAAATGAATAAAACATATCTTAAAAAATAGTATTCAACTCTTTTTAAACTCTTTTTTTAAAAATATGCTATTATAATTCATTTTTATAAAATAAACTCTTTTTAATAAAAAATAGAAAAAATAGACAATAACAAACTCTTATTTTAAAAAATAAACTCTTTTTAATAAAAAAATAGAAAAAATAGACAATAACAAACTCTTATTTTAAAAAATAAACTCTTTTTAATAAAAAAATAGAAAAAATAGACAATAATAAACTCTTATTTTAAAAAATAAAATAAAAAATAAATAAAAATGACTTATTTAGAACAAGTCAGTTTCATTTAATTTTTCTTCAAACCAATGCGCTCTTTTATCTGCAAACATTTTTACTATCAATGCTAAAACCAATGTTATAGCACCCATAGCAATCAATATCAAGAATGATGGAATGTAATTAGACCAAATCAATCCTAATGCAGTTTCCCTTAGCAAAGTGATTCCATGAGTCATTGGCATATACGGACTGACCGCTTGAAGGAATGATCCCATCAATTGAATAGGATAAATACCTCCAGTACCTGAAATTTGGAATACAAGCCAAATTACAGCCAATCCTTTTCCAATATGACCTAATGCAGAAATCAAGGAATAGCAAATCAGCATGAATATCAAGGCAATGAAATAAGCCGAAAGCACAAAGAGCAACGGATTGGCCATCTTAATTCCCAATATAAATGCACCGATAAGAGTCACTGTAGTTTCTAAAACCGCCATAACCAAGAAAATCAATAGCTTACCAAAGTACATTTCAGAAGGAGTGTATTTGGTTCCTGTTGACTGTCCAGTTCTAAGCATCACACAAGTAATTATTGCCCCTACCCACATGGATAAAACCAAATAGAACGGAGCGACTTCAGAACCATAATCAGGAACAGCATATAATTCATTTTCCTTTAAGACAACTGGTGAATACATATACTCCCCAACATCACTTTCATTCACCCCAGTAATGCTGGAAAGGGAATCTGCTGCACCAGCAAGTCCGCTTGAAGCTGAAAACAATGCAGAAGAAGCACCATTCGCAAGCAATACAGAACCTGCAGCTAAACTTACAGAACCTTCAGCCAATTGAGATCCACCATTTGCCAATTGTGAAGCGCCATCAGCAACACCTGATGCCCCATCAGCAACACCAGAAGCCCCATTAGCCAAATCTACAGAGCTATTGGCTAATTTTGATGAACCTTGAGCAAGACTGCTTGAAGCACCTGCCAAATCAGAGCTTGCATTAGCTAATTCCTTTGAGCCATGTACAACCGGCTTTAATTGATCAGGCAATGATCCTTCATCAACTGAACTGTCCAATTGCTTTGCAGATTCCTGCACTTGAGAAGCGCCTGCTGAAATCTGATTAGCGGATGATGAAACTTGGGATGAACCGGATTTCACTTGAGAAGCGCCAGAAGAAACTTGGCTTGCACCGGATTTCACTTGAGAAGCACCGGAAGAAAGGTCACTAGCCCCTTTTTCCAAATCATTTGCCCCTGATTTCACTTGAGAAGCACCAGAGGAAACTTGGCTTGCACCAGCACTTAATTGACCAGCGCCAGAGGACATTTGGCTTGCACCTGATGCAAGAGCAGACTGCAAGTCCCCCAATTTCTCATAGGCAGCAACATTAATGAATTGGACAATGTTTGCATTGATCTTATTGTAAACTGCTCTTGCTGCAGAATCACTTAATTTTGAAGCCATTGGATTGGATTTCCTATTGACAATGTATTCCAATTCTGCAGAATGAGGATCATCAGAGGTAATGGATTTGATGGAACTGCTGAAATTCTTTGGAATGATTATTCCAGCATAATACGTTCCATTCTTAACCCCCTCCCGCAGGTCATCTTCACTTACAAAAGTCCAATAAAAATCATCATTTCTTTTCAATTCATCTTCCAGTTGGTCCCCTACATTAATGTCTTCACCATCAAATGTTGCACCTTTATCCAGATTTGCAACTGCAAATTCAAGATTACCGGTATTGTCGTAAGGGTCCCAACAAGCTTGAATGTTTATAAGAGCATATAAAGAAGGTAAAATTATAATGGCAAGCAATGTTAACACTACAATTGGATTTTTAGTGAATACATCCTTAAAATCCTTTTTAAGAAGTTCACGTACATTACCTAGCCCACTTCCTAAATTTAATTCTCTCATATTTAACCTCACAATTTATAAAAAATCTGTAAAATCATAAAAAGTCATAAATTATATGAAAAATCTCTAAAATATTAAACAATATATTGTTCCTTAAAAAAATCTGTATAATCTATTAAAATTTTATGTACTTATTAATATTTATACTTAATAATTAATATAGTTAAGTTATAAAAAAAGAAGTTTTGAAAAAATAAAAAATAATGTAATTTACAGTTAAAAGAGAATCACAAAAAAGAATTATAAAAAATTGAATTTAATAAAAAAATAAAAATAAGAATTATAAAAATGGAAATTGATTAGCTATTTAATTTTAAAATAGCTTCTGCTAAATCTCCACCGGTTTCTCTTAATGCCTCTTCTGCATCTGCAGCACTTACACCAGCAGTGTTAGCAACCATTTCAATGTCTTCTTGTGGAATTTCAATTTCCTTTTCAACTTCAACTGCAGTTCCAGTGACTTGATAGGTTTCTTGACCCATAACAGTCATTAAGCTTACATCTGCAGGTGAAATGATTAAATCCTTATCATCACAACGAATAATAACTTCTTGGACACCTTCAATTTCCTTCATGTCCATACCCATTTTCTTCATTTGTCTTTGCATGTTCTTTAATTGCTTTGGGTTCATACCAGGTATCATAATATTTCCTCTAAAATTTTATTAAAACAATAATCATATTTTTTTTGAATTTTATTTAATTATACTCTATAAATTAGAATATATAATAATTTTTATTTTTTAAATCCTTTTCTTGTTTTGATTGCTTGACCTGTCTTGAAGTCCAGCATCTCCTTGTGATTTAAAAGAGCTTTACCGAATGCCAATAGCTCTCCTTCCTCGTTTACAATCAAGACTTCATCATTTGATCTGATGTTTTCATCACAATCAATGATGAATTTTGCAAATACGCTTTTTCCATCACGGGCAAAGGATTCAACGCTATTGTCAATCATTACCTTGTTTCTCATTCCATCAAGGGTTGCAAGTCTTTTTGCACCTAACTTGGATAATATCAAAAAGCTGTCAGAAGCTCTCATATTGACAATGTTTTGATTCTTATCAAAGACATGTCTAATCTTACCTGTCTTTTTACTCTTTTCAATCTTGATCTTTCCAGTGAATAATGCATCTCCAGCGCCATGGCCGAACTGATAATCAGCGATTGCCTTTAATTTCTTGATGTCATCCTTTTCAAACTTGATTTCTTCAGGATGTGGGTATTCTTCAATGAAATCAAGTTCAAGCTCATCCAAGACCTTAGGATGAATCAATACATTATCATAATTTTCTGCAAAATCAACTAAAAAGTCTCTTACAAACTCAACAGCAATCTTGTCATGAATCTTAGGGGCATCACTTTGGCTTAATGGATAAACCTCATCCAATTCAAGTGGAATCAAGCAGAATGGAATGTCCAAAACAGCAAAATCAGTTTCCTTATTGTCAATTATGCAAGGCTCATCTTCACCTTTGGATTCATCCTTTGCATAAACAAGGAATTCCTTAAAGCTGTTTGACAAGTACTTGCTGTAAGGTTTTCTATAAGCTGGAAGAACAACAAGGTTTTTCTTTTTGTCCATATTTTCCAATTGCTTGAGATGTCTTGTAACTTCCGCTCTTTTCAATGATTCTGGACCAGTGTAGAAAAATGCAGACTTTTTGCTTCTAGGGTCATACTTTTCCAAGTCTTCACTGTACTCACCTAAATGTCTCACTGCATCAAGAAGCATAGGGTGAGCTCTGCAACGTTCCTCTACAAGTTCCATCAAGCTTCCTTCAGCAATGGCTTGACGGATGAGCCTAAGTTCTGCAAAGCTTACATGAAGGTTGTGTTGAGCTATAAGTTTCACTCTTTCTTCCTTAGGCATTGCCCTTAAGTCATCTGGAGTGTATTTGCAGCACACTTCACAGGAACAAGGCATTTCTGTCATGTTCTCAAGCTTGATTGTACCTCTTGTAGTGAGGAACCTGTCTCCTTCCGCATACAAGATGTAAGCTGCTGAATCGAAAAGGTCACAACCCATTGCAACACAAAGGGCAAAGATCATAGGGTGTCCTGCACCCATAAGATGACGTGCCTTGGAATCAGGCAAGCATTTAACTGAATGCATTACCGCATCAACAAGATCCCTGTAGTGATACATTTCCATAAGAGGAACCACTGCTCCAATTGGATACAAGTCTGCATCAAGCTTGGTCAATTCAGTTGCACAGTATTCACGCAAATCAGGATATGTGGATCCTTGAACAACAGAGTTAATTTTCATTTCATAATCGTTATCCTTAACATAACTGATAGCCTCTTTAGCACGTTCAATTGTGATTTCAAGGTCTTCTTCAGCTTTTTCCCTATCTACATAAGGGCCAGTTGGAATGTCAAGGGAAGTTCCTATATCGGTTCCAATAGCTTCCTGAAACTCGATTACTTCCTTGTTTGTAATGTCCACATCACCGTAGACAGACAATTGGAATGAACCTGAATCAGTCATTATCGGACCATCAAAATTGATGAGCTCATGCAATCCGACATCCAATGCCTTCTTGCTTAAGTCCTCATCCTTATAAATCAAATAAGCGTTTGTGATTACAATGTCTGCACCGTAATCCTTAACATTAATGGTTTGTTTTCTTGGATGGATTACAGGCATCAAGTTTGGTGTCTTGACATCTCCATGCTTTGTCTTTAAGACACCCACTCTTCCTCTCATATCTTTTGCTTTAATTTCAAACATGATTTTCTTTCCTTAAAAAATATAATTCGTTAAATATAATTCGTAAATCTGATTAATATAAAATAAATTAAATGTAATTTGTTAAATCTAATTTTTGATTGTCATGATATTTATAAATTGATTTCATTATTATTTACTTCATCTAAACGTCTCATCATTTCCAAAACACGTGTTCTGGTATTGTTATCCTCAAGATATTCCTCTTTATAATTATTTTCAGGCTCTACAATATAGAATGCCTCTTTTGATAGGACTCCTGGAATGTTCATCTTCACTAGGTTTCTCTCAACTCTCCTCTTCAATGGTTCATCATCCATCTCTTGGCCTAAGAATATTGGAGTCTTTACAGCAGAGGATATCTTAGTGTTATGACGAGCATTATGCCTTTCTTCAGTCCTGTTGTCAAGAATTTCTTGAGATGAAAGATTGAGATTTGGGTCTCTAAATGGAATACCTACATCAGACAATGCCATCTTTATCTCATCATTCTTTGGAAGTGATTTTGTAAGATTTTTAGGATTTGGTGAAGCCAATGTTCCACCTTGGAACCGTCCGAAGATTGGACCTAAGGATACATAAAAATCCGCTTCAATAAAACCCATCCTTACAGGAGCGGATGAAGTATATGTACAGACAATTCCATTTTCCTTAATCACTCTTCTAAACTCCTTGAAAAAGTCCACGGACACCAATTCAGGAGACATGTTTTGGCTGAAAGGATCCAAAAATATTGCATCATAAGTGGCATCAGGAAGTTTTTGTATTACTTGCCTTGCATCATCAATATGAATCTTCAAGTCAATATTAGAGGGAATTTCAGTGCTTTCAAGTTCCAATGATGCATATTCACAATCGATTAATGACTGTTCTATTGCCTTTTTGGTAATGTCATGAGCTTCTATTGGGGAAGGAACCATCAATCCAGCTGCAAGGGTTGGCTTGGATATTTCAAGCATGTCTATATGCAGACTTGTAGTTTCATCACTGTTTTTAATGAAGTCATCAATTGCTGCTGATGAATTGTATCCAAGTCCTGCACAGATGTCTAGAATAGCTATGTCTTCACCGTAATCAAGCTTCAATGGCTTTATGAACTTTTCAAATGATTCACTGATTGCACCTGTTGATGTATGCAGGGTTTCGACTTTATGATTTATTTCCCTTGACTTGATGCTGTATGATCCATCATCTGTCTTAACAAAATAGTCATTGTATTTGGAGAATATGGAATTTCTATACTTGGCATCCTTGTATTCTCTCTCATTGTCAAATGCTTCATTTATTAAATCATAAATGGTTTCATCAATTACAGTAGACTCTTCAACATAGCTCATTTAATCACTTGAATTGTTATAATTATAAAAAGTAAAAATTAATCATTATTTAATCTAAAAGTTTTCTAAAAATCTATTTGCCTTCACTCTTTAAGGCCCTATTGATTAATAAGATCTGATGCCCTTTAGGCAAATCATTAAAGTAAGTGCTGAATCCGCAAAATTTCACAATCAAATTAGGATGGGTTTCAGGCTCTTCTTTTGCTTCAATTAAAGTTTTGCTGCTAACTACATTAATTTGCATTTGGAAAAATCCTAATTGGATGCTTGACATGATAAAATCAGTCAGCTCATCAAAATGATTCCTGATGAAATTAGGCGCAAACATCAAATCAATCACATTTCCATTGAATTTGCATCCTTCCAAATCAATTTTAGACACAAAGCGCAACACTTCAGTGAAATCCTTATCAGTATCTAAAGAAATGTGAGGGTTGAATGGCTCAACATCTTTTCTTCCATCAAATGAAGCAGAAATCTCATCATCTAAAAACATGTATGAAGAATTGCTAAGGCCAAACTTGATTCTTCCACCAAACTCATTAGTGTAATCTTTTAGACAATCCTCCAATAAGCAAATAACATCATTAGTGATATTGATAATTTCTTCATCATCCATACCAAAGCAAGGCTTCATATTCCTTAAATTATTATAAACATCCTGATACTTGTCTTTCTTAAAGTTATTCTTTCTCATTTTGTTTAAATCAGTCAATGTGTATTTCTTATCTTCAAAGACAAGCTTTTTAATGTTATACAAGCTGTTTACAGTATTTTCAAGTGCAACTGTTGTGATTCCATAATGATTATACTTAGCTCCACCTTTGGATATGTCCATTTGATTGTCATTGCAATCATCAATGAATAATGAAAGCAAAGGATCTTCATTCCATTTGATATCATCCAATGTTTCGATTAATGATTCAACCTCTTTCTTGAGATAATACTTATAGGAATTAAATAATTCCCCATAATTGTCAAGCATATCCAACATCTGAGGGGTTTCATTATCAAAAAACTCATTTAAAGGTTTTAAAAATGAAATGCATGCCATATTATTCTGTTCCAATCCTTTTCCTACAGTTGAAGGGCCATAATATTTAGAAACTGAATAATTTGTAGCATCTCCCTTTTCATAGCCAAACTCCACCATCTTATCTATAACTACTTCATCATTAGAGAACATTATATTGGAAATTCCATTGCTGATGGTTTCCAAAGCCAATTCTATTAAATCACGTGGAGTTTCATTGCTTATCCTAAGGACTATTTTAGGTCCATATACTTTTAATTCACCAATGGCACGAAGGAACATGTAAGTCAAGTCATTGTAGAAATAGTATTCTCCATACGCATCCTCATATTTACCTCCAAGGACAATTACCTGACCCGTATCTCCCATAAATGCATCGCTTTTATACCATTGGTAAGAATGTAAAGTCTTTAAGAATGATTTTATAATTTCATACACTTCTTCTTGAGTGATAAAACCACTGTTAAGATCATCGAAATAAAAGTCTTCAAGTATTTTATCCAATCTTCCTAAACTAATTGAAGAATGACCAGTTTGCCATAAGACTTGATTATAGAAAAGAATTCTTTGCAATGCCTCTTCAAAGTGTTCAGCTGGAGCATCAATCATATTTTCAAAATAACGAGCGAATTTAGCCCTATCCTTATGATTGGAATTTCTTAATTTCTTTACAATATTGTAAATGAACAATTCGATTCCGTCCAATGCATCCAATTGATTTTTAATAAAATCGGAACTTAAATCACGAGCAAAACCGCGACCGGATTTGGGATGAAAATAAAATTCGTTATATGAATAAACGGAACTGTGAAGAATTTTTGAATAGTCCGGAGAAATGCCGTTTATGGTTTTTCCATCAAAATTCAAATTTTTCAATTCATCTAAAAAGTATATGAAACCTTCTTTAGGAATATCAATCTCCACTCTTCTAAAAAGATTCTTTATTTGAATCCCTTTATTGAATTTGGAAGAGGAAATGTAAAAATTGTGCATATTGGAAGCCAAATAAGAAGTTGCCTTTTCCCTATTTCCAAATCTTCTGTTTAGTTTATTGAAAGTGGATGAATAAATAACAGGCCTACTATTAACTGGACCTTCCTTTGATTTACGTCCAGTTAAGCTTTTAATATTATCAAATAGACCCATGATTTAACTCCTAAAGTATTATTAAAAATAAAAAAATTAGATAAATTTATTACTATAATATTATTTATAATTCTTTTATAAAATAGTTATAGTTTTTAGTGGAAAAAATGAAAAAATAAATTTTTTATTTATGTAATGAACTGAATAATTTACAGATAATTTTAAAGCTGAAATCATTTAATGAAATGAATTTTATTCCTAAGTTAATTAAAATGTTTTGTATTAACGGAATATGGTATAATCGAACAAAGATGCCATATCTTTTATAATATTTCTTAAATTTTCTAAAAAGCTTTAATTTATTATCACAGCCACAGTCAGTCAATAATAACCACTTTGTAAATCCGATTAACATTTCAGATTCAAAATTCTTAAAGATTTTTTCATTTTCTTCCAAATAAATGAAAATATTATTTAATCCATTGGAAAATTTTATCAAATTTTCCTTTTTGAAATCTTGGGAAGTTGATTTGTCTTCACCTTCAGTTCTTATATGGTAATTATATCCATAAAAATCGTTTAGGAAAATTATTTTATTTGCATTGCTATAAGCTTGTAGATTGAAATATACATCTTCATACAATGTGCCTGTTGGAAAATGAATGTTATTTTCTAAAAACAAACTTTTCTTATAGATTTTGTTCCATATCAACATTGATGTTGTAGATAATAACGATTCATCATCTTCAATAGAATTTAAAATGATTAAATTGTCCTTATTATCTAAAATAGAATGGTATTTTGATATTTTCTCACCATAAATGTCATAGTTTCTGCAAGTGACAATTTCTGCATTGTATGATACAATTGTCGAATACATTTTTTCACAGAAATTCTCTTGATAAGTATCATCATTATCCAAGAACATTATATATTCTGAAGTAGCGCTTTCTATCCCAATATTACGAGGTCTTGATGGAGATCCACTGTTTTCTTCTAAAAAAATAGATTTGACATTTGTATAATTAGAACATAATTCCTCTAAAATGGATTTTGTATTGTCTGTTGAATTATCATCCACTAAAATAAGTTCAATGTTTTCAAAACCAATGGTTTGGTTTTTTACAGATTCAATAGCATCCAATAAATAATTTTCAGCATTGAATGTTGGGATGATAATACTTAACTTATAATCGTTCATTTTATCTCCATTAATATCATTATTCGTTATATCAAAATATAACGAACATTTAAAATTAAAAATTAAAAATTTTTTTAAAAAAAAGGTTAGGATAATAAAAAATATTTAAAATCATTTTATGAGCATAGTTAAGTTTATAAAATAAAATTAAAAAATATAAAAAATAAATTAAATTAATTCGTTATATTTTGATATAATGAAAAATATGCTTTAAAGGATAAAAAATATGAAGGATTTGAAAATACAGTTGTATGTTATTTCCCATAGCGAAGAATCCATAAAAAAAAATTAGAAATGATGAAATATACACCCCTCTATTTGTAGGTAGAAATGGAAAAGAGAACTTTGGATTTGCTAGTGATGATAGTATTGATGGAAATATATCTTCAAAAAATAAGGATTATTGTGAATTAACTGGATTATACTGGATATGGAAAGCATCTGAAGCTGATATGCTTGGATTATGCCATTACCGCAGGTATTTTAAAGGAAAAAATGGCAAACTAATTGAAAAAGAAGAGATTGTAGAATATTTGTCAAATTATGATATGATTTTACCTAAAAAATCCAACCTAATAAAAGGGTCTTACTGGGAAACTTATCAGAACCATTATTTATATGATGCTTTAGAAATAACCCGTAAAATCATTCAGGAAAAATTTCCGCAATATTTAGACACTTTTGAGAAGATCTTAAATCAACCTAGTTTTTCTAATTACAATATGTTCATTACAAGAAAAGAACTCCTGAATTCCTACTGTAATTGGGTGTTTCCAATACTGGAAGAAGTGGAAAATAGAATAAATGTTGAAGAATATCCTCGAGTATTTGGACTTATTTCAGAAGCTATTTTTAATGTATGGATTGAATATAATCAATTAAAAATTAAAGAGATACCTATTTATTATCTTGGAAATAAATTAAGGTTTAGAATGAGTGTATCAAACAATAAGATTCTAAGAAAAATATATCAATTTTTATATTTTAATTTCTTTAAAAAATCACTTGGAAAAGGAATTGAAAAAACTATTCATAACTTTTTTTACAAATAATTTAATTTATGTTTTCTTTTTAAAGTAACATTTAAAAATTATTAATGTTACATATTATAAATATAGAAAGAAAATAGAATATTGTGATTAAATGAGTCAAATACAAACTTTATTTAAAAATGTCAGCTGGGTTACTGTATCCCAAGTGATAACAAATATTTGTGCATTTTTATGGACAATATTAATTGCACGTTATCTTGGGGTTAGCGATTACGGAACCCTCTCATTTGTTATTTCATTTACTGTCCTTATTGGAATGGGTACAGATATTGGAATGACCACTTTCACCACTCGTGAATTGGCTCAAGATCACTCTAAAACTAAGAAATTCATAAATAACCTGATTATTTATAAAATACTGCTTTCAATACTTTTATGCATTTTTACTGTCCTAATAGTCTATTTACTAGGTTATAGTAACCTTGTTGTGGAATTGACATTGATAATGTTTATTGAAGCTAGTTTCGTGACTATGTTTAATTTTATCAATGGTGTTTTCCAAGCTCATGAAACACTTAAAACACCATCAATTGGGATTATAATATATAGTTTATCTTTATTGAGCTTGATTTTCATCATAACCTTATTGAACATGGGAATAATTGCTGTTGCTGTTGCATATGCTATTGCTTACCTATTAGGCATAATATATGTCTCAAATAAACTTATAAAAGAATTCGGATTTCCAAAATTTGAAATGGATTTGTCTTTTTGGAAAGAAGCAACTATCAAGTCATTGCCTTTCGGATTAACTGTGTTCTTTTATACAATCTATTTCTCAATAGATGTTGTAATGATATCCTGGCTTGCAGGAGATTATGCAACCGGATTATACAATTCTGCATACAAGGTCATTTCAGTATTTACAGCATTCTATGTAATCTATCAATATGTGATATTCCCATTGATGAGCAAACTGTATACTGAAGATACAAACTTGCTTAAAATTAGTTTTGAACAGTCATTTAAGTATTCATTATTAATCCTATTGCCAATCATCATAGGAGTTTACTTCTACTCCCCATACATAATAAATCTGATTTATACAAGCGAATTTGCTCTTGCATCTGTTCCTATGCAAATATTGATTTGGACTGTTGTATTCCTATTCATTAATGGTGTGGCAACATCCTTACTGAATTCAATTGGAAAAGAATTTGATGTAACAAAGATTTACGTCATTGCAGCTATTTTCAACATTGTTGTGAATTACATTTTAATCCCAGAATACACTTATATCGGTGCATCAGTAGCTACTGTTTTAAGTGAAATATTGATTTTAGGATTGATGATGTATTCAATTTCAAAAACCGAATACAAACCGGACATCACCTTATTGAAAACCGTTGTAAAACTAGTAATCTGTGGAATAATCTTAACAATCGTATTATATTTAATAAATGTATCTCTCTACTTAGCAATCCCTATTGGATTAATAGTTTATATCATAGCATTATTCTTAACTAAATCCATAGATGACACTGATAAATACATTGTTAAAGAGTTATTGGGAAAATAAAAATAAAAAAAGAATGCTTAACGTCTCATATCCTTATTAAGCAAACCCATATAAATATGAACATAAGCCCATCTTACAATAGCCCTCTTAACTATCCACATATGAACATTAAGTCTTAAACCATTAACCTTTAACTCGGATTCCTTAACCTTAAGGTCTTGCTTATCCATCCATACATCAAAGAGACGTTCTGTTAAAAATCCGTAAATTCTTTTTTGATAATCATCATAACCAGTCATATCAACTCTTTTTTCAACTTCAGCAAGAATTGGAAACACCCATTCACAATAAGGGTCTATGACTTCTTTTTTTGCTATAAACATATTGTAGTAATAAAGATCCTTTCCATTCACTACCTTTTTATAACTATCAAGATACTCTGGACATTGTTCTCCTATTACCTCTTCACACAAATCTAGATCTTTAGCATAATTCCAATGGTCATAATCTTCATAAACAGAACCTAAAAGTGCAGTTGTTTTTTTAGGAAGAATAATGTCATATTCCTCAAAAATCTTTTCTAGCTCTTTTCTTTCTAAACGATTCCCTAATCTCCATTTAGCAAAGTAACGTCTATAATGGACTAAACCTATTATGTCTGCTGTGCTGTTTTTCCACATCCAATACAATCCAGTAAGTTCACAATAGGAAGCGTTTTTGGATGAAATATTGTCACCGGTATCATCACTTACAAAACCGAGATTATCCTTTCCATCCCTACCTACAAACAGAGGCACATAAATGTCATTTGCATCGATATCTCTAATATCCTCTTCACTATGGGATACAACATAAACCTTAATATTTGAATTAATCATATTAATTTTTCCTTTATTTTAAAAAAAGCATTATATACCAATATAACGAAGAAATAATGTAATTAAAATGCTTAAAATAAAAAAATAATTTGAAATTGTAAAAATTTTTAATAAAGAGTTAAAAAAAATAAATATTTTTTAGAAAATTTTATAAAAA
>Ga0129307_1002516_pt1 | contig 14104 bp, 15 predicted proteins | sample P1105metagenome_FD_94437 | JGI IMG/M metagenome (GOLD analysis project Ga0129307, IMG submission 94437) | Capybara group fecal microbial communities from Wisconsin, USA - P1105 metagenome | ecosystem: Host-associated > Mammals > Digestive system > Large intestine > Fecal | place: USA: Wisconsin... | reverse complement strand
TGGCGAACGGACTTTACAGAGCACCGAAGGTGGGTGACGAGGTAGTGGTCGCACATCTGGGGAACGGCAGCGCCGAGGGTGTCGTTCTGGGCGTCCTGCATAACGAAGCGCAGAAGATAAGCGGAGCGGGACCGGCACAGGCCGTGCTGGACTTTTCAACCGGAACGCTGCTCTTACGGGATTCCGGGGGGAGCGACACGGTAGGAAATATCCTGCGGCGCATCGAAGCGCTGGAGGCAAGGCTATAAGGAGGGCGTATGGCTATCGGAAATTTCGGTTCTCTCATCAGGTTCAGAGTATCGGACGATAAGGTACTGACCTTCAAGAACTTTCAAAAGACCGTCAAAGGACGGTGGGGAACGCTTACGCCGGTATACGGAAAACCAATCAGTTATTTTCAGGGACCCGATCTTGACGAGGCATCGCTGGAAATCCATCTTGACGCGGGACTCGGCGTAAGACCCGCAACCATGATAAGGCGCATTGAGCGGGCGGTCAGTACCGGGAAAACGGCGCACCTTGTCATAGGCGGCAGGAGAATGAGTCAGTACCGGATGGCGATTGAGCAAATGTCGGAGGCATACGATGTTGTCATGCGTGACGGCGGAATTTACCAGGCGACATTGCAGCTTACCTTCCGCGAGTATGTGTACTAAGGGAGGACAGGGATATGCAGATCAACGCACCAATTTTCCAGGGAGCATACAACAAGGATATCCTGCAAAGCCTCCGCACGTTGTTTTCCATATCTGCCGGGACGGTCGTTCTCGACAGGGAGTTTGGTATTGAAACCGACATGCTTTCCCTGCCGATGGAAATCGCGATGAACAATTTCGCGGTAGAAGCGACGGAAAAGGTGGACAGATACGAGCCGCGCGTTGTCGTGGACGAGGTGACGTGGGATAAATCGGACTTCAACCAGGGCATTCTCACGCCGGTTATCGTGGTATCCGGGAATGATGGCTATGACGGGGATGCTACGACGGTGGAAGACGACGGGTATATGTATGATTTCTGGGTAAACGAATTGGAGGAGTGATTATGGCGACAGTATTTGACAAAATCCCGGAAGTCAGCTTCATAGAAAACCTGACATTAGAGCAGGAGTACGCCTATGAAATTGCAGACTTTCAGGCAAGGTACAAGGAGGAGACGGGAACAACGCTTATCCTTCCGCAGGCGTCGCCGTGGCGCATCCTCATAATGGTTAATTCAGCCAGGACCTATCAGCAGGCGCTCTGGATCGACAACATGGGCAAAATGAACATGCTGAAGTATTCCACAGGAGCATATCTGGACAACTACGCGGCGCGATTCGGCATTGAACGGTCAGAAGGAGACGCGGCAACAACGACAGTACGCTTTACGCTTCAGGCGGCGCAGGGATCCGTTGTGGCCATCCCGCAGGGGACGCGGGTATCAGACGGAAACGGAATCTACTTCGCGACGAACGAATATGCAGAGATTGCAGCGGGAAGCACTTATGTTGATGTTGCGTGCACTTGCACCGAGGTTGGAAGCGACAATAACGGCATTGTCACAGGGGGCTTAAGTACACTGGTTGACCGTATCGGATATGTGGCATCCGTCTCGAACATTTCCGAAACGCAGGGCGGCACAGACGCCGAAACAGACGACGAGCTGCGGCTAAGGATTTATTCGGCCCGCGCAGAGTGGAACACTGCCGGAGCAGAAGACGCCTACAAGTTCTGGGTAATGTCCTACAGCAGTTTGATAGAGGACGCTTACATAGAAGACGGGAATCCGGGCATCGTAAAAATCTATGTACTTCTGAAGGACTCGCAGACGCCAAGCGCAGACTTCCTTGAAGGGCTTGCGACATATCTTTCAGAGAAAACGCGCAGACCGCTCACGGACACTCTGGATATCGTGGAAGCAGGAACAGTGACTTTCAATGTGAGCTTCACATATTACATCAATTATTCAGAGCGAAACCAGGCGGCGGTCATTCAGCAGCAGGTCGCACAGGCAGTGGAAGACTATATCGCATGGCAGTCAGCAGTGATCGGGCGCGATATCGTGCCGGATTACCTTGTGCGGCTTGTAATGGCAGCAGGAGCAAAGAGAGTCGTATTGAGCAGCCCGGCATTTACCGTGGTCCCCGCAGGCTCCGTGCCGATCAGGGGCACAAAGACTATCACATATGGAGGCGTGGAAAATGACTGATCTTTTTGACGTCATGCTATACGAACTATGCCCGGAGCCGATGCGGAAGCTTCCAAAGGTCCGCGCTTTGTCATGGGCACTTCGGGCGGCGTCGCAAAGAGTCCGGGACTTCGCGCTGAAATCCATGGTTAATACCGATATCGACAGCCTTGATATCGAGGTGGTGGACGCTTTGGCGGCAGAGATCGACGCGCCGTACTATGACGATACTGCGGACGAGGCGACGAGGAGGCAAACGCTGAAAGACGCCATTATCAACGAGATGCAGTCCGGCACAACGGCGGCGGTCGAACGTATGGTTAATACCGTATTCGGGACCGGAAAAGTAACGGAATGGTTTGACAGCGGGCTTGATCCGTTCCTCTTTGAGATCGAAACGACAGCGCGTTTTTCTCCGGAGACAGCCGCAAGGATTGAACGGATCATACGGAGCGTCAAAAACGTTCGTTCCACACTGGCATCCATAACGGGCGTCAGGGATATTGAAGCGCCGTGGAAGCATCTGTTCGGTTCGTCGTGGGGAGAATCGCAAACGCTGACAAACGATATCAACATAGATGAGCAGGGGCAGGCCTACCCGATAGGAGAATACTTCGGGCTGGGCGAAGTCTCAGAGCTGCTGGAAGATATCACACTGTTCAGGGAAGACCTGGAACGGGAATGCGCTTTGCCGCTTCCGGTCGGAATCGGTGTGGCGTATGACTCACTATCCGTTATCGTGGAGACCATCGGAGAAACCGAGTGGCCGGAGGGCATCTATACCGGATTTGGCGTGGTGCAGGATACCGTCGCCGTACTGAAGTAGGAGGCGTAAGACATGGCTATATTCACAAGATACGCGCTGACCAGGAAGGGACAGCAGCTTATCGCAAAAGCACAGGCGGATCTGACGAACATTGAATTTACAGAGTTCGTCACAGGTTCCGGGTTATGGGAAGCTGACGAGGATCTGGAATATGCGTCGGAGCTTAAGGAGCCGAGGCAGCAGTTTTCATTTTCAGATATTTCCATCCCGTCCGGGAATCCGTCAACCGTGGTCGTGACGGTGAATATCACGAATGAAAATCTGGCGCAGCTTTACTACCTGAATGAAGCGGGCATCATGGCAAGGGATCCGGACGAAGGAACGATCCTTTACGCCATTCTCGCTGCGGAGACGGAAGCAACCTACGTTCCGGCTTATAACGGTACGGGATATTCCAACATTGTTCAGAGAATCAATCTGGAAGTCGCCAACTCATCTTCCGTCATTATCAACATGGATGGGGCGCACGTTTCGGCGGCAGAATATACGGCATTCCGAAACAGTGTGCTGCAGGTTATTGCCGGGCTTTCCGGGGGAACAGAAGGACAATTTCTGCGGAAACGCTCGGATCTGGAAAATGAGTTTGGATGGGCGAATACGCCGGTTGTAGCAAGGCCGCTGGCAGATTTCCCGGCGGAGGGAATGGACGACGCTGTTTATATCGACACGGACAGCGCTGAAATTTATGTGTGGATGCTTCTTGCGGACACACAGGAGTATGGATACTTTAAACTCCCGCTCGGCTCCGAGGCGTCTGAAACCCTGCAGGCGCAGATTACGGCAAACCGGAACAATATCATCAGCCTGCAAAACAGGACAAGCGCCGTTGAAGGAAAGCTTTCCGTTGTCACGCTGACAGTACCGGCGGCAAACTGGGAAGAAGGGACGGACGGCGGAGAGACGGTTTACACGCAGGAAATCACGGTATCAGGAATGACAGCAACGACAGACGCAGGCGTGTGGTCAAATATCATAGCCGACACGGCAGCGGGAATTGTGGCAGAAAAGAAAGCAGCTTCCCTGTTCTTCGGAAAAGGAATCGTCGAAGGGCTTACGGGAAAGATCAGGCTTACATGCTATGAGCGCTGCCCTGCGGCTGATTTCGGAATCAAGATTCAGGGGGTGAGTGCATCATGATCCTAAGAATGATACCGGGCGGAGACACCGTTGATTATGACGCGCTTACGGCAGTGGCAGAAGATGTGCTCGAAGGAAAGAACTTTATCGGAGCCGGAGACGAGGAAATACAGACCGGCACCATGGTAGACCGGAAGAATCTTAACGGCTCGCCGGGATTTTCAGACGCAAGGCCAAACGTCCCGATCCATCAGTCTGTTGACGTGAAGACAACAACGGACACGAACGGAGACAAACAGATCGCGCTTGCGCCGCCTATCGGAAAGTACCCTGGAAACAATACTGCATACGTCGGTGTTTATCCTGCGGAGCTTGGCATTGAACCGGGCGTGATTGCAAACGGCGAGGAAGTCGGCGGCGTCGCCGGGACCTTCGGAAGTGACTCTACGGCAGCAGAAATCGACGTCCGGAACGGCAAGGTATATTATGACAAAAACGGGCGGCAGATCGGAGGCGCGGGAGACTATGCGGCGGCAGCAGTAACGCTGAAATGCGGAGAAACCCACAACATTCAAAAAGGCTTCCACCAGGCGGGAAAGGTAACGGCAGCTTCTCTTTCTTCACAGACGCAGCCACAGACCGGAGACAGCGCGGCAGCGGCGGCACAAATCCTTGAGGGATATGGCGCGTGGTCAAATGGCGCATATCGTGACGGATCCATGCCGGACAAGGGAAATGTAGCCGCAAGTGATTGTGTGGCAGACACCGACAGCTCGACGCTTCGTTTTACCATACCGGAAACAGGGAGATACACGAAGGGCAATTATCTTTCAAGGACATTTGCGCAAATAAGAACAGCACTTGGTATTGTCGCGTCTGTTATTAAGAACGGGACAACGATAGCAGGATTGAAAGGAACATACGGAAGCGACGCGACAGCAACAGCGGAGCAGATTCTTAAAAACAAGACCGCATATGGAAAAGACGGGAAGATAACCGGAACCATGAATCTAACGGCGGGAGCCATTAAGAAGGGAGCAAGCTTTGCCGGAATCACGGGGACATGGTACGGAAACAAAAAGTGCATTTCAGCGCAGGCAATACGCGGATTCGGGACGAGTAGTTCCGATTGGCAAACGTCAGACACAGCATCCTTTACCATGCCGGAAGCCGGAACAGTGTATTACGGAGGCTTTTCCGCTAAATATAACGGCAACGGCAATGGGCTGTGCAGGATCTTGAAAAACGGAGTCGTGGTAGATAACCGTGATTTGACGGGAACAAGTTACAGCTGGCGCGGAACGATGATCAACAAATCGTTCAATGCTGCAGCGGGAGACGTAATCACAGTTACATGCACAGCGGAAAGCGGCACACACCTAATGGCATTTATGCAGGCGGTTATTGTCTATTAATCTAAATTCACGCGCCAGGGGGCGGCGCCTGAAGAATATTTTACGGAGGTTTCAAAATGCTTGGAAATTATAAGAAGGTGCTGACGGAAGCAGGCTCGGCGCTCCATGCAAAGTGCCTTGCGGGCACATCCAGCTCGATTGAGTTTACCAGATTCCAGCTCGGAAACGGCACGTACACCGGAAGCGAAACAACGGAAGCGCTGGCGGCACGAACCGCGCTGAAGTCCGCAAAGTGTGAGTTTCCGGTTACGAGAGCCGAGGTTGTGAACAATGCGACCTGCAAGCTGACGCTGAACGCTTCAAACCTTGAAATAACGGAAGGATTCTACGTTACCGAGGTCGGCGTATGGGCGAAGGGAAGCGACAATGTGGAAGTGCTTTACTCCATCACTGTTGCAGATCCGGAGCATCCGGACTGGATGCCAGCTTACAACAACGTCGCTCCCGGTTCTCTGCGGTATATCGACTACATGTCCGTAGGCAACGCGGAAAGCATCACTATTACGGTAAGCCCGGGCGGCCTGGTATCCATCGAGGACTTTGAGGATCTGGAAGTCAGGGTGACTGCGCTTGAAGAAGCCAGCGCGGGCATGGTCGGCATCAAGAGAAAGTGCGCGGCAGACGGCACGCCGCAGAGCGCTACCACCTGGACGAGGATCGGACAGGCGACCGGGGCAACCGTGGAGTATGCCCGGGGAAACAGCGACGTACAGAACGATCTTATGGAAATGTGGCCGTACAATCAGATCAAACCGTGCAATCTGAAGATGGACGGCACAGTGCTTGCTTATCTCGGAGATGCGGATTTTGACTGGTACGCAACGGAAGGAACGGACGCGGAGGATACTTCCCTGATGGACGAAGTGCCGACGGATATGTACATTTCGCATTTCTTCCAGACGGACAGCAGCGGCCAGAAGTGGGAGTACAAAATCATTGCGGACTCACCGCGTTATCCGAACAGCGTTTATGTCAAAGACCTGATGAAACGGGGAGATGGAACAGAAGTGGATCACTTCTATTTCCCGATCTTCTTAGGATCACTGAATGGAAGCGATCACTTCGTGTCCAGGGCTGGCGCTTTCCCGGCTTACAGCAGAACAGTAACGGCAGACAGGGTATCTGTAAAGACAAACGGCGCAAACTGGCAGATTGTGGACGTATGGGCTTGGGAGATCATGACATACCTCATGGAGATCATGAGCGCGAACGCCAACTTCAGAACAACATTCGGACGCGGCTTCTGCGATTCAGGCAGCACTGCATATGCGGCGCTGAATACGGAAACCGGGACGAACACGATAACAATCACCAGGGGCAACGCCTCAAAGATGGAGGTTGGACAGACAATCTGCATCGGCACCGCAATGTGGAATTTCTCAATCGCAAGAGACAGGACCATTACAGCGATCACGGAAAGCTCAGGATATGACAATGCGGTTGATATTACCTTTGACGGCGAGGGCGTCAATATCACTGAAGGAACGTCGATGGTATGGCGCTGTGCTCAGAAGACCGGCGCAACTGTTTCCATGGCAAGCCCGAACGGCACAGCAGGGGCGAACGACGGTATCCATTCTGTCCGCGCACTGTATGTTGAGGACTTCTGGGGAATGCTGCATACCGGCGTTGACGGTCTGAATCTGAAGTTCGATTCAGAAGAGATGGGACTGGAAATGTACGTCTGCACGGATCCGTCAAAGTACAGCGACGCTTACGGCGACGGCTATGTGCTGCTTCCGGATGTGTTGGCATTAAACGGCGAGGGCGATGCGAACTATTCCAGAAACGGATATATCAAGAGAGAAAAATTCTTCCGGGATTATCCGATCCTGCAGATGCCGGACGATGTTACGGGAAGCTCCGAAGCCTACGAGGCGGCATACGCCTGGCAGAATAAAAACGGCCAGCGGCCGTTCTTCGGCGGCGGCTTGAGCGATGGCTCGTACGTCTCTCCGCGCTCTCGGTTCTGCGGCAACACGTTCTCGAACTCGAACGCGTACTACGGCTCCCGTCCTCTTAAGCGATAAACACCATTTAAGGGGGCGCACGGGGGATCTCTCCCCCGTGAAAGCTGCATAGCCACAATGTAAAAAGTAACTCATAAACCTTCAGGGCTTTAGAAGCGCATCTGAGTCGGTCTGCGTTCTTCGGCGGCAACTTGAACAATGGCTCGAACGTCTCTCCGCGCTATCGGAACTGCAACAACACGTTCTCGAACTCGAACGCGAACTACGGCTCCCGTCCTGTTATAGCCGACGGGCGGCGGAGGAAACAAAACCGCCCGGCGATGAATAATTGGCGCGACTACTGTCCTTAGCACTTGCTAAAAATACGCCCGCAAAATGGCATGGTTTAGTAGGTTCAATCTCGAAATACCATGAGGGCGGCTATAAGAGAAAAGCAAAACGACCATGAAACGAGTAGGGTATATATACAAAGAGATTTGTTCCTTTGAAAACTGCAAAGACGCGATCCTGACCGCATCGAAGGGCAAGCGGAACAGGAAGAATGTAAAAAAGGTTCTGGACCATCTGGACGAAAAGGCGGCGGAATTGCAGAAGATGCTCACAGAGCACAGCTACAAACCATCCCCGTATACGATACGCTATATCAATGACGGCATCAAACAGAAGCGCAGGCGACTCGCGAAGCCTCGCTTCTGGCCGGACCAGTGTATTCACCATGCGCTCGACAGAGTGATGGAAAAGGTTATCATGCGCGGCATGGACTACTATTGCTGCGGCTCCGTCCGTGGGCGGGGCGCGGCACGGGCAAAGAAAGGCATCATTAAATGGCTGAAACACAAACCGAAGAAATCAAAGTATGTTTTCAAGATGGATATCCATAAATACTATGATTCCATCAGCCATGAAGAAATGATGAAGGTGCTGCGAAGAAAAATCAAGGATCCGGAAGTGCTGTGGCTGTACGGAGTTATCCTGGACAGCTACGATGCCGTGGATTCGGAGAGATCGACGGAACAGCACGAAGTATTCCGAAAAGGATACGGCATACCGATTGGCATTGACCCGTCGCGCTGGCTCTGCAACCTGTTCCTTGAACATATCGACCATGAAATGAGACGCTTCCTCGGAAGCGATTATTTTATGACACGATATGTTGACGATATTGTGGTAATCGGCCCGAACAAAAGAAAACTGCACCGCCTGAAAGATTTTATGGATCAAAAGCTCGGCGCGATGCAGCTTGCCGTAAAGAAAACGTGGCAGGTATTCAAGCTGTCAAAGCGGCCGATTGATTTTCTTGGATTCAAGTTCTACAAAGACGGGCATGTTGAAATCCGGAAAACGATCATGAAGCGAATTAAGCGGAAGGTCCGAAAATTGCAGCACATGCCAAAAATCACAGTACGGAACGCAACCGGAATGGTAGCGTATATGGGATGGGTAAAGGGATCGGATTCACAGTATTTCTACTCACACCACATCGAGGGCAAAGTAAAAATAACAAGGCTAAGGAGGATCATAAGCCATGAAGGAAAGATTCACAGAAAGACCGGCGCAGACGTGGTTAGAGCTGCTTAACGAAAAGCCGGGCGCGGAGTGCATCTTGCATTTCGCAGAGAATATCGAAACTATCCAGGAACCGGACGAAGAAGGGATCCTGCAGACCAGCTACGAAGCAGATCATTATTGCATCTCTACCGGCTACCGCGAAGGAATCCTGGAAGCGGTAGAAGCAAACCGCGCCGTGTGGCTGGAAGCAGCCGAGGCAAAGGAGACGGAAGCGGAAAATAAGACGCTGAAAACCCGGGTCCGGGAGCTGGAAGAGGCGGATCAGGCGCAGGGGGAAATCCTTGACGACATTCTCATTTCCATGCTGGAGGGATAAGCCATGTTTGAAAAACTGAAAAAACTTTATGTAGAAGGCCGCATCACAAAAGCGGGCTTAAAAAACGCAGTCAGAAAAGGTTGGATCACTGCGGCGCAGTATCAGGAGATCACCGGGGAGCAGTACGAATGACGACTGCGGAACTGATAGACCGCCTTTACCAGTCATAGAAGAACAGAACCGGCTGCTCAAAGAGCAGTCGGAGCTGCTTCAGCTTCATGAGATCATGGATCCGGCGGAAGCATATCAGCTCCCGGATTTTGTAAAGGAGGCAGTATATGGATTTCGTTGACAAGTACAACATGGCAGTAGGGGCGGTTGTTGCAGTCTTTACCATGTTTTTCGGGGGCTATTGGTATCTCTTTGCGGGATATCTCCTGCTGAACGTGCTGGACTGGCTGACAGGATGGTACAGAAGCAGAAGGAACCATGAAGAATCCAGCAAGGCAGGCTTAAAAGGAATCGTAAAGAAAACGGGATACTGGGTGATTATCGTTGTGGCTTTTGCCTTTTCAGACATGATGATTAAATTCGGCAACGACGTGATCGGTATCCGCTTTGATTTCCTGATGCTGTTTGGCTGGTTCACGCTGGCAACACTGATTATCAACGAGGCGCGGAGTGTTGTAGAAAACCTTGTGGAGTGCGGATACAACGTGCCGGACTTCCTGATTCGCGGGCTTGCGGTAACAGAAAAGCTGGTGAAAGCAAAGACAAACTCGGAAGTCCAGAAAGAAGAGGCTGAAAATGACGACAAGCCAGAGGGGAATTGAGCTTCTTAAAGAATTTGAAGGATGCCTGCTGAAAGCCTATCAGGATATCGCGGGAGTCTGGACCATCGGCTACGGGACAACAACCGCCGATTGGGATATTACCGGGCGCGATATCGTAAAAGGCATGGAGATCACGCAGGAAACGGCGGACAGGTGGCTCACAGAATCGCTTAAGGTGAAGTACGAGCCGCTTGTGTTTATGTACGACACTGTTTATCACTGGAATCAAAATGAGTTCGACGCGCTTGTTTCTTTTGCATACAACCTGGGCACGATTTCCGGGCTGACGGCGAAGGGGACAAGAAGCCGCGCGGAGATCGCGGAGAAATGGACCACATACAATCACGCGGGCGGCAGAGAAGTTGCCGGACTCACAGCAAGACGGAAGAAGGAACTTGCGCTCTTTCTTACGCCGGTCACGGGAGGGAAAAAGCCTATGGGAAAGACAAGCACAGAGCTGGTGGCATTCGCGAAAAGCAAAGTCGGGACGCCGTATGTATATGGCGCACACGGCGAAGTGCTGACGCAAAGCCAGGTCAACGCCTGGGCGGCAACGTATCCGAATGTCTATACAGCTTCCTATATCGCAAAAGCAAAGAAATTCATCGGCGTGGAATGCACGGACTGCGCCGGTCTGATTGACTGGTTCATGGGCGGAGACAGAAACGCGCAGTATTACAGAGATTCCGCCGTTGAGCGCGTGCCAATCAGCAGACTTGATGAAACCATGGTCGGATGGGCGGTATGGAAATCCGGGCATATCGGCATCTACATCGGAGACGGGAAAGTGGTTGAGGCGAAGGGCATCAACTACGGAACGATCATCTCCAATGTGAAGGATACCGCATGGAAAGAAGTCTGCAAGCTGAGGGGCGTTGATTATGCGGAGCCGGAAAGACCGAAGCTCAACATTATCCCGTGCTCATCGGAAAGCGGGCTTATCGTTACCGCAAAGTCGCTGAATATCCGGGACTATCCGAAAATAGGAGCTGTGATCGGAGCGTATAGCGGCGGTTCCAAGGTGTATCCGACAGGAAAAGTCTATGTGTCAGATACGGAAGTATGGATCCAGACAAACAAGGGCTATATTTCCAGAAAGTATCTGAAAGGCTGGATCACGGAGCAGGAGGGGAAGTGGTACGTAGAGTCCGGAGACAACTACCCGCACGGAACCATGCGGGAGATCGGCGGCAGCGTATACTACTTCAATGATGCCGGATGGCTGGAAACCGGAAGGGACTTCACGGTAAGGGCAGCGGCGGACGGTTCACTTTCTGTAGTATAAGGAGGCACAATGGATAAGATCAAAGTAAAAACCTACAGCCCGACGACAAGCAAAGCAAAAATCACACTCACGGAACCGTGTGCGAAAGTCCTTATCAAGAATTTCGGAGACGAGAGCATTTACATAGGGACCACACAGGACAGCACGAAGACAAACGGTATGATCCGGATTCCGCCGAGCACAGCGCAGTTCTACGAGCCGCAGGATCTTAAAGACGGCCGGAAGCAGGTCATTTCAGAGCTGTATCTTCAGGGAGACGCGGCATCCAGCAATACGGTTGAGATCATGGAAATGAGGTGAAAACCATGTTTTTCATCTCTGAAGACATTATTCAGCCGATAGGAAGCGGGGGAATGCGTCTCATAGGAGACAGGACCGTACAGATCGACGCGGCTGACAACGCCGAAAAGATCATCTTCGATGTATGGGACGGTATCGCGGTATCCTTTGACAGCGTGAGCGTGATCCGGGAAACAACATAAAAAATGCCTCGGCGCTACATTATTATAGTAGCCGCCGGGGCTTTTTTGTTTGCGTATTTTTAACGTTGACGCCGGAGGAAAAGATAGGTTATAAAGAAAATCCAAGTGCGATAAGCGCAGCCGGAACGGGAAACCGAGACCCTGCGTGAAGATGTTGGGAAGGAGTGAAGAACGAGTGGGCGCACAGAGATTATACAAGCATTTGACCAGAACAGACAGACTACGCATCGAAAAGATGCTGAAAGAGGGCTTGAGCAATGCGGAGATCGCAGAAAAGCTCAGAGTGTCAAGACAGACGATATGGCGCGAAAGAAAACGCGGGGAATATGAGCGTCTGGACGGAGCAACCTGGGAAATGAAGACAGCGTACAGCCCGGACATTGCGCAGGAACGCTACGAAAAGCACCTTAAGGAAAAGGGACCGGAGCTGAAAATCGGAAACGATCAGGAGCTTGCGGACTATCTGGAAAAGAAGATGGCAGAGGAAGATTACAGCCCGGCAGCAGCCGTGGCTATGGCCAAAAAAGAAAAGGTCGGGGGAGTTACATTATCCGCGCCTACAGTATACAGCTACATCCGGAAGGGCGTGTTTCTGAATTTGGAAATGAAGGATCTTCCGAGGCATGATAAACACGGCAATAGCAGAAAGCACGTTGAGAAGAAAAAAGCATCCCGCGCACCGGCCGGGGAATCTATTGAACAGAGACCGAAAGAAGTGAATGACCGAAGCGAGTTCGGACATTGGGAGGGGGATACGGTTTACAGCGGGAAAAATAAGAGCAGGAAAGCGATCCTTACAATAACAGAACGGCAGACGAGAAAAGAGATCATCATACAGATTCCAAACCGAAAAGCGGAAACTGTAGTCAAAGCCCTGGACGCAATCGAACGCCAATGGGGAGCGCCGAACTTCCGGACCGTATTCCGCAGCATCACGGTTGATAACGGAACGGAGTTTGCGGATGCTTCCGGCATGGAGAAATCCTGCATCAACAAGACCATTCCGAGAACAAAAGTATATTACGCGCATCCTTATTCATCATGGGAGCGCGGGACAAATGAAAACCAGAATGGCATGATCCGGAGAAAACACCCAAAGGGGACAAACTTCGCAGAGGTTTCAAAAGCGGAGCTGACGGAGACGGAAGAGTGGATGAACAACTATCCGCGGAAAGTTCTTGGATACAGAAGCAGCAACCAGCTTTTTAACGAACGCCTGGCAGAGCTTGGGATAAAGGCTGCATAAGCATAAATACACACGTCTCAATAAATCAACCTTGCAGCATGGCCAAATAGAAACATATAATAAAGTCGGCATGAGAAGTGGCGGCTTATTAAGTTTACGGATATAATCGAATAATTGTTCGATTTTAAATTTGTGGAAAATGGTTGCAATAAATGCTTGACTTTTCCCTGCAGCCCCGGCTTCAAAAACAATACTTTAACTAAGCAGGCATTTATGCTATAATTAATCAGTTATCGTCATGTAACCAAAGACCAGTTTTCAGAGGAGGAATGAAAATGGCGCTTTACAGTAAAGTCGACACATCGATGAATTTCGTGGGTCGCGAAAAGGAAGTAGAAAAATTCTGGAAGGAAAATGACATTTTCCAAAAGTCAATTACCGAGCATGAGGGAGACCCCAGCTATGTCTTTTATGACGGACCGCCTACAGCCAACGGCAAGCCGCATATCGGACATGTGCTGACCCGCTGCATTAAGGACCTGGTGCCGAGATACCAGACCATGAAGGGCAAGATGGTCCCCCGCAAGGCAGGCTGGGACACTCACGGACTCCCGGTGGAACTGGAAGTGGAAAAACAGATCGGCATTAACGGAAAGGACCAGATCGAGTCCTATGGCATTGCCCCCTTTGTCGAACTGTGCAAGGAAAATGTCTGGAAATACAAGGGCATGTGGGAGGATTTCTCCTTTACGGTCGGCTTCTGGGCTGACATGGAGCATCCCTACGTGACCTATTACGATGATTATATTGAGTCCGAGTTCTGGGCCCTGAAGGAGATCTGGAAAAAAGGACTTTTATATAAAGGCTTTAAGATCGTTCCCTACTGCCCGCGCTGCGGCACCCCGCTTTCCTCCCATGAGGTTGCGCAGGGATATAAGGACATTAAGGAAAGGTCTGCCATTGTCCGTTTCAAAGCCAAAGGAGAAGATGCATATATCCTGGCCTGGACCACTACACCCTGGACACTTCCGTCCAACGT
>Ga0129307_1002515_pt1 | contig 14110 bp, 11 predicted proteins | sample P1105metagenome_FD_94437 | JGI IMG/M metagenome (GOLD analysis project Ga0129307, IMG submission 94437) | Capybara group fecal microbial communities from Wisconsin, USA - P1105 metagenome | ecosystem: Host-associated > Mammals > Digestive system > Large intestine > Fecal | place: USA: Wisconsin... | reverse complement strand
CTGTTGGAATGGGAAACGTTGTTTCCGGATACCTGTCCCTTACCGCAGACCTCGCATTTTCTGGACATTCGTCGCACCTCCTTCTTCCTGTATTTGAAGCTTTCGCGTAATTTCTCACGAACATACAGGAGTATAACACACTCTGCGCGTTCATTTCAAGAGGTTTTTTAAAAACTTGAAAAGCTTGTCCCCAGCGCTTCCAGTCCGTCCAGATGGTTCAGCATGTATTCTTCAAAGCGGATGGCGGCCGGCGACATCTCTGACCAGCAATGCGTTATCCACAGTCACGCCAAGACCGGCTTCCACCAGTGCGCAGGAGGCAAAAATATCGTTTTGCCGGTATTTGGAGTGCGGCGTGACCCCTGCCTGCTCAAAATACAGACTGGTGTCCGATACCTCCCCCGGAAGGAACTCGATAAATGGCTCTTTTTCCAGTTCTTTTGCCGGCACCGCCTCCATGTCCGCAAGACGGTGACCGTGCGGAAGCACGGCGACCAGTTCATCTTTCAGCAGCGGGATCCACCTGAAATCCCCCTCCCGCTCACTGATGACCGCGATGTCCACCTTGTGGCTGAACAGGTCGCTGACCAGTCTGGTACTGTAACTGTCTATAATCCGGATATCCACCTTCGGATACTTTTCCGAGAAACCCGCAATCACACGCGTCAGCCAGGGATACAATTCGTAAAATGCGCTGCCGATCAGCACACTGCCTTCTTCGACACCGAGGATCTGGCTGGCGGTCTTGTCATAGACATCGCCGAAATGTGCCAGTTCCTGAATCACCGGCAGCAGCCGTTCTCCGCCCTTTGTCAGAGAGAGCCCGTTCTTGCCGCGCACCAGCAGCGCAAAACCGGTTTCCCGTTCCATCGAAGCGATCATGCGGCTGATGCCGGAAGGATCATAGCCGAAGATCTCCGCAGCGCCTGCCATACTGCCGCATTCCAGTACTTTCAGTAGCACCTGGCATTTTCTCGTATCCATAACGCCTCCTGTTTTGCAAAGTATACTTCTAAAAAACAACCGGCGTCAACGGATTGGCTGCCCGTTTTCGATGTACTTAAGAGGCAGTCTGGCATTCAGTCTGCAGATGAATTCTGTGTCCGAAGTCCCTGCATACCCGCCCGCTTCCGCGAGAGAGATTTCTTCCTCTCCCTGCCGGCCGGCCAGAACGATCTCATCCCCAACAGACGGCGCTTCGACATCCGTGATATCGATCATAAACTGGTCCATACAGACATTCCCGACGATCGGGCAGCGCTGGCCGTGCAGGAGCACATATCCCTTATTGGATGCCAGCCGTGAGACACCGTCGACAAAGCCGCACGGGACGACCCCGATCACGCTGGGACGTGCCGCCTGCCAGGTCTGTTCATAACCGACATACTCCCCCGCCTCGATGCGGCGGATACTGGCAAGCCTGGAGTGCACCGACATGACCGGATAGATCGTAAATCCGGGCACTGGTTCGTCGGTGGCAGGCGTGCCGTAGAGAATGCTGCCGGGGCGCACCATATCCAGATGCATCTCTGGATACAGCATCGTGGCACCGCTGTCGCAGATATGCTTGAGCGGAATGTGGATCCCCGCCTGCTCCAATCTACCGCACAGATCCATAAACCGGTCAAACTGCACCTTTGCATACGTAGGATCTGCGTACCCGCTCGTCGCGTGCATAGTGAAGATCCCTTCCACCTCGATCGCAGGCATGGCTGCAATCTTTAAAACTGTCTCATAGGCGTCCCCCAGCGGCAGCCCCAGCCTGTGCAGCCCGGTGTCCACGCTGATATGCACCGGCAGCACCGCCGATCGTGCAGCGGCTTTTTCACTGAGTTCTTCCGCCTGCGCCAGCGTGAACACATTGGGTGTCAGGCGGTAGTCAAAGAGCAGATCATAACTGTCGGAAAACGTATACCCGAAAACAAGGATCGGTTCATCGTATCCCGCTTCTCTGAGCTGTACCCCTTCTTCCGGAATCGCCACGCCAAAGTACGAAGCGTCAAGTTCTCTGAACACACGCGCGCATTCCGCCGCACCGTGTCCGTAAGCGTTTCCTTTGAGCGGCACCAGCAGTTTCACATCCGGCGCCAGCAGGCTTTTGATCTGTTCTGTATTCTTTTTCAGTGCATCAAGATCCACTTCGATCCAAGATGAACGCATGTTGTCCCTCCTATTGCTGCTCGCATCATATGATTACGCCCAGGTAATCCAGAACGCAGCGGATCTGCATCTCCGCTTGCAGCGCCATGACGTCTTCATCCACCAGAAAGTCCCTGCTGTGGTGCATGGCATTCGTCTTCTTTTCTTCACTGCCCATGCCCATCAGATAGTACGCCCCCGGGATGCCAGCGCGGAAAAACTCCGCCAGATCATCGCCGCCAAACTCGCGGATGCCATCTTCGATGATATTGCCCTCGCCGAACATCGCCATTGCCTGTTTCTTCACGATCGCATACAGCGCGGGATCGTTCTCCAGCACGCTGTTGCCCATCTCGATTTCGACATCGCAGGTGCAGCGGTACGCCTTGCAGACCTGTTCGACCAGTTCCCGAAAGCGCGCGTGCACCGCTTTTTCATTCTCGTGCAGGCATCGGATCGAGCCGCCCATCGTGAGCGTATCCGGGATATTGATCACGAAATCGCCAGCGTGAATCGTGCAGAAATTGATGAGGGTCGGCTCATCCAGCATGCTGTATTCCGTCACCAGCATCGTGTCGACCGCGTCCATGACGTTTCTGGCCGCCACCAGCGGGTTGACCCCTTTGTACGGTGCATAGGCACTGGTGTCCTTGCCATGGATCGTGATATGGAAGTAGTAACTGGAAGCGCACATCGCCCCCGGCACAACGCCGACGGTGCCCATCGGCAGCTGCGACCAGACGTGCGTCGCAAAGATCGCATCGGGACGCGGATCGGTCAGCGCGCCGTCTTCGATCATCGGCGGCGCACCGCAGTCTTCTTCGTTCGGCTGGAACAGGAACACGACCGTCCCAGGCAATTTCTCCTTATGCGCAGCCAGCACCTTTGCTGCTGCCACCTGGACTGCCGCATTCGCATCGTGCCCGCAGGCGTGCATCACACCCGGATTCTGTGAACAGAACGGCAGATCGTTCTCCTCCGTCACAGGCAGCGCATCCAGCTCACACCGGAGCATCACGGTCTTTCCCGGTTTCCCGCCGGTGAGGACCCCGATGACGCCGGTTTCGGCGCATCTTCTTACCGCAAGGCCGAGCTTGGACAGCCTGTCTGCTACGAGCTGACCTGTACGGTACTCATGAAAACCGAGTTCCGGATGGGCGTGGATATCGCGCCGCAGCGCGATCATCTCATCGGTCACTGCGGCGACTTCGTTTCTGATATCGATCTTCATAGTCTCTGCTTATCCTTTTCTCTTCACCGGGATGCCCTTCGAAGGCAGGAAATTCTCAAAGTAGTCTTTGGTTGTCGCGCGGATCCCGGCCACCATGATGACAAGGCCCGTCATATTGATAAAGATTTCGAGAGCGCAGGACATGTCGGTGTACGGCAGAACGGCATCAAATCCGACATAACCGCCTGCGACCATCAGCACGAGGTAAACAATCTGTAAGGTGCGTGCCACCCATTTTCCCCAAAGCATATGCGCTTGACGTTCCATAAAGATTGCCATGCCGATTGCCGATGTGATTGCGAAAAGACACAGTGATACGACCGCTACGAATGTTCCGACAGGGCCAAGTGTTTCTCCAAATGCGGATAACGCCAGCGAACTACCTTCCGCGCCGGTCTCCCAGACGCCTGTGCAAAGGATAACAAGTGCGGTGAAGGTGCAGACGATGATGGTGTCGATGAAAACTTCCAGAACGCCGTACAGGCCCTGCTGCGCAGGATGTTCACATTCCGCCTGGCCGTGCATGATTGAGGAAATACCTGTGCCTGCATCGCTCGAATACATACCGCGTGCCGTGCCCCAGCGGATCGCCTGCGAGATGCCTGCACCTGCGAACCCGCCGACAGCCGATGTGCCGGTGAATGCGCCGGCAAAGATCGATGCGATCGCGTGCGGGATATTGGTAAAGTTCATGAGGATAATGAGCAGACCGAATACGATGTACACCACCGACATGATCGGCACGCACAGTTCAGATGCCCTGACAAAACGTTTCATCCCGCCGAGCATGACAGCACCGACGATAATGACGCAGACGATGATGCTTGCGATCTTCGGAACACCGTACGCATGGCCGAGCACATCCGTGATCGCTGATGTGTGCTCCGGTGCGCTCATGATCAGTGCCCAGGTCGCAACGAGTGCATAGCAGAACGACATGACCATGCCAAAGCCCTTCCCAGGCAGCCCCTTCTTGAGGTACATGACAGGACCTGCATTCCACAGATATCCATGCCCTTCTTCCGCTGGCTCCCTGTATTTCAGCGAGGACAGTGCTTCACAGTACTTGATGCCCATCGCGACCAGCCCGACGACCCACATCCAGAAGATCGCACCGGGCCCGCCAAGAGCGATGGCAGCACCGACACCGACGATGTTGCCTGTCCCGATCGTACCGGACAGCGCCGCCAGCACAGACTGGAAGCTGGTGATATTGCCGGTCTTTGTCTTATCCTTAATGCTCTTGATGAGCGTCTGACGGATCACAAACCCCAGTTTTGTGAACTGCAGCCCGCCGATGGCACAGGTCAGGACGATGCCGCCGCCAACGAGCCAGATCAGCATGGGAAGCCCCCACGCCCAGTCCGCAAACGCAGATACTGCATTCGTAATGATCATGACAATTCCTCCTTTTTCGAACACTTCTCATAATCCAATGCATTGCGTTAGATTTTTCTGATAATTTCACTTTCATTGTAGGGTCGCCATCGTCGTGACGCAATGAACGGATTCGCACCACAGCCGTGACGATTCATCACGAGTCTCTGTTTTCCCCGTTCCGGGAGGCGCTGATCGCACAAAAAAGACGCACCGCTGCATGGCCGTCCGCCTTTCTGATCAGACAACGCACGTGTTTAGCGCTGCCTACATGTATTCTTCCGCCAGCACAGGTTCCCCTGCTTCCCGGGTCTTCTGCATGTCGAGGATGCGCTGGTTTCTGCTCCCGCGGAATCGCAGAGACAAATCGCGCTCTGCAAGCACAAATCTACCGTCGACGATATAATCGCACAGATCCAGCAGTTCCTGCGTGCCGTCGCCGCTTTGCGCTTTTTTTACAAGTTCTTCGTACGTGAAGCCTGTGAATGCGAAGACATTCTTGCCCCGCTCCTTGACGCCTCTGGCGATGGCCGCCATCGGCACAGGCTGGCAGAACGGTTCGCCGCCGCTCAGGGTCACACCGTCTAAAAGCGGATCCTTGTCGATTTCTGCAAGAATCCGCTCTACAGCTGTCTCTTTGCCGACCCCGAACTCATGGGTGGCCGGATTGTGGCAGCCCTCACAGTTGTGCGGGCAGCCCTGGCAGAACACGACGAACCGGATCCCGGGGCCGTCGACGATGGACTCGCGGACGATCCCGGCCAGATCCAGGGTCAGTGTTTCACTCATTGCAGAACGCTCCCTTCTGCATCGGTCAGGTCGATCGTCGGCTCAACGACGTCGTGCTTGACGCGGTCAGCCTCTTCGGCGCGCTTGCCGTCGTTCCAGTGGCTCATGTCGCCGACCAGATAACCGGTGATGCGGCGGATGCGCTCAAATCCTTCATCGGATGCATCGTCTTCCTTGCGGCCGCACATCGGGCACTCGTTGTCGATGATGCCGGTGAATCCGCAGACCGGGTCGCGGTCGACCGGGTGGTTGATGGAGCCGTAGCCGACGCCGGACTCCTTCATGCAGCGGATGATCTTCTCGAACGCATCGAGGTTCTTGAGCGGATCGCCGTCGAGTTCGACATAGGTGATGTGGCCGCCGTTGGTCAGTGCATGATACGGCGCTTCGATCTTGATCTTATCGAACGCATTGATGTTGTAGTAGACCGGCACGTGGAACGAGTTGGTGTAGTAGTCTCTGTCCGTGACACCGGGAATCTCGCCGAAGCGTTTCTTATCGATGCGGACAAAGCGGCCGGACAGACCTTCTGCCGGGGTCGCGATCAGAGAGAAATTCAGACCGTACTTCTTCGAAGCTTCGTCCATGCGCTTTCTCATCAGACCGACGATCTCGAGGCCGAGGTTCTGCGCTTCCTTGCTCTCGCCGTGGTGGACGCCCAGCAGCGCCTTCAGGCACTCTGCAAGACCGATGAAACCCATGGTCAGTGTGCCGTGCTTGAGCACTTCGCCGACGGTATCTTCGGGCTTGAGCTTGTCGCTGTCGAGCCAGATGCCCTGTCCCATCAGGAACGGGAAGTTCTTGACCTTCTTGGCGGACTGGATCTTGAATCTCTCGAGGAGCTGATCGATGACCAGCGAGATCATGCGGTCCAGATCATCAAAGAAGAAGTCGAGGTTCTTATTGGCTTTGATGGCCAGTCTCGGGAGGTTGATCGACGTGAAGGACAGATTGCCTCTGCCGCCGACGACCTCTCTGGTCTTGTCGAAGTTATTCGCGATAACACGGGTACGACAGCCCATGTAGGCGCATTCCGTGTTGTGGTCTTCCGGATTGTAGTACTGTAGGTTGAACGGCGCATCCAGGAACGAGAAGTTCGGGAACAGGCGCTTCGCGCTGACGCGGCAGGCCAGTTTGAACAGATCGTAGTTCGGATCGCCCGGGTTGTAGTTGACACCTTCCTTGACCTTGAAGATGTGGATCGGGAAGATCGCGGTCTCACCGTTGCCGAGACCCGCTTCGGTCGCCAGCATGACGCACTCGGATACGAGACGCCCTTCTGTGCTGGTGTCCGTGCCGTAGTTGATGGACGAGAACGGGATCTGCGCACCGGCTCTGCTGTGCATGGTGTTCAGGTTGTGCACGAACGCTTCCATCGCCTGATAGGTCGCTCTTCTGACCTCTTTGTGCGCGTACTTCATGGACTTCTTCTGCAGCTTGACGATCTCATCCTGATCGATCTTGTCGCCGAGCTTGTCCTTCAGCGCGACTGCTTCTCTTTCGCAGTAGTCGTTGTCGTTATCCATAACGGGAGAAACGCCGGCTTCTTCTTCGATCGCCTTGCCGATCTCCTTGACCATGTCGACGCTGTCTTCCACATCGTGCAGGATGTCGAGCATCTTGCCCATGTTCGTCCAATACAGCTTCTTAAAGGTCTTCTTGACGCCGTTAGCCATACCGTAATCGAAATACGGGATACTCTGACCGCCGTGCTGGTCGTTCTGGTTGGACTGGATCGCGATGCAGGCCAGTGCGGAATAGCTCGCGATGTCGTTCGGCTCTCTCAGGAAGCCGTGACCGGTCGAAAAACCATTGTGGAACAGCTTTTCGATGTCAATCTGGCAGCAGGTTGTTGTCAGTGTGAGGAAGTCGAGGTCATGAATGTGGATATCGCCTTCTCTGTGGGCTCTGGCATGTTCCGGTTTGAGGACGTACATCTCGTAGAACTGCTTCGCACCCTCGCTGCCGTACTTGAGCATGGTGCCCATGGCGGTGTCGCCGTCGATATTAGCGTTCTCACGCTTGACGTCGTTGTCCTTTGCTTCTTTGAAGGTCAGGTTTTCGTAGGTCTTCATCAGACGGGTGTTCATGTCGCGGACACGGGTACGTTCCGCTCTGTACAGAATGTACTCTTTTGCGGTGCGTGCATGTCCGTTCTCGATGAGAATCTTTTCGACAGCATCCTGGATCTGCTCAACAGACGGATGATCGTTGTTGCAGACTTCTGTCAGATATAATTCAGTTTGCTTTGCCAGATAGTTGGCCATTTCACGGTCATGCCCGCCGAGCGCTTCCGCGGCTTTATAGATCGCGTTGGCGATCTTGTCGATGTTGAATTCTACTGTACGTCCGTCACGTTTGACGATCGTTCTGATGCCGTCCATTGTGTTCTTCCTCCTATAACAAACCCACTGTTCAGACCTTTTATGCGACAATGCAGCGGTCAAAAAACGGCCGAAGCATTGCTATTACTGATGTCTGCGCGATTTTGACCACAACACAAGATGTTGTGGCCAAATCACTGCATTTCTAATTTAGCGTACTAGAATTAGGATGTCAATGGGGCTCGAACGACTTTTTCATTTTATTATTTGCAGGTGGCATGCGGGACGTTTTGTGCTATCATTGACACATGTTGAACGGCGCTCTTCGCCGGTCAACCCAGGGGGTTCCTATGAACAGAACGGCTATTGCCGGCCATCAGACTGCCGGTTCACATAATAGTATATTGAAAACAAAAATCACCGCCCTTTTGCTGGCGGTCCTTCTCGTCTTCTCGCTCACCGGCTGCACGTCGATCAACGGACTCGACAAAGAGCGGGCAAAGGCCATCGAAACGGCATCCGCCGACTTGCAGGATGTCCTCACCACTGCCTTTTCCGCCGCCGAAACACCGGAAGAAATGCTCGATGCAGTCGTTGCATTCGCTGATGAAAATCAGATTTACTACAAGGTTGTTAACAATAACAGTGTTATTCTTGTTAAGCAGGCAACAGATGAAACGGCCGATTTTCCGGAGATCACGATGCACTGCAGCATCACAGCGGACGATCCGGAATCCAGTGCAGCTGAAGCAGCTGCCATTCTGACCGCCTTGCAGGAAAGCGCCAACAGCAGCAAAACGACAGCGATCGTAACGCTTAAGGACGGTCTGTTCTATACAGGAGTCATGGCCCTGCCGACGGACTATCTGAAAACCGGATACCTGATCAATGTGTCGGACAGCGATGAGCCTGTCCTCTTTAAGAACAGTGCATCGCTCGACACGCACAGATTCTCTCACGAATTCACCGCCGAACCGATCACCGGTTACAAGTCCTACGAGATCAGCATCGAAGGGCTCACCCGCAGCACACCGGAGCAGATCGACGAAGAGCAGGACGATCCGGTCCTTATTCTCTACGAGTTGCTTTCCTGGTGCGAACAGACACACATCGACTATCACCTCTCTTCGTTCAAAGCGGGTGACAGCGCCGAAACACTGCCGCAGAGCGCTTCCATTACCATTTCGATCGACCCGAGCGACATCACCAAATTCCAAAATAAAGTCTACAGCATGATTGAAGATTTCGACGAGCGGCACAACGGCAGCGAGGCGACTGAAGATGCAGAGGCCGCGGAATCGCCGGAAGTCCCCCTGTTCACACTGCACCACATCGACCCGCTGACAGAAGCGATCCCCCCTGCCGATATGACGGAGTTCATCGGACTGATGTACATCCTGCTGGGCAATTTTGAATATCTGAGCAAGAACGACGTCGAGACAACGGTCGGCAGACAGGACTTCTCCCTGATGGACGTCTCTAAAAGCAGCATGAATTTCACGATCAGCTGCCGCTTTATGGATGCATCCAAAGAGCACGACGACTCCAGCGCCTTCCAGGAACTCGCCCGGCTAAATGATTTCACGGTTCTCGACCGCGCGATCTATCCGCGCTGGACACCCGAAGAAGAATCGCTGTACGGCATGACATTTGAACAGTCCGCCAAAGACGCAGGCCTGTCCTTGCACTCCGTCTCCACAGTCGATATTCTGGAGACCGGTGTCTTCGCCATGAAGGCACCTGAGCTGCCGCAGATCGCGGTGGGCATTTCCCCCGAAAATTGCGCCGACCTGACCAAGGCACTCGTTCTCTTCATCGAATCCGCTGAGCAGACTGCGCTGTGATCAGTCGCACATACTATGAAGTATGAATAATACCGGTCCGCATAGACCGGTATTTTATTCTCTTTGAAAGCCTGTCCGATGCTCTGCCGGTCCGCTATACCGACTGGATCCACTGCAGAACGTCCGCCATGACTTCCTCTTTGTTCAGTTCGTTGAGGACTTCGTGGCGGCATTCCGGATAGAGCTTTTTGGTAACTGCGGTATGCCCCGTCTGTTCCAGCTTTGCACAGACAGCATCGATGCCTTTGCCGTAGTCACCCACCGGATCCAGCTCGCCGCTGATGACCAGGATCGGCAGATCCTGCGGCACCGCTTTGAACCAGCCGGCTGTATTGGACTCCCCGTTCACGATGACCAGGTCTTTCATTCCCTGCACGGTGAACAGATAGCCGCAGTATGGATCTTCGATATACTTGTCCACGATCTCTGTGTCGCGGGTGAGCCAGTCAAAGGCCGTCCGCCCTTCAAAGCGCTTGCCGTAAGAGCCGAACGCCAGGTTGTTCATGGTATTGCTCTTGTGTTTTTTGCCTTTGAGCGCACCGATCAGCGAAGCCATGACCTTGCCCGCGCCGCCGGCGGGATTGGGGCCGCCTGTGCCCATGTAGATCGCACCGGCAAAGCCGTCTTCCGGATACCAGGCCGTGTACAGACGGCAGATGAAGGACCCCATCGAGTGTCCCATCACGATGATCTTCTTGTCCGGATTCTGTCTTTTCGCCTCGAGAACCATCTCCCGGAAGTCTTCGACCAGCCCTTTATAGCCGTCTTTTTCGCCGAACCAGCCGGTCAGATCGTAGTCGGTGTTGGATTTGCCGTGGTTGGCCATATCGTGCATATAAACGGCCACCCCGTTGCTGCAGAGGTACTCGATAAAGCCGAGATAGCGCTCTCTGTGTTCCGCCATACCATGATGGATGACCAGAATGGTATCGAATGCACCGTCATCCGGTGTGTATGCGCTGGCATCGATCTGGCAGACGCCGGTTGCCGAAGAAAATGTAAAGTTTTTCGTGTTCATGAGCGATTCCTTTCCTAGTTGTAACGTACCCCGTATTCTTTACGGTCGCCGAGTATCCCCTTCACAACATCCACGTTGCCGGGCGGGCACCCGACCACCCAGCGGAAGCCCTTCGCCTCCGCAAGTTTTTTACAGCAGATCCCAATGCATACCGTGTTGTCCGCATTGGCGCCTTCCGGCAGCATCTCCTCCGTGCAAGGTCCGACGCAGACGTTCATGCCCTCCAGATACGGGAACAGATCCTGCGCCTTCATGTCCATCAGTGCGCTGAGCACCGTATTGTGGCAGCCCGTGCAGGCGTCCTTGCTGAAGATCAGATTGAACGACTCTGGGACGCCTTCGATCTCGACCTCGCTGGAGCGTTTGAAGCGGCTCGCCACTTCGTCGATCTGTTTACCGATGACGTCGATCTTAGCCAGGTCCATCTCCCCAAAGCCGCGTTTGGCCGCCGCCTTCGTGATCATGACTTCTTCGGGTTCATAGCCCATGATCTTGCCCGTCACCGCTTCGCAGGCCACGAGGTCCTTGGAGCCGATGATGAGGTCCATGCGTTTGGTCTCGCCGAAGATCGGGCCCAGGCCCTGCTGTCCGTACGTGCCGTCGATGATCTCGAGACACGGCTTGAGGTACAGGTTCCAGTCGACCACGCCTTCGATGAGCCCCTTCTTGTGGAAATCTTTCTTCTGCGTGTCAACCAGCAGCCCTTTCAGGTTCTTCATGCCCAGGGTGATTTCCGTCTGGTCGTGCGTCTTCATGACCGGCACCGTGATGATGGCATCGCAGTCACGCACCATCTCCCAGGTGTCGATCGTGCTGAACACGACGCCGTCTCCGATATCCACCTTGCAGCGTGCGTTCTCTTTCGCCTTGAGATCGATGACCGGAATGCCCTGGTCGCGCAGTTCCTGATAACCGCATTTTTCGATGGTCAGCTCAGTGTCTGCGCCCGCTGCGGAAGACTCCGCGATCACAGGCTCCGCACCGATGGCCTTCACAGCCTCATACAGCGCCAGACAGACCTCCCAGCGCGTGATGCCGCCGGATAGACGGTCCGTCGGACAAGCGACCAGATTTGGCTTAATTATGACCTTGTAGCCGGGCTTGATGATATCCTCGATCCCGCCGAGATCAGCCAGCACCTGATCCACCGTTGCTTTAATGGCGGCATAGTCGTCGCCGCCGGTCTTTCTTACAGATACAACAGGCATGCTCTTACCTCCTCTCTTCTATTTCATCGCATCCGCGAACGCATGTTTCATCACCCGCTCCTAGTCCTGTAGGATAATCTTTGTTTCAATGGCGGGGTCGACCAGAGATGCGAACCGTTCTCCGTCGCTCTTCTTTCCGACGATGGTGCCGTAGTGGGTCGGAATCGCCACTGCAGGCCGGATCGTATTGATCAGATCCGCCGCTTCTTTCGCGTCCATCGTGAACTTGCCGCCGACGGGTACGAGCGCAATGTCGCACTGCACGGCGCTGTTTTCTTTCGTCTTGTCCGTATCTCCGGCGATGTAGACCTTCTGTCCGTCAATCTCCAGGATATAACCCACCCAGCCGTTCTTTTTCGGATGGAATGGTTTGATCATATTATAAGATGGCACAGTCTCAAGGCTGAGACCGGCGATCTGATACTGCTGTCCCGGAAAAACAGTCTCTATTGCTTTCACCTGCGCGGAAAACGCAGCTGCTTTGTCAGCCAGTTTTTCCGGTACGACAAGTATCGTTGCCGGGTTGATGACCTTTGCCAGATCTTCAGGTGAAAAATGATCATAGTGATCGTGTGTGATCAGGACAATATCCGCATCATGCGGAGATATTTTCATGCGGAACGGGTCCGCATACACTGTCCCTGCGTCGCAGTGCATACGGATGCTGCTCTGGGTGAACACTTCGATATTCGATATATCCATGGTTCCCTCCTTTCCCCGTCACCGGGTACAGGAATATTATATCACACTTCTTTGGAGGAAGTGCGCTGCAGAATCCCCGCCAGAACAGCGCCGGAAATATTATGCCACACAGAGAAGATGGCGCCCGGGACCGTAGCCATAGCAAGATCGGGAAACGCTGTTCCCGCAAGTGCTGTTGCCAGTCCGGAGTTCTGCATGCCAATCTCCACAGAGATCGCTTTTGTCTGCGGCCCGTTGAGCCGCAGAAGTTTACCGAGTCCGAAACCACAGGCATAGCCGAGCAGGTTGTGCAGGATCACAACGGCGAAGACGGCCGCGCCGGTCGTCAGGATCTTTTCCGCATTGTGCGACACGACGGCCATCACGATCAGGCAGATCGCGGTGACGGAAACCAGCGGCAGGATCTTTGCAAAAGAAGCCGTAAACCGGCCGAGAAAGCGATTCACCAGCAGTCCCAGTACGATCGGAATGATCACGACCTGCACGACCGACAGGAACATGCTCCACACATCCACCTCTACGAAAGTATGCAGGAACAGATACGTGATCGCCGGGGTCAGAAGCGGTGCGAGGAGCGTGTTCACACTCGTCATACCGACCGACAGCGCAACGTTACCGCCTGCAAGATACGTGATCACATTGCTGGAAGTGCCGCCCGGACAAGTCCCCACCAGGATCACCCCCGCCAGCAACGCTGTGTCCAGTTGGAATGCCATCCCCAAACCGTAGGCCAGAAGCGGCATGATGGTGAACTGGCTGATACATCCAATCAGGATGTTCCTGGGATGCTGGAAGACGTATTTGAAGTCCTCCGTTTTCAGTGTCAGCCCCATACCGAACATAACGAGCATCAGAAGATAGTTGATCCACCCCGTCTGCACCCACAGAGCAGTTTTCGGGCAGAACAACGAAAGAGCGGCGATCACGAGAACGATGACCGCCATGTGTTTACCGACAAATACGCTGATCTTTTCAAGTACCTGCAAAACCAGGCTCCTTCTAAAAACCGGGAATAAACGGAATATACTGCCGCAGCGCGACGGCGAGAATCAGCCCCGCCAGAACAGCGATCGCGGTCTGCTTTGGCGATTTATACAACACAGCTGCAGCAGCCAGGAATATCAGGGTATTGATCGTATCCAACAGATAGAAATACCAGTGCCCAACGCTGAAGCAGTTCATGGTCATCACCCAGAGGATCAGGGCGCTGAGAACGATCGATGCCGTACTGTCCCCCTTCGCATACCAGCACAGGACCGCCATGACCGGAGAGACCAGGGTGATACTGTACCAGATCAGCATATAGTTACCGGGGTCGAATCCGCTAAACAAGATCGAATAGAGATGATAGGCAACGCACATCCCGGCAAAAAAGACAAATACATTGACGGCTGCCTTGCCGGGAGTGTAACTGAACACCGCGATGATCAATGCGAGCAGCAGCCAGATCGCCAATGCGGTGAAGAGATTCCCCAGAT
>Ga0129307_1002513_pt1 | contig 14120 bp, 15 predicted proteins | sample P1105metagenome_FD_94437 | JGI IMG/M metagenome (GOLD analysis project Ga0129307, IMG submission 94437) | Capybara group fecal microbial communities from Wisconsin, USA - P1105 metagenome | ecosystem: Host-associated > Mammals > Digestive system > Large intestine > Fecal | place: USA: Wisconsin... | reverse complement strand
GATTAGACGCGACTTTGTCCATTCAGTTAATGTTTGGTGGTAAGTTGGTGGTAAGTTTGGACCCTCTGTGCTTGAAAACCCTTATTTTTCAGGCGTTTCAGTCCTTTGTTTTCATTGTCGGGACGGCCTCTTGAACCCTTGTCATTTCTTCCGAAACCTTATTCTGTTAAGGCTTTTCGCCGACGTACGATGCGATTTCTTCTGAATCTTTCCGTGCTTATTTGGAAAGATTTCGGTACGTTTGTGGTACCGGGGTTTTATTTGTGGTACTTGCCAGACAGCACCTTCCTACACGATGTTTGTGTGGTTCAGCTGTCTGAACACGTCTTGTTTCTTCTGCTCAGATACCTCTGCATAAATATCCAGAGTTGTCTGAATGTCCTTGTGACCCATGATCGTCTGGATCACTTTGATGTTAGTCTCGTTTTCACAGAGCCGCGTACAAAATGTATGTCTCGTAATGTGGCAACTGAAACTCGGAATGATAACCGGTGTTCTGCCGTCGTGTCTCGCCTTGACTTCCTCTCTCGCGTTGTGATCGTTTACGATCCTCTTAATCTCGCGATTGATCGATGCCTGATTATGAAAACATCCAAACCTATTACAAAAGATGAATCCGCTAAGCCCACTTATCTCCATAGAATTGTGGTTGCCTGACTTCTTCTGATATTCCTTCTCAGCGATAAGAGCTTCCTTAACCTTATCAAGAAGGGGGATATCTCTCTTTCCGCTTTCAGTCTTCGGGTCTGTCAGTTCATATTCGCATCTGCCTTTGTCGAGACGGGGATAGTAGGTGATATTGTGCTCTACAGTAATCTTGTTATCGTCAAAATCGACATCTTCCCATCTAAGAGCAATCAGTTCACCAACTCGTACTCCGGTTCCGAACATTACCACGAACATAGGCTTCCAACGAATGTATTCCGGTCTGTCAAGGAAATCCAGGAACGCTTTCTGATGTTCTACACTCAAAGCGCGTCTCGGTTCAGGTCTGCCTTTCTGCTTTTTCTTCAGTTCAGCGATAGCGTTATCAGAAGGATTAGTCCTTATGATATTGTCGCGTACCGCCATCTGAAAAGTCGGATGGAGAAGACAATGTACCGATTCTACTGTTGAGATCGTTAAGCCTTCCTTAAGCAGTGCGTTATAGAAGAACAAAACATCTGAATACTTGATGTCAGTAATTCTCTTTTTGCCAAAGCCTTTCCTGACGTACCTGTTATAGGTATATACATAATTTGTCTTCGTTGAACTTCTAAGTTCTGACTTCGTGCCGATGTATCTGTCGAATACATAGTTCAGATCCGACTTAGCCAGAGCATAGACATCAATTCCGTCAAGCTCATCCTTCATAACCTGCTTTTCTTTTTCTCTCAGCTCTCCGAGATCCTTCGAATAGATATACCTTCGATCTCCAAAAGCATCCATATAAGCAAAACAGTAAAGCTGCTTAGCTTTCTTGTAGGATTCACCCCTATGCAAAACCCTTCCCTTAGTGTCTTTTCTTATCTTTGCCATCTTCAGCCTCCTTATTCATGGAAGAACTCCATAAACTTATCCAAGATCTCCACGTTAACCAAGACCATGCCGTTTCGCTTATATATTGCTTCGGCATCACGCACGAGTTCGTAAAAAGAACGCTCGCTCATGCCATACATCTTGGCTCCGTCCTTATATCGGACGTACTTCTTCGTAAGAATTGACTTTCCAGTCAACGATGAGAAGAAGAGATCTTCAGGAATCCGAATAATGGTTCCGTCATAAAAACACTCGACCATCCGGTAGTTATCACTTAACGAGGTTGAACGTATCATAGTACTACACCTCCTCGTCATTGCGATGAGCTTCGAGATACTCATCTACAAGTTGCACGCTGATAAGTGCCATCTTATCTCTCTTGTACACGGCCTTCGCTTCATGCGCGAGCTTGTTAAACTCACGTTCGCTCATACCGTAGATGTGAGCACCTTCTTTGTACCTGACGAACTTTCGGTTGTCGTACTGCATTCTCTCAACAATCGACTTAAATTTCTTGAGAGAGATGAATATCGTAGCACCGTTGTAGTGACATTCCACCTGATTCAGGTTGCCATTGTTGTTTTCTTCTTTCCTAACTATATCCATTATTAAAACTCCTTTCGTAGTTAAGTTAGGAAGGAAGTCTCAAGAGATACTACGGATTCTTCGGTTTCTTCAACCTCAGATCCTTACGTACCGTCTCCGCAATTGTTAAGTTATACTTAGCTGCACGATCCTTAAGCTCTTCATATTCAGAATCCGTGAAACGAACCGACACCGTATTATGATGAGGGTTATCCGCTTTAGGTCTGCCCATCTTAGCCAAAGTATCGCACCTCCTTATACAACATAAGTTAATTGTACTTTTGCGCATCTCAAAAGTCAACGATTTTGAGTGGAGACTTCCTTCTTAACCAAAGTGATCATTCTCTGAAATATTCCATAAAGTTATCGAGGATCTCGATGTTAACAAGCGCTTTATTGTGGTGTTTATATACAGCGTCCGCATCATGTACAAGCTCAAAGAACTCGCTCGGACACATACCGTACATCTGAGAACCATCCTTGTATCGGACGTACTTCTTATCGTGTATCTGTATTCCTAACAAAGCTGACGCAAAGATCTTAACCGGAACCTTTACAACTGTACCGTTGTAGAAACATTCCACAACATCTTCACCATAAACATTCTTAGCCATAATAATATATCTCCTTATATATAGGCGAAGCCGGGTTTACTGTTGTCATATACCTTGTAGTCATACCCATACTTATATACGCACATGGAACACAGCTCTTTATACTTCTGATTGTGATCGACCCTCTTGATATAGTGGTCGTCCATCATGTAGAAAGAGTTCGCACATGCAGGGCACAGGCATAACTCGATGGGCTTACCGAAAGCCCCGTTGTGTCTCTTGCGCCAAGGCTTTTCAGCTCTGGCTTTTTTCTTATGATCATCTATCATAGGAATCCTCCAAAAGAATTTATTTTTTTGTACTTAAGTGCAAAAGAATATGGCGGTACGTTATCGACCGCACCGCCACATGGTTTTTACACTTATGTGTTTAGGTGATCGTCTAAGTCTGCCCGTATTTATCGTCCACTCCCGGGCTTGAGGTCCCCCTTAGAAGGGTTTCCTCGGATCTCTTCTCCTTCGACCTGCATCAGGTCTCACATAGGAGTTCCACCTCCGGACTCTCGCCCGGCTGCACTCGCGGGGTGCGACGGCTCACGATGCTCGTTCATCGCTTCAACGCTCAGCCCACGACCATACAGAAGTATCATTGTCCCTGCTGCGATCGTCGCCTCACCGTGAATGCCTCACGGTTTTCGGGGCTGTGGCCTCATCCCGAAGGATGAAGCAGTTCCCCGAGTGGCTCCCGTCGACAGGAATGTTTGAGAAGATCTGCTATTAAGTTGTCAATTTACGAGTTGTGAGGGTCGAGTTTGTCCCTCTACTTAATGGTGTGGAGAAAAATACAGCATTTCGACGAAACATAATCTTCACCTCAATAGTTCTTATCCTGCATTTTCTGACGCAGGATGTTCTGAAGCCTCTTACGCCTATAAATCAGAGTGTTGTGAGATATACCAAGTGTTCTTTCCATCTTGGCGAGAACACCTCTTTGCCCGCTATAAAGCTCTAATAAGAACTCGCGATCCTCTTTAGAAAGTTCATTGAGACACTCATCAAAAGCATCCATCTCTATCCTGTGTAATACAGATTCCTCTACGTCTTCATCGGAAGCTATGAAGTCAAAGGAAGAGCCATCTTCACCATTAAAAGCAGATAAGCTGTTTAAGGTAATTCCTAACTTCCTCCGCACCTTCAACTCATAGCGTTTCTTCTTAGAATCACGATCGAAGATTTTGCTGACATTCTTGTACATCTTCGATCCCTGATCATATCCAGCATCTAATAAAGCTTTGTGATACTTGTACTTCATTATTTTTCCTTTCCGTCCGTCAGGGCGGAGAGATACAAAGAGTCCAAGTGAAGGCGACCACGAGCCCGAGCCTAAAAAGAGCGCACGAACCAACGGTGGGAGCATCTTCGTTCAAATACGGAAGTTATCCGTAATAAGAACTCCTATGCATCCCTCCGTCCTTATAGCGCTATTCGGACATTGAGATTAAATTGATAAAATCCCCGAAGGGGCAGGCGAGATGAATGAAGGATCATCAACGCCCACATGTAGGTTTACCTACTTCTTCTTGCCGGGCTTAGTCTGAGACAAAGCACTTCCGGCAACGGACTTGGACTTCTTGCAGTAGCGGCCGTCACGCAGGATAGAACTTGCTTTACGGGCAACACACTTTGAAGTCTGCTTAGTATTCCTAGCCATTTCATCACCTCCTCATAATCGGATTTCGTATTACCATTACGATTAATTCCATTATGATTAATCCAACCAAGGACTTAAATAACAGTACTTGGGGTGGATTTGGGCGAACTTGGGTAATAATTGGGTATAGCGAATTTAGCATAAAAAAGGTCTCCGAATCATTACTCGGAGACCCTTAAACGCAGGTGTTATTTGTTAATCAACAAACAGCTCTGGAATATTGAACTGAATATCTTGAGCTTCAGTTTCGACGCCTAGATTACCACATGTTAAAATGCTTCTTTTAATTTTCTTAATGCCATCTACTTCGGTTACATATTTACTAAAGTTCGGTTGTCTTTGTATATATATGGAAGCCTCCCTCGAAAAACCATTTTGTTGAAAGAATATCGTATTCGGGTTTGTAGTTCCGTACTCAACATATTCATACCAGTCATTATCGAAGTGATCCACTCCATGGAAAGCCTTATATTCCAATGAAACTTTCCTGAAGTAATTCGATATACTGAATAACAGAACATTTTCTATAACACTAAGCGATTCAGCTATCACGAGATTCTTGTGATACAAATTACTTTCATCATATGCTTGAGAAACCATATACTGCCCAGACCATACACCAGTTGATGGATTCTTTTCTTTATATCTAACCGCACTATCTACAATAGTCCTCAGTCCATTTCCCCTAATCCAGCGTAGAAGTATTGTTGAGTACCATCTAATGACAGAATCCGATCTATTGGAACCAACCTTTCCTAATGTCTGTTTTTCATAGATGTCCCACTTAAACAAGCGGCGAAGCTCCATCATAAATTTTACCAACTCGTCAAAATCAACATCGTCATCTTCCCCTGATAAATCAGGATATTTAAGCCCGTTAGCAATAGCGTCATGCAGATTTTCTGACTGATCATATGATAACGTAATATCATCACTGGTACGATCAATAGGAAATCTATCAATTATCATCTGCTTCTGTTGCTCGGTTACGTGTTTATCGAAAGCATCTGTAATTGGCGTGGATATTCCCGTTGCCAAATCACGAGTATAAATAAGGCCGAACTTTCTTAATGCTTCGAAATCATTTTCCGTAGCACTTTCGTGACATGTTTTCATTTCAATGTCACCCCGAGCAAGATCACTAATTAGTTCAGGGATCACCGATGAATTGGCCTTGATATCAATTGATAGTTTCTGCGGAGGAACTTCAGATTTCAATAGCTCAACAAATTGTTCTTCTTTTAGACTATCGTTTTCACGCACTAAAACAACATTCCCGTAAAGGTTATACTTAATTCTACCTACACGTCCAATAAGGTTTTTAAACTCAACAGGCTCCATGTTACTTTTACCGTTGCGATAACTAGTAATGAACAGATTATCAGCCGGCAAATTTACGCCTTCAATCAAAGTGCTTGTACAAAAGATTGTTCTAATATCACCGGCTTCAAAACTGCGCTCAATACGCAAGCGGATGTTTGCAGGTAGATATCCAACATGATAAGCGACACCTTTTAATATGAGATCGGCTAGATAACAATCATCATGAACCTCTGCTTTAATCTCTGTAGCTAAAGATTTCAATTTATCGTCATTCTTCAGAGGCAGACTACGTGCATACTGAACAGCATTCTCCAGCACTGACCGTCTCGAACTACAATAAACTAAACTTTGACCTCCCTTGCTTACGGTTCTAACTATATCACTTAATCCGCTGCCTTCTGGAATTGTATAACATGCATCGAGCATCTTTGTATAATCATTATAATAGTAACCAGTATGAGAAGGCATATCCAAGTAATACTTAAACTGACAGACCGGGGCAAATTTGGTAGCCAACTTATCCATCACCTCGAAATCATCTTTAGGAAGAATGCCTAAATAAACTTCAGGATTAGGAATATTAGGTGACGCAAGAACTATCATTGGCATTCTCGGCAATTTCTTCAGCTGAGTTAACACTTTATAGTAGTAAGCGCTTCTTCCGCCTCTAGAAGAAATCTTGTGGGCTTCATCGATAAACAACAAATCTATACTTATGTTTCCACTTTCAATCATCATATGCAGCAGTCTTTCAGGAGTCATCACAAAGATAAAATGGTGATCCTGTTTCAAAACCAAATCACCAGCTGCAGTTACTACACGATAATTACGTTCATTGAGCAACCCTTTTAAGGCACCAATAATATTACTTCTAACCTCATTGATTAATGCTTTAGTTGGAACAAGAATCGCAAAGTTTTCCGTAGATCCGTTTTTAATTTGTTCTTGTACGTAAGTCTGTACGACAAAGGATTTTCCCATAGATGTAGGGCCTGAATAGCTGAGACACTTCTTCCCCATATTTCTATATATCAACAATTGATCATGAAAAAAGTATTCCTCTTCCTTACCTGGAATACGATGTTCTTCCTTATCATATCCATAAAATATCTGATCAAGAAGATCTGTACTGCTATATACTCCTACATCTTCAGAAAGCAGCCCACGAAAATTGCCGACAGCAGACAATGCCGAACCCAGATAATATCGGACGGTTTCATTGTCGTGATATAGCAAACGCATTAAAATTGCTATTTCCTGTCCCCACATTCTATCTCGATCCATCGTTGGCGTGTATGTTGATTTCGATAGTAAATCAGAAAAACGCAAAGCATCTTCGATGGGGATTTCCTTCATAGTTCGATCGGAACCAAAAAGCTTTATTGAATAGTTAAATAACAGATTCTCGTATATCTCTTGTAGATATTGATCTTTATCAATATCGCGATACAATGCCTCTGCAAGAGTTGAATTTCTTGGAATACTAACCAATTAAATCACACCTCCTGACAAAAGATCATCAATGATACTGGTTTTTTCGTTGGGAGCATCATTGAACGGCAAAACATAGAAGTAAAAACTATATCCACTCAGGTTATTTTTGATAATGAGATCGCGAATATATGATTGAATAGAATCTATATCTGCAATCAATTGATTCTTCACCGCGGTTTTGTACTTTTGACTATCAGGCTCTGGAGTATTAAGGGTGATCGTATACCCAAGAAACGCTCCAAATGCCATATCTGGTCGACTAGACCCGCCTCTACGAGGCCGCATCATTTCAACCAAGTAGTGTGTTTCATCGGTGTCGAATATATTTGATTGAATAGCATTTTCAACCATTCTCAACTCACTACCGCTATTAGACTCAATACTTATAATCTTGTCAAACGCGCGATCAACAGCAACCTTTAAATCGCCCACTATATTTGAAGCGCCAAAAACGAGCTGATGAAAAAGCTGCCCAGAATTATTAAGCGTAAGGAGATGAACGCCATCACTTTTACTAACTATGCCTTGATTCTGCGAATCAAATTCAATACGGCTCATTATTTTAGGGGCACCTAATGCTTGTTCAAGAAAAACATATAACAGAAGTTCACCCAATACGTTTTCAGCATTAGCACCATAAGATTGTATAAACTTAATTATTGCATGAGAGCCTACAGCACTAGGATCTTGTGCTAAATTCGAAATTCTTTGAGCTTTAGCTCGGGAAAAAACGTAACTTCCAACATTGTTTATTATATATTCTTCCAACTCACGGAATCTAAACTTGCAATTCTGAGGATCAACGTAATAGACACTTGCTTTTGTTGGATTACTCATTCCGTTAATAGTAATCTCAGATGCAACGTTAAAAATACGGTTAAACGAAGGATCTTTAATCGTCTTTTTTATTGGAGACACATGGGTCTGATCTAGGTTAGGAGATTCAAAAAAGATAGCTTCTCCATTACTTACAAACCCATCTAAATAATTCTTATCAATCTCGCGGATATTAACCGCACAGCTTTTATTATCTACGCTTGTGATGGCATACGTAATAATATTCGCTAACAACATCGATTCATCGAATGTATCGCAGTTAAGAATTCTATTTTTCTCGTAACCTTGAACTCTTCCAACTATAGTTGAATCTGTAATGGATGTGTCCTCACGCAGAATATCCTTAATTGCGCGGAACAAGGCTTGGTGTTTGTCGTTATGAATTAGTCCAATAACGTGATTTTGGATTCCTGTACTAATATCTTCAATTGATAATTGTCTCGCGGCATCCTGAAGATCATCCGGAACATTATCGTGACCGCTCTTAAGATGACTTGGTATTCCGGCATCACGGTTTTCCACGCTAAGTCCATAGGCCATAAAAACGCCATCGCATATGTGTTTTATCTTATAAGTGGATTTAATCTTACTTTGATATAGAAGGGTAATAATTGTACCCAAGCACATACGTTTCATCCGTTGGCCACCTCGCGTTAATAACCGCACCCAATAATCATGTTAATTTATCCTGTAACAAGTACCTACTAACTATCAAATCAAAATCGGAAGGGAAAGCTTCTTTTATCTTTGTTTTCAAAAGATTCTCTCGTGCCTGCATAAACAAGCCAATATCTTCAAATCCAAGAGAAACACCTGCTGGGATAAAGTGGCTCTGCGCGTAAAGGTCCATTGATTGCTGATCTGGATACTTAGCTGCTACCCACTCATCATATGGGGTGTCACCTTTTTCGTTGTTAACAACAGCATCCAACAACTGAAGATTCGCAAGCCGATTGAGTTTTCCTTTATAATCTTCAAGCATATCGTCAGAAATAGAAGGATATAGCTTCTTTATTGCCTTCTTACTTGATAAAATTGCTCTTGCCCAAATATGATCAACCTGATCGTTAGGTCTTGAAGCAACATGCTCCAGTTCATTGAAAATAGGAACTATTCTAGGATCACCATACTTAATTCCAATAATGTCATCAATCTGATCATCTTCAATGTTCAATGATTTCTTAATCTCTGCCTTCATTAAATCTTCCAATGGGAAATGCTGTTTTGTGGTGCGATCCAATACTCTTCTAATAGCTAAAAGAGTTGCTCCTGTACCATCACTGAAAACGCCATTAAGCATGGCTCTTAATAACCACTGCCTTATAAACACCCTGTCACAAACAGCTCGTTTAGATGAACTGTTTTTATGTGAAACCGATATTTGATTCTTATAGAAATAGTAAGCTATTGGTAGAATACTATTCCTACTAAGCTTCTTCCCAACAAACCCCAGATACTCGATGTAATCCACAGCACATTTCAAAGCATCTATAATTCCGTCCCAATGATCCTTGAAGATTTCATTCATACGAGCAGACGTATAATTCTCACTATTCTTCAAAGAAAGACTTTCCGCTCCTGTAAACAGTAATCCGGCTGTTAAAAGCAACTCTTTATCGACCTTAAATCCATCATCGATCTTTACCGGAACATTATTTATTTCAACAACTGCATCTTGAATACGAACATGAATATCTGTATCGCCTTGTTCACCAGCTGCTACCGACAGCATCAAGTCGGATGAATCAAGTTTTTGTCCGCCACTGTTTACTCTTACGAAAATATCAACAACATCGGGGAGCGAGCGCTCTTTTGCAGAATAGTAATTTACATTCTGGATAATACGAAGGCCTTTATATAATGTTGACAAGGTCTTCCTCGCGCTCTTTCTTTTGTCTAACGGGAAAATACTACTATCGTCAGGGATATCATCAATGATATCTGCCATGTTTGAAGAATCGGATTCCTCGAACACTTGAGAAACTTTTATCCAATACTCATTGTTTCCATTTTCCCCAACTTGATAGCTTCCGATTTTATCCGCAGGAACAAATGCAAAGCGATACTCTTCTTCCGATCCTGGAATAAACATAACATCAATACAAAGGAACCGATCTATATAACTTTCAGGTTTATCCCACGGTCTACCTTTAAGGTGTGTACGATACTTACCTTTAACCCCCATGTATAAGGAAGTAATTCTTTGTTGACCATCAAGTACAGCTGTGTAATCCGAAAAATCAGCGGTAGCGGGCTTACCTCGCTGCATCTTACCGAGCTGTTCATCGTAATCCTTTATAAACGTGTTGAAAACGTACTTGTCAAACAGATCTCTATCAATCATCCAAAACAGAAAGGTTCCGATAGGATAATCACGCATAATGCTCTCAAACAACTGGCATATTTTATCTTCAGACCATACAAAGTTTCTTTGCATCGCAGGCAATACAACGCGTCCAGCCTCAATCTCTTGAATTAATTCATATATTGTTTTAGGTGTATATTCAGCCATAAATACCTCCACGAGAACATATGTGCCATATTCATTTCACATCTTTTATTTTATCATATACATTGTCTTTTGTACCCAATAAGTCACCAGAAAAACCGGGTGGTTTCATAACTAATAACGTGTTCGCGTCATTTTTATTGACATCATCCGGTTGTAATGCTAAGATTATGTACATCATCAAGGGAGGGTCCTATGGCTTTATCATATAAAAAGCTTTTCAAATTACTCATCGATAAAGATATGAAGCAGAAAGACTTATGTGAACTGGCCAACGTAAGCACTACCTCTGTGACCAAGCTAAAGAATAATCAAAACGTAAATACAGAGATAATAGAGAAGATTTGTTGTGCGCTTAACTGCAATGTCGAAGACATTATGGAGTATGAGCGAGATTGTGAACATGAGGAGTTGTTATGAATAGTAGTCTCATTGAAAGAATGAACCAAGAACACTTTAAGCTTGTAAGCATTGATTTGTTTTCGGGTCCTGGTGGTTTGTGCACTGGGTTTAAATGGGCAGGAATACTTCCTCTTATAGCAGTTGAATGGACTGATACAACAGTAGAAACTTATTCAACAAGCCATAATGCCGAAGTGTTTGAGCTGTCCAAATACATAGTAAACGGAAAGAAAGACAAGAAATATCTTAATCAATTTCTCACCGAGAGTACAAGGACTCTTTTGATACACGGAGACATTAATCTTGTTAGCAGTGAACTCATAAAAGAGTTTCTGTTTGCACGCTATGGAATTAATTCAGAAACCGAAACTGTGGACGTTGTATCAGGCGGAGCACCTTGTGAAAGTTTCAGTATTGCCGGAACCAGAACCGAGGGAGACGAACGTGATGATTTATTCAGCAATATCGTTCGTATTGCAAGAACTGTAAAAACCAAGACGATCCTGTTCGAGAATGTTAAGGGTATGTTCTCCAAAGCACGCAATGGTGTAAAGGGCGGCATCTTCAAAGATATATGCGATACATTCGAAGACAAAAAAGCATCTCCCAGCTATAGACTCGTATCTAGAAACCCTGACGAAATACTTCTAAAAGCTTGCGACTATGGAGTTCCCCAATTAAGAGAAAGACTTTTCCTCGTTGCAATCCGCAGAGATTTAGAGAATGCATCTTTCTCATATCCAGAGAAGGAATACGGTCCTGACAGAAAGTATCCTTACGTTACGGTAGGTGACGCTATTTTAGATCTTGAACCTGTTGGTATGGACGAAGAAGTTAAGACATATACTCGCCTTAAAAAGTATAAGAACGAGAACCAGAAGAGATTTATTCAGATCATGCGTGGCGAATACGAAGATGAAACCATTCACTCTTCTGTCCCACGTCATTTGGTCGAATATGGATTGTATAACGAAAACTCCATTAGCTGTCATAAAGGTCCTGGGCACATTAAGAGAAAACAAGAATTGATAGCTCTGATCCCACCGCGAGAATCAATGAAGAGCGTATACGAGAAATTAGAGAAGGAAGGCAAGCTTGACGAGTATCGTTCATTGTTCCCGAGAACCATCTACGGAAGTAGAAATAGGCGACTGCTCGAAGATGCTCCCAGTTTTACAGTCACATCACACTGCCTTGACGAGATTCTTCATCCGTTTCTCAATCGAGCAATTACGCCTAGAGAAGCAGCAAGACTTCAGAGTTTTCCTGACTGGTATCAGTTTGCGGGACCATATGTTGTTTTTCATAGCGCCAAAGCACAGGATAAATATGAACAGATTGGCGATGCAATCCCACCACTTTTAGCTTTCGCTTTAGCTAAGCAGTTGGTAAAATGCTTGACCGAACAATAATTCAAAAGGGAGCTTCACCGCTCCCTTCTTTATTTTATAATTTTGCATTTTAGTTGGATATCCTTGCCCTTTCGCTTCGAGGGATATGTCCAACTGAACGGAGTACCAAAATGACCTACTACATCTGAATCAATCAGATGATTAACATAATCTTCTATTCTCATTATCGATGCTGAACCCAAATTATTATCGTAAGTTAGAATATAATCTGCCATCTGAATATCAGGAACGCCAGCTCCGTATCTACCACCCAAAACCCACATCGCAAGTTTCTTAACATGCGGTGCTAGAGCATTGGTTAATTCTTCCGTATTTTCATCTCCAAAGTCTCTCAAATTTCCACATTCTTGGAACTTTTCCAGCAAGAAACGAAGACGGTTATCATTTTTATCGATAACTTCAGCAAAAACATCTGCATCATACTGATGAACACTAACGCTCTGTTCACTACTACGTTTGCAACTAATCGTATAGTTTTTAATACAATTCTCTACATCGGTCACTTTGACCAATACATCAGTTTTGGGATTTCCTCCAGAAGGTAATCTTCCAATAATATGCTTATCTGATGTTGCGTTAATATTAATTGTTCTATCGCTTTCTAATTCAAAGCAGTTTACAATGTTTTTGAAAATGTCATAGTGCATTCCTGTCAGTGCATCATCACCAGTTTTCCACTTCCTTAAATTCTGCTCATAAGATAATATGTGGGCTATGCGATCTTCGAAACTATTACCCTGTATATCTTTCTTCTGACCAAAAGTTTTGTCTTTAATTGCATATGCTTCGATCATATTGCTGATCTGATCTTGTGAGACAATAGCCTCTATGATGGTGTACTCATCATTATCCTGATACTTCTTGTTTTGTCTTAAAAACTCATACAATTCTTTTTCAGGCAGGTCATCTGGATAAACAAGATATACATGAGTGATTAACGGATCTATTTCTTTCAAATTAAGAGCATCCCACTGCTGTCCTTTAATGCGATCTGTACGCATAGAAGTAGTAGTAAAGATTGCCCACTTTGACTCATCTGCAAACACAATTAAAAATGGTGCGTAGAATTGTTTTTTATTCTTATAACCAACTTTCCCTATACCATAATTCTTAGTTACTTGAACTAAATACCCAGCATCGACGCATCGCTTAAGGATTGATTCCATTCCTTGTTGCGCGCTTCTCCCGTGCTTTGATTTTTCTTCATTAGTTAAGTTCGGCATAACAGACTCCTATCGACACCCGATAGCATTCAAGAAACTTTCATTGGTTATAATCATGCTTTCGGCAACAAGATATATCTATCAAATACCGCAAAATGCGGTGATGTAACTCCTTGCTACACCATCTTTATTATACCATCGTAACGCAAGCATCTCGGCGAGATGATTCACTTTTTCGTCCAATAGGATGTTATTTCTCCACACATTTAAGTAGGAGGCTCTTTCTCAGTAGCTTAAGAGCAAGATCCGCCATGTAATACAATAACCCCTTTTCGGGCTTATTCCTTACTGGCATCTTGCAGGGGATTTCGCTCCCCAGACCCTCGAGTGAACAGGTAACACTGTTACAAAGCTCGCAACCATAGGGCTCACAGCTACTGACAGTTTCCAACTATCAGAGAAAGGCAGGCACTTTAAGAAATGGCAAGACCCAAGAAAGACTTTTCGAAGCCGAACATGCTCACGCTCCGAGTCTCGGATGACGAGCTCGAGCTCATAAACGGCTATGCGAAGAAAGCAGGATTATCGCGATCAGCGTATTTGAGGAAAGCCG